>ENA-OZHK01000003-OZHK01000003.1-human-gut-metagenome-genome-assembly--contig:-NODE-3-length-87168-cov-6.655356_pt1 | contig 87168 bp, 69 predicted proteins | sample MGYA00244048_ERZ653690 | MGnify/ENA primary metagenome ERZ653690 (study PRJEB26926, sample SAMN06165197) | human gut metagenome | biome: ENVO:00009003; feature: ENVO:2100002; material: ENVO:00002003...
TGGGCTCGGAGATGTGTATAAGAGACAGGTCGTCGGTGTTCCATGTTGCGTGCGGCGTGTAGATAACGGTGCTGGTCTCGTCGAGCGAATTGTCCCAGAGGATGTGCGAGTTGCGGTCGGTGATGGTCATGTCATAGTTTGCCACGTCCATCTTTGTAGGGTCGTCAATCTCGCGCAGCGTCACGTTTATTTTCTTTGTGTCGCGCATTAGCGAGATGGTGTGATAAGTAGGCTTCTCGGCAAACACCTCCACCGGCTCCACCTCCATGCCGTGCCACAGCGTGTCGAGGGGCAGCCCGTGGTTGTCAACAAGGAGCATGTTGTTGCCCTGCTGTGTTGTCTCGAGTCTGATGTCGAGCGCAGTCATGTCATCTCCGGCAGTAAGGTCAGAACGGACGAAGCGTGCGCGCCCCGACTCCATCTGCTCCGCGTAAGAGTCTTGTCCGGCAAGCACGATAAACTTATACTTGCCCGGGTCGAGGTTCATCTTCATAGTGTACGTAGGCACTGCCAGAGGCATCGACGTGCCTACGTTGGCTTCCGACTGCATGGTGACGTATTTTCCGTTTTCGTCGAACACATATACGTCAACCGCCCCAACGTGGTCGTTGAACATGTCGGCGCGCTCAAGATTGTAGTCATACTTGAAGTTGAGATACAGTCCCATAGGACAGTCGTCTCTATCTTCGGTCATCATGTCGCACGATGTGAATACCGGTGCCGACAGGGCTGCAATACACAGCCAAGTCAGACGCTTTATAGAAAGATACTTCATACGCATATATTTTTTGTTTCTTTATTTCTTTTATCTGTGATATTGTTTTGTCTTTGCACGTCTGTGTTGTTTTATTCTCGTGCGCTCTACAGCCGTCTTTTCAGCGGCCGAAGTTTTATGTTATATATGTTGTGGGCTTTGCCTATATATTATAATAGGTGTATGCCTCGTGTAGTGTCATCATTATTTGCGGCATCGTTGTCCGCGGTTGTTCTTCTCTCTCTGTGCCGGAACAGCAGCACCCCGCCTCTTTGTTTATTCAGCCACGGGCGAGCGGGCTTAATTGTCAGGCATAACGCCTGCGTGTCTGTCTCGTTTTTGAAGAAGAGTGCGCGACCGGCCCAAACCGGCCGCACACTGATTGAAAACTAAATCAATATAAATATGATATCATAAATCTTTTTTACAACTCTACTTCCTGAGTACGCTTAGCCCAAGAGAGGATGTTAATATCAACAGAAATGTAAGAATTTACAGGATCGTCTGGAGTATTATAAACTTCAGGAACTTCTGCATAACCGATATTACTTATTCCGTTAACATTTATTTCATACCAGTTGTTACGCAGAACGCCATAACGGCCGAGCCAATTATTTTCTGCATTTGGTTCTGGATAAGATTCTCCAGTTTTTTGATCACTCCAAGGTGTCAAATCTTGACCGAAGTGCTGAATCATAACAGGATAATAAGCTATACCGTTTTTATAGCAAGAAACTTTCTTAGCAGCATTTACTTCATCCAAGATAGTTTTATTCGCGTCTGTACCAGTCTCTAAATCTTCAGGGAACGTAGTAAATCGTTTTTGTGCTTCATCAGATATTTCAATACTTTTAACAGTCAGAACACCTGCAGTTTTAGTATCATCAAAAGTTACAGTAAGATCATTTTTTGTTAATGAACCATTAAGATATTGTTTCAATAAAGCTGTTACTTTCTGATTGCCAAGATATTCAGCCTTAATAGCATCTTCGGCTGCAGTTTCGTCATAAACAGTACCCTTATCATTATCCAAAATATAGAATGTGTTACCACCATTCAGCTGTGCAGCAACAATCACACGTGTTGTCTGAGCCTGGTTCTGGTTAGCTACATTAAATGTATTCTCAAGACAATAACCGGCAGCGTGGTTTTCAGTGGTATACATAGGAGTAAGCGCTTCTCCTGTTGGAGCTGTTCCGTTTATCTTGGTGAAGTCAGCAGAAATATAGTTTGAATAGTTCGGGTCTACACCCCAATATGTACGAAAAAGATCAGGACCAACAGCTGAAGAACCAACAAAGCGATAATTATTGTTTACATTATATGCCCACCAGTTAGCAGCAGCACTCATATTACGAACAAGGTATGTTTTTGTATTAGTAACATCAAATGCCCAGCCTTCAAATGTAAATGCTCGTGTTGTAAGGCCAGTTGGATTTGCATCTATTACATCTTCATCAGGTGTATTATTTACTACAGAAACCTTAGCAACAGCTCTCTCTACATAAACACTTGCTGCAGGGTTAGCCTTAGCTTCTGCTTCTGTAGAATATACATTTTCTGCATTTATCAACGTAAGAGTTGATAACTTACCATTTGGAGCCTGACTTAATTCACCTCCAGGAACACTATAAAGCGGTGCATTGGTCATAAAGAAGCCCTTGTCTGTGCTTGCAAGGTCACTTGCACTAATTGTCTGTGCAACTTCATTGAATGAAGCTAAAGTAGTTGTTGAAGTTAAAGGTGTACCCTTCAGTGTCCATGTTCCATCTTCTTCAGCTAAAACATCACCTCTATTTACTACAACTAAAGCATAAATATCACCCTGTGTAGGCTTTGTAATTGATGTGGTCACTTTATATTGTGATGTGATATTACCGCCGACTGAATTACCGTTAAGATTAACAAGGTCATATCCTCCTGTAAATATTGCATGTTCCTCATCTGTACCTTCGAAGATTAACAATGCGGCATTGTTTACAGCATACTCATCTTGAGTACCATCAGCAAAGTTGTCGTTTGTAGTAGCACGAGTAGAAGGGGTCGTAGGCAGATTAATGCCCAAAGAGATATAGCCTTTCTCACCCGGCAATACGGTCTGACCGCCATTATCAATGACGTCTTCACTTGAACAAGCTCCCAGCATCAGCGCTGCCAATGCGAAGGAAAATAATTTTACTTTCTTCATAAATTTAAAAATTGGGTTGGTTAAAAAATAAATTAAATTAATTATATTATCATATTATTACATGCCGAGTATTTGCAGGTTTTTGTCCACTCCCTGCGCTCCGGCGTCCTTAGCTTTCTGGAGCAGCTGTCGTGCCTCCTCGTTTTTGCCCTCGAGCATAGCCAGCACGCCTTTGGCATGCAGAGCTTCAGGCGAGTTGCCTGCCTTGTCGAGATAAATCTTAGCGCCTTCGAGGTCGCCCAGCTCCATGCGTGTGCATGCGGCATTGATGTTAGCCGTAGGGTTGTCAGGATACATGCGCACGGCAGTAGCCATAACCTCGTTAAACTCGCGCGAGCCGGGCTCGTAGGTCTGAGCCACCATAAACATCTCCTCGAGCGAGAGCTGCTGCGGCTTGGTCTTCATAATCTCCTTGGCCTCCTCAACACTGAACGGGCGCACGCTGTAGCTTACCACATAGTCAGAGTGGCGCAGAGCGGGATACCATGAGTCGAGCATTACGCGATAGTCGGCAGGATAGGTGGACTTGATTTTCCATTCCTTGGCATCAGGGTCAAGCGTGGTGTTGTCGATAAGTTTAAGTATGGCGTCGCGGTTGTCGAGATTGCTCTTTGCCACGTATTCGCGCAGTCCCTCCCAGTCCTCAGGAGTAGAAGTTACCGAGAATGTCTTGTCGTCAAGATTCACGAGCTTGCGCACATAGTCCTTAAGCGTCTTGGCACGGTTTTCGGCAAGATATGCGTTGTGCTCATAGGGCGACTCGGGCGACGCGTATCCGTGTATCTCCACGTTGGTTATCGAAGTGTTCTTGTCGTTCTTCACAAGGTTGATTGTGCTTACAATCTTGTCAAGCTCACGCGGGTTGTTGCGGTAGTCGGGATAGAGCGTAATCTTGTCCACCGGGAAGTCGATAAACGCGCGTCCCTGCTCGTGGCGCACCTTGCGTGCCTCAGCCTCGGGGCGCATATACGGCATGAAGGGCGTGCGCATGCGCTTCAGCGCAACGGTGTTCTGATCCTTTATGTCGCCGCATCCGCAGAGGTCTTCAGCCACCACCACGTCAGCGTTTTTCATCCATTTCTCATAAGGCAGCACGGCGCTGTAGTGGAGCGTCTGCGCGGTGTTGTTCTTTCTTCTAACTACAACAGCGTTGTCGGCAAAGTCTTTGTATCCCTTGCGCTTATAAGATATTTCCTGCTTGCGCCCGTTGACAACAATCTGCGGCATGAGCCTCTGCTCGGTGTTGTTGGTTACCATAGGCGTAAACACGAGCCTCATGTTAGAGGGCAGATCGAGCGAGTCCATGTTGAGGTCGAGATTAACCACCATGTTGTTATTGGTGTTTTCCACCCTTACGTTCTTCACCGTAACGGTTTTTCCGGCGAGCTTGGCGTCCTTGCACTGCGTCTGCGCCGCCATAGGCGCCGCGAGCATACATGCGCAATATATAATAGCTAATTTGTTCATACCCTTTGTGTTTTATTTTATCAGAAGATGTAAATAAGACTCAGCGCGGCCTGCGTCGGGCCGAAATAGTTGGTGTGCGATGAGGTTATCTTCTCGCCGCACGTTCCGCATTTAAACTTGTCGAACTTGACATAGTCGTAACCCAGTCCGACAGAAGCCTCAAAGTTCCAGTGTTTCGATATCATCCACTGGTAGCCGGCAGAGATGCCTCCTCCGGCGAACCATCCTTCATAGCGGTGATCCTTAAGCTCGGGAAACATCCCGAAAGGCAGCTCAACGCTGCTGACGTTGAACTGTCCGCCCATAAGATGGGCACCGATAAACCAGCCATTGAAGCTCTCGCAGAACCAATAGCGGTATTCAGGCATAACAAGCCAGTGGCGCAGACTTGACTGGTCGCCGCCCGACTGTTTCCACGGATTAAGGCCATAGAACAGCTGCAGCGTGCTTTTCTTACCTACTGAGGCTTCAATCCCAAGGTTAGGGGTTGTTGTAGCCCAGTATAATGCATTGGTCTTCAATGCCACGTTCTGAGACAAGGCCGAAATTGAAGTTGCCAATACAACTAGTGCTGTACTTAATATGCGTTTAATCATAAGTTCTGTAAATATTTTAGTTTTTTATTTTCTGTTGAGTTATACTATCATATAGAGCCATCACATGCAAAGCCGAAGCTTACCATCAATTCAAACTGCATTCTCAGACTGTGACCCGTAAGCCTTTCAGTTGGCAGTTTAGTTTTCAACCATTTACATAAATAAACCCGAACTTCCGGATTTTTCATATTTGTAGTTGCAGATATTTTACCATCGCAAGTTTTCCACATTAGTAGTTCGAATGCTAACACCATTTTAAGGTTAAGCTTGTCCGAATTTTTGTGCTTTATTTTTATTATTTACATCCAATCGCCTTTGTAAAGCGACAATCTTAAAATTAAAGAACTTTATCTTTATTTTGTCAATTGCAAAAATAATAAATATGTATTTTACATGTAGCTTTTTTTCGTAAAAAAAATATAACTACATAAATTTTGTAAAGATGCAGAATTAGTGTAAAAATAATACTTTTAGGATACTTTCTGTAATAAAAAGAATAATAATAAATAAAAAAAACAGATTTAGAACAAAAAAATGGAAAGTTGAGAACTTATACACATGACCACCATAGAAGAAAACTAATTTCAGATTATGAGAACGTGAATTTTTGCAACAAGAAAGGGCACGAACTCTTACAAAGTGATTTTGGATGACGCTCTCAGAATGAAGTATTTGAAAATTAAAATCCGCCGGACGCAAAAACGGGCAGTTTTGGTGTGCAAGTATAAAGCAGTGAATTACAGGGCGTTATGACGTATATCAGTGATGTGTGCAAACTTTTTTGTCCTAATTCGGACAAAATCGCGTTTATTTCAATAAAAAAACAGGGTGGTTTAAGGCACAAAAGCGGCCTGTTTTTTGATCAAAAGTGGCCGAGTTGTTTTCCAAAAGCATGCCTTTTGGATGATAATGTAAATATAGTTTACCACAGAGAGGCGCACCGCGCCCCCACAAATTCTATTTCGCAAGAAAATCCGTACAAAACCACAATGACACAATGAGTGGTTAAGTGGCGCAAATGGCAACATAATGAAAATCGCAGGAATAGAAAACACATTAAAGCATGAACGCCGAAGAAGAAGTAGCACCACTTCGGGTGCCCGCCACACGACTAAGGGAAAAGTCCGGGAGTGGCAAAGCGTTGCCACACCCGGTTACGGAAGTACAGCCCTACGGGCTGCAAAGACGCTTAACAATAAAGAAAAGACGCGACGGCATAAAGAATACGACAAAAAATAAAAACTATAACTGACGAATAGCCGAAACGATGATGAGAGTGCGGAGAAAGCTATGCCAAAGAGTAACGAAAGCCACACGTAAGTAACTATATAACTGATGAATGGCGGAAACGATGATGAAGGAGCGGAGAAAGATATGCCAAAGAGTAACAAAAGCTACACGTAAGTAATAATAAAAACGAAACCTGAAGAACAGCGGAAGTAAAGCCGGGTATATACACTCATAGCCCGGAGGGCTACACTTTCGTAACCGGGGGTGAAGCACCCCCGGATTAAACACACTTAAGAGGAATCACCCGAAGTGGTGATACTTTTAACTAATAATGAAGTTAGAAGAATACTTACATTTATCAGGAATAAAAAATTCGGGTAATTATAACGCTTTTTCATTATGGCAGAATAAGAAACCGATATAAATACTTTATACATGAACCAAGCCTGTATGAGAAAAGGCATATCTATAACCAAGGTATAAACAGACTAGCCACATTAGCCGCAGCATGATAAGATATGACATATTTTAACTTGCGAGCCTAAAAAATATAGGGCTTTTTATTTTGCTTTACGGTTGTTTTTAGTAACTTTGCCAAAGTTTAACCTGAATAAAAAACATATTTTACTTATAAATTTTTTCACCATGGCTTATACACGCATAACTGCTGCCGAAGCTGCGGCAATGATTAAGAACGGAGAGAACATAGGTCTTAGCGGCTTTACCCCCGCGGGCACTGCAAAGGCCGTAACCAAAGAACTGGCCAAGATAGCTCAGGCTGAGCACGAGGCCGGCAGGGAGTTTAAAGTAGGTATATTCACCGGAGCGTCGACCGGACAAAGCACCGACGGCGACCTGGCCAACGCACAGGCTATAAAATACCGCGCGCCATACACCACCAACTCTGACTTCCGCAAGCATGTTAACGCCGGAGAGATTGCATATAACGACATTCATCTGAGCCAGATGGCGCAGGAGCTTCGCTACGGATTTATGGGCGAGGTAGACTGGGCCATTCTTGAGGTGTGCGACATCGAAGAGGGCGAAGACGTGTGCAAGGCTTATCTGACGGCAGCCGGAGGCATCAGCCCCACCGTGGCACGCCTGGCAAAGCATGTGGTGCTGGAGCTTAACTCGTTCCACAGTCCCGAGGCCAAACATCTGCACGACGTGTATGAGCCGCTTGATCCGCCTTACCGTCAGCCTATACCCATCATCCATGCCAACGACCGCATAGGCACTACTTATGTGGAAATTGACGCCAAGAAGATTGTGGGCGTGGTTGAATGTAACATTCCTGACGAGGCAAGGGCATTCAAGGATGCCGACCCGATAACCGACCAGATTGGCCACAACGTGGCTGCATTCCTTATCAATGACATGAAGAGGGGCATCATACCGCAGTCGTTCCTGCCGCTGCAGAGCGGCGTGGGCAGCACGGCAAACGCCATACTGGGCGCGCTGGGACACGACAAGAGTGTGCCCGACTTCAACGTATACACCGAGGTGCTGCAGGACAGCGTTGTGGGCATGATGCTCGAGGGACGCATTAAGGACGCGTCAACCTGTTCGCTTACGGTGTCGAACGAATGTCTGAAGCAGATTTACGACAACATAGACTATTTCAAGCAGCACCTGACGCTGCGCCCGAGCGAGATTTCCAACTCGCCTGAGATTATCAGACGTCTTGGCGTGATTGCCATCAACACAGCCATTGAGGTTGACATCTACGGCAACGCCAACTCTACTCACATCAGCGGAACCAAGATGATGAACGGTATTGGCGGCAGCGGCGACTTTGAGCGCAACGCCTACATCAGTATCTTTACATGTGCCTCAACAGCCAAGGGCGGACTGATAAGCTCTATAGTTCCTATGGTGAGCCATCATGATCACTCTGAGCACGATGTTAACGTTATTGTTACGGAGCAGGGTGTGGCCGACTTGAGAGGCAAGAGTCCTATAGAGCGCGCTCATCTCATCATAGAGAACTGCGCTCACCCCGACTACCGTCCTTTACTGCGCGACTACCTTAAGATAGCCAAGATGGGCCAGACCCGCCACTGCCTGACTGCTGCCTTCGCCATGCACGACACGCTGATGCGCAAAGGCGACATGCATCTGACGGATTTCGCGGAGTATGTTAAGTAGATTATTATATATTATAGGAGTTAAGGAGTTAGAGGGAGTTAAGGAGTTAAGACATATGTCTTGAGGGTATATTTTAGGAGTTAAGGAGTTAAAGGGGAGTTAAGGAGTTAAGACATATGTCTTGAGGATATAATCCCAACTTGTATTGGTCTCATGAGTCCCATTTCTCCCACAATCCTCATTCTTCCCATCACTCCCATCCCATAAGATAAGGGCTGAGGCGAAATGCCTCAGCCCTTATCTTATGAATTTAATGGGACCTGTTTAATGGGACCAATAAGACTAATGGGACTAATAACCCACAAAGCATATGTCTTAACTCCTTAACTCCCTCTAACTCCTTAACTCCTAAAGAATAACTCCTAAAAATTAACTCCTAAAAATTAAATAAACTTCACCTTCTCTTCATTCCTCGGCTTTGCCTCGGGCGACTCGTCGGGATAGCCGAAGGCTATGCAGTAGAGGAGCTGATAGCCCTTGCTGAAGTTGAGTTTCTTTAGATATTCGGCTGCCTCGGGGCTGCGCATGAAGCGGGCGGGACCGCCTAAACAGCATGTGCCTATGCCCATCGACTGGGCTGCCAGAATCATGTTGCCGCCTAACAGACCGCAGTCAATCTGTGAGCAGTCGTAAGACGGGTCGTTGGCTATGAACACCACGGTGGGCGCGTTGCGGAACATATTCTTGAACGACGGGTCGGCGGCTGCCTCGGGGTTAGACTTTTTGTATATGGCAGTGATGCCGTTGATAAATTCGGGATTGTCTACCACACGCACCTCCCACGACTGCTTGTTCATGCCGTTGGGCGCGTTGATGCCGCACTTCAGTATAATGTTCATCGTGTCGCGGTTAACGGGCTGCGGCTTATACTTGCGTATGCTGCGGCGCTCCATTATCGTTGATATCACGGCCTCAGAACGGCTTACAGTAGTGTCGGCAGCCGAAGCGGCTGACTTTTGCGACGCGTTGGAAGTGCAGCCGAAGGCGGCACACAGGCATGCAATGCCCAAGAAAATACTTAATGGTTTCATAGCGGTTCGGTTTTAATTTGTTTTTAATCAGATTATCTCACGGCCGGGCAACCCGCGAAAAGGCTGCGTAGCCGATGACAAAGCTAACGAAATATTTTTATAAATCATAGTGCGCGCCGCGTTTTTTCATGTTTTATAACTAATGCCGCCATGAGTCAAAATATCCACAAAACTATGTTTTAAAGAGTTTAATGACAATAAGTTGCACGATTGTGCCGAATTTTTTACTAACTTTGCGCCCTAATAATAAAGCAAAATCAGTATTGATGAAAAAAATACTTATAACTGGCGCAAGCGGATTCATAGGCAGCTTCATCGTCGAGGAGGCTCTCAAAAGGGGATTCGAGACATGGGCAGCCGTGAGAAAAAGCAGTTCAAGAAAGTATCTTACAGACAGCAGGATACACTTCATTGAGCTTGACCTCGGCAACCGCGACAAGCTGGAGCAGCAGCTCAGCGGGCATCAGTTTGACTATGTGGTGCATGCAGCAGGCGTTACCAAATGTCTGCACAGCAGCGACTTCTTCAAGGTGAACACCGAAGGCACGGTTAACCTTGCCACGGCACTGCGCAGACAGAACGCCGGACTGAGGCGCTTTGTCTATCTGAGCAGTCTGAGCGTTATGGGACCGGCGCGCGAGCAGGAGCCTCACACGGAGATAACGGCAGACGACGAGCCGCGCCCCGACACGGCCTACGGTAAGAGCAAGCTGGAGAGCGAGCAGCGGTTGGCAGGTATAAAGGACTTCCCGTTTATAGTGCTGCGCCCCACGGGCGTCTACGGTCCGCGCGAAAAAGACTACTTCATGATGGCGCAGAGCATCAAGCAGCACGTCGACTTTGCCGTAGGATACAGGCCGCAGCACATCACGTTCATATACGTGATGGATGTGGTGCAGGCCGTGTTCCTTGCCCTCGACCACGGCACCGTTGGCGCGAAGTATTTTATCAGCGACGGCAAGGTCTACTCGTCGCGCACGTTCAGCGACCTGATACGCAAGGAACTTGGCAATCCGTGGCTGCTACGCATAAAGGCTCCGCTATGGGTGCTGCGCACCGTAACGTCGCTTGGCGAATGGGCAGGCCGCATTACCGGCAAGATTTCTGCCCTTAACAACGATAAATATAACATAATGAAGCAACGCAACTGGATGTGCGACATCACTCCGGCTGAAAATGAACTTGGATATAAGCCGAAATATGACCTGCAACGCGGCGTTGAAATAACAATGAAATGGTATAAGGATAATGGGTGGATTTAAAGGAGAATAAGGAGAAGGGGCTATAGGACCGATGGGGCTAATGAAATCCATGGGAGTAATGAGAGTTATGAGAGTAATGGGACTCATGAGGCTTATGGGACTCATGGGAACCATGAGACCAATGATTGCCACATCTTGCCAGTCTTACCAGTCTTGTATTGGTCTCATTAGTCCCATAACTCCCATCACTCCCATCACTCCCATCACTCCCATCACCCTCATTAGCCCCATCCTCCCCATCACTTCATGCTCTCCCATCCCCCACCATTAACAACCTCTTAAAATGATCAAATTCATCAAACAGCTTTTCGCCATTGAAAAGCAACCAAAGAAAGGGCTGCTGGCCCTCGAATGGGTGGTTATGGCATATCTCGTGCTGACACTGCTCATAGTATTCTTCACATACACCAAGGCTGCCAACCCCGACGCCATGATATGGGGACGCATACGCATAGCCGTAATAACCGTAGCGCTGTGGGGCGTCTACCGCATGATTCCGTGCCGCTTCACCCGACTGGCGCGTGTGGTTGTGCAGATGGCACTGCTCAGCTGGTGGTATCCCGACACCTACGAGATTAACCGCATGCTGCCAAACCTCGACCATGTGTTTGCCGCGTGGGAACAAGCCATATTCGGATGTCAGCCCGCACTGCTGTTCTGTCAGGCCATGCCGTGGCCAATAGTCAGCGAGCTTATGGATATGGGCTACGCTTCATATTATCCTATGATTGTGCTCGTGGTGCTTTATTACTTCGCTTTCCGCTACAACGAGTTCGAACGGGCGTCGTTCGTCGTGCTGACATCGTTCATTATATATTATGTGGTGTTCATCCTCGTGCCCGTAACAGGTCCTACGTTCTATTACAAGGCAGCCGGACTTACCAACATAGCCAACGGCATATTCCCCAACGTGCACGACTATTTCAACTATTATCAGGACTGCCTGCCGAGTCCGGGCTATGAGAACGGCATATTCTATCATCTCGTTGAAGACGCCAAGGCGGCGGGCGAGAGGCCAACGGCAGCCTTTCCGAGCAGTCATGTGGGCGTAAGCACCGTGCTGATGCTGCTCGTATGGCACAGCGGCAACCGGCGCCTGCTGTACGTTCTGCTGCCGTTCTACGTGTTCCTGTGCCTTGCCACGGTCTACATCCAGGCTCATTATGCCATAGACGCATTGGCCGGACTGGTTTCTGGCGTACTGCTCTACGTGGTGCTGATGGCAGTATCAAAGAGAATGACCGTAAGAGAATTGCAATAACAGTGACCATATCGGGCTGGCATATCGCGAAGAAAAGATATGCCGGCCCTGATTTTTTAACGGCAGAAAAACTTCTTTAACTAACATAACTTCTGCAAGTTGCATAAAATAACTATTTTTGCAACCGTGACAATATTCAGAATAACATTGACAAGACTTAAAATAACCGTGACAGGACTGAGAATATTCATAACAGCACTTATGGCGCTGATGCTTGCGGCAACGGCGACGGCACAGAACAAGAATGGCGACAACCCCGAAGACAACGAGGTTGACATGGACAACCCTACGTTTGTGCCTATGGTGAAGGTGGGCAAAGTGCTCATCGACGGCGACAGCATACAGTATGTTGAGCTTAACAACGTGTATGTGTATCCGCAGCCGGTGTTCAAGAACGCCAAGCAGCGCGCCGCCTACAACCGTCTGGTGTATAACGTAAAGAAGGTGCTGCCCATAGCCAAGGAGGTTAATAGGGTTATCATCGAGACTTACGAATATCTGCAGACGCTGCCCAACAAGAAGGCGCGCGACGAGCACATGAAGCGCGTTGAGGCAGACATAAGTAAGAGATACACGCCGAGAATGAAGAAGTTGTCTTACTCACAAGGCAAGCTGCTGATAAAGCTCGTCTACCGCGAGTGCAACTCATCGGCCTACGACCTTATCCGCTCGTTCATAAGTCCGATAAGGGCCGGCTTCTATCAGGCCTTTGCCTGGGCCTTCGGCGCCAGTCTGACAAAGAAATATGACCCCGAAAAGACCGACCGACTCACTGAACGTGTTGTGCTGATGGTTGAGTCGGGGCAGCTGTGATTAAGAGGGATGATGATGGGAGTGATGGGACTTATGGGACTAATAGGACCAATAACCGTTGATGATTGCCACACCTTACCAGTCTTGCATTGGTCTCATTAGTCTTATTAGTCCCATCCTTCCCATTTGTCCCATCACTCCCATAGGTCCAATCATCCTCATCCCCCCTTCATCACCCTCTAAAAAAAACTCCCCGGCACATTCTCCTGTGAGGATGTGCCGGGGAGCATCATATTATAATATCCTTTTTAAGGTTTCTCTGAATACAGCACCTGAATAACAGTCTGACCTACAGCCAAAAGAGTATTCTTGTCGATATTTTCCATTGTATCGCTTATCGTGTGCCATGTCGGACCGAAGCTGCTCTGCTGACAGTCTGAGTAATAGGGTACGATGTCTATCGTTGGAATCTTGGCGACATCGTTCACAGGTATATGGTCGTCGGTAACCATAACGCCGTCGGTTGTCGGGAAATAGCTTCCGAAACCTACTGTCTCGGCTGCTGCCCACACCTTGTCTACTATGCCCTGAGCATACTGCTTAGACAAACCTTCCTGAGCAAACTTTGAACCTTGACCGCCAACCATGTCGAGCAATATGCCGAAACGTGCCTCATAGCCCTGCTTATGGGGATTGGCAGCCCAATGCTGTGCGCCCAAAGCCCATGAGTCGCCGTTGTCGGGAACTGAACTCCACTGCGGAACGCCACGGTCCTCAGCATCAAAACATACGAAGTCTACTCCGAGGTTGAGTTTCGTTGTGTCGCTTGCCAGCAGACGCGCTATCTCAAGCATCACAGCCACTCCGCTCGCTCCGTCGTTCGCACCCATAACAGGCTTGCGCCAGTTAGTTGAATCCGGGTCGTTATCGGCCCATGGACGACTGTCCCAGTGGGCGCATACAAGGATGCGCGTTGTAAGCTCCGGACGGTAGCTCGCAATGATATTGGTACACTTCAGCGCCTCGCCGTCGAATCCGGTGAGCGTTACGTTCTGCGGTATCACCGTGAGGCCATACTGACGGAACTTGTTAATGATCCACTCTCCGCACTTGTCGTGAGCCTCACTGTTCATCGTGCGCGGCCCGAAGTCGCACTGAGCCTTGCAGAAAGCATAGGCAGAGTCGGCACTGAACGAAGGCCCAACAGGCTGCGCGGCAGCCGCGTCGTCGTCAGCGGCAGCCTTCTTGTTGCCTCCGCAAGACGCCATGGCGATAATCAACGCCAGCATAAGAATCTTGGTTATTGTTTTCATCTTAATGTCATCGCTGCGTATATGCCGCAGCGAAAAGTTTTTTAATAGAACCTTTAATTTAAAGAAACAACCTCAATAATAATCCTTTTTTAAGGCCGACAGGCTACAGATTGTTCTGCACCTGAGCCATAACCCTGAGCCAGTTGCCGCCCCATATACGGGCGATGTCGCGCTCGTTATACTTGCGGCGAAGCAGATGCAGGGTGAAGTTGATAAGCTCCGACGAGTCGGCAAGACCTCTTATTCCGCCGTCGCCGTCGAAGTCGGTGCCCAGTCCTACATGCTCTATGCCCATAATGTCTATCGCATGCTCAAGATGAGCCATGGCATCCATCACCGTTGCCTCCTGACTGTCGTTGCGCAGGAATCCGTGATAGAGCGTTATGTGAGCCACTCCGCCGTGCTTTGCCAATGCTCTCATCTGGTCGTCGGTGAGGTTACGCGGCACGTCGCACAGCGCCTTGCAGTTGCTGTGGCTGCAAACTATCGGCTTGCTGCTTATGCTCAGCGCGTCGTAGAAGCTCTTTTCGCCGGCATGACTGAGGTCGACCATTATGCCGCAGCGGTTCATCTCCTTGATAACCTGCTCGCCGAAACGGCTCACTCCGCCGTGAGTGTTGCATCCGCGGGCACTGTCGCATATATCGTTGTCGCCGTTATGACACAGCGTGATGTACACAACGCCGCGCCTTGCAAAATATCTAACGTTGGCAACATCGTGGTTAAGCGCCAGTCCGTTCTCAATGCCGAGCATTATAGAGTGGCGCCCGTTGCGCTTGTCCTCATACAGGTCGGACGGTGTGCGGGCTATACTTATGTAGCGGCTGTTGGCGTTTACTATCTCCTCTATCTTGTCGAAGATAAGGTCGGCGTACTGAAGCGGACCGTCAACCTTGAAAGGCACCTTCGACGAGAACGTCTCGCCGAGCTTGGGCTGGGGCAGATATGCCACCATTATTACGGCATCCTGACGTCCTTCAGTCATCTTGTGCATGTCTACAAGTATGCGCGGGTCGCGCTGCTCGAAGTGTATGCCCTGCGGAAAGAACATCGGCGTGTCGCAGTGAGTGTCGAGCGTGAGTATGCGGCGGTGAAGATCTTTTGCCACATAGAAGTCGCGCGCCCTGTCCACGAGCCATTTAAACAGCTTCAGTCCGCTCTCTCCCAGCCATTCGGGATGCCACTGAACGCCCATGAAAGGCTTAAACTCGCTGCTCTCTATTGCCTCAATAACGCCGTCGGGTGCCGTTGCGCATACGTTGAAACGTCTGCCCGAAGCCCTCACCGCCTGATGATGCAGCGAGTTGACGGCTATCTTGTCGGTGTTATAAATCGAGTAGAGCATCGAGCCGCTGTCTATCCTCACAGTGTGAGTAGGCTCGCTGCGGTCGGCGTCCTGACTGTGCTTTATCAGGCTGTGGCAGTCGTGCGGCGATGCCATGTCAGAGCCGTGAGCCATGGCATAGCTCTCGGCGATGTCCTGGTCCACCTCTCCGTCTAACGCCGTCACCAGCGTCTGTATGCCGCGGCATATCCCGAGCATAGGTATCTGCCGGTTATACGCCAGCCTGACGGTAAGCAGTTCGGCCTTGTCGCGCGTGCGGTTGATGCCGTGCAGACGCGGCGAAGGCTCCTCGCCTGCCCACAGCGGATTGATGTCGCCGCCTCCGGTAAGCACCAGTCCGTCTATCTTGTCGAGCGTGTTGATTATTACGTCCTTGTCGGCAACGGGCGGAATGATTACCGGCGTGCCGCCTGCCCTTACCACCGACATATAATACTGCTCGCAAAGACGTGCGTCGCCGTCGGCAAAATTACCCGTGAGGCCAATCACGGGCTGGCGTGTGGCCTCAGGATAGCGCGAGTAGATGTCGTCGAGGCAGCTCTGAAGATCAAATGATTTCATAGCCTATGCCCCGCTCCTATCTGTTTTCTCCCTGCGGAACGGGCACTTCTCTCTTGATGCTCTGTTCCAGCGAGATAAGTGTTTCGGTTGCAACTACGCCCGGTATGCCCTGCATCTGGTTGTTGAGCAGATCCATGAGCTGCTCGTTGTCGCGTGCGTAGAGCTTTACGAGCATGGTGTAAGGACCTGTAGTGAAGTGGCACTCAACGATTTCGGGAATGTGCTCAAGGCGCTCAACCACCGACTTGTACATGTTGCCGCGCTCAAGCGTTATGCCGACGTATGTACATGTTGTGTAGCCGAGGCTCTTCGGATTAACGTCGAATCCGCTGCCTGTTATCACTCCGCCCTCGATGAGGTGCTGAACACGCTGATGTATGGCAGCGCGCGACACACCGCACTCTGCAGCAACGTCCTTAAACGGTATTCTGGCGTTCTTTGACAGAATGCTCAGAATTTTTTTGTCAAGACTATCAATTTTTTCCATTTTATACTGTTATTAGTTATATTTCATTATGTTTTAATCCCTTTGGATTCTCAGGTTGTTTGATGCGAGCAAATTTACATATTAAAAATGAGTTATACAACATTTTGATATAAAAAATAGCGTATTTTATGCATAATGAAATAAAAAAGGGAGACCGTGGGCGGTCTCCCTTGGTGTATTAATGACAAATGAACACTATTTCTTTGCCTTGGCTGATTTCTTCACAACAGCTTTCTTTGCTGTCTTGTCAGCCTTTGTGCCTTTGGCGGCAGCCTCGGTTTCGGGCTTCTTAGCCTTGTCTACCGATACCATTTCAACTGTGAATATCAGTGCGCTGTAAGGCTTGATGGCTCCTGCCTGGCGCTCGCCGTAAGCAAGTTCCTGCGGTATGTACAGCTCCCACTTGCTGCCTACAGGCATCATTGTCAGAGCCTCGGTCCATCCCTTGATTACCTGGTCGGGGCGGAACTTAGATGTCTCGCCGGGACGTTTGTAGCTGCTGTCGAACACAGTGCCGTCTATCAGTCGGCCTTCGTATTTAACTGTAACCTCGTCATCCTTTGCAGGTATTTCGCCGTTGCCCTTTACGAGCACCTTATACTGCAGTCCGCTCGGAAGCGTAACCACGCCTTCCTTGGTCTTGTTGGCGGCCAGGAAGTCCTCGCCTGCCTTGCGTGTGGCCTCGTTGCGTGCGTTGACAGCCTCTTTGAACATTTTATCAAAATATTTCTTTGCAACAGAATCAGCCATCACTGTATAGTCTTTCTTCAGTGCGCTGACAAATCCTTTGTTGAACAAAGTCTCGTTGATTGAGTCGTTCTGACCCTTAAATTCGTCCTTGAGGAACGGCAGCATGCGCTGACTTACCATCAGGGCTATCTGCTCTCCTGCGAAGTATGCCTTTGTCTTTTCGTTGATGCCTTTGGCTACGGCGTCCTCAAATCCCTTTATGAAGTCGGCCATATAGGCTGTGTCAACGCCGAATCCCTGTTTGAGATAAGGCACAAGTCCCTCTGTGCGCACCATTCCGGCTGAATAGCTTACAGAGTCAGACTTAGTTACAAGACTAATCGTTGCAGGTTCTTTCTTTTCCTTGTTATCCTTTTTCTTCTTATCTGCGGCAACTGCCGTATTGAAAGAAGCACTCACCAGAATGGCGAGTGCTGCTAAAATTATTTTCTTCATTTTACTTATTTTTTACCTACTTTTATAAGTTCGATCTTGAAGATCAGCGCAGAGAACGGTTTGATGTTTCCCTGCTCGCGGTCGGCGTATGCAAGATTCTGCGGTATAACTACCTCCCATACACTTCCTGCAGGCATGTGTGTCAGAGCTGTTGTCCATCCCGGTATAACCTGGTTGGCGCGCAGTGTTACAGGCTCCTTGCGCTCGTAAGAGCTGTCGAACACCTTACCGTCTATTGTCTTTCCTTCATAGTTTACAACTACGGTTGATGTGTCTTTAGGCAGCTCGCCTGTTCCTTCCTTTATAACTCTGTAGAGCACTCCGCCGTCAAGTTTCTTAACGCCTGCCTTCTTGGCATATTCAGCGAGGAATTTCTCGCCTGCCTTCTTGTTGGCGCCATACTGCTGCTCAACAGCCTTGCTTCTGATGGCCTGCATCTTGAGCTGAGCCACGCGCTGAGCCTGCTCAACAGTCATGAGTCCGTTCTTGCCGGTTGTACCGCTGATGAAGCCTGCCATGAAGTTCTTCAGAGATATAGTCTTTGTAGAGTCGTTGCCGAACAGTTCGTGATTGATGCCCTTAACCATCTGGTTAGAAATCTGCTGGCCGATCTGGATACCTGCATAGTAGGCAGCCTTCTTCTTGTCGTCGCCTGCATTGGCACCCTCGTTGAGTCCCTTGAAGAACTCGTCCATATATGCGGTGTCTACACCGAGTCCTCTTACCAAATAGTCTTTCAGACCCTGTGTCTGTGCCATACCTATGGCATAGCTCACTGTGTCGACATCATTTTTCAAGTCTGCCTTAGGTGTTGAATTGCCGCATGAAACGAATGTTGCGGCTGCTACAGCCCAAAGGGCTGCAAATGTAAGCTTTTTCATCTTTCTCTTTATTCTTTATTGTTTTTATTCATTCTCTCTTAAATCTCACTCATGGCGCCGTGCCGCCCGTGCCTTAGAGCACCTCGAGTAGTTCAACGTCGAATATCAGCGCTGCGTAAGGAGGTATTGAAGCTCCTGCGCCGCCCTCGCCGTAGCCGAGGATGTAAGGTATGAAGAAGCGGTATTTTGCGCCCTCCTGCATCAGCTGCAGTCCTTCGGTCCATCCTGCTATAACCTGATTGAGGGGGAACACTGCAGGCTCGCCGCGCTGTATGCTGCTGTCGAACACGGTGCCGTCGATGAGGAATCCCTCATAGTGGCATTTCACCTTGTCGGTAGCCTTCGGCTTCTTGCCGTTGCCTTCTTTCAGAACCATATATTGCAGTCCGCTCGGAAGCGTAACCACGCCTTCTTTCTTGGCGTTCTCGGCCAGATATTTCTCGCCTTCAGCCTTTGCGGCCTTTCCTTTCTCGGCGCGCTCGGCGTTGAGTTTCTCTTCCTGCTTGCGGAAGTAATCCTGTACTATTGTTTGCGCTTCACGGTTAGAGACCTTCAGCTCGTTGCCCGCAATAACGTCTTTTATCGCCGCAGCGAAATCATCAATATTAAGGTCTGACGCACCCATCTGTGCCAGCTGGCGGCCGATGCCCAAGCCTAAAGCGTAACTTACTTTATCCATTTTCTTTATTTTATATTTTATGATTACTACCTTTATAAAGTCGTGCAAAGGTAGCATTTTTATCTGATTACGGAATTATTATTGAAGAAAAATCACTAATTTTGTGCATTGTTAATAGTATTGGAGCTAAATGGCAGCGCCTTAACGGGTTAACGGCGGCCGCCGCCGGCCATGTGCTGTGCCGCGCGGCAGTTACTTTGGCGCGTCCCGTGGGTTGGCTGCGGCGTTTGCTCCGGCTATGGCATGACTTATCAAAAACATTAAGCATGATGAAAAAAATTGTTGTTCTTACCGGTGCCGGCATGTCGGCTGAAAGCGGACTAAGCACGTTCAGGGATGCCGACGGACTGTGGGAAAACTATCCCGTGTCGCGCGTGGCCACTCACGAGGCGTGGGAGAGCGACCCCGTTTATGTTAATAACTTCTACAACATGCTGCGCAAAAAACTGCTCGCCGCAAAGCCAAACGAGGGCCACAGGCTCGTGGCGGCGCTCGAAAGCAAGTATAAGGTTACGGTGGTTACGCAGAACGTTGACAACCTGCACGAGGCTGCCGGCAGCTCTGACGTGATTCATCTGCACGGCGAACTGATGAAGGTGTGCTCGAGCCGCGATGTTGACAACCCTCACTTCATCAGGACGCTCACGCCCGACTGCCTTGACGTTAAGCCCGGCGAGAAGGCGGGCGACGGCTCGCTGCTGCGCCCTTACATAGTGTTCTTCGGCGAGGCTGTGCCCAACATTGAGAAGGCTGCGCAAGAGGCAATGAGCGCCGACATATTTGTCATCATCGGCACGTCGCTCAACGTTTATCCGGCGGCAGGTCTCGTTCAGTATGTCAAGCCCGGCGTGCCCGTATATCTCATCGACCCCAAGCCCGTGATGGCTGCCGGAAGGCACGACGTAAGACAGATAACGGCAGGCGCCTCTGAAGGCATGCGCCAGCTGTCTGAGATACTTATGAAATGACATCCTGAGCCCTTTCGACGGCAGAATTAAGTGCGATATTACATACGTCCGCAACTGTCTGATATTCAGATGGTTGCGGGCACTGTTGCAAAAGGCCGCCTTTTAGGCTCTGAAAGGCCGTGTTTTAGCGTGCAAAAGGCCACCTTTTGGAGGCTGAAAGGTGGCCTTTTGCAAACCATGCACAAAACAGGCATGAAGAGAAGTGCCCCAGACGGGACAAAAACATGACTCACAAAAACTAAACAAAAAGCACTTTTTGCTATGTTGTTGCCATATTTTAATTAAATTTGCAGCTGTAAACAACATTAAGTGTAACCTCCGGCTCTGCCTCCGACGCTGACGAAGCGCATGGCGGAACATTACGGACAATAACATTATATATGAAATTTAACTACTACAAAAGTCTTATGAACATTTCAAAATTATCGCTGTGCGCGCTTATGCTGCTCTTTATGGGAACGGCTGCAAAGGCACAGATGTCAGCTCACGACTATAACAGTCCGGTGGGCTGGGGAACTGTTGACGGAACCATAACGGGCGGAAACGAAGAGGGTGTGATGAAGGTTACTACCATGAGCCAGCTCAAGACGGCGCTCATCGGCACCTACAACCACACTGTGTATATTGAGGGAGAGATTGAAATAACAGGACTGATCAGTCTCGAGAACGTGCAGAACAAGACCATCTACGGACTGCCCGGCTCGGCGCTGGTAAACAGCACACACTCTACCGACAAGAAAAAGAGCGGCATACTGTCGTTCAAGAACAGCAAGAACATCATAATACGCAACGTTACGTTCAAGGGCGCTGGCGCTTATGACATTGACGGCAACGACAACCTTAACCTTACTGACTGCAACTACGTGTGGGTTGACCACTGTGACTTTCAGGACGGCGTGGACGGAAACTTCGACTGCAACAACGGTTCCGACCATATCAGCGTTACATGGTGCCGCTTCCGCTATCTGAAAGACCCATGGGAAGGAGGCTCGGGCGGAGCCGACGACCACCGCTACAGCAACCTCTGGGGCGGAAGCGACAGCGAAACCGAGAGCGAGGGCAAGCTGCGCACCACATTCTACAGCTGCTGGTGGGACGAGGGATGCCGCGAACGTATGCCGCGCATACGCTTCGGACAGGTGCATCTGCTCAACTGCCTCTATTCGTCGTCGGTTGCCAACTATTGCATCGGCACAGGCTACAAGTGCAACGCGTATGTTGAGAAGTGCGTGTTCGACGGCGTTAAGAATCCGTGGAAAAACTATGCCACAAGCGGCAAATACACCGACTATAACATAACCATGACCGGCAACCAGGGCGCCAAGGACGAGCAGGGCCATTCGGGCAGCATAGATTACTTTGTGCCTTCTGACCACTATCAGCTCGACGGCTACGACGTCAGCCTGGTTGACAGCGAGGTAAGAGCCTACGCCGGAGCCACTCTCAACGTTGAATACGAACAGGGCGTAACCTCGGCAATAAGCAATCCGGGCGCTGATGGCGCAGCCGTGAAGTCGGTTACATATTATTCTCCGTCGGGCATGAAGCTGTCAGAGCCGCAGAAGGGCCTCAACATCGTTGTCAGAAAGACGGCCGACGGCAGGGTTATGACATCGAAAGTGATGATAAAATAAACCTTAAAAAAACAATAAAGCACAATGGAAAACGAAATTAAAGACAACATCAAGTTGCCCGACAACGCCTTCACCGAGTTGAAGGAGGGCGAGGAATACCAGCCCGTGATGAGCCCCGACAAGGCTTATCCCGAAGTCAACGGCTGGTCGGTTACGTGGGGCGTGCTCATGGCCATACTGTTCTCGGCCGCAGCCGCTTACCTTGGCCTGCGCGTAGGTCAGGTGTTCGAGGCCGCCATACCTATAGCCATCATAGCCGTGGGCGTGTCGACGGCAGCCAAGCGCCGCAACCCGCTGGGCGAGAACGTCATCATACAGAGCATCGGAGCATGCTCGGGCGCAGTGGTGGCAGGTGCCATATTCACCCTTCCCGCCATCTACATCCTTAAGGACAAGTATCCCGAGATGGGCGCCTCGTTCATCAACATCCTGCTCAGCTCGCTGCTGGGAGGCATATTGGGCATACTGTTCCTCATACCTTTCCGCAAGTATTTCGTTAAGGACATGCACGGCAAATATCCCTTCCCCGAGGCCACTGCCACCACTCAGGTGCTTATCAGCGGCGCTAAAGGCGGCAAACAGGCCAAGCCGCTGCTGCTTGCAGGACTTGTGGGCGGTCTCTACGACTTCATAGTTGCAACCTTCGGATGGTGGAACGAGAACTTCACCACGCGCGTGTTCGGCTGGGGCGAGATGCTCGCCGACAAGGCTAAGCTGGTGTTCAAGGTCAACACGGGAGCCGCCCTGCTGGGCCTCGGCTACATCGTCGGCCTCAAGTATGCCTTCATCATCTGCGTAGGCTCGCTGGCTGTGTGGTGGCTCATAGTGCCCGCCATGGCGCTCATGTATCCCGACACGGTGCTCAACCAGTGGGATCCGTCTATCACCACCGCAGTAGGCGCAATGTCGCCTGAAGATATTTTCAACGCCTACGGCAAGTATATCGGCATCGGCGGCATAGCCATGGCCGGCATCATAGGCATCATCAAGTCGTGGGGCATCATCCGTCAGGCTGTAGGCCTGGCTGCAAAGGAGATGAAGGGCAACAAGACTGCTGCCGAAAAGCTGCCCCGCACACAGCGCGACATCCCGTTTAAGATTATCGCCATAGGCTCTATTGCCACCATAATCGTCACCTTTATATTCTTCTGGGCAGGCGTAATGCAGGGCAATCTGCTCTTCGCCGTTGTGGGCATAGTGCTTGTTGCGGTCATAGCCTTCCTCTTCACCACGGTGGCTGCCAACGCCATCGCCATCGTAGGCTCTAACCCTGTGTCGGGCATGACGCTCATGACGCTTATCCTTGCCTCTGTGGTTATGGTTGCCGTAGGACTTAAGGGCACGGGCGGCATGGTTGCCGCGCTCATCATGGGCGGCGTGGTATGTACGGCTCTGTCGGTTGCAGGCTCGTTCATCACCGACCTTAAGATTGGCTACTGGCTCGGCTCTACGCCGCGCAAGCAGGAGACATGGAAGTTCCTCGGCACTCTGGTTTCGGCTGCGACCGTAGGCGGAGTTATGATTCTGCTCGACAAGACCTACGGATTTGCCAGCGGACAGCTTGTCGCTCCTCAGGCCAACGCCATGGCGGCTGTCATCGATCCGCTCATGAACGGTATCGACGCGCCCTGGATTCTCTATGCCATCGGAGCCGTCATAGCCATCATTCTGACATGGCTCAAGGTGCCGGCACTGGCATTCGCCCTCGGAATGTTTATCCCCATACAGCTCAACATTCCGCTGCTCATCGGCGGAGCCGTCAACTGGTATGTCACCACACGCTCTAAGAACGGGGAAGTTAACAAGGAGCGCGGCGAGAAGGGAACGCTCATTGCCAGCGGATTTATTGCCGGAGGAGCGCTCATGGGCGTTGTAAGCGCGCTGCTGCGCTTTGCCGATGTCAACGTGCTCAACACCGAATGGCTTGCCAACCCGCTCTCTGAGGTATGCTCGCTCGTTGCCTATGCTCTTATCATCATCTATCTGATAAAGAGCACAAAGAAAAGTTAAAGCCGGGCTGAAGCACGACTTAAAGAAACGACACACGGCCTGAGACAGGGCCATGAAATATAAATCCGGACTTATGCGGCACTGTAATACTGCATAAGTCCGGATTTTTTGTTGCCTGCCGCAACGCTACCCGGCGCACATGCCGCCACAGGCATAAGGCCGTAGACAGCGCAGCCTCAACCCGTAAGGCTGTCTGAACGGAAATAAAATGAAGATAACGGCAAATAAAAGGGACGGCCAACGATGACGCGCAGGACAGAAAAGGATGAACGGAAAAGGGATTAACGCGGGATAAAACAAACAGACAAAGCAGGCAGGAATAATAAAAAAACAGGACGGCGGCTGCCGTCCTGCTGTGTATGTGTCATTCTTTAAAATCTCTGTAAGGATGATTCAGGTCGAGATAATGGAAGTTGTGCTGGCGCTGCGCGCTGTGTTTAGGTATGGTCATGTAGTCGCCATACTTGTTAGACAGATAGGTGTCATAGTCGCTCACGCCCATCACCTTGGTGTCTTCAAAGGTGTATGGCACCGGCGTTCCCAGTATCTTCTTGTCCATCGCGCCCTTTGAACCGTCGTCATAGTCGGCCACCAGACGGCACTTGTCGTAGTTGTAGCGGTGAAGCAGGCGGCTTATGCGCTGCTGAACTTCAGCAAGAGTATACATTCGGCGGCACAGCAGAGGCACCCACGAGCTTGGGCCGTGGCCGTGCTTGTAGGGGTCGCGGAAGAGCAGATACAGCACTCGCTTGTAATATTCGTAGCGTGCGAAATGGAGCTTGCGCGCCACAGCGCCCTCAGGCACTCCGTCGATAGGGAACACGTCGATATATATTCCGCCCAGATATTTAAGGTGCATGCGCTCTATGAGCGTGGTGTCGGCATCCTGAATCTTGGCAAACGGGAGCGGATAGACATCGTCGTTCTCGGCGCAAACCATCTCATAAGGCTCAGGCAGCCACTCTGCGGCATGCTCAATTAGGCGGTCGTAGTCGGGGCGCGGCATGGCAATGTCGAGGTCGTCGTCCCAGGGTATGAAGCCCTTGTGCCTCACCGCCCCTATCATTGTGCCTGCCCATATATAGTAGCGCAGGCCGTGCTCGCGGCATACGGCGTCGACAGCCTTTAGTGTCCGGAGTATTCTGAGCTGCAGCTCGCGTATGTTATATTCGGCCATAACAGCTTTTGGGATTATGTATTGTTGTTAATAACGGCAGCCGCGGGCTTTTCAGAACAGCTCGCGGGGTATTATCTCAGATGCGTGGTTGAAGTCGTCAACCGTGTCAAGCTCTATCGAGAAGAGGTCGGTGGTGTCTATCACGCTGAACTTGTGTCCCTGCGGAATGAGGCGTTCGAAGGCTCTTTCGTAGAACACGTCGACAAGATGCTCGTCCTCAATCATGACGCGCAGCTCGCTGAAGAGTGCAGCCGAATAGCCGGCGCTCATCTTCTCGATGCCCACCGACTCGCCAATGGCTTTGTCAATGCTGCAAGTCTTGCTTATCTCGCTCACCTTTCCGTCTTCGCCGGTTATCACCTTTATCTCTTCCTCGCCCAGCTTGTGGCTGTTGAGCGCAAGGGCTGTGCCCTCGGCGGCGAGCATGCGGCTTATTATGCGGCCGTCGAACAGGATGTCGCTGTCGAGCAGCATAAACTCATGTCCTGCCACATAAGGCCTGGCGAGCCATAAAGAATATATGTTGTTCGTGGTCTGATAGTCGGCGTTCTCAATGAAGTGGAAGTCAGTGTCGGGATAGTTGCCCTCGAGAAAGAGGCGTATCATGCCCCCGCGATAGCCCGTAACGACAACTATCTGGCTTATTCCCGCTGCGACAAGACTGTCGACGGTGCGCTGCAGTATGCACTTGCTGCCCACACGGAGCAGACATTTCGGGCGGTCGTCGGTGAGCGGACGCAGCCTCGACGCCATTCCGGCGGCTAATATTACGGCTATCATCGCTTTGCAACTTTTAGTATTATGTCGGCCACCATGCGGTTCTGCTCCCTGCGTCCGAGGGTTATGCGCATGTGTGAGTTGATGTCAGGCTCGTCCATAAACTTCACCTTATAGCTCTGTCCGGCAAATTCCTGCTGCAGGGCGGCCTTCAGTTCGATAGGATATTTAATGAGGATGAAGTTCGCCATCGACTTATACACCTTGAATCCGGGCAGCGAGCCTATCTCGTCGGTGTACATGCGGCGCGCCTCGTCCATCACGCGGGCTATCTCGCGGTAGTGGGCGTCCGACTTAAGGGCGGCAATGCCGATCTCCTCCGACAGGCGGTCGTATCCCAGATACTTGTTGGCATAGCGGCTGAAGCGCTCCATCGTCTCGCCCTTGCCTATGAACCCGAAGCCAAGGCGCAGGCCCGGCAGTCCGTAGAACTTAGACAGCGTGCGGCAGAATATTATGTTGGGATATTTTGCTATGAGATTTCTTATGTAAGATATGTCTTCGGTTACATACGAAGCATAGGCCTCATCGACGAGCACAACGGTAGTGGCAGGCACCATGCCCACCAGCTGCTCGAGCTCATCGGGCGTGAGTCCGTTGCCCGTAGGATTGTTGGGCGACGCCACGAGCAGTATCTTCGGGTTCTCCTCAGCTATCATGCGGCGCAGCCCGTCGAAGTCGTATGCAAACGAGTCTTCGGTCTCATACACAGGATATTGCAGCGTGCGGCCGTCAACCTCGTCGGCTATCGACTTGTAATACCACCACGAAAACTTGGGTATTAGCATGGTCTTGTTGCCGTCGCTGCCCGTAAGGAAGTAGTGAACGGCCATCTTCAGCAGGTCCTCTGCGCCGTAGCCCAGCACAATCTGCTTCTCGTCGATGCTGTATTGTTCTGAAAGGAATACCGAGAATATGCTCTTCTTCCCCTGATCATAGATACGTGTGTAAAAACAGAGCTTGTTAAGATCAAAATTCTTAATTGCGTCCTTTACCTCTTGAGAAGGCTCGAAATTAAATTCGTTCCTGTCAAGATAATTTAATTCTGTTTTCATATATATTTATATTTGATTGCAAAGGTAAATATATTTTATATAAAATTCTAATTTTAGCGCTAATTATTTGTCTTTCAGGAGTGTTTTATGGCGGTCGGTCTGAATTATAGACCATATCATCGGTTATAACGGCACAAACAGCCGACAGGCAGGCACGGCAGAATTACGATGTGCTTAATCCGATATCAGGCGATTCATACACATACGATTGCGGATGGGCGACCGTCAAGGTTGAAGCCAATCAACTGAAAATCCATTTCCCAAAACAGGAACCGGGGGCACCTGACGCCTACAAGGAAATCACAATCTCGGCAAATGACGGAAACAGAAAAGCACGGGCAATGATTTGCCTTACCAGGACATTTAAGGAAGGGGATGGACAGGACTCCGATACTGACACTTTGCCCGAAGAAGCAAAGTTCAAGATGACCATGGAAGGATTTACTCCGCTGATGGACATTGAAAGCCTGTTGCCGGCACCGCTTGACTTGGTTACATTCAGAATCACTGACATTGACGGCAATTACACGCCTGTCGGATTTCCCGAGTTCACCCAATACTACGACTCAATCGTCTGGAGCGCCGATAATTATCCTCATACGTACAAAGTCTTTGACAAGAACACGACAGAAGACACTTCCGAAATGCACCTGACTACCCAATGGGCGTCACACTTCTTCAAGAGCGGCAATATCAGGAATCATCTTAAAGGCTACCGTAACGGGAAGGTTGAATATGAAACCTCGCTCAATCTGACCCTGTACGACCGTGACTTCCTGGGGCTTGAATGGGGAATAATAGTACTTCAGAATCCGCAGAACCTTACAGCATATTGCCGTCTGGACACCGATTATGAGTATCAGGTGAACGACATTACGGAAAGGAACGGCCACCCGTTCGCTGAAATAATCCCGGTAAATCACAGACTCATACAGGATTCTGACTTCCTGACGACTGCACAAAGAGCCATCAGGAAACTGATGGAAGACAATGTGGGCGCAGGACAGGACGCCAAAGGGAAGGAAAAGCTTTTCAAATGTCTGCCGGAAAATGGCGTGAAAGCCGAACTGTATTGGGAGAACAAAACCACACGCATGATGATGGTGCACCAGCTTTCAAATGATTCTGGTGACTTGGCGGCTGAAAAGTATTATCTGCATATCGAACCTAAACAATGAACTGTTTGATGCCGTAGAATAATCGGGTCTTGCATTACCGGTTAAAAGAATAACAAACAGGATGCGAAAGGCATCCTGTTACACGCTGAAACGCCACCTTTTGGAGTCCAAAAGGTGGCGTTGGCTCTAGTTAATTATACCGTTGCAAACTTGACATTATAATGGTTCATGGAAAGTCCAAGCAGTTCATCTGCCTGGTCATTGCAGAACTTCAGCACGGTCTCTTTCACCTTGAACCAGTTGAGATAGTCCTGCATGTACTTCGTGGCGACGCCCCAAAATGTCCCGTTAAGCCATTTCTTGAGCCTGTTGTGCAGTGAATTGACGTGCTGGATATGGAAAAATCCCCTCTTGACGTGCCGGCCAAGGTCTGCCCTGATTACGACATGTTCAATATGGTTGTCCATTGCATATCCCTTGTAGCTGACATGGCCGTCCGAACACAGCACCGTCCCTTGGGGCAGAGGAGTGCGCAGGCTTTCCGTGATTTCCTTCTTTGTCAGCCGTCCATAGCCCCAAAATGTCATGTTGAGGTCGTTCTTCCTGTCGGCAGTCACTATGACAGTAGCCTTGTGATTGGATATGCCCTTGCCTTTTGTCCCTCCACCACGCTTGCGGGGCTTGCGCTTCAGGTGGCGGCAGCCTTTATCGGACTTGTCAAAGAACGTCTCGTCGCTTTCGGTTATTCCGGAGAACGGGCTGCCCTCGTCCTGCTTCAGGGAACGCAATATCTTGTGCCGCCAGTCGAAAGCTGTCTTCTTGTTGATGTGCAGGGCGGCGGATATCTTGTCAAGGGACTTCTGTTCGGACATCAGTTGCATGTATGCCTTCACAAGCCCTTTCTTGTGGAGCTTCTGCTGCCACGTGCCGGTATATTCGGTGAAAGTCCTGCCGCAATCCTTGCACTTGAAGCGTTGCGTTCCGTGGTCCTTGCCGAAACGGTAGTAGCGGTTGCTTCCACAATGAGGACAGCAGCCCTGTTTTTACAACAAGGCAGACAAACGAGAGCTTTCCGGGACTGTCGCCTCGCACTGATTGCCAACACTCAATGCCTGCAACAAAGATTGCCGTTCTGTCTCTGACAAAGACTGGACGGCTGACAATATTTCATTATATGTCATGATAACCTCCTTTTAAAAAGATATATGCAATTAATATGCCACTTTACAACGCCTTGTTAAACTAGAGCCCGTGCCCTTTTGTAATGTGTTGGTTGTCAGGTTGTTATGGCAATGGTTAGCTTTTGCTGTTTAACGACATACCACGCATCTTGCTATATGCCTTTTACCGGCGGCCTACAGCCTGATTTTCACGCCGGCATTGAAGACGAAGCCTTCGAGCGGGGCGTAGATGTCGCGGAACTCGGGATGGGTTACGGTGCCGTTGTAGATGGTGTCGAAGCGCGTCTGGCGGCGGTCGGTGAAGTTCTCGAAGTTGGCGAACACGGAGAATTTCTCCCAGATTTTCTCCACCATCAGGCCGAACATGGTGTAGGGCTTGCCCTCGCGGCCGTCGCTAAGCTCCTGCTTGCTGTAGTAGTATGACTCCAGACCTACGCGCCACTTGTCCTCAACTTCGTACATCAGGATGGCGTTCACCCTGTGGCGGGGCGTCAGGTAGTTGCGGTGAGAGTGGTCGCCGTCATGCGTTCGGGCGTCGGTGAACGTGTAGCCGAGGAACAGGTGGAAGTCCTTGTAGCCAACCTTCACGTTGGTTTCGCAGCCCTTCGTGTCCATGTGCCCGCCTATGTTGACCATGCGGTAGAGGCCGTCGCCGGCTTCCTCCATCAGCAACGGCGACTTGATGTATGTGTAGAAGAACAGCTGGTTGACGGCCAGCGACACCTCGCCACCGAACAGCGAGGTTACGTAGTTGACGTCCCAGTTGGCCCCGTAGCTGCGCTCCAGCTTGTTGGTCTCGGGGCTTATGGGCATCACCCCGGCGTACTGTATCCGCTCGGTGTCCTCGGTGAAGATGGTCGGAGCCTTGTAGCCGAAGCCTCCGCTGAGGCGCGACGACAGCCCTTCGGTAACCTTGAACAAGGCCGAGAGGCGCGGCAGAACGGCCCAGCCGTAGTCCCACACGTGGTCGGCGCGCAGCCCTGCCTCAACGTCGAGCCACCGCGCGGCGGCCCATGTGCCCTGTGCGAAGGCTCCGGCCACGGTCTGCGTATAGTCACGTTTGCCAACGGTGCCGGCGTGTTTCTCGTTGAACTCCTCCGTCCATAGGTTCAGTCCGGCCACCCATTCATGCTTTTTCCCCGTCTGCGCAAACGCCGCCTCGGCGAAGGTTGACACCTGGCTGCCGTCAAACTTGTAGCTGGGCACTTCCATCACGCGGTCGTAATACGTGCCGCTGGCTTTCGCCGTGAGGCGGTTGCGGTCGTCGAACTTGTGGGTCAGCGTAGCTTGCAGCGAGTGGCGTTGCGTCTTGTTGCGCTCGAAGTAGGCGTGAGTCTCGTCGCCGCGACCCTCCACGTACTCAATGTCGCCGCCCAAACGTTTCTCGAACATCGTGTTTACGGCTATGTTCATCTCGGTGTTCTCGGAGAAATAAAGGAACAGTTTAGGGTTGAAAGTGAAGCGGTCGAACTCAGGTATGGCCGTGAAGCCCGTGTCTGACGGGTCGTAAGCCCAGTTGCGGTTGTACGAGAACAGCATCGTGGTGCCCACCTTGCCGAACCTCTGGCTGTAGAAAGCGCTTGCGTCAAGGCCTTTGCCCGACGTGCCGTTGAGCAGGAAGCTCAGCTCGCGTTCTTCTTCAGGAGTCTTTGATATGAGGTTGACCAAGCCGGCTATTGCGCCCCCTCCGTAGAGCGTTGACGACGACCCCTTGATGATTTCCACCTGTTTCAGGTCGAGCGGCGGCGTCTGCAACAGGCCGAGACCGCTCGCCGCACCGGCAAAGGTGGGGAAGCCGTCCTTCAGTATTTGCGTATATCGCCCGTCAAGTCCCTGTATGCGTATGGCCGCGTTGCCCGATATGGCCGACGTCTGTTGCGTTGATATGCCCGTGCTTTCGTTCAGCAGCATACGTATGTCGCCCGGTTTCATGCTCGACTTCTCGTCGAGTTCCTCGCCCGAAATGAACTCGATGCGCGTCGGCACGTTCCTTATGCTGCGTGTGCCGCGTGTCGTCTGTACCACGACCTCGTCCAGTTCCTCCTCGTCCTCGCTCATTGTTACGGTCAGCGTGGCGTCCGCCGCGAGCGGAAATGTCAGTTTTTCGGTCTTGTCTTCGTAGCCTATGTAGCTGAAGGTGACGCTCTGCGGCCCGTCGGGAATGCCGTCGATGGTGATGTTGCCGTCAGCGTCAGACACGGCGGTGATGCCCGTGCCGTTGACCTTTGCCGTGACTCCTATTAGTGTCTCGCCGTCTTCGGCCTCCTTTACGGTGGCCTTCAACGTGTTCTGGGCATACGTGCCCTGCGCCCAAGCGGCCATGGCCATGAGCGCGAATATAGCTTTTTTCATCGTTTTTCGTAAGTTTTTTAATGTCGTGAATGTTGTTTTTTCGCCGCCATTGCTCTGCTTGGGTATGGCGGTGCGTTGTAAATGTTAGGTGCCGCCTTGTCCTTTTGCCGTATGGCACGCCTTGCCCGGACGCACGAGCCGTGCGTCCCTACAGGTTGGAGGGTGCAAAGCGTAGGATATTGGCATCCTTCCCTTGCAGCGCGTGCGCGCCGTAGGGTGGGGCGGTGCGTTCGTTTGCGGGTGCACCGTCGGGTAAATGATGTGGAAAACGATGTCAGGCTCTTGGCGGTTGCCAGATTGAGGGGTGGTAAGAGCTTACGGGACTGTCGGCGTAAACTATAGTCTCGCGCACGGTGACGCGCTCAACGGGCGTGCCGAACGCCACCGTTTCGGGCTGTGTGCAGCCCGAGCACGTGCTGCAGTGCATGAAAGGCGAGCAGCAGTCGGCACAGTCGCCGCAACCGTTGCCGTCGTCTTGGCAGCCGCAGGCAGTCTCCGTCTCGCAGAACAGGCATTTATCCATGAGGAAGCATGGCATCGTTGACAACGCCATAACCATGCAGGCAAACAATATGGATAAATACTTCATCATGCGGTGTTAATGTTTTCGTGTGCAAAGATACTCCGTTTTTCCTTACGTTCCAAATCTTTCGGCATTGCTTTATGCCACAACGACCGTGATATTTGGCGCGCCACGGTTTTGCAAGAGAACACCTTTTGCGCGCTAAAAGGTATCCTTTCATGACGTAAAAGGGCACGTTTTGCAGCGCAAAACGTGCCCTTTGACCTTACGACGGACATGGATAAAAAAGACGCGCCGATGTGCCTCTCGGCAAATCAGACGCGCCCTGCGGCTTTTACACCGCTACTATGAAAAGTTATATTATTATTTTAAGTCTTTCCTAATAAGCCTCAACAGATGCTCCACGGCATCGGCTTCGGGTATGTTCTTCTCGATGCACTGCTTGCCCTTGTAGAGCGATATCTTGCCGCGTCCGGCACCCACGTATCCGTAGTCGGCGTCGGCCATCTCGCCCGGGCCGTTCACTATGCAGCCCATTATGCCTATCTTCAGGCCCTTCATGTCCTTGGTGGCCTCCTTTATGCGGGCTATCGTAGAGCGCAGGTCGTAGAGTGTGCGGCCGCATCCGGGACAGCTGATATATTCGGTCTTCGACGTTCTCAGGCGTGCAGCCTGCAGTATGCCGAACGCCGTGGCGTCGATGTCGGCTGCCGAGAGCGTGCCGTCGTTCATGAGCCACAGTCCGTCGGTCAGTCCGTCGAACATCAGCGCGCCCATGTCGGCTGCCGCCTCAAGCTGAAAGTCGCCCTTCTCGTCCTGCGAGTGGCGGTACATCTGGCAGAATACAACGGGATTGGTCAGTCCTGCCGACATCATGTCGTGCAGCAGGGCGCGCTGCTCGCCGAGGCGGTTCTGATGGTTGCTAACGCATATCACCACCACTTCGGGATGTCTCTTCAGGCAGGCTGTGTATTCCTCTGTGTTGACGCCAAACTGGAGTACAAGGAACTTCAGCGGCGCGTCGATGGCTGATATCAGCGGAACGGCGTTATAGGGGAATATGGGATATACGTCGGTCTTGTCGTCAAGGGCAGCATACACGCCGAAGTCGACGATGTAGCGCTGTCCGGCAACGCGCTCTGCGGGCAGAGCCTGACCTGTGTATATATAGTCGGGCGTCATGTCCTTGCCGGCAGCATCGGCAGGAGCGGCATCGCTGCCGAGGCGCGACGATATTACAACGGGCACATTGTCGCCTCCGATGTTCATCACGGCGCGTGTCGTGCGGCGCTCGGGCGATGTCCAGCAGAAGCCTTCAAAGGCCTTGCCCGGTATGAGCATGTGGCCCTGTTTCTTGCCTATATAGTCAACAAGATGGCGCGCCACGGGTATCTCTGCTTCAGGCTCCTCGCTCAGCGACACGCGTATGGTGTCGCCGATGCCGTCGGCCAGCAGCGCTCCAATGCCCACCGCACTCTTTATGCGGCCGTCTTCGCCCTCGCCTGCCTCGGTCACTCCGAGGTGCAAGGGATATTTCATGCCTTCCTTGTCCATAGCCTCAACGAGCAGGCGCACCGACCTTACCATCACAACCGTGTTGCTGGCCTTGATGGATATCACCACGTCGTTGAAGTTTTCGCGCTTGCATATACGCAGGAACTCCATGCAGCTCTCAACTATTCCGGCAGGAGTGTCGCCATAGCGGCTCATTATGCGGTCGGAGAGCGAGCCGTGGTTTACGCCTATGCGTATTGCCGTGTGGTTCTCGCGGCAGATGTTGAGGAAGGGCACAAACTGCTTTTCTATTTTCTGCAGTTCTGCGGCATATTCCTCGTCGGTATATTCAAGTTTCTTAAATGTGCGCGCCGGGTCGACATAGTTGCCCGGATTTATCCTCACCTTCTCGGCATACAGCGCGGCCACGTCGGCTACGTGAGGATTAAAGTGGACGTCGGCCACGAGCGGAGTGTTATATCCCCTGCTCCTCAGTCCTGCGTTGATGTTCTTCAGGTTTTCAGCCTCGCGCACTCCCTGCGTGGTGAGTCTTACATACTCTCCTCCGGCCTCAATTATTCGTATGGCCTGCTCCACGCTCCCCTCGGTGTCGTCGGTCGACGTAGTTGTCATCGACTGTATCCTAACGGGATTGTCTCCTCCCAACGGAGTTGCGCCCACGTTGACAACCGAACTCTCCCTTCGGGTGTAATTAAAGATGTCCATGGCTAATAAATTATAAAGGAGTTAAAAAGTTAGGGGAGTCAAGAAGTTAAGACGATAGTCTTGCTGCTGCAATTCTGCGTTGCGTTCACAGATACAGGCCGTATGCCGGTCATCGCAACAGGGCTATTGTCTTAACTCCTTGACTCCCCTAACTCCTTAACTCCATAAAACAAAATTAGTTCGTCTTATACTCATATTTCACCTCGGCGAGGTCTTTGTTGGCCTTTTCGATTTTGGCGCCCAGGCCTGCCTTATAGTCAGCAAGGCGTGCGGCAACCTCTTCGTCGGCCAGCGCAATCATCTCTACGGCCAGTATGGCAGCGTTCATTGCGCCGTTTACGCCTACAGTTGCAACAGGTATTCCCGGCGGCATCTGTATGATGCTCAGCATTGCGTCAAGACCGTCGAGCATACCCTTGATGGGCACACCGATAACCGGCAGAGTGGTCGACGCTGCTATAACGCCCGGCAGGGCGGCAGCCATTCCGGCTCCGGCTATGATAACCTTGATGCCGCGCTCCTTGGCTCCTTTGGCAAAAGCCTCAACGGCGTCGGACGTGCGGTGAGCCGACAGAGCGTTTACCTCAAACGGTATGTGCATGTCGTCGAGGAACTTACAAGCCTTCTCCATAACGGGCAGGTCGCTTGTGCTGCCCATGATGATACTTACTAATGGTTTCATATTCTGTTTATTTTATTATTGTTTTACACAAATTGGTCTTCACTTAAATGCCGGCAGGCCTCATAACGCGGGGCAACAGGCACGACGGCGGCGCGCTCAGAACAGCAGCACCGACACAAAAGAGCACAACACGCCGGCAAGATAGCCCAGCACTACCTGATGGAGCGAGTGCTGACGCAGAATCATTCGGCTCGTGCCAACCATTCCGGCAAGCAGCAGCGTGATGCAGAGCCACCACACCGGATTGAACGAAAAGATAACCGAAAAGGCCAGCAGCGAACCGGTAACGCCGCCGATGGCTGCCGTATGGGTTGATATCTTGACAAAAAGATTTATCATCGCGCAGGCTATCTGTATCACAAGGGCCGCTATGAGAATGCTCCCCATGAAGTGGGGCACGTGCGTTATGGTCATTATATAATAGCACACAAGATAAGAAAAGATGGATATTATATAAGGAATAACGCGGCGCTCGCGGCTGCCAAGCTCGATGAGAGTCCACCCCTGATATCGCCTGTAGAAACGTATCAGGGCCGTAGGCAGGAGAATTGTGAACAGATAGAACATCAACAGCAAAAACAGCTTGTAGGTCAGGGGCAACAAACTGAGGTAACTGAAGATGAAAAGAATCATAAGGCCCAGTATCGGAAGATAGAAAGGCGTGAACATGACGCTCAGCACCTTGGCCGTGAAAATAATCTCTTTCTGTTTCATTTCTTTCTTAGTCGTGCGACGGGGATGCCCAGCTGCTCGCGATATTTTGCTATCGTGCGGCGTGCCACGGGGTATCCGCTCTCGTTCATCTTATCCTTTATGGCGTCGTCGCTCAGCGGGCGGCGCTTGTCTTCGTTGTCAATAATGTCTTTAAGGGCGGCCTTTATCTTGCGGGTTGACATCTCCTCGCCGCTCTCTGTCTTTACACTGTCACTGAAGAAGTGGCGCAGCTTGAACGTGCCCCAGCGTGTCTGGGCATACTTCATGTTGCTTACGCGCGATATGGTTGATATGTCAAGGCCTGTCTTGTCGGCCACATCCTTCAGTATCATGGGCTTAAGGTCGCTCTCGTCGCCGTCCTGAAAGTATGCCTTCTGTATGTCTATTATGGCCTTCATGGTGACATACAGCGTGTGGCGGCGCTGCTTTATGGCGTCGATAAAGCCCTGGGCGCGCTCCACCTTCTCCTTGGCGTAGAGCAGAGCCTCCTTCTCGCTGCGGCTCATCTTGCTCTTGTTCTTCTGGTAACTCTTAACCATGTCGGTGAAAGAGTCGGAGACATAGAGGTCGGGCACGTTGCCGTTGTTTATATAGAACGACACAGTGCCGTCGTCGGCCGTGTCGACAATAAAGTCGGGAGTTATCTGCTGTATGTTTCTTCCCTCAGTCTCGCCGAGCGAAGAGCCGGGCTTCGGGTTGAGTTTCAGCAGTTCGTTGTGAACCGTCTTCACTGTGTCGGTGTCGATGCCGAGCTGCGATGCTATCTTGTCCCAGCGCTTGTTCATGAACTCGTCGAAGCATTCTGTTATCACACGCTCCATCAGTGAGCGCATCTCCGACTTGTCCTTGCGCCTTATCTGCAGCAGGAGGCACTCGCGGAGGTTGCGTGCGCCTATGCCGGCGGGGTCGAACGTCTGAAGGATATGCAGCACATGCTCTATGTCCTTCTCGCTTACGTCAATGTTATGGTATATGGCCAGCTCGTCGCTCAGCGTGGCAATGTCCTTGCGCAGGAGTCCGTCGCCGTCGAGCGAGCCTATCAGATATTCCATTATCTCCTGCTCGCGGGGCGTAAGGTCAACGTCCACCATCTGCTCCTTGAGCCTGTCGTAGAACGACACCTGGTCGCCGTAGGTTATCTCCTCGTAGTCAGCGTTCTGGTTGTTGCTCGCCACATACTGCGTGGCTTCAGGCATCTCGTCGTCCATTCCGATTCCCGACAGGGCCTGGTCGAGCGCCGACTCGCGCTCCTCGCGCTCGCTGACGGCATCAAAGTCGTCGTCATCGTCTGCGCCTGAAACGTCGTCGTGCATATCGTCTGAAGGCTGGACATCGTCGGGTCCGGCAACTTCGAGGGCGGGATTGTCGTCAATCTCGGCCGCCACGCTGTGCTCCAGTTCTGTCAACGGCATTTCAAGCAGATGCACCACAAGCATCTGCTGCTGAGTGAGGCGCTGTGTCTGAACTTGTTTCTGCGCCTGTGTCTGTATGAGATTTTGTGCCATAACGCTGCAAAATTAATATTTTTTGCAGACGTGAAGAAACAAATACATATTTATTTCTCACGCCTGATGTTAAAGAAACGGCTACTCCTTGTAGCCTTCGAGTTTGTTGAGATAGTATTTCTTAAAGTCGCTCCAGTGGTAATAAGGTGCGCAGTCGGTCTTCACGGGCAGCGTGGCCTCGTTCTCGTTGAGCAGCACCTTTACGAGCACATCGTTGTCGTTGCGGTTGCGGCGATAGAACACCAGCTGTATGTTTGCGCCCATCGGGAACACTTTATAGTTGATCCATCCCTTGCTCTCAAGACTGTCAAGACTTGATATCTGACGGTCGTAACCGTTTATTCCCAACAGACAGGTAAGCGGAAGCACCATTGTTTCGTGACCGAAACGCAGCGTTGCGCCCGGCTTGTCGAGGGCTATGCAGCTGTCTGCCTGATGTATTATGTTGCGAAGCAGGTTGCGCTGCGAGAAGGGCTGCGTGGCTCCGTTGAGCGGACAAGCGCCGTAGTTGATATACCACCACGTGTTCTCCAGCTGCCAGTTGGCGTAAAGCTCGTCGTTGGTGAATATGTCGTAAAGCGTTATCTTATGGCGAAGCTCCGAACTCTGAATGTTTGACGCCAGCGAGAAGAGCTTATAGTTGAGGTCGGAAGCGTCTACTTCATACTTCACATAGTCGCTGTCGTTGAACAGACTTTTCATCAGTCGCTCAGGATTTACACGTCGGTTGCAGTATTCTTTCCACATAACGTCGGCGCGGCGGGGCATCTTCTGCGCGTAGAGGGCGGGGTCGCTCTGGTTCATGTAGTACATGTCGTGCATGCTCGCGTCGTGTTTTATCGTCAGTTTTGGGTTCATCAGCAACAGCTGCTGCAGCTCGTTCTCCATTGAAAGGATGCAACGTATCACGACGGTGCTCTTTGCGTCTACCACGACATTGCCCTTGAACACCTCAGGAAAGCGCTCATACATGCGGCGGGCTATCTGCCTGTGCTGCTCGGCTCCCAGCTCGGTAAGCTCTCCCAGGCGGCCTGCTGCCTCGTCGCGGAGCATCACCACGCGCCTGAGCACATCCTTTCCGAGCGGCGTGAGCTTGCCAAGACTGTCGGCACGGGCCAATACGCGCACTGGCACGTCATAGTCTTCATTGCCTATCAGATAGCGCGAGCCGTGACGGCCGTAATGACTTATGTAGAACGGACTGTAGCCCTTGGGGGCAGGCGTCAGTTTTTTCTGAACAGGACCCGGATAAGCCAGATAGTTGCTGGCCGAAAGACACACATTGTTTTTTATCTCCTCGCGGGCGTTCTGAGCATTGGATGGAGACAAAAAAAGCACAAATAACAGGACTGAAAGCAGTATTTTATCCATAAAAGTTCATTTTTAAGATTATTTCACCGCAAAGATACTTAAAAATAATGTTCTTGTTCATCATTTCAAAATAAAAATAATAAATTTGCACCCCAAATAATATAAAACGGCAGAGTATTAACACTAACCTAAAAAATACTACCTTCTATAATCAACATTGAGAATAATAAGGGGAAAAACTGTGAACATATATACTGAGCAACAACAGCCATGAGTCTTTAACACATGCAACTATAAACGCCCATATTGTCCACTTGAGGAACAAAAATATAACTTTAATAAAATATGGTTCATACCATAGCATGTAATAAGATAACTATACACAATAAAAGAAATGAAAAGAAACAAGACACAAGACTATGACCATACAGACGAGTCAGAAGTATTCAAGCACAAGAGTCTGATGGCATCAAAGAACCGCAAGAAAATGTCTAAGATACTATTTGCGGTGCTTTGCCTGATTGCAGTGTTTGTAATTGTAGCATGCCTAATCAGCTATTTCTTCAACTTTACATAAGAAATTGCCCTGAATCAGCAGAACGGCATAAACCGTAATATGCTGAAAATAAGCCAAAAAAGCGCGGAAAGCCATTCATGGAGCTTTCCGCGCTTTTTATATCTGATCCTATATTAATCGTCTTCTTCAGGAGAGAAATCGTCCTTACCTACTCCGCAGAGAGGGCAAACCCAATCTTCTGGAAGGTCCTCAAATGCTGTTCCGGGCTGTATGCCGTTGTCAGGATCGCCTACTTCAGGGTCATATACATAACCGCAAGTGTCACAAACATACTTTTTCATAATTCTAACTTTTTAAATTAATAAATTATATTAACTGATGATTTATTTTCTGCCACACATAACAATCTCTGCCCTTGCCACGATCTGCTCGGGAGATATGTTCTTCAGGCACGAATAGTCGCCCCTTATGCAGGGCTTGTTTCCGAATATACTGCAAGGACGGCACGGCAGGTCTATCTGCACGGCGTTCTCTATGCTCTGTCCCCAGCCCATGAATCCGGCAAAGGGATGAGTTGCGCCCCACACGCTCACCACGGGCGTTGCCGTGAGCGACGCCATGTGCATGTTGGCGCTGTCCATTGATATCATGAGGTCGAGATGGCTCATCAGGACAAGTTCAAGACTTATGCCGTCGAGCTTGTCGGCCACGATTTCACACTGTCTGTACTTTGAGCACCATTCATTGAAATATTCGCTCTCACGCTGTCCCTTGCCGAAGAGGAATATGCGGCAGTCGGGATGACGCTCAATGAGCTGGCAAATAACCTTCTCCATGAGCCTAGGCGGATATATCTTGCCCTCGTGAGCGGCAAACGGAGCTATGCCTATCCACTTCTCCGTGAACTCGCCCGTGCGCCTCATGCTCTCGGGCAACAGACTGATGTCGCCTCCGCCCTCGGGGAATATCGACTTGAAGTCGAGCTTTACGGGATATCCAAGGCGCGCCAGCACATCGCAATAGTTGCTGAACGGCGACGGCTGCTGCACCAGTTTCTTGTCCGACATGGCCACCAGCTGCCTGCGCCCGCTGCGGTGCTTGTCGATGTGAGCCACCTTGTAGCGGTCAATATTGAAGCGCATGCGAAGATAGTCGGAGCGCAGCACGCTGTGAAAGTCGGCGATGGCGGTGAAGTTCTTTGCCGTAAGCCGGCGGTAGAGAGCATTGAGCCCCTTCACTCCGTCGTATTCTTCCTTGATGTCGGCCTCCATAAATCCAACGTTTGGCGGCATGTGCTCGAAGAACGGGCGCGCAAAGGGCTTGCTCAGCATGGTAATCCTCACGTCGGGATATTGCTTTGCGAGCGAATACACCACGGGCACCGTCATTGCTACGTCGCCCATGGCCGAGAATCTTATTATGAGTATGTGCTCAGTCTTCATTTATTGTTTTTGGAGTATAACACCGGATTGGTAGCCGGGTCGTTATACATTTTCATCTGTCTGTACACCTTCATGTATTTGCGTCCGGCAGCAATGTCGTCCAACAGCTGGTCGATGGCCGTAGACAGGTCTACCTGCTGCTGCAACAGCACGTCGAGCTTAGCCTTGCACTTATCGAGGTGCTGCGGCTCGGCATCGGTGCGCTCGGTCTGCTCCTTCATGTGGTAAATCTTCAGCGCGAGTATCGACAGGCGGTCGATGGCCCATGCCGGACTCTCGGTGTTGATGCGTGCGTCGGGCATCACCTCCACGTCCTTATACTTGTCTCTCAGCCAACTGTCAATCTGCTCCACAAGGTCGGTGCGGTCCTGATTGCTGCGGTCTATGCGGCGTTTCAGCAGCAGAGCCTCGGCAGGGTCAATCTGGGGGTCGCGTATGATATCTTCAAGATGCCACTGCACGGTGTCAATCCAGCACTTCATGTACAGACTGTTCTCTATCGTGCCCTCGCCGTAGGGGTTGCTCACCTTGGTGTCAACATCGTCGGCCCGGTGATAATCGTTTATCGCCCGGCTGAAAATCTCGTTACAAAGTTCGGTAAATGCCATGTGCTTTTGTTTTAGTTAATACTCTACTGCTTATGCGCCAGCACGTCACCGGTATGTAATACCGGATTGCAGTGGCGCCACCATATTAAATGCAAAGCTAATAAATTATTTTTAATCAGCCAACAAAACAGAATATTTTTCGTAACTTTGAACTTGTATTTGAATTTTAACGGCTGAAAGTCAGCCCGCCGCCACCCGTGGAGGCGCATAAATTATTGTGTATATGAGAATTGTGATTGACGACAAGATTCCGTTCATACGCGACGCAATAAGCCGCATAACGCCCGACGCCGTGTATCTGAAGGGAAGCGAAATAGGGCCGGCCGACGTACATGACGCCGACGCCCTGATTGTCAGAACACGCACACGCTGCGACGAGGCCCTGCTCAAAGGCAGCAGCGTAAAGTTCGTGGCCACGGCCACAATAGGCTTCGACCACATCGACGCCGACTATATGAGCCGCGCCGGAATTGAGTGGATGAGCTGCCCGGGGTGCAACGCCTCGTCGGTGGAACAGTATCTGCGCTCGGTGCTCATCCTTCTGAAAAGACAGAAAGGCATGCGCCCCGAAAGCTCCACGATAGGCATCGTGGGATGCGGACACGTGGGCAGCAAGGTGGCAAAGATGGCCGCCGGCATGGGCATGCGCGTGCTTGTGTGCGACCCTCCGCGGCAGGAGCGGGGCGACGCGGGCACGTTTGTAGCGATGAAGGACATTGAGGAGCTGTGCGACGTGATAACCTTTCACGTGCCGCTGACCAAGGACGGCCCCCACCCCACGATGCACATGGCCGACGCCGCATTCTTCAGCCGGCTCGTGCGCAGGCCTGTCATAGTGAACACAAGCCGCGGAGCCGTGGCAGACAATGCCGCGCTGCTCGACGCCCTAATATATAATAAGGTGAGCGACGCCGTGATAGACACGTGGGAGAACGAGCCGCACATAAATCTTCAGCTCATGGACAGGGCATGGATAGCCACGCCGCACATTGCCGGATACAGCGCCGACGGAAAGGCCTGCGCCGACAATATGGTGATAAGCGGACTGTGCCGCCACTTCGGCATTAAAGTGCCATGCAAGGTTGAGCCGCCCGAGCTGCCCGCCGGCTTCGTTGCTGCCGACGATGCCGACGACCTGTGCCTTCAGCTCTACAATCCGCTCGACGACAGCGCACGCCTGAAAGCCTCGCCCGAAAAGTTTGAAGAGCTGCGCGGCAACTATCCGCTCAGACGCGAGACGGCACCGCGGAACAGGGCATGAGAATGCCTTCAATGGCACGGCGCTGCACACTCAGGCAGACTTAACACAGAAGACCAAAACGCCACGTCTGACCACTCTGCCGGCACTCTTACCAGGCACACTTTACAAAAGGCCACCTTTTACGCTCCAAAAGGCCGTCTTTTAGCTTCTAAAAGGCCACCTTTCGCAGGCTAAAAGGTGGCCTTTTGCAACACATTGTAATACAGGCATTTATGAAGCCCCGCACAAGACAGCCTGTCAACCGGCGCTACACAATGTGGCTGCTGTGTGCGCACAAAATCGACAAAACAAGTAAAAAAACATGAAAAAGCGGTGTAAAAAGACAATAAAACTTGCACACTATTGCGGTGTGTGTGCAATCTTCGGTGCATTTTTTACTAAAATATTTGCACACTTGAATAAAAATTCGTTCCTTTGCACCGATTTTTGGAAATGAAATTAATTTATAAACTTTTTTAAACATTACAATCATGTCAGAAATTGAATCAAAAGTAAAAGCTATTATCGTTGACAAACTTGGTGTTGATGAGGCAGAAGTAAAGCCAGAAGCAAGCTTCACAAACGACCTTGGTGCTGACTCACTGGATACAGTAGAGCTCATCATGGAATTCGAGAAAGAATTCAACATCTCTATTCCTGACGACAAGGCAGAAACAATCGCCACTGTAGGTGACGCTATCAGCTACATCGAGGCTAACACCAAATAATAATTTCCGATAATTATTTAAATGGAATTAAAAAGAGTAGTAGTAACAGGACTCGGCGCTGTAACACCGCTGGGACTTTCTGTCGAGGAGACATGGAAGAACCTGCTGGCAGGAGTCAGCGGCGCAGCTCCTATTACACTGTTTGACAGCTCCATGTACAAGACTCAGTTTGCGTGCGAGGTCAAAGGCCTTAACGTAAACGACTGGATCGACCGCAAGGAAGCGCGCAAGCTCGACCGCTACACACAGCTGGCCCTGATAAGCGCAATGCAGGCCGTTAAAGACAGCGACATGGACCTGGAGATAGTAAACAAAAACCGCATCGGAGTAATCTTCGGCGTAGGCATCGGCGGTATCAAGACCTTCGAGGACGAAGTGTCTTACAACGCCCTGCACAAGGAGAACGGCCCTAAATACAACCCGTTCTTCATTCCTAAGATGATCAGCGACATCGCTGCCGGCCAGATATCAATCCACTACGGATTCCACGGCCCCAACTATGCCACTACATCTGCCTGCGCATCTTCGACAAACGCCATTGCCGACGCATTCAACCTGATTCGTCTGGGCAAGGCCGACATCATTGTCAGCGGAGGTGCCGAAGCAGCTATCTGCGGATGCGGAGTTGGCGGTTTCAACGCCATGCACGCCCTTTCTACACGCAACGACGATCCTCAGAAGGCATCACGCCCGTTCAGCGCAAGCCGTGACGGATTCGTAATGGCCGAAGGCGCAGGCTGCCTCATCCTCGAGGAGCTTGAGCACGCAAAGGCACGCGGAGCAAAGATCTACGCAGAAATGGTGGGCGAAGGCGAAAGCGCAGACGCATACCACATAACAGCATCTCACCCCGAAGGACTCGGAGCTAAGCTCGTTATGCAGGCTGCTCTCGACGACGCCGGCATGAAACCTGAGGACATAGACTATATCAACGTTCACGGAACATCAACTCATGTGGGCGACATTTCAGAGGCCAAGGCCATCAAGGAAGTGTTTGGAGATGCAGCTTACAAGCTCAACATCAGCTCTACAAAGTCAATGACAGGCCACCTGCTGGGAGCTGCCGGAGCCGTTGAGGCAATGGTAAGCGTATTGTCAATACAGAACGACATCGTTCCGCCTACAATCAACCACGAAGAAGATGACAAGGACGAAGAGATAGACTATAATCTCAATTTCACATTCAACAAGGCACAGAAGCGCACCGTGCGCGCCGCCATGAGCAATACGTTCGGATTCGGCGGACACAATGCCTGTGTTATCTTCAAGAAATATGATGATTAACAACTTTATTGATAAAATGAAGCTCCCTTTCCGCAAGGAAAAGGAGCTTTATTCTTCTTTATTCAACGTTATCGGTTTTTATCCTCACGACATCAGCCTGTACAAACAGGCACTGCTCCACAAGAGCATAGCCAAGCGCAACGAAAAGGGACGACCCGTAAACAACGAGCGTCTTGAGTTTTTGGGCGACGCCATTCTCGACGCCATCGTGGGCGACATCGTGTTCAGACACTTTGAAGGCAAACGCGAAGGATTCCTTACCAACACACGCAGCAAAATTGTGCAGCGAGAAACTCTCAACAAACTGGCTCAGGAGATAGGCATAAGCCAACTCATAAAGTCAAACGGACATTCCTCGTCACACAACAGCTACATGGACGGTAACGCCTTCGAGGCCCTCGTGGGAGCCATCTATCTCGACCGCGGATACGAGGCCTGCATGCGCTTCATGCAGAAACGTATCCTATCACAGCTTATCAATCTCGACAAGGTGGCTTACAAGGAGGTTAACTTCAAGAGCAAACTCATTGAATGGTGCCAGAAAAACAGGGTGAAGCTCGATTTCAAACTGATTGAGCAGAAACGCGACGAAAACAACAATCCGATATTCGTATACCAGACTCTTGTTGAAGGACTGGAGGGAGGTTCGGGCAAAGGCTACTCTAAGAAGGAGAGCCAGCAGATGGCATGTAAGCTCACTCTGCAGAGCCTGAGACGCAAACCGCAGTTTATCGACGCCGTGTTTGCCGCCAAAGCCGACCGCACAAAGATGGAGGAAGAGCCTGTGGTAACAGTTCCGGACATTGAGCAGAAGGAGGACTTTATCATTGTAAGCGACAATGTAAAGGCTGCCGAAACAGTATCAGAGGCTGTGTCTGACAATAAGAACAAACGTGATAAGGAAGATAAGAAAAACGCGGAAAACAGCGCAGACAACGAGTTCGACCTGTCTGACATCACTGCAACGCCGCGCCAGATGTCTAAAGAAGAAATTATAGCGGCAGCCGAAGCGGCCGCATTCTCTGAATAAAGGCAAAAGAAGCGGCACCTGCCTGCGCAGGGCATGGTGCCGACGCTTCTTTCACCTTTTTTGTTTTTTAAGCTCCTGCGCCGCCTATTTTATTTTTCAGCCGTTTATTTTCAGTATATCGCACAGCTGTGCGAAGTCGTCTATTATAAACTCTGCGCCGCACGCCTCAAGCTCTTCTCGGCTGCCGTTGCCATAGGTCACGCCCACGCCGCACACTCCGGCGCCGTGGCCCATCTCTATGTCGAATGCCGTATCGCCCACCACAACGCACTCTTCAGGGCGCAGTCCGTGGTCGGTCATGGTGCGCACAACCATGTCGGGGGCAGGCTTTGCGTTGGGCACGTCGCCAGCGCCGAGCACGTAAGTGATGCATCCGCCGAGATTCATGTCGGCAACAAAGCCCAGCAGCGACGCCCTCGAGCGGCTGCTCGCCAGCGTTATCAGCCTGCCGCTGCGGTGTATGGCGTCAAGAGTCTCACGCACATGGGGAAACATTGTTACTGCCCCGGGGCGGTTGTTCTCCTTGAAAATCTCGCGGTAAACCTCGGCACAGCGGTCGCCCATGGCGTCGTCCATGTCGATTATCCTCGTGAATGTCTCCTTAAGGGGCAGTCCAATCATCGAGGCGCACTCGTCGTCGGTGCGCGCAGGCAGCCCGAGCCGGCTTATGGTCTGCTGCATTGTGCTTACTATAAGGTTGCGCGAATTGCCTATGGTGCCGTCAAAATCAAATATTACGGCCTTTATTTTATCGCTCTGAAAATTTCTTTCGTCCATAAAAAACAATACTGTATATTGAAAAAAAAATGATTACAAGGAATTTTGCCGTGCCTTTATCCGCCCTTCATCACGGCGCAAGCATAACAGGCATGGCGGCATAACTGGCAGCCGTGGGCATCAGCGCAGACTGGAATTGTCTGTCGGCACTACCGCCGCAACGGTCTTTAGCCGGGCATAAGCCACCGACATGAACATCAGTCCGCCGTAAGGATTGTCTGTGCCCCACGAGTTTTTACATATAAAATAGCGGTCGCCCTTCTTGTCGCGCGCCAGTCCTATCAGCTCCATGCAGTGGTCGTCGGTGGTGCGGAAAGTCTCAAACGCCGTCTGACGTTCCTCCTGCGACGCCATGCGTCGGTTGTCGCCGAGCCGCGCCACGCCTCGTTCAAACGAGAATCCCGGCTCGCTCACGTCGCCCTCCCAGCACACGCTGTGGCCGCGGCGCAGTGCCGTCTCTATGCGGCTCATCAGCGTGTCAATGGGCACGTTGTAGAATTTGTCGCCGCTGCGGTTGTCGGGCACGTCGAGCACGATGTTCTCATAAAACGGCTTATGCGTAAAACTTGTCAATGCCTGATACTCGCCGTCGCGGCATACGCTGCGCGCAAACTCCTGCGGAGTGTATTCCGCGCCGAGCATCCACACGTGCCACGGCACGGGGTTTATCTCGTCGTCAAACAGGTCGTCGGCGTTCCTCATCAGCGCCTCAAGTCCTGTCCGCCTTGTAACGGCACTGCTGCACAACACGCCCAGCTTGCGGCAGAGCGCGTTGAAGTTGCAGTCGGAGCGGTAAGAGTCAAACGGCATAAGTCCCGTCTGCTGTATCAAGGCTATCAGGCGCGGCGCCATTGCCCGTGTGGTGAATCCCGCCCGGCCTGCCGTAAGATAGCACCGCTCGGCCTGTTCGCGCAGCATGTTGCGCGCAACGTAGACAGCCGACAGATTGACCGAGTCACCCTTCATGAGGTGCTCGCTCTCTATTGTGGCCAGCATGGCGTAAGCCCAGCACAGCGAACTGTTGCCCTGGTCTTTCACGGGTGTTATCTTGTTGATTGTCTCCACTCTGAACGCCTCCTTATCTTCACTCTTCCTGCTGCACGAAAGCAGCATGAACAGTACTGCCGACAGCAATATAATCTTGTTCATAAGCGCAAAGTTACTTAAAAACAACTATGCACGCAACCCTGCAACCATATTTTTTAACCTGCATCAGTCACGACAATTCTATATCATCTACAGACGCAAGCCATAAGACAGGCAACGGCATGCACATGATGACAACAGCAAAAACAGCGGAAAACAATCCCAAACAGCCATAATATCAGGCCAAACAAGGCTACAATATACGATTATCCACCCTTTCAGTATTATTTTGAACCACCATGAAGGGCATTATATCTACCTTTGAGCACTAAAAAAATATAATCAAATCAAAAATCTATCATGAAGCTAAAAGCATTATTATTATTTCTGTTTGTGCCGCTGATATGCAGCGCCACAGACATCAATGTAGACCCTTCTACGTTCAAGGCAACGTATGAAGGAGCAAAAGACGGTGACGTTCTGCTCATGGAAGAGGGAACATACACCGGAGACATCAATCTTCCAGACGGCAAGACTGTCACCCTGAAGGCTGCAGAAGGAGCCGAAGTGGTGTTCGGAGTAAAGTTCCGCGGAAGCGATGCGTCTGTAACCGGAGGCGGAATTATTATGGAGGGGCTCATTATCAAACCCAACGACAGCTACTTCATGGACCTCACCTATGGTGACATAAAGACCATCACACTGCGCAACTGCGACCTGTCGGCCATCAACAGATGCTTCCTGCGCACCAACAACGAGGGGCATGTGATAGACAAGATTGAGATGGACAGATGTATAATACACGACTGCGGCGACGGAGGATACAACTTTATCTACCCGAAACACGGCGTAAGAGAGGTGAGCGTAACCAACTCAACACTATATAACTATAAAGGCGGAGAGAGCTTCTTCTCGCCCAACTCAATGAATGTAGACATCGACATGCTGTTCACATTCAGCAACAACACAGTCTACAAATGGTCGAAAGCATCAAAATATGCCATCTGCAACACTGGAAACAAAGTGGGACTGTTCTCTGAATACACATTCAGAAACAACATTATATACAAAGCCGGCGTTGACGGACAGACGCCAAACATACTAAACACCACGGGCGGATATCTGCTGGCAGAGAAAAACCTGATAGCCGACTACGGAACATACAACCAGGCAAGCGCGGCCGACACAGAGATTTCGGACTATACGCTGGCCGACTTCGGACTGACGAACATACCTTTTCCTGACCCTGAAAACGGCGATTTCAGCATAACCTCAGAGTCGCCCATGGCTACGGCAGCTACAGACGGAGGCCCGATAGGCGACCCGAGATGGCAGAAGAACCTCACAAATGCCGTACACATGAACGTTACCAACAGCCCGGAAAACGCCGGAACAGTAACTCCGGCAAAGGCTGACTATGAGGCCGGAAGCGAAATTACGATAACGGCAACGCCCAACTACGGATTCAGATTCAAGCAGTGGCAGGACAAAGACGGACAGATACTGTCGACAGAGAACCCATACACGTTCAACATTGAGAAGGACATGGACATCACTGCCGTGTATTCTTCGGTTGAGACATACACCCTCAACATAAACAAAAGCGGCGACGGAGCCAAATGGGGCAACGTGTCGCTCACGCCGGAACCCGTTGACGGTAAGTATGAAAGCGGAACAAGCGTTACGATGAAGGTGGTGCCAAACTCTGTAACGTCTTTCCTCTACTGGAACGACGGCAGCAGCGACGCGCAGAAGACTGTGGTGATGAACGGCGACAAGACGTTTACGGCTACGTTCGACGTGGTTCCGTTCATCGTAGGATGGGACTTCAGCGTAAGCGAGCCGCGCGGAAACCGCCCCGGCGACTACAGCTTCACGACAGACAACACAGGCAACCTTCAGCTGTATGAAGGCGACGGAAAGACAACCAACTGGGGCGCAAGCACACGCACCTTCGGCGGCATTGAGCGCAACTGCATACGCCGCTACACCGAAAGGGCCGACATGGACAACCCACGCTACCTTGTTGCTAAGTTTGTAGTGGACGGATATAAAAACATCAAGGTGCACTCACTGGCGGCTCTCGACAACGCCTGCGTGCACAAGATACAGAAGATGCAATACTCTACCGACGGCGTAAACTACACCGACCTCAGCTCTATTGACATGGGAAACGGCACCGAGAGCAGCCAGTGGATGGTGCTTGAGGGCACACTGCCCGAAGGTCTCAGCGGACAGGTGTATGTGCGCTGGATAGGCGACACCGAAAGCGGACTGGCCGGCGAGCCGTCGGACAGCGACACAGAGGGATTCTATCTTGCCGACATAGTTGTATATGCCGACAACGAACAGAAGGACGACCATGAGGCACCGAAGCTTGTTGCCACATCGCCCGAGGCCGGCTCTGACGTTGCCTCAGCATCAGGCAACGTGGTGCTCCACTTCAACGAGAAGGTGAAAGCAGGCTCAGGCGACGTAACGATAAACGGAAAGGCCATGACACCTGTATTCGGAAGCAAGACAGCCACTTATGCCTATGCCGACATGGGATACGGCACTGAGTGTGAGGTGGTTGTACCCAAGGGCGCACTGACCGACCTCAACGGCAACGCCTTTGAAGGCACGACATTCAAGTTTACCACAATGCAGCGCCCGCAACCCGAGAAGAAAGTGTTCGACGCCGTGGTGGCTGCCGACGGCTCGGGCGACTTCACTTCGGTTCAGGAGGCCATCGACGCCGCTCCTGACAACAGCAGCGTGCCTTACCTCATATTTGTTGAGAACGGAGAGTATGACGAACTCGTGCTGATACCTGAGAGCAAGCCTTTCATACACCTTATAGGACAGGACAAGGAGAAGACCGTGATAAAGCATACCATCAACAACGGAGGAAGCTCTGACGTAGGATACGAATGGTCTACGAACAATCCGCAGTCAGACAACTACGGCTACAGCAGCGTGGTTGAGGTGAATGCAAGCGACTTCTACACTGAGAACATAACCTTCTATAACAGCTGGGGCGTTGACAACCAGTCGGGACCGATGGGTCTGGCCATGTATTCGCGCAACGACCGCATGACGTTCTACAACTGCAAGTTCCGCTCTTATCAGGACACATGGCAGACTTCTTCAAGAAACATGGCCGACCGCCACTACGTGAAAGACTGCTGGATTGAGGGTGCGGTAGACTACTTCTACGGCGGAGGCGACGTCCTGCTCGAAGGCTGCACGCTATACAACGTCAGAAGCGGATCTGTAATCGTGGCGCCATGCCATAAGGAAGGAACAAAGTTCGGATACGTATTCAGCAACTGCACCATAGACGGCAACGAGCTTGCCAACGACAACAAGACGGCGCTGGGACGCCCGTGGCACAACGCTCCAAAGACCGTATGGCTCAACACTACGATGAAGATAGGCATAAAGCCTGAAGGCTGGAACAACATGGGAGCCATTCCGGCTCTGTTTGCCGAATACAACAGCATGGATGCCGACGGCAATCCTGTTGACCTGAGCAACAGACGCACCGAATATGAATATACTGACGGCGACACCGGACAGAAGGTTACGGGCACATGCAAGGCTACACTTACCGACGAGGAGGCTGCCGCATACACATACGAGGCCATAACAAGAGGCACTGACGGATGGAATCCGCGCAAGCTGATGGAGGCCGTGAGCGCTCCTGCCAACATGAGATACGACACGGCAAGCAGCACGCTGAGCTGGGACGAGTCGGCATATGCTATATGCTACGTGGTAACTGACGCCGACGACAAGGTGGTAAGCATATCTACAGACACAAGCTTCAAGCCTGCCGAAGGCACCTGCGGCAAATTCACCGTAAAGGCTGTCAACGAATACGGAAGCCTGAGCGAAGGCACTACATACGAGACCACTACAGGCATCAACGGAGCCGGAAGCGAGACAACCGTTAAGGAAGACATATACAACACATCGGGAATGAAGCTCGGATCGGCCGTAAAGGGCATCAACATCATACGCCGACAGATGGGCGACGGCACCGTGAAGGTGATAAAGATAATGAAATAACGCACTGAGCGCCGTAATAAAGCTGCGCCTATACTAAAACGGCCGGGGCATATCATCAATGAGATATGCTCCGGCTGTTTTTATTATCTTGACTTATGCATAACAAGGCTCTGACGTATCGTCAGTCTGATACTCCGGCAAGAACGGCACGCCTGCACGACGCATGATGCAGGGCCACTCGGACGCAGCGGCTAACCAGCTGATTATCAGCATGATAAGGACGACTTTACAAAAGGTGGTCTTTTAGCCGCCAAAAGGATACCTTTTACGATGCAAAAGGGCACATATTGCACGCTGAAAGGCCACCTTTTATCTCATCGGGACAATTATGCTTTCAGCCGCAAGCATCAATCTGCCTGTAAGATTAAGACAGATGCGGCACTATGCCCTATCGGATTTTATAAGACCGGGGCATGCAACACGCCTTTCAGCCAGACGCTACGGCTCTGCCGTCTCGCCCCTCTTCATATATTCGGTAGGGCTGCAGCCCATTGTCTTCTTGAAGCAGCGGCTGAAGTATTTCGGGTCGGAGAATCCGCACTTGTAGGCCACCTCCGATATGCTCACGCCCGGATCTTTCATTAAAGCAAGAGCCTTCTTAATGCGTATCTCCTGTATAAAGTTGTTGGGCGACGAACCAAAAACCTTCTTCACCCTTATATAGAGCACAGTGCGGCTCATGCCCATGGCCTTGCAGAAGTCGTCTATCGACAGGTCAGAGTTAGCTATATTGTCATTGATAAATCCCATGGCCTTGTTTCTGAACAGGCTGTCAGTGGTTTCGGCGGCTGTTTCCTCACCTTCAGCCACGTCCATGTCGCGCCTTTCTGTCAGAAGCTCATGCACCTTGTTCTTAAGATATTCAATCTTCTCATTAGTAACCGTGGTTATCTCGTTCACCTCCTTGCGCAGCCGGCTGATATATCTTGCCACCTTATATATAACTATCAGGGCTGCAAGCAGCGCCCCGCCAAACAGCATCCATGCCAGGGGCGTCTCCGTAAGTTCCGGGGTACGGTGTATCGTAACGGTACGTTCATTGTCAGTCCAGATGCCGTCGCCGTTGGTTGAGCGCACCCTGAAGGTGTGCGTTCCCGGCGGAATGCCCGCATAGCTTACCGAATGCGACTTGGTGTATATCCACTCGCCGTCCACTCCGTCCATGCGGTAGGCATACCATATATCCTCATTCTTATTATAGTCGAGCGCCGAAAACTCTATCGTAAAGTTCTTCTTGTCGGCCGGAAGCTCAACATAGTCGTCGCATCCGAACACAATACGCGGCACAAAATTGCTCTTGCCTACGTCAGACGGGCTGAAACCGAACACGCCCTGAGTGGTTCCGAAAAGCATGTAGCCGTTGTCAAGACACAGCGGCATGGTCTCCATGAAGGCAAAACCCTCCCTGAAGAAGCCTCTCATATAGTTAATCATAACATCGCGGTTAGTGTCAAACAGCGTCAGACCGGCCTCTGACACTATCCACAGCTTGTCGCCACGCCATGCTGCCAACGACACATTGACATCCGAGGCAAGACCCTGAGCCGTGGTATAAGCCTTGAAGCGTATGTTGTTGCTCAGCAGGTTGCGCGACAGAATCTTGTTGGTTCCGCCGCCATAAGTGGCCACATAAATCCTGCCTCTGCCGTCGCGTGCCAGCGCCATCACCTCATTGTTACTCAGGCTCGACGGGTCATGAGGGTTTCTCACGTTGCGCCAGAATTTCAGCCGGCGCAGCGGCTTGCCGTCAATCATGCACGTATACAGCCCGCTGCCGGTTCCGGCAAGCATCACTCCGCTACGTGTTATCATCAGACACCTCACCTTGAGCGCCCCGCGCGGATAGACGGAAAGCACATTGTCCTTATTGATAAAGCGCGGCATGTCGGCCTCCGGCCTCTCCACCACATTCAGTCCGCCGCCATAGGTGCCTATCCACAGGCGTCCGTATCTGTCCTCAGCCATGGCATACACAGAATTGCAGTTAATGCCAAAAGGCTTTCCGCCGCCGCTGACATAGCGGTCGAGCACCCATCCCTGCCCTTTTCTGCGCAGCCTGAACAGCCCGCCGGGCTTGGTGCCGAGCCATATCTGCCCGTGGCGGTCTTCATAAATACAATACACGTTATGGCCGAATACAGCCGCAGCAGGCGTAATCCTTCCGTCGGCAGACAGATATCTGACATTGCCCAGGTTGCGGTCGACAATCCTCACAAAGCCGTTCTTGTCGGCAATCCACACCCGTCCGGACCTGTCCTGATGCAAGGCTCTGACCACTTCTTCTCCAAAATTGCTGAACTTCGTGTTCTTCAGAGGCTCCTTCACAAACGTAACCCTGTCTATGCCGCGGTTGGTGCGCACCCAATAGCCTCCTTGCCTGTCCTCGCACATCACCCTTGTCTCCAGGCCTTCATACTCTTTCAGAGAAGATATGCGCCTCATCACACTCTCGTCGGCCACATAATATGAGCCTCCGGGCAGGTTCTTGCCCCTGTAAACCTCAAACTTGCCCGTCTTGCGGTTGAATACATAATACATGCATCCTGCCAGGTTGAGAGTCCGGTGTCCCGACATGCAGAGTATATTATTGTCTGGCAACTCCCAAATCTGGTCAATACGGTTCGACTCAAGAGGACAGCCGTCGCCGGGCTGAGCCTTGTAATTGACAAAGCTATAACCGTCGTAACGGCTCAGTCCGTCGCGCGAGCTCAGCCATATATACCCCTCACGGTCCTGAATAATACACGTAACAATGTTGTGGTCGAGCCCGTCGTCATTGTCAAAATGTACAATACGCACGTCGGAAGCCGCACACAATAACGTCATAAACAAAAAACAAAAGATTGCCAGACTTGCTTTTCTCATAATATCATTATTCTACTGCAAAAGTAAGAAAAAAACATAAAATCCCCGTTTACGTCGTGACAAAAAGACTATTTTGAACCTTTTTAAAATATTTGTCCACCATAAGCATTGCTACAAACAATACCTTTGCATCGAACAAACAATCTATTTTAAAATCTATCAATAATGAAAAAACTATTAACAATCATCACAACGCTGGCAATGGCGCTCGGCTCTTATGCCGGAGAACCGCTGGAGCTATGGTACGACAAGCCTGCCGGCAACTGGAACGAAGCCCTGCCGCTCGGCAACGGACGCATAGCGGCAATGGTATACGGCAATCCCGTATGCGAGGAATATCAGCTCAACGAGGAGACTATATCAAAAGGCTCGCCATACAAAAACTACAACGCTGAGACACCTAAGTATATTGATAACCTGCGACAGCTGGTATTCAGCGGCAAGAGCGACGAGGCACAGGCGTTGGCCGAGACACAAATTCTGGCCGACAGAGACTACGGATTCGGTGCATCATACCAGCCGGCAGGAAACCTGCGCATCGAATACGACGGCCATAAAGACTACTCTTCACTGCGCAGACAGCTCAGCATAGACAACGCCGTGTCGACAGTAACCTACAGAGTGGGCGACGTAAATTACACGGAAGAGGCCTTCACGTCGTTCACCGACCAGATGCTCATCATCAGAGTCACGGCATCAAAGAAGGGCGCAATAAACCTGAAAGCAAGCCTGTTTTATCCTGACGGCGTGAAAGTTGACCGCTCTGTAAGAGGAAACACACTCGCGCTGAGCGGAACCACGGCAAAAGCCGCAAACAACGTGCCCGGAAAACTGAACTTCATAGTCAATGCAAAAATTGACAACGAAGGCGGTGCAATGACACAGAACGACACCGCACTGATTGTGAAAGACGCCGACGCCGTAACCTTCCACATAGCCATGGCAACCAACTTTGTGAACTATAAGGATATCTCGGCCGACCCTCAGAAGCGTATTGACGAATATATGAAGAATGCCGGACGCGACTATGAGACGGCAAAAGCTGAACATATAGAATACTATAAGGAACAGTTTGACAGAGTAAGCCTTGACCTCGGAAAGAACAGCAACCCGTCGAAGACTACAGACAAACGCATTGAAGACTTTGCTGAAGGCAACGACACACAGCTCGTAGAACTGTATTTCCAGTTCGGAAGATACCTGCTTATATGTTCATCACAGCCTGGATGCCAGCCCGCCAACCTGCAAGGCAAATGGAACGGCAGCACAAACCCTGCATGGAAATGCCGTTATACAGTGAACATTAACACAGAGATGAACTACTGGCCGGCCGAATCGACAAACTTGCCGGAACTTCACGAGCCGCTGATAAAGATGATAAAGGAACTCAGCGAGATAGGAGCCGAAACGGCAAAGAACATGTACGGATGCAACGGATGGATGCTTCATCACAACACAGACTTGTGGAGAATGACAGGAGCCGTGGACAAAGCCTACAGCGGAGTGTGGCCAACGGCCAACGCATGGTTCTGCCAGCACTTATGGAACAGATATCTTTACAGCGGAGACACCGACTATCTGAAAGAGGTTTATCCGCTAATGAAAGGAGCGTCAGAGTTCTTCCTCGACTTCATGGTAGAGGATCCCCGCGACAAATTCATGGTTGTCTGCCCGTCGGTTTCACCCGAAAACTCACCAAAAGCATATAAAGGACAGAATATCTTTGCGGGTATAACCATGGACAACGAGCTCGTAAGCGACCTGCTGACCAACACCGCAAGGGCTGCCGAGACGCTTGCCACTGACGAAGACTTCGCAAAATCGCTGCTGAGCCTGCGCGACAAGATGCTGCCACTGCGCATAGGACAATACGGACAGCTGCAGGAATGGCGCGACGACTGGGACAACCCTGACGACCATCACCGCCACGTGTCGCACCTGTGGGCACTGTATCCCGGCACGGCAATATCTCCCTACCGCACACCGGCTGCGTTCAGAGCATCAAAGGTGTCGCTGATGTACCGCGGAGACGAGTCGACAGGATGGAGCATGGGATGGAAAGTTTGTCTTTGGGCAAGATGTCTTGACGGCAAGCATGCTTACAAGCTGATTAAAGACCAGCTGTCGCTTGTGCCGGCAGACAGGACCGAAGGACAGGACGGAGGCACTTATCCAAACATGTTCGATGCACATCCGCCATTCCAGATTGACGGCAACTTCGGCTGTACGGCGGGCATTGCAGAGATGCTTATGCAAAGCCACGACGGCTTTATAAACCTCATGCCGGCTGTTCCTGACGAATGGGCCGACGGCGAAATTAAGGGTCTGAGAGCCATAGGCGGCTTCGTGCTTGAGGACATGGTGTGGAAAGACGGCAAGCTGATGAGTGCCCGTCTGCGCTCAACACTCGGCGGAAACCTCAGACTAAGGGTACCCGTAAAGATCAAGTCGGACACACATGAGGTGAAAGAGGCTGAAGGAGAAAATCCCAATCCGCTGTTCTACACCTACTCTATGCCTGTAAAGAAGATATCAGGAGACGAATATGTTGACGTTGACAACTCGAGCGTGAACAACAGGCTGCCCGAGACTTGGCTCTATGACATAGAGACCAAGGCTGGAGACGTGGTCTACATAACAAACGAAAGCTCGGCTTCGGGCATTGACCAGACGTTGACCGACAATGGCAGCAACGGCAGTATATACGACATTTCGGGCAGAAAGGTTGACAGTCCGGAGCGTGGAATATTCATAAAAAACGGCAAGGCTTTTATTAAAAAGATAGCGGAGCTATAAATCACAGCAAGACATCCGAACTTGCTTCACCATTAATTCCGTTAAATTAAGCAAGAGAGGCTGTCGCGGGTGTAATCCCTGACAGCCTCTTCTGTTTATTTGTTGCGCCAGCACGGCAGCCATGTGCCGCAGCCTGACAACAAGACGTATGCCTACATGATATCGTCCTTGAACGTTATCTGAGGGCTGTTCATCATGTAGCAGTCGTCGCTGCTGCCCTCAATACGCCTAATCTGAGTGACCGTCCACGACTTTCTGTCCTTGTTCCATACCAGCAGTGCAGAGTATTTGTTATCGGTTCTGCCGCACTGATACTTTATCCTTACGCTGCCGTTTATCTGTATCTGTGCGTCATAGATGAAGTCGTTGTCGATGTAGTTGCCCCTGTTGTACGACAAGGTTATGCAGCCGTAGCCCAGCTTCACGTTGCCGTAGCCGTCGTCGTATGACTGCTTGAAGTAGAAGTTCAGGGGCACGGGCCTCACCTCATTGCCCGTAGAGAACATGCCGTAATAGCGTGTGTCTATGGGATTCAGCTTATAGATGGCGGTGTTGGTCATAAGTTTGTATGACTGCGAACGCACCTCAACGCTTCCGCAGAGATGGTAAGTGGAGGCACGGCCTGTGGGGCCGATATGTATTTCAGAGTAGTGAATCTGCCTGACATCGGTGCCGAGCGGTATGCTGTAAAGGCCGACGCAGGTGTCAGAGTGCTTCACCACGGCTACGATTCCCTCGCTGACGTATCCCGGTCCTTCCATGGTTATAAATCCGTGATACGTGGCATTGGAATATCTGTATGACTTAATAATCGAGTTGAACTTTATCATCAGTCCGCCGTCGCCTATCCATCTGCCTGTCAGCGTGCCGCTGCTTGCCTTCGGCAGCATTATGTTTCCGTCGGCGTCAGTCTCGGGCTTATATGCCGGTGGGCCGTCGGTGGGCAGTGTGGTCTGCCCTTTGTCCACGGCTGATGCCGATGTCTCTCCGCCCTTCGGGCCGTTGGCGCTCTGTCCTGTAGAGGGCTTGTCTGCGGCAGGCGTGCCGCCTCCTTGCTGCGGCTTGTCGCTTCCGGCTGCCAGATATGTCCTGGCTGCGGTCTGCCCGGGCTGCCTTACGAACACCAGCTTGTCGGGACCTATGCTCTTGTCGAAGGTGCCAAGGCCTGTGAACCACAGCGTGCCGTCGGCTGCAATGTTCATAGTGCAGGTGCCGGTCTTGCCCATGTCGCTTGCCCACTTAACCCTGTAGCCGCCCTGCACGGGCTCGGGGTCGGTCAGCATCAGAGTTTCGGTGTTGCTGATAAGTATCTTGCTGCGATACTTGATGAAGCCCGTGGATTTCTTTCCGGCAAAATAGCGTGAGGGCTTCTTCATGAAGTCTGAAAGCAAAAGACTGAAGTTGTGGGTGGCGCCCTTGACGAATGTCTGCGAAAAATCGGGCACGGCGGGCTCCTTTATGTTTATCTCCATGTAGCCCTAGCGGGTTAGCCCGTCCACCTTGTCGGCTGCCTCATACACTCCGCAGGGCTCCTGCACCTGCGCTCCTGCCGCAAACACACACGCCACCTGCAGCATAACGTTGATCAACGTTGTCCTGATTGTCATTCTCATTTCTTCAATTAATATTTATATCTGAATATTAGCGATTGCTCCGTATGCATCGTTTTCAGCCGAAATATGCCTTCAGCTGTGCAGCCAAAGACGACAGTTCCTCGGGATTGCCGTTGCCGTAGCGCTTCCATATCTTGCGGCACTCTTCGGCAAACTGCGACGGTTCCGCATCCTTGCGGTTAAGATACGGGTCTAATGTCTGGAACGTTTCCATCACCTCAACCACCGTGTCGGCCTTCATGCCCATGAGCTTTGCCAGCTCGGCTATCTCGGGCGTGTTGCGCACCATAGTGGCAGGCGTCAGACGAAAGTAAAGGTCGAGGATAATGATCAGCATCATCGGCATGATGCCTCCGCATGATGGCACAGGTCTGAAGTCGCTCTCAAACGACTCGTTGACGGCCACTCCCTCATAGAACGCCGCCGCGTTGCTGAATCCTGCCATACTGCGCAGCTTCTTAATGTCGCGCGACAGGCGCCTCGGATTTTCGCCGTATGTTGCCCAAAGGCGCTCAAGATGCGGCGTGCCGGCACGGCGCAGGCGGAACATCTGTTCGTAAAGATAATGAGGAGGTATGTGCAGCTCAAGACTAAGTTCCACCATTCCGCGCGAATAGAGGGGCTTTATGCCTGCGGGCTTACGCTGATAGAGCTGCATGAGCAGCAGCCAGTATTCATCAGACCATAATGGATGACTCATAGTTTATGCTAATTATTATATGTAAGGTATGTTGCTGCAAAAATATAATTTTTTTCTGAAAAGAGGTAATTTCGAGCCGTTTATTTTACACCTTTAAACGCCCAATGACGCTGAAAGGCAGTGATATGGCATGATTTTTGAACATTGACGACACGGCTGTATGAATGGTTCTGAAAAGATAGGCAAAAGGCTTCGGAGAGCGGTCTGCAACGCACTGATTGTCAGCACGTTACATACAGCCATGCAAAAGGACGCCTTTTACACGCCGAAAGGCCGTGTTTTGCGCGCTGATTTGCGGCCTTTTGCAGCACGAAATGCCGCCTTTTGCAAGACGCTTAAATCAGGCTCCACGGCCATGCAGCCTCCGCAGTCACGGCGCAAAGACGTGCGCGCGTGTTAAGAATATTAAAAATCTTATCGTATTACAAAAGTTTAGACTAAATTTGCAACTTAAAATACCTCTTAGAAGATGAGCATAACAAGCATAATTGGCAAGTTCTTTCTGCCGCGGCAAAAGGAACTTGAACGGCACATCAACGAGGCCGGGGCACTTCAGAACGAGGTGCTGGCATATCTGACGGGCCGTGCCAAAGACACCGAATACGGCAGAAAGCACATATTCGGAAACATTAAGTCATACGAAGACTTTACGGCCAACGTGCCGCTGAACACTTATGAGGAGCTGAAGAACGACATCGACCGCATGCGCCACGGTGAGAGCGACGTGCTGTGGCCGGGAACGGTTAAGTGGTATGCCAAGTCGTCGGGAACGACCAACGACAAGAGCAAGTTTATACCCGTGAGTCACGACGGACTGCAGAACATCCACTACCAGGGCGGCAAGGACGCCGTGGCACTGTATCTGCGCAACAACCCGAAGAGCCGGCTGTTCGACGGCAAGAGCCTTATACTGGGCGGAAGCCACTCGCCCAACTATAACCTGCGCAACAGTCTGGTGGGCGACCTGAGCGCCATACTGATTGAGAACATCAACCCGCTGGCCAACATGGTCAGAGTGCCGTGCAAGCAGACGGCGCTGCTGTCTGACTTTGAGGTGAAGCGCGACCGCATAGCCCGCGAGACGATGAACAAGAACGTTACCAACCTGAGCGGAGTGCCATCATGGATGCTCTCTGTGCTTACAAGGGTGATGGAGCTTTCGGGCAAGACTCATCTCGAGGAGGTGTGGCCAAACCTTGAAGTGTTCTTCCACGGAGGTGTGGCATTCACGCCTTACCGCAAGCAGTATCAGGAGCTTATAACGTCGCCCAATATGCACTATATGGAAACCTACAACGCCAGCGAGGGCTTCTTCGGACTGCAGAACGACCCTGCAGACCCGGCGATGATGTTAATGCTCGACTACGGAGTGTTCTACGAGTTCATACCGATGGACGAGTTCGGATCGGACAATCCTACCGTGGTGCCTGTTACGGGCGTAAAGACGGGCGTCAACTATGCCATGGTAATATCTACGTCATGCGGACTGTGGCGTTACATCATAGGCGACACGGTGAAGTTTACGTCGACAAATCCCTACAAGTTTATAATCACCGGACGCACCAAGAGCTTTATCAACGCCTTCGGCGAGGAGCTTATCGTAGACAACGCCGAGAAGGGCCTGGCCTACGCATGCCGCGAGACGGGTGCCGAGGTGCTCGAATATACGGCGGCGCCAGTGTTCATGGACGGGCACGCCAAATGCCGCCACCAGTGGCTCATAGAGTTTGCCAAGGAGCCTGACGACCTGAGCCGCTTCACCGCCCTGCTCGACAAAAAACTTCAGGAGGTGAACAGCGACTACGAGGCAAAGCGCTACAAGGACATAACCCTGCAGCACCTCGAGATTGTGAAGGCGCGCACCGGACTGTTTAACGACTGGCTGAAATCTAAAGGAAAGCTCGGCGGACAGCACAAAGTGCCACGACTGAGCAACAGCCGCGACATCATTGAACAGATGCTGAGACTTAACACCGACAACGATGAACACTGACACACAGCGCAACAGCAGCACGCACAGCCGCAACAACGGCGGCGCACACGCCACCGAGACACGACGCAGGACAGCACGCCTGAGAAAAGGCGCACTCGCCCTGATGGCGCTCATAGTGGCCGTGATAATAACGTCGTGCGCCAGGATGGGACAGCCCGACGGCGGATGGTATGACGAAACGCCGCCGCAGATAACAAGCAGCTCGCCGGCAGACCAGAGCACCGATGTCAAGACGCGCAAGATAAGCATCAACTTTGACGAATACATACAGGTGGACAACCCCACCGAAAAGGTGGTTATATCGCCGCCGCAGATAGAGACACCCGAGATTAAGGCAGCCGGAAAGCGCATTGTGGTGGAGATTAAGGACTCGCTGAAGCCCAACACCACATACACCGTCGACTTCTCTGACGCCATAAGCGACAACAACGAGAGCAACCCGCTGGGCAACTATACCTACACTTTCTCGACGGGCGACCACATCGACACGCTCGAAGTGGCGGGATATGTGCTCAACGCCGAGAACCTTGAGCCTATAAAAGGCATGCTCGTGGGCCTATACAACGACCTGAGCGACACGGCGTTCACCACCAAGCCCATGCTCAGAGTGTCGAGAACCGACAGCCGCGGCAAGTTTATCATCAGGGGCATTGCGCCCGGCAAATACCGCATATACGCGCTTGCCGACGCCGACAACAACTATGTGTTCAACCAGAAGAGCGAGCAGATAGCCTTCAATCACGACATAATTGTGCCTTCGTTCAAGCCCGACATAAGGCAGGACACCGTATGGCGCGACTCGCTCCGCATCGACTCTATACGCCGCGTGCCCTACACTCACTTCCTGCCCGACGACATAGTGCTGCGCGCATTTACCGAGGAGCAGACCGACCGCTACCTGCTGAAGAGCGAAAGGACTAACGCCGACCGATTTACGCTGTACTTCAGCTACGGCAACAAGCAGCTGCCCGAAATCAAGGGACTCAACTTCAACGAGAAGGATGCCTTCATCATCGAGACCAACGAAAAGCAGGACACCATAACCTACTGGCTGAAGGACACCATGCTCGTAAACCAGGACACGCTGAGGATGCAGCTGAAATATCTCGCCACCGACACGCTGGGCACGCTGCAGATGCAGACCGACACGCTCGACGTGCTGTCGAAGGAGCCTTACGAAAAGCGGCTCAAGGCGCAGAAAGACAAATATGAAGAATGGCAGAAGGCTCAGGAGAAGGCCAAGAAGCGAGGCAAACCCTACGAGACGGAGATGCCCGCCGAGGCGCTCGAGCCTAAGTATAACGTGCAGTCGGAGCCTGCGCCCGACCAGAACATAACCATCGAGATGCCCGCGCCGCTGCAGAAGCTCGACACGGCGTGCATACATCTCTACTCCAAGCACGACACGCTGTGGTATAACTCGCCCTTCGTGCTGCGGCAGAAAGCGGGCACAAGCCGGATATACGAGCTGCTGGGAGAATGGCGGCCGGGCACGGAATACAGTCTGGAGACGGACACCATGGCATTCACCGACATCTACGGCAAGACCTCGGCACCATATAAGACGGGATTTAAGATAAAGACCGACGACGAGTTTGCCACGCTGATGTTCAATATTACGGGCATGGCCGACACCGCCGTGGTGGTGCAGATGCTCAACAACTCTGACGCCGTGGTGAAGGAAACGTCGACAACCGACGGCAATGCCATGTTCTTCTACGTAACGCCGGGCACGTATTATGTCAGGATGTTCATCGACTCTAACAAGAACGGAAAATGGGACACGGGCGACTATGCTGCCGACCGGCAGGCCGAAACGACATATTACTATCCCGAAAAGATAGAATGTAAGGCCAAATGGGACCTTAACCTGACATGGAACCCCACAGGCAGAAGCACCGAAAGGCAGAAGCCTATGGAGATAACGAAACAGAAACCTGAAAAGGAGAAAACCATAAAGAAGCGCAACGCCGACCGCGCCAAGAGCCTGGGCATACCTTACCCGGGAACATAGCCGCGGACGGACAGCGCGACGACGGCTCACAGCAAGGGCCGCACTCAACGCAAACATAACTGAAACAAAAAAGGAGGTATCATGAAAAATCTAAGAACACTCACACTGGCAATAATGCTTATTGCTGCTGCAATGACGGGCATGGCACAGTGTAACTTCAGAAACACAGCTTTCAAGTCGGGCGAGTTCTTGTCATATAACCTGTATTACAACTGGAAGTTCGTATGGGTTAAAGTGGGCACAGCGTCGATGTCGGTGGTTCAGAGCAAGTATAACGGCAAACAGGCCTACCGCGCAAGCCTCACCACAAGGGGCAACAGCAAGATGGACAAGATGTTCATAATGCGCGACACGCTGCTCTGCTACTCAACCACCGACCTGGCTCCGCTCTACTACCGTAAGGGAGCGCTCGAGGGCAAGAGATACACCGTAGACCAGGTGTGGTACAGCTATCCGGGCGGAAGCTGCAAGATAACACAGAGCCGACTGCACAAGGACGGCAAGGTGGAGAAGCGCACGGTGAGTCCGGGCGAGTGTGTCTACGACATGATGAACATATTTCTCAGGGCGCGAAGCTTCGATCCGGCAAACTGGAAGAAGGGCTACGTTGTAAACTTCCCCATAGCCGACGGCAACGGACTTAACCCCGCGAAGCTGAAATTCCTCGGACGAAAGACCGTGAAGGCCGACAACGGCGTGAAATACCGCTGTCTGGAACTGTCATACACCGAGAAGGACAAGGGCGAATGGCGCGAGATTGCACGCTTCTTCGTAACCGACGACTCCAACCACATACCTGTAAGGCTCGATATGTTCCTGAAGTTCGGTTCGGCAAAGGCCTTCCTCACAAACATGAGGGGCACGCGCAACAAGATTACATCAATCACAAAATAAATGCCGAAGGCGGTCTAATTGCCACGACATTGAGGCACAAGTCCGCACGGCAAGCCCTCACACACAAGCAGGAATGACGCTCAGAACAATAATAACCAAGGCAGCAGCCGCGGCATTATGCCTTATCTGCAGCATAGCCACACCGGCAAATGCCAACGGCAACGGCATCATCGGCAATACTGCCGACGCCCTGGCGCAGGCACAACGGCAGCAATACGGCAGACAGCCCAAGCTGAAAGCCGTTGAAAGCCTCATCAAAGGCAAGGACGCCGAGATAGGCGTGGCATGGATGGAGGGCAACGCCATGCACAGCGTAAACAACGAAAGGCTGTATCCGCTGATGAGTGTCTGCAAGCTACACGTGGCAATAGCCCTGCTGAGAGACATGCAACGCAGGGGCGCGGCGGTGGACACCACGCTCAGCATAACGCCGGAGCAGATGCGCAAGGACACATACAGTCCGCTGCTTAAGTTGCATCCCGACGGCAGGTTCAGCATAACGCTAAGGCAGCTGATACACTATGCCATAGCCGAGAGCGACAACAACGCCGCCGACATACTTACGGCAATGGCAGGAGGAATAGACAGCGTTGACCGCGAGATACACGCCATGGGCATCAAAGGCTGCCATCTGGCCGAAACAGAAGCATCGATGCACGACGCGCCGATAAACAGCTATGCCAACTGGAGCAAGCCGGAGTCGGTGGTATGGCTGCTCCGAAAACTGTACGACGGCCGGCTGCTCAGCGGCGAATACGACCTGTGCATAAAGCAGGCGCTGACAGCCACGACAACGGGCGCAGACAGAATAAAGGCCGGACTGGGCCAAGGAATGACGCTGGCGCACAAGACCGGCACTGGATTCCGCATGGCCGACGGCACCAAGACTGCCGACAACGACGCCGGAGTGGTGACCACATCCGACGGCAGACAGGTGATAATGGCAATAATGATAAAAGACTCAAGGATGAGCGACGCCGACAACGCGCGCCTCATGGCTGAGATAACAAGGATAATTATGGGTGATGAACGGCAGTGAGCAGACGCCCGGCGGCAACCAGCCTAAAGCCCCGCGCGGCGGCATCAGCCGGCAAAGTATATGTCTCATCCGTCCCATTACCCCCATCCCCCTAAAACACCAATAACAACGAAGATGAAAAAACTATTTATAGAAACCTACGGCTGCCAGATGAACGTGGCCGACAGCGAGGTTGTGGCCTCTGTGATGAAGATGGCCGGATATGAACTGTGCGAAAGCGTTGACGATGCCGACGCCGTGTTTCTCAACACGTGCAGCGTGCGCGACAATGCCGAACAGAAAGTGCTCAACCGCCTCGACACCCTGCACGCCATGACGCGCAAGGGCAAGAAAATGATTATCGGAGTGCTGGGATGCATGGCCGAGAGAGTGAAGGAAGACCTGCTCGAAAACCATTATGCCGACCTCGTGGCCGGTCCTGACGCCTATCTCACCCTGCCCGACCTCATAGCTCAGGCAGAGACGGGACACAAGGCGATGAACATTGAGCTGTCTACCACCGAGACTTACCGCGACGTCATGCCGCAGAGAATATGCGGAACGCACGTGGGAGGATTTGTGAGCATAATGCGCGGATGCAACAACTTCTGCCACTACTGCATTGTGCCTTACACCCGCGGACGCGAACGCAGCCGCGACGTGGAGAGCATTCTGCGCGAGGTGCGCGACCTGCACGAACACGGATACAAGGAGGTTACGCTGCTCGGACAGAACGTGAACTCCTACTTAGGAGAATTAAAAATTAAAAATGAAGAAGTAAACAGCGAGGGTAACGACGGCAAAGGCGACGACAAGAGCGAGAAAGTGGCGTTCCCGGCACTGCTGCGCATGGTGGCCGAGGCCGTGCCCGACATGCGCATACGCTTCACCACGAGCCACCCGAAGGACATGAGCGACGACACGCTGCGCGTTATAGCCGAGATGCCCAACATCTGCCATCACATACATCTGCCCGTGCAGAGCGGATCAGACCGCATACTGAAGCTGATGAACCGCAAATATACAAGAGAGTGGTATATGGACCGCGTAAAGGCCATTCGCCGCATAATACCCGACTGCGCCATATCTACCGACATATTCGTGGGCTACCACAGCGAGACTGAGGAAGACCACCAGATGTCGCTCTCGCTGATGCGTGAGGTGGGCTACGACTCTGCCTTCATGTTCAAATACAGCGAGCGCCCCGGCACATACGCATCGAAGCACCTGCCCGACGATGTGCCCGAGGAGGTTAAGCTGCGCCGCCTGGCTGAGATGATAGAGCTGCAGACCAAGCTGTCGGCAGAGTCGAACGCCAAGGACGTAGGCAAGGAGTTCGACGTACTGATAGAGGGCTTCAGCAAGCGCAGCCGCGAGCAGCTCTTCGGACGCACCGGACAAAACAAGGTGGTAGTGTTCGACAAGGGCAACTGCCACATAGGACAGACCGTAAGGGTAAAGATAACCGGCAGCTCGAGCGCAACGCTCAAAGGCGTACTCGCAGACAGCAACGAGACAAAATAACCGACATCATTAAACACGATAATATCAACATTGAAAAGAAAGGCGGCACTCTCATTTGCGAAAGTGCCGCCTTTAATTATGTTTTGTGCCTAAATATATTACAACCACTATGAATATCCGTTTTATCGGTGCCATTCTTGTTCTCATTTTCTTTCTCCCTCATTAACCGCAACGGTCAAGGATAGTTACATTGAAAGCTTGAGTCTTTTCCATCTTTTCCTTGTAACTTACTATGATACATGTTGAACCAATTATTCAACAATCACTTAATTCTGCCTTCGCCTTAAAATAAGCGGAGCGTATCATCCCAAGAATATTCAGCGCATGGCCCACATTTACCTTCAAACTTTCTGCGTCGTTATAGAAAAATTCGCAGCTGGCTGATACGCTCTTCAAGGTCTGGTCGATATACACTTTCGCCAATTTCATTTCGCGTGTAACCTTATTGCAGACGGCCAAAGTGAACGTTTCCTTCCCTTCCTCAACATCCGAAAACTGCGGCAGAAATGCCATTACATACGGTTCGTCTTCCTGTCCTGCCATAAAATAGATGTTTTTCATCTGGAAACGGACATAGATGTCACCGTCATCATCAACCACTGGCTTGTAGCCAAAACTCTCAATGGCCTCAAGTATCATTTCCTTTTTCGTCATAGTCATGTCCTCCGATTATTCGTTATTGTTGTCGTCATCCGATTTCTCCACGGCTGTTTCTTCCTCAACTGTTTCTTCCACAGCATCCCCGGACTCTTCGTCAGAAGATCCGTTCGGCATTGCCTCTTCAATCTCCGCTATAGTCTTGCGTGCAAACTGCGCACTTGACTCCAGACGAAGAACCATGCGAGAGATTACCAACGGCAGGTCTTCGTCGCCAAACAATTCGCGTTCATAGAATATCCATACGCTGCCGCCGAAGAGATAGGCCTTGACATACTTCAGCGTAGAGTTGATTTTCTCCATCAGGGCACAAACCTGCAGCACATTACCGTCGTTGGCCTCGTATATGCCGGGCAGCGCGATGTTTAGGAAATTAGTGTCGTCCTCGCTATACATGAACAACAAGTTGAGTCCTTCATAATTAAAACTGTAGCCTAAATTCTCCTCTTCCTCCAGCTTGAATCCCAAGCTGTCTAATGCTTCTAAAATTTTCTCTTTCATAATATGGCGTTTTTATAATTATTATTTATCATCTGAATCCTATTGCAGCATGTCTCAGTCCCTTGTCCTTAGGCGACATCTCGCTCCTCACGCGTTCATATTCGCGCAGGTCTCTGCCGCTTACCGAAGGACTTCTCTTGGATATGGTCTCTTCAAGCAAAGCCTGACTGATAGGCCGGTATTCACCGTTAGCCAACTTAATGCTCTCGTTGAACATCTTTCTTGCCGCCGACTCGACAATATAACTTATGTCGCTGCAATTATAGCCCTCAGTGAGTTCAGACAGACGGCAGATGTCAATGTCTGCCTCGGACGGAAGTTTTGACAGAGCCAGCGAAAACAAGCTCTTTCTCGCCTCCATGTCAGGCATGTCGATGTATATCATCTCATCTATGCGCCCCGTGCGTAGCACTGCCCTGTCTATGCGCTCGGGATGGTTGGTTGCGGCTATGATGTAGATGCCACGGTCGGAGGCATTATTGAGCATACAGAGAAACTCGTTTACCTCGCTGTCGTAATGCTGGTTAGCCTCATCGCCCGAACGTTTCGGCACCATTGCGTCAAACTCGTCGAAGAACAGCAGCGTGGGCGCCTTCTTCTCAGCAGCCCTGAACACCTCGCCTATCTTCTGCTGGGTGCCGTGAACCCAAGTGCAGGCCAAGTCGTCGGGCACAATCTTCATGAAGTGGATGCCAACTTCCTCGGCCATCTTCTCTGCAAAAAAGGTCTTACCGCACCCTGCCGGTCCGTAAAACAGCATTGAAGGGGGCTTTAAGCCGTAAACCTCGGCACACTTGGGATTCTTCAGTACATTGATAAAACCCTCAGTGACTAACTCCTTCAGCTCGTTCATGCCGGCAATATCCTTAAATCCGCGTCCATGGTCAACTTTCTTAGATACCGGCTTGCTCTCCGCCTCCTTAACGGGTGCGGCCTTATGTTCAACAGACGGTTGTCCGCCACAAATGCGTTTCAGCCATTCTTTTTCATTTTCTGACGTATTCATTATTATTTCCTCCTATATTCATCCTGTTTTGATGTTTATGATAAAAGAGTCGTCTTAGTAACCCATATCTATCACAAAATTTGCCCGTCAGACAAAAAATATCCCTTTGGCGGCATGTGTCTGGTTATCCATGTCCACCAAAGGGATTTCATTATGATGTTTTCTCAATGATTCAATATTCAAGAGCCGGAGGATTCATCTTCCGTTTCTCTGTCAATTTTCTGCAACCATTCTCAATTTGCTTTGCCACACGGCGATACACGTCGGCCGACTGACATAATCAAGGTTCTTTTACCACAGAATCATCCTTTGGTTTAATCTTGTTTTGAGCATTCTTACCAACATGCCACCCGTCACACCACGCACATTTATATACAGAGAAATGCACGCCGTACTTTGTGCTCATTGCCTCTGCGGCTTTCATGGCAACAGCCTTTGTAGGGTAAGACACCTTGGGCTTACCGCTCCTACGTGCCGTATGACTATACCGGCTGAGGATTCCGAAAGCGTTGTGCGTCACGAAAATGTTTCTCCATGCGCCCTTGCGGGTCAGCTGCTCACAAACGGCTAAATACAAATTCTTTATCTTCATTTCTGTCTGTTCTTATAAATAGTAGAAATTATTGTAATTGAATGTCGTCAATGGCGAACAAACATCATCCATTGCCAGCATACGTTTCGGAATGTCGCATAAAGGAATGTCCTCGTCAAGCAAAGTACGCAACCGCCGAGCCAGTTTCACATTCTCACGATCCAGTTCCTCTTGAGTGGTCGCTACATCATTCATCAAAGCCTCGCTCATCTCTGAAATTATCATTCCGGAAAACAATCCGTGCAGGCCTTCTGCCCTTGCGAACGCATCAGCATAGCACCACACAGCTATAAGATTAGCGCCGTGCTTACGGAGTTGGAAAGCATGCGGATGACCTACAATTATTCTGTCGAACGTGTCTTTGCTGTCGTCATGCCTATAGAACAGTCCTTTGCCAGAACCATGACCAAGCAACATGATACGTTCTTTCGGAGAAACATGATAAAGCAGATGTCCCATTTCTTTTGTGGAACAGTCGCCACTCACCACCTTAGCATCCTGCCCGTCATAAAGGGCATGGAGCATCGCTGTAGTCTTGTCTTTGGGATGAATTACCAACATAGCCATTTCTGTTAAAAAGTGAATACATGTCTTTGTCGCTATTATTATTTACATCGCCCGTTTATTGAATAGAAATGAAAATGGAGCAAGAGCTATCATCCGTCGTTTCTTATTTTAGTCCTATCTCCTTTTCAATTTCAAAAACTGCTCCAGTTTGGGTAACATCTTCGGTTGACTGTGATATTCGCACGACAGGCAGTGTGACACTGAGTCAAACGGAACCACAGGATGAAACTCGCCCGAAGCGAAACATTCTATCTGATAAGGATGGTAGCTCACCACAATTCCTTCAGGCAGGATGGCAAGATGGGGCAGCGGAAAATCGTCCATGGTAAAGGGCTTCATGCTGGCAGAATCCCATCCGGACCATTCGTCGCATGAATATTGGTGGACAAGCAAAGAACTCATGACATCATCCATACTATCCAAATCCACAACGGGACAATGAAACGAAAATACTAATCTCAAATAGTCGTTCCATACGCTTTCATCTCCAAAATTGTCTGAATACTGTTTCTGCATATTTTTCAACACTTCTTTTCTAAAGAGCTTCACCATAGACGGCTTAATGGTATTTGAAGCGTTCACAATCATGTGCCGCCGTTTGTCGTAGGTGATGTAATACGACCGCGGCATTTCGTGCAACCCTCCCTCATACAGCGAAGCACTATAACTGTAAGTTGTGTAATCGTCGCAATCGGCTATTTTCCTAACCGTAATGTCACCAAACAGACTGAGATTAAGCGTATCTTCTACTTGATAATCATTGCGGCACAGTTTTTCCCACAGCGTTCCGTATCCATCCAAGGTGGCAATCATGTCTTTAGCCGTAGCACTTTTGCCTAAAGGAATATCTTGTTCGTAGCCCAACAAGGAGAATGCATCGTCTTTTATCGACTTTAACATCCATTCGCGAACAGCCCTGTCAGCCTCTGAGTCGCCTTTGGGTATATCCAAGTCTACATAGAACCCGGCTTTCATGTTTTCGTATTCGTTTCTCGATTGTATGTAATAACTCTTTGAAAATTTTTCAATGGAACTGTCGGTTTCTTCATATTGGCACATGAACCGGTGCAATGTGTCTAATGAAACATCAAGTCTGCGCGCTCCCATCACAAAACTGACATACCCATCGGTGGCTGCCGCTTTGCAATAGGCATCATTCTGCAAGGCGACACATCTGCCGTCTGAAAAACAAATAGTATCCTGATTGGTAAACACCGGCTGCCCGTCCAGCTGCCCCAAGTAAAGCAAATAACAAGAGGAGCCATCACAAGGAATGGTAAATAACGAATCTTTCTCGGTGTCGTAGACTTCATTACCGTTCATACTGACAAACCTCAAAGTGTTATCTATCGAGGATATCGACCGGGCTTTCTGCTGAAAATAATAAAAGCCATTGCGTTTCTTCCTTATAAGATAGTTGGGTTCATATTTGTCTGGATAATCCCATATCACCAAAAGACTATCACCTATTTTTTCGCCTACATTAAACGTATCGCCATCCAAAGTCATCAGATCATCTTCAAGAAAGACTCCTCTTAATCCAACTCCTTTCTTTAAATTATTGCATGAAACTGTAACAAGAAGTGTCAAAAACAACAAAACAGAACTTAATTTCTTATCCATAATATGTCTGCGTTTTTAAATTATTTATATCATTACCACTCTAAAATTGTCATTGCCTTGCTTGTCTTATAAGACGGCAGGTCCGGGGATTGCGGCGAGCGGTTTATCGTCCGTCATCCCCGCCAAAATGTTTCTGTTGACGTGTTTAATTACAACAAGAATGATTTTGTAACCATCCTTTAGCTTAAAAAATACAATTCCGGCCACGTATGCCTTATAACCGCAAGAGAAAAAGCAGACAATTAACTTCCAAGTCATCACAGACTACCAAGTGTCTGTGTTGACTATCCGAAAAGCGTCTATATCTTTACGATGCCTTTCTGTATCGCTAAATGTATTGTCGTGTAATGTGTCTTCCTATCATTCTGTTTCAAGCAATACAATCAGTCTATTCAGATTCAGCTTCTGTCATAAAGACATCATGGTTAACGTCTCCGCCCCAGTATGCCATTGGATGAAGCTCGCAGGTCAGTTTGTTATAATTGCCCTTTGTTTGTTTCATGTTATTCAATACGTTCATTTTAGCCTCCAGCTCTTCCGGGCTTTTGGCAAACACCAAGTTAGTATATCGCCGGTCCTCGTATGCATAATCCGAACTGTCAAAGCATGGATATAACTTAGAATCCTCGCCTACATATACTCCGTTCTTTGGTTTTCTCTCCCTCGCATGGATAATCATGTCTTTTACGCCATTGAATGACGTGCCTAAAACCATTATGGTCTCATTATTCTTAAATATCTTCATGACCGTATAATATTATTTATTCTATATCTATTCTCGAAACTTCGTCTATATTTCTGATATTCGCTATTGACTTCATGGCCTCTTCCAGCTCGTTAACCGAATGTACAGCAAAATCAACGGATGTCTCCACAATACGTTCTACCGTCACAGTGTTGAGCCGTGAGATGGACAGATGCTGCTGTTCTGTGATGCACGCCACAACATCGCTAAGCAGATGATAGCGGTCAACGGCACGTATACATATTCGCACGGGAAAGAGAAAATCATCTTGCTCCTCAAAGTTGACAGCCACTATAGAGTCGCCTTGTTCTGAAGCCATGCGGATGGCATTGGGACAATTGCGCTTGTGGAGAATCACCTTACCATCGGCATCCTTAAAGCCTATCACCTCGTCGCCGGGCAAAGGATGGCAACACGAACAACGGCTGTACGGCAGCCTCTTCTTATTGGCAAAATAACTGCGGAGCGTGCGTTTAGCCTTATATGTCAGCACATGATTCAACCATTCCTCATCAGGCAAAGAATTGTTGTCTATGCCGATTTCCACACAGTCACCTCGATGCAGCACCGTACTCACAGAACACAATCTGCCGTTGATGCGGGCATAACAGGCATGAAGTCCTACCTTGCTGTGAATTTCAAAAGCGAAGTCTAATGCCGTAGCGTCCTTTGGCAGGATGATACCCTTGCCGTGCGGGGTGAATACCATTATGTCGTCATTGTAGAACGAGGCCGTAACGCCGTCCATATAGTCCATCTCGCTGCCATGATATGCAACATCCTTCAGCACAGCCTTAAACTTCTCCAGCCAGGCTTTTACATTCTCCTCCGTCCGTTCCGCCGTGCAGCCCAAACGTGAGTTGCGCACCATGCGTTCCGACGAGATGTGTATTTCCTCCCAACCGCCTTGATCATTGAGCAGTTTCACATGAAAACTCTGATAGCCGTTCTCCTTGGGAGCATTGATATAGTTGGCAACACTGCCCGGACGCTCCTTGAAGTAGTCGGTGAGTACAGAATATATACATAAGCTCTGCTTCTTCTCTTCATGCGGATCTGTAGCATCATAGATTATACGGATATAATGCTTGCCGTCCACATGATTAAAGTCGCACCCTTTGGAGTGCATCTTCCTCCAGATGCTGTATGGCATGCGATAGCGCAACTCTATCCTGGCTTTGATGCCATTGTCTTCCAACAGTTCAATCACACGCGATATGAATGCTTTAAGATTTTTCTCTTCTGTCAGCCTAAGCTCATCCAACATCTGTTCTATATGCTCATATTCACGAGGACAGCGATAATGAAACGACAAGTTTTCCAATTCAGTCTTCACGTGGTACAGTCCCAGTCGGTTGGCAAGCGGCGCATAGAAATAGTCTGTCTCTCCGGCAATTTTCATCTGTTTGTCGGGGCTCATACTTGCCAATGTGCGCATATTGTGCAGCCGGTCGGCGAGCTTTACCAATATTGCACGCACGTCATACTGCACCGACGCCAGTATCTGACGATAGTTGTCCACCTGCTTTGATTTGTCATACTTGTCTTTCTTCCGCTTTGTAACCACACCGACAAGAAAAGCCACGTCTTCACCGAATCGTTCACGGATGTCATCTATTGTGTACGGTGTGTCCTCCACCACATCGTGCAGAAATGCCGCCATCACAGGGTTGGCACCCAGTTCCAGTTCCTCAGCCACAATACGGGCTACAGCAATGGGATGAATGATATAAGGCTCGCCCGTCTTGCGTTTCTGCCCCTTATGCGCCTCTGCAGCCAGTTCATAAGCCTTGCGCACAAGCTGCAACTGATTGTCATCCACTCGCTGAGCCAGAATATTAAATATTCTTTCGACGCTAGCCTGTATGTCATTATAGTCAATACTCTGCATAATCATTCTGTTTTCTGTTCGACAAATCTTTCTTCTCAGCCAACTTACGATAATCCACGTTCTTGTCTTTATCGCACGGAAAGCGGAACTTGCCCACCACCTTGCCTTTCTTATTGATATAGCCGTACATTTCCACTTCCTTGTCATCGGTCATACCGAATCCGTCTTCGTCCATATAATAGCGTCCGTCCGGGGTAGTGTCTAAAAAAAGTGTGTAAGTCCATAAATTTTCTATTTTTATATTGGAAAAATAGAACAAAAAAATAATAGATCTTCCACAATTACAAATTTCGGAATTAATTTTTGAACTTACAAGCAATTGGACAAGTTTTTATGGTCTGATAAGCGAAATTCAGAACAGTAGGATTAGGCATAGATACAACCTGTGTATGCTGAGTACAATGCCTGTTTACAGACTCCACAGCTATAATCCCACAAGGAAATTGATGTCTTATGCCGTCGTATTGTATTCCACTATCATCTCTCAGTTTGCATTTTAGTGACATATCCGGCTATGCCTGCTATAAAGCAAATCACAGTCTGCCGGAAGCTTCATTAACGATTTTGGTTTAAAGTATAAGCGATAGCCCCTCTCAAAGCCTCATAATCAACTAAAACGGCTGTCATATTTTGTTTTTTTAAGCAAAAACACTATCTTTGCACACGGAACACGCTTAAAGATTCCATTAAAAGAACAACCCACGTATAGATGAAAGAATTTTTACAAGTATTGCGCCGTTTCGTACCTCCATATAAAAAATACCTGGTACTGACGGTGGTGTTTAATATCCTCTCGGCGATATTAAACATATTTTCTTTCATGGCCATAATACCAATCCTGCAGATACTTTTCAAGACTCAGGCAGCCAGCGTGCCTGCCGGACTGATGGACTGGGGCAGCGGCAACATGAAGGAAGTGATGATAAATAACGTCAACTATTACATTTATCAGATGATCGAGAGCATGGGCGCCACCACTACGCTGCTCATAATAGGACTGTTCCTGGCCTTCATGACTTTTCTGAAGACCGGAGCCTACTTCCTTTCGTCGGCCACGATAATTCCTATACGCACGGGCGTTGTGCGCGACATACGCAACCAGCTTTACTGCAAAATCACGTCGCTGCCGCTCGGATTCTTCTCTGAGGAGCGCAAGGGCGACATCATAGCGCGCATGAGCGGCGACGTGCAGGAGATTGAGAACTCCATAATGTCGAGCCTCGACATGCTGTTCAAGAACCCGATACTGATAATATTCTATTTTGCCACGCTGCTCGTCATAAGCTGGCAGCTGACGCTCTTCACGCTCATCATAGTGCCCATAATGGGCTGGTTCATGGGCTTTGTGGGCCGCAAGCTGAAACAGAAGTCGATAAAGGCACAGTCGCTGTGGAGCGACACGATGAGCCAGGTGGAGGAGACGCTTGGCGGACTGCGCATAATAAAGGCATTCTGCGCCGAGGAGAAGATGAACCGCCGCTTTGACAAGATTAACTCTGAATACCGCGAGAACATACGCCGCGTGAACACCCGCCAGCAGATGGCTCATCCGATGAGCGAGTTTCTGGGCACGGTGATGATTGTCATTGTGCTTTGGTTCGGCGGTGTATTGGTGCTCAACAACATGACGCTGAGCGGCCCTACGTTCATCTATTATCTCGTCATACTCTACAGCATAATCAACCCGCTGAAGGAATTTTCAAAAGCGGGATACAACATACCCAAAGGTCTGGCCTCGATGGAGCGCGTTGACAAGATTCTGATGGCCGAGAGCAACATCAAGGAGCCTGAACACCCGGTACACGTAACCGAATTCAAGAGCAAGATCGAGTTCCGCGACGTGTCGTTCAAGTACGACCAGAAGTGGGTTTTGCGCCACATCAACCTCACCATAGAGAAGGGCAAGACCGTTGCGCTGGTGGGCCAGAGCGGCGGCGGCAAGTCGACGCTCGTCGACCTCATTCCGCGCTACTACGACGTGCAGGAGGGCGAGGTGCTCATCGACGGGGTGAACGTGAAGGACATGGGGCTGCACGACCTGCGCTCGCTCATAGGCAACGTTAACCAGGAGGCGATACTGTTTAACGACAGTTTCCGCAACAACATATCGTTCGGCGTAGACAACGCCACACAGGAGCAGATAGAGAATGCTGCCAGGATAGCCAACGCGCACGACTTCATCATGGAGTCGGAACACGGCTACGACACCAACATCGGCGACCGCGGCGGACGCCTGTCAGGCGGACAGCGCCAACGTGTGAGCATAGCCCGCGCCATACTTAAGAATCCGCCGATACTCATACTCGACGAGGCTACGTCGGCTCTCGACACCGAGAGCGAGCGACTGGTGCAGGACGCGCTGGAGCATCTGATGAAGACACGCACCACGGTGGCCATTGCCCACCGCCTGTCGACCATCAAGAACGCTGACGAGATATGCGTCATACACGAAGGCGAAATCGTTGAGCGCGGCACTCATGAGGAGCTGCTCGCCATGGACGGATACTACAAGAAACTGAACGACATGCAGACACTGTAATCAACTAACGGGAGAAAGAGGAATGAAAGAATTCTTATACAACATAGTCTACGGCATTTTCTATCTGGCGTCAAAGTTGCCTTATAAGGCACTTTATGCTATATCAGACATAGCCTACCTCGTTCTCTACAACATTGTGCGCTACCGCCGCGACATAGTAAGGAGCAACATAACGTCGGCATTCCCCGAAAAGAGCACGGAGGAGTGCATCGCCATAGAACACGGGTTCTACAGATGGTTCTGCGACTACTTTGTCGAGACCGTCAAACTCATGTCGGTGAGCCGCCAGGAGCTGCTCAGGCACGTAGAGTTCAGGGGCATAGACAAGATTGAGGAGTACTTTGACAAGGGACAGACGTGCGCCGGCATACTCGGCCACTACGGCAACTGGGAGCTGCTGTCGGCCACAGGACTTGTAATAAAGAAGCATCCCGAATCAGTGATCGGACTCATATATCACCCTCTGCGCAGCCAGCTCTTCGACCGTCTGTTTATCAACATCAGGCAGAGCATGGGCGGAGTGTGCATACCCAAGAAAGACATACTGAGGTATCTCGTCTCGTTCCGCAGGCAGAATCTCATGAATCTGTTCGGCTACATTGCCGACCAGGCGCCACGCTACCGCAACATCCACCTGTGGCTGCCGTTCCTCAATCACGACACTCCAGTGTTCACGGGAGCCGAACGCATAATGCGCAAGATGAACAATGCCGTGTTCTACATCGACGTTGAACGCCCCGAACGCGGAAAATATATCTATACCTTCAAGCTCATGACCGACAAGCCAGGCGAAATGCCTGAGTTTGAGATTACCAAGAAGTTCTTTGCCATGCTCGAGCAGACCATCAGGCGCGAGCCGCGCTTCTATCTGTGGAGCCACAACCGATGGAAACGCACAAGAGAAGAGTTTGACAAAGAGTTTAAGATAGAAAACGGACACGTGGTTAGAAAATAGGCCTACAGCCTGTCACACGTGAAACATATAACATCAATGGGCCGGCACACGCCATGCGGACACCATGAGAGCCGCACAAGGCGAAACGGCTTGGACACACACGGCGACGCAAGTCGGCATAACGCCCAGGCTATATGCAGCCCTCAACAAAATATGTGAAATATGATTATAGGATACGACGCCAAGCGCATTGTATGTAACCGCACCGGACTTGGAAGCTATGCCCGGACACTTGTCAACGACCTCTCTGAGGTCATCACGCCCGACATAACGCTCAACCTATATGCCCCCGACAAGGGCGACAGCGCGCTGAGAAGTCAGGTGAGAGAGTCGGCCAACGTAAGATTTGTCTTTCCGCGCAAGCATCTTTCTGGCCTGCGCAAGGCATGGTGGCGCATGCACTCAATGGTGGACGACCTCCGCGCCGACGGCGTAAAGCTCTATCACGGACTATCCGGAGAACTGCCCATAGGCATAAAGAAGGCTGGAATAAAGACCGTGGTGACCATTCACGACATCATATTCATGCGACATCCTGAATGGTACAACTGGCCCGACACCAAGATTTATGCCTGGAAATTCAGAAAAACCTGCGCCGAGGCCGACCGCATAATAGCCATCAGCGAATGCACCAAGCGCGACATCATGCTCTTCGGAGGCGTCAACCCCGAGAAGATTGACGTAATATACCAGAGCTGCGGCTCGCGCTACAAGATGCACGAGAGCGAAAAGAAAATGCAGGAGGTGCACACGGGCTACATGCTGCCCGAGCGATATATAGTCAACGTGGGCACCATCGAGGAGCGCAAGAACGTGCTGCTGGCAGTGAAGGCAATGAGAATGCTGCCCGACGACATAAGTCTGGTGATAGTCGGCAAGGCCACCGCCTACACCGAAAAGGTGAAGGCATATATCAGGGATAACGCTCTCGGAAGCCGCGTGAAGATACTCCACAACGTGCCCAACGAAGACCTGCCCGCCATTTATCAGATGGCCGAGGCATGCGTATACCCCTCAAGATACGAGGGCTTCGGCGTGCCCATAATCGAGGCCATACAGAGCGGACTGCCCGTAGTGGCCTGCACCGGCAGCTGTCTTGAAGAAGCCGGCGGCAACGGCACAATATATGTAGGGCCCGACGACGTCTACGCCATGGCCGACGCCATAAAGCAGGTTGTCAAGGGTGCGCCCGGACGCGAGGAGCGCATAGCCGCAAGCCGCCAGTATATAACACGGTTTGAGGGCAACAACGTGGCTCAGCAGGTGATGAACGTCTACAAGGAGCTGCTCGGCATTTAGCCGGGCCAACGCGTCAAAGAGTTACTAACCATATTAAATATAATAATGCAACGGCACTGACACAAGCCATAAAATCACGCATCAGGCGCCTGAGCAAATAACGTAACGACTATGAACGGCGAACTTTTCTCCATACTCATACCCACATGGAACAACCTGCCCTTCCTTAAGATATGCGTAGACAGCATAAGGAAGAACTCTACTTACAGACACCAGATAATAATACACGTCAACGACGGAAGCGACGGCACGCTCGAATGGGTGAGGCAACAGGGCCTCGACTACACCCACTCGCAGACCAACGTGGGTGTGTGTCTTGCCATGAACATGATGCGCAGCAAGGTGAAGACCGACTATATGCTATTCATCAACGACGACATGTATGCGCTGCCTGAATGGGACAAGGCCCTTTACGACGAGATAAAGTCGCTGCCTGACAACCGTTTTTTCCTGTCGTCTACGACAATTCAGCCCCACACCAAGGGCGACTCGATAATCAATGCCGACTATGGCGACACGCCTGAGACATTCAGGGAGCAAGACCTGCTCAACGAGTTCCGCACATACAATATGAACGACTGGATGGGCGCAACGCTGCCGCCTAACATCGTTCACCGCGACATATGGGACCTCGTGGGCGGCTACAGCATAGAGCTTTCGCCCGGAATGTACAGCGACCCCGACTTCACAGCCAAGCTTTATCTCTGCGGCATAAGGATGATGAAGGGCATATCGGCAAGCCGCGTGTATCACTTCGAGACAAAATCGACCACACGCATACGCAAGAACATGGGCCAGATGCAGTTTCTGCTCAAGTGGGGCATGACAAACTCCACCTTCAGGCGCATCTTCACCTACAAGGGACACGACTTCGACAGCCGCCTTACTGACGCCTACAGGCACGACGGCCATCTGAAGGCCAACATCCTGCGCGGACGACTGAAGGCTCTGTGGTGGATGATGACAAAGGACTTCGGGCCGCTGTGGAAGTTCTGGGACAACGACAAAAGACAATAAGCCCGCAGACCCTCCGGCACCATACAAGACAGGTCTGCCGGCAGGCTGAAATCCAAAAGGCGGCATATCGCATCGCGAAAGGCGGCATATTGCAAGCTGAAAGACCACATATTGCAAGCCAAAAGACGGCATATTGCAAGTCATTGAATATCAATGCGATACACAGGATGCCGGCAGCACGGCAAAAGGTAATATAAAATTTCATCCGAATTAACAACAACGATATATGAGATTAGGAGTATTACTGCCCCACACAAAGCTCTACGGCGGCGTAAAACGCTTTCTCGAGCTGGGCAACATATTTGTCCGACAGGGCCACCGCTTCATAGTGTTCACGCCCGACGGCAAAGGCCCCGACTGGTTCGACTTCAAGGGCGAGATGAGCACTTTCGACAAGATTAACACCACCAAGCTCGACGCCCTGTGGACCACCACGGTGAAGATGATGCCCATGGTGCTGTCATCGGGAGCGCGCCACAAGATATTCTATCACGTAAGGAAGAGCGACAACGTGGCTAAGCTGATGAAGAATCCCGAGGTAGAGGTGTTCGCATGCTCGTCTAACGTATACGAGTACGACCTCAAGAAGTTCGGCCGCGAGTCGTTCAAGGCAATCGGCGGCGTAACCGTTGATAACTATAAGCCCAAGGAGAGCTATGAGGTTAAAGACCGCCCGTTCGTCGTTATGGCCTACGGACGCATCGTGGAGCGCGTGAAAGGCACCCACTATGTGGTCAGCGCGTGCGAAAAGCTCTATGCGCAGGGCTACAACATAAAGCTGCTCCTCTATGACACGCCGGTTGACGAAGGCGCCGCACGCCGCATAAAGGAGTTTACGTGCAAGTGCCCCTTCGAGTTTGTCGTAGGCCATCCCTTCGACCGCAACTGGGAGCTGTTCAACCGTGCCGACTGCTTTGTGTCGGCCGAGAACCCGCGCTACACCGGATGGAACAACACCGTGGCCGAGGCAATGGCGTGCGCCGTGCCCGTGATAGCCACCAAGGCCGGCACGCTCGACCTGCTGCGCGACAAGGAGAACGGCATACGCTCGGCACGCTGGCGCTTCTGTTTCAGACGCCACATCAAGGAGCTTTACCAGAGCGAGGAACTGAGAAGAAAGTATGGCGAGGCCGGACGGCGCGACATACGCAACTTCGACTGGAGCGTAGTGGCCACAAAGATAATAGAATATCTCAACAATAAGGACAACAACTGAATGACAGCAGAGCAAGAAAACAAGCTCCGCAACAAATAAAACAAAACAAAAAATGAAGATACTTGTAACCGGCGCGGCCGGATTTATCGGCAGCCGTTGCGCCGAAATGCTGGCCGAAAGAGGCGACGAGGTGGTGGGAATTGACAACATCAACGACTACTACTCGCCCGAACTTAAATACTATCGCCTGCGCCGGGCGGGAATTGAGGCCGACGCCAGCCTGCCCATGGGCCACCGCTCCGTGAGCAGCAAATGGCCCAACTACACTTTTCTGCGCCTCGACATCGAGGACAAGGGCGCACTCGACATGCTGTTCGACCAGGTTAAGTTTGACAAGATAATACATCTGGCGGCACAGGCAGGCGTGCGCTACTCGATAGAAAATCCCTATGCCTACATGCACAGCAACTGGATGGGCTTTCTGAACATTCTTGAGTGCTGCCGCAACTTCAACGTGGAGCATCTTGTCTATGCCTCGTCAAGCTCGGTCTACGGCATGAACAGCAAGGTGCCTTTCTCTGAGGACGACGTGGTGATAAGTCCCGTAAGCCTTTATGCCGCAAGCAAGAAGAGCAACGAGCTTATGGCTCACGCCTACTGCAAGCTCTACGGCATAGCCTGCACCGGACTGCGCTATTTCACCGTCTATGGTCCGGCCGGACGCCCCGACATGGCGCCCATGCTGTTTGCAAGGGCCATTAGCGGCGGCAAGCCCATCAAGGTGTTCAACAACGGCGACATGATGCGCGACTTTACCTACATCGACGACATTGCCGGAGGAACGCTCATGGTGCTCGACAAGACACCCGACGGAACGGGAACACCCAACGGACTGCCCTACAAGGTGTATAACATAGGCCTTGGAAGTCCTGTCAACCTGATGGACTTCATAGCCGAAATTGAGAACAATCTGGGCCGCAAGGCCGAAAAGATAATGATGCCCATGCAGCCGGGCGACGTAAGCCGCACCTGGGCCGACACCACAAAACTCGAAACCGAGATAGGCTACAAGCCGAAGGTTACGCTGCACGAGGGCATAAAGAACTTCATTGAGTGGTTTAAGGACTACGAGCACATTAACCTCTGAGCCGCCCATGAGCAAGGAAAAGATAATGACCATGACTGTGGACAGCGCTTTCAGCACGCTCAGCGGATTTGTGAGCAGCCTGCCGCAGACATTCAGTCAGGGAGGCAACACGCTCTACAAGGGACGCAACACGGTGAAATCGTTCTGCGTTGACGGCCGCACGCTTGTGGTGAAACACTACAAGCGGCCCAACCCCGTGCAGCGCGTGGCCTACTCGTTCTTCAAGAAGAGCAAGGCCGCAAGGGCATATCTCTTTGCCGCCATGCTGCGCCAGAGGGGATTCAACACGCCCCGCGAGGTGGCATATCTTGAACTTGGCAACGGCATACTGATGTCCGACTGCTACTTTGTGTCGGAGTCGTGCATGCTGCCGCCGCTCACCGGCCTGCTCAGACGCGACGACTTTGACCACGGCGCGGCCGACGCGCTGGCGCATCTGCTGGCCCGGCTGCACGAAAAAGGGGTGATGCACGGCGACCTTAACCTTACGAACATCCTGTATGAGAGAACGGCCGACGGCGGCTTCAGTTTTTGGCTGATAGACACCAACCGCTCAAAGTTCATACAGCCGACCGAGGACGACTGCGCCGAAAACCTGAAACGGCTCACACACGACAAGCGTCTTATGGACTATGTGATAAGGCGCTACGCCGAAATAAGGGGCCTCGATGCCGACAAAACCGTGGCACTGGTGATAAAGAAACTCGAAGAGTTTGAACACAAACGGGCCGTAACAGGCAAATTCAAGAAAGCCTTCAGAAAGATAACCGGCAAGCAGAAAAAGCGCTGAAAGGCGCACGCTGCTTGACTTTCACACCGAACAACAATAATAATTTTTTATATTACATAAGCCATGAACTGTTATCTGTCGCGCAACTACAAAGGATTAGGCAGTGCCGGAAACAAGGCAAAGACCGACATGGAGAAGATTATGAAGGACATGAACTTCAGAAACGTCGGACTGCCTCAGAGCATATCAAAAAACACTCTGCGCCACTTCTTCACCACCCTCTTCAGTGTCATCAAGTCGGTGTTCTGCATGAGGAGAGGAGACAGACTGGTGTTGCAGTATCCTTTTAAGAAGTACTTCACGTTCGTATGCCGTGTGGCACATCTGAAAAACATTCAGGTGATAGTGCTGGTGCACGACCTCGGCAGTTTCCGCCGCAAGGCACTTACACCCGAAAAGGAGATAAGAAGGCTCAACCATGCCGACTATATCATAGCGCTCAACGACAGCATGAAGAAATGGATTGAGGAACATCACTGCAGAGCCATCGTAGGCACACTGGGCATATGGGACTATCTGTCGGACACCAAGGCGCAAAGACAGACCTACAGCAAAGACCTCACCGTGGTGTATGCAGGGGCGCTCAACCCGAGAAAGAACACGTTTCTGTATCATTGGGGCGAATATATCCACTCGTTCAAAGTGAGGCTCTACGGCAACGGATTCGAGATAGACAAGGCAAAGGGCGCCGACAAGTTCGACATGATGGGATTCGTAAAGTCTGACGAGCTTATAGCCACGGCACGCGGCCACTTCGGACTGGTGTGGGACGGTGCCTCGGAAGACGGATGCACGGGCGACTGGGGCGAATATCTCAAGATAAACGATCCGCACAAGACATCGCTCTATCTGCGCTGTTCGCTGCCGGTGATTATATGGAAGCAGGCCGCCCTGGCGCCGTTTATCAGCAAGCACGGCATAGGCCTGTGTGTCGACTCGCTCAAAGAGCTTGACGACATCCTGCCCAAAATAACGCCTGAACAATATGCCGAAATGCAGGCCAACGCCGAACGCATGGGCAATCTGATAGCCCAAGGACACTTCTTCAAGACTGCGCTGGCAGAAGCTGAAAGGCGGCTCGACGAGAAGAAAAACATAAAACAAGCATAAACACATGAGAAACATAATGAAAACAATCCTGCCGGCACTGCTAATAATGCTGGCTGTAACGGCGGCACACGCCGCAAAGGTTGACACGATTAATGTGTACAGCCAGAAGATGAAGCGCAGCCTCAACACCATAGTATACACGCCCGACGCAACAGGCAGCACTAAGTTTCCCGTGGTCTATCTGCTGCACGGCTACAGCGGCAACAGCACCACATGGCCTGGAATAACCGACGTGGCGCGTCTGGCCGACACTTACCGCACCATCATAGTCTGCCCCGACGGACAGAACAGCTGGTATGTCGACTCACCCATTGACCCCTCGATGCAGTTTGAAACGTTCATATCAAAGGAACTGCCCGAGTATATCGACGACCACTACCCCACCTACGCGCGCCGCGAACTGAGAGCAATAACAGGTCTGAGCATGGGCGGACACGGGGCTATATGGAACGGCATGCAGCATCCCGACGTGTTCGGCAACATAGGCTCAACGAGCGGATGCATGGACATCTGCCAGTATCCCAACTGCTGGGAGATGGAGAAGGTGCTGGGCAACAAGTTTCAGAACGAGACAGTGTGGAAGTCTCACTCTGTCTATTACTCGCTCGACCGGCTGCTCACCTCGCGCCAAAACATAATAATCGACTGCGGATACAGCGACTTCTTCTATCCCGTTAACCTTCAGACTCACAAGCGTCTGCGCGAACTCAACGTGAAGCACGACTTCTACGTGCGCCCAGGCGGCCACACAGGCGACTACTGGCGCAACTCGATTGACTATCAGATGATGTTCTTCGCCAAGCAGTTTGACAAAGTGCTGAACGAGAAATAACTCTTTATCCTGCCTACATGAACTAACGGCGCAGCCATAAACGCGAACGACAACACGCAGCAGGAACATCTTTACGACATAAACAATAAAGGAAGGTGCATCAGAAAATGTATGCTAAAATACATTCTGACGCGCCTTCTTTTTTATATAAAACCTGATGATTTCCTTGTAGCTAATTCATAGCGCAATGTAAAAAAATCAAGATTATCTCGTAACAGTCTTATTTACGCAATTCGCTTAAATTAGATTTGTTTTTCTGTCAAACAATCCTTTTACAATATATTTCTCCTTGTCTGTTAATTCTCTCATTATACAGAATTAGAATACTAATGATAATTGTTTCACCATTAAGCCTAACAATGTGGCAATGCCAAAACTCAACAAGGTTCCGGCTAACACATATTCTGTCTTGGCTGTATCTGTGTCCTTAAATCGAAGTAAAGATTTTGCCGCTATGATAAATCCCACAGCTTCATATTGGCCGATTAGAACAAATACCAATGTCAAGATTCTTTCTAAATTTCCAATGAGTGCCCCTGCATTTTTCATATTTTCGCAAGATTCGGTTTCTCCTATTTTATACCGTTCCAATATAAGCTTTATCAGAATATTTGTAGGTTTCAGACAGCATAATACGGCAAATATAAATACCGGAATGGATATATTGTCACGAAAGTTTAAACATTGAATTGGCAAATGGCACTGCAATACATATTGGTGTGCAATAAAACACAAAACTAAGATATGTAAAATCTGGTCTATTAAAAATTGCCACAATCCTTTGCTCATGTATGATTTCACTGCATCAATCAAAAAATGTGTTACAACTATGAGCAACGCATAAAGCCCAAAACCAATGGTTGGAACAAACATCCATGAAAGCAGCCCCATGATTATTGCATGAATATATAGAAAGGAGCTTTTAAGTTTTGATTCTTCTTTTCTCTTACAATATTTGTTGCTTTGCAAATAGAAATCTCCAATTACATGAGCCGTCAATAGACTTAACAACAACCAACTGTTCATATATTTTCAAAATTTAGTTGTTCAAAATAATTCAATGCCTCTTCTATGCAATACCATTTGGCTGACGTCGAATGCTGATTTATCCCAGACTGCTTTACCCCTAATATATTTGCTATTTCCTGCTCACTTTTAGACAAAAGTTTATAATAAACGACCTCACTCTGCCGTCTTGTAGTATTATTGAGCAAGGCATCAGTCAGCATTCCGACCGTTTGTAATGCTGGTTTAAGTTGCTTGTCAGCAGGTTCAATAATGAATGTACCGTTTTTGTTTGGAGCGCCCATTCCGCTTAATGTCCGGCCTGACAAATAAATTGCCTCTCCATCCATGATACCGTGTTCCCTATCTACTATACGCATCTCACCTATTCCCACAGCTATACGTATTCCGTATGTTTGGAACAATTTTTTCTTTTTTGATTCTGAAACAGGAAAAGACTTAATGCAACTCTTAATAATTAGAGCTACCCTAAAACTGTCCTTGGCCGAAGGCAAAAGGCACTCTATGTAATCTCCTTTTATTATCCTTCCCCAAAATCCCGGAAATCTGTTTTCGAGGACAGAAAATAAATCTTCTATCCTTTGCTTCAAAGCAATGGTTTCTTCGATACATAAAGATGTGGAAGAAACTATATCGGCAGAAATGGCTGCATACATAGATTTAATACGTTAACTATTATTTAATGCAAAGATATGAATAATATCTCTATCGGCAAAATATTATAAGTTAATTAGCTTATAAAAGTAAAAAATAAGCTATTTAACTTATTATGATGCGTTATAACTTCTAACTTTTATTCTCATCTGACTTATATTTCTAATTTTCGCCAAGCAGTTTGACAAAGTGCTGAAAGAGAAATAACTCTTTGTCCTGCCTACATGAGCGCACGGCGCAGACACAAACGCTAACGACAACACACGGCAGGAACATCTTTACGACATAAACAATAAAGGTAGGTGCATCAGAATATGTATGCTAAAATACATTCTGACGCACCTTCTTTTTTTGGTTACAAATGCCCGCACTCAGACAAGTGCAATAACAATTTTCCGCTCTGTCAGAACAACAGCTGCTCCTTTCAATGCAGCAAATAAAGAAGAACGAAAATAATGATATTGATATTATTTTAGTTTCATTCTGTCTCTTATACACATCTCCGAGC
>ENA-OZHK01000007-OZHK01000007.1-human-gut-metagenome-genome-assembly--contig:-NODE-7-length-72341-cov-8.254171_pt1:5000-72341 | contig 72341 bp, 49 predicted proteins | sample MGYA00244048_ERZ653690 | MGnify/ENA primary metagenome ERZ653690 (study PRJEB26926, sample SAMN06165197) | human gut metagenome | biome: ENVO:00009003; feature: ENVO:2100002; material...
CCTTTTGCGCTTGAGGCACTGCAGCGTCTGGCTGAACGCCACAGAGATGAGTTTAACATACCGGTGGTAGGCATAACCGGAAGCAACGGCAAGACTGTTGTTAAAGAATGGCTGTATCAGCTGTTGTCGCCCTCGATGGCAGTAACACGCAGTCCGCGAAGTTACAATTCGCAGATAGGAGTGCCCCTCTCAGTATGGCTTCTTAACGAGCAGAGCGAGGTTGGTGTGTTTGAGGCAGGTATAAGTCAGCCGGGCGAGATGGATGCATTGCGCGATATTATACAGCCTACAGTTGGAGTGCTTACAAATCTTGGCGCAGCTCATCAGGAGAACTTTAAGTCGATGGAAGACAAGTGTCATGAAAAACTGAAACTGTTTCATGACTCAAAAGCCATCGTTTATCCCTATGATGACGAAATTGTTAGAAAATGCGTTGAGAGCTACGAGTATAAAGGTGAGCAGATAGCATGGTCTATGAAAGATTCTTCTGTCAAGATGTTTGTAAAGTCGGTTGACAAGAAGGATACTCAGACCACGATCAGCTATGTGTTCAACGGCAAAGAGGCGTCATATACGCTGCCGTTTATTGACGAGGCGTCAATAGCCAACTCTATAACATGTGCGGCTGTTGCACTGCATCTTGGACTTACCACTGATGAGATAGCACAGCGTATGCCGGCCATAGAGCCTGTTGCCATGCGCCTTGAAGTAAAACAGGGACAGCATGGATGCACACTGATAAACGACTCTTACAATTCTGATGTAAACTCGCTCGACATTGCGCTCGACTTTATGAACCGCCGTCCTGACCATGAAGGCCGCAGACGCACGCTCATTTTGAGTGATATTTATCAGAGCGGTGAAGACGGAGCCACATTATATAAAGAGGTGTCAGATCTGGCCGTTAAGCGTGGTGTAGAAAAGTTTATTGGCATAGGTCCGGAGATTAGCCGTTATGCCGACGAAATACAGATTAAAGAGAAATATTTCTTCAATGACTGCAATGCCTTTATAGAAAGTAATGTTTTTGGCTCGCTGCGCAATGAAGTGATACTGCTTAAAGGCTCACGTAAGTTCTCGTTCGACAAACTAACCGAACTGCTGGAACAAAAGGTTCATGAGACAATTCTGGAAGTGAACCTTAATGCCGTTGTAAAGAACCTTAACTATTACCGTTCTTTCATGAAACCTACAACAAAACTTGTGTGCATGGTTAAGGCAGATGCTTATGGAGCAGGAGCTGTTGAGGTGGCAAAAACGCTTCAAGATCATCGTGTTGACTATCTTGCCGTAGCCGTTGCTGATGAAGGCGTAACGCTGAGAAAGAACGGAATTACGTGCAACATTATGATAATGAACCCGGAGATGACGTCGTTTAAGACAATGTTCGACTACAAGCTGGAGCCTGAAGTCTACAGTTTCCGTCTTCTCGACGCTCTTGTCAAGGCTGCACAGAAAGAAGGTATAACGGGATATCCCGTACACATAAAGCTCGACACAGGAATGCATCGCTTAGGATTTGATCCGCGTTGCGACATGGACGAACTTATCAGCCGCCTGAAACATCAGAACGCAATAATACCGCGCTCGGTGTTCTCTCACTTTGTTGGTTCAGACAGCGACGACTTCGACAACTTCTCTGCCATGCAGTTTAAGCTGTTTGATGAAGGCAGCAAGAAACTTCAGTCGGCTTTCAGCCACAAGATATTGCGCCACATGGACAACTCTGCCGGCATAGAGCACTTCCCGGAGCGACAGATGGATATGTGCCGACTTGGACTCGGTCTTTATGGAATTGACAGCCGTGACAACTCAATATTGAATACCGTCAGCACGCTGAAGTCTACAATACTTCAGATACATCGTGTGCCTAAGGAAGAAACCGTAGGTTACAGCCGCAAGGGCGTGCTGACGCGCGACAGCGTTATCGGCGCCATACCTATAGGCTATGCCGACGGACTCAACCGCCGTCTTGGATGCGGGCACTGCTATTGCCTTGTAAACGGACAGAAAGCACCATACGTTGGTAACATCTGTATGGACGTAGCCATGATAGACCTTACGGGTATTGACTGCAAGGAAGGCGACACCGTAGAGATCTTTGGCGAACATCTGCCTGTAACGGTGCTGTCAGACGTGCTTGGGACAATACCTTATGAGGTTCTGACAAGTATAAGTAATCGTGTTAAAAGAGTATATTATCAAGATTAGGCTTTTAAAGCCTAATCTTGTTTTTGTTTATACTATTTTAACAAGTGTAGCAATCACGTTAAAAAAAAATATGTTATCTTTGCACAAACGATTTGCTTGAAACGAAATACTATTAATCAAATAAAAATGAATCCTATTCAAACTACTAAAATGACCAACTTTCGTTGGGTTATCTGTGCTTTGCTTTTCTGCGCGACGACAGTCAACTATCTCGACCGTCAGGTGCTGTCGCTTACGTGGAAAGACTTTATAGCACCCGAGTTTCACTGGAATGATGCCCATTACGGCATGATTACCGGTTTCTTCTCTGTATTTTATGCCATTGCTTGTTTGTTTGCCGGCAAGTTTGTTGACTGGATGGGCATAAAGAAAGGATACCTTTGGGCAATATTTATTTGGTCGCTCGGTGCATGTATGCACGCAGGATGCGGCTGGGTTACGATGGAGATAGAAGGTCTTGACTCTGTAGCTGCCCTCCGTGCCGTTCAGGCCGGAAGCACAATGGCCATAGCCATTGCAACGCTCAGCGTATGGCTTTTCCTTGTTTGCCGTGCCATTCTTGCTCTCGGTGAGGCAGGAAACTTCCCAGCAGCCATTAAGGTTACTGCAGAATACTTCCCGAAGAAAGACCGTGCGTTTGCAACATCAATCTTCAATTCCGGTGCTTCTGTAGGCGCTCTGGCCGCTCCGCTCACAATCCCTATCCTTGCTAAGCACTTCGGTTGGGAAATGGCATTTATCATTATCGGTGCCATCGGTTTCATCTGGATGTTCTTCTGGGCACATCTTTATGAGAAACCAGACACTTCAAAACATGTCAACAAGGCAGAGCTTATATACATTAATCAGGATGAAAACGAGTCGCCAGAGGTAGCTGAAGCAAGAGAGGAGAAGACTATTCCGTTCCTGCAGTGCTTCAAGTACAAGCAGACATGGTCGTTTGTTGTCGGCAAGTTCTTCACTGATGGTGTATGGTGGTTCTATCTGTTCTGGGCTCCGGCTTATTTCTCTGATCAGTTTGGCTACGAGTCATCATCGTCAATGGGTATGGCGCTCATCTTTGTGCTTTATCTCATCGTTACTGTTTTGTCAATCTACGGCGGTTATCTGCCAAAGCTTTTTGTTGAGAAGAAGGGCATGGGTCCTTATGCCGGCCGTATGCGCGCAATGCTTATTTTTGCATTCTTCCCGCTGTTCGCTCTGTTCGCACAGCCTTTAGGTGCAACTTCAGCATGGTTCCCCGCAGTTATCATCGGTCTTGCCGGTGCCGGTCATCAGGCTTGGTCGGCCAACCTGTTCTCTACAATCGGTGATATGTTCCCGAAATCAACCATCGCTACTATCACAGGTATCGGTGCAATGGCAGGCGGTATCGGTTCACTGCTTATCAACCTCGGTGCAGGCGAGCTGTTCACTTATGCTGAGGGCATGGGTTCAGCCTTCTCGTTCTTTGGCATGGAAGGCAAACCGGGCGCATACATGATTGTTTTCTGCATATGTGCCGTTGCCTATCTGCTGGCTTGGATTATAATGAAGACTTTGGTTCCGAAGTATAAACCAATCGTTGTTGAGTAATAATCTTATTTAAGAATAAATTCAAAGAGGAGAATGCGCAAGCGTTCTCCTCTTTTTTGTATGTGTATTGTACTGATTCAATATTCCATGAAAAGAAAAAAGTAAACGGCAAACTAATGATATTTTAACATTACAGGATAGGGGGATTTCTGGGCTTGCGTGTTTAAGGATAAATTAATTAACCTCATTTTTTATTTTAGTATGAAGAAAATTTTATTCACATCGCTTCTTTTCTTGTCATTTGGTATGATGACAAAAGCGCAAGATTTCAGAGTAGGAGCAACCGCAGGTTATAATCTCAGTTCTCCAAGTGGCTATAATTCCGGTTCGGGTTTTCATGTCGGTCTTAAGGGTGAACTTGGACTTCCGCAGGTTACGAAAGGACTTTATCTGGATTTTGGACTTATGCTGTCTTCTTATGGATGGAAATCACCGGGATATTATTACAGCGACAATTACACATCCAGTTCAGTTGAAGCAATGGATAATAACACTTTGGATTATAAACTCAGTCCTTATTATTTGAATATTCCCGTCCATATAGGCTATAAGTTTTCCGTTGGGCGTAATGTGAATCTGTTTTTCAATGCCGGACCATACTTTAACATCGGTCTGTTTGGCAAATCTAAAATAACACTTACTGATAACAATGGCATTTCTTTGACAAAGAATGTGTCTGACAATGTGTTCAGTGGCAAAGTTCTTAACCGTTTCGACTGGGGATTGGGCGTCCGTGCCGGAGCGGAAATAGCCCGTCATGTTCAGCTTTCCGTGGGATATGATTGGGGAATGAAGAATATTAATAAGATGGGTCCTGACAGCAAGAATAGGACATTTACAGCTTCTTTTGCATATTTATTCTGAAAAAGTATATAAGTTCACCTAATGGGTGAACTTATTTTTTACTGTCTTATTAAAGAATAGTCTGCGGCTCGGCAATAAAAATAAAACAAGTTTTATTTTGTATTACTCTCGCCTTTCACTATCTTTGCGGACGTTTCGCGTTAGGCGAAATGTTAACTTTTAAATTATAACAAATTTTTATGTACAAAACAATTTTCAAAAAGCGTGAAAGCTTTAAGTTCTCTCGTTTCGGCAATAAGGGCTATTCGCTCTTTTCTTGCCTGGGCAGAGAGGTGCTTATCGGCACGCTTAGTGTTGCCACTCTTACCTATGCCAAGGCCGACGGCATAAGCACAAGGGTAGAGAAGGTGGACAGCACTATGCAGACAGCCGGTGAGACCGTGATGCTCGACGAGGTTGACGTGACGGCTTCGCGCGCGCCGCTGACAGGAGGCCATGCGGCGAGAATTGTAAATGTGCTCGGGCGCGACGAGATTACCGCTGCCCCTGTGCAAAGTGTTAATGATTTGCTTAAGTATGCCGCAGGCGTGGATGTCAGGCAGCGAGGCCCTATAGGGGCACAGACCGACATCAGCATGCGCGGAGGTACCAGCGAGCACATAGCCGTCTTGCTTAACGGCATAAACATCTGCGACCCGCAGACGGGGCACAACGCCTTAGACCTGCCCGTGGACATAAGCGAGATTGAGCGGATTGAAGTGCTTGAGGGGCCTGCCGGAAGGGCCTACGGAACGTCGTCGCTTGTGGGCGTCATCAACATTGTGACAAAGCTCGGAGCAAAAAGCAGTGCCGATGTTCATGCCGAAGGAGGCTCGTTTGGCTATCTGGCTGCCGGAGGACGTGTTAATCTGAAGCAAAGCAAGTGGAACAATCAGCTGAGCGCGGGCTATACGCGCAGCGACGGCTGGCTGCGAAGCAAGAGCGGACATCTCAATGCCGACTTTGAAGGTGCAAGGGCTTTCTATCAGGGACGTTACGATGACGACAACCTCACGATAGGATGGCACGCCGGAGTGAGCGACAAGGGATGGGGCAGCAATACGTTCTACAGTCTTCTGTCCGACGAGCAGTATGAGCATACCACAAAATATTTCACGGCCGTTCAGGCCGAGACGAAAGGAGGCAAGTTCCACTTCCGGCCGTCTATTTACTGGAACCGTTTTCAAGACCGTTATGAATTTTACAGGGGAGCGCCCGACAAGTCGCCCTTCAACTATAACCGCACCGATGTGTTCGGACTAAACCTCAACAGCTGGTTCGACTGGATTTTGGGACGCACAGCCTTCGGAGCCGAATTCCGCAACGAAGACCTTGTGAGCGGAAACCTTGGTGAGCCGCTTGACAACCCGATACACATCCACGGCACCGACCGCAACTACACCTACGGCCTTAACCGCAGCAACCTCAGTTTTTATCTTGAACACAACGTCATCCTTAAGCGTTTCACCCTTTCCGCCGGCTTTACGGCCGTTAAGAACACGTGGAACGAGATGCCGTTCAAAATCTATCCAGGCGTTGACGTCAGCTACAGAATAGGGCAGAACTGGAAGGTGTTTGCGTCTTACAACATGTCGTTGCGTATGCCGTCGTTCACCGAACTTTATTATTCGGTAGACGGACACAAGGCCGACAAATATCTTAAACCCGAGGAGATGAGTGCCGTTGAGGGGGGCGTCAAGTATGTTTCAGAAGGAATAACCGGTACTCTGTCGGTTTATCATCATCACGGAACAAACATGATCGACTGGATAATGGACACCTCGCTCGGTGAGGACGCTGTGTGGACGTCTGTTAATCATGCCGAGATCAATTCCACCGGCTTCGAGGCTTCGTTGAAGTTGCTTTTCAATCGCTTGTTGCCCCGCCAGAATGTGTTGCGCACATTCAACGTGGCATACAGCTACATCGACCAGAATCAGCAAAAGGAGCCGGGCGTGCAGTCGCTCTATGCTCTCGAGTATCTCAGGCATAAGCTCGTGGCAGGTCTCGGCCTGCACATCGTGAGCGCCCTTAACCTCAATGTCAACTACCGCTATCAGTATCGCGTAGGGTCATACACCGATCCGCAGGGCGTGTCTGTCACTTATAAGCCCTATTCGCTTGTAGACGCCCGCCTGTCGTGGGACAAGTCGCGCTACAGCGTCTATGTAGAGGCCAACAACCTGTTGGACGCCACCTATGTCGACTACGGCAACGTGCCTCAGCCCGGTTTGTGGGTTATGGCAGGAGTAAGATGGAACGTTTGGTGACACATCTCTGCCGTTCATCGTGTCAGTCTGCGTGTACGGCAAAAATGCATTACGATTGACAACACGCTGAAAAGCATAAAATAAGTGGGCTGTTTGCGCATCGCAAACAGCCCACTTTCGTATCGTAACTCGGCCACTTTCGCACCGTAACTCTATCGGTTTCAGTCCGAAAGCAAATAAGATGTTTTTGCTTAATGTATTTCTTGATTATAATATTTAAATATTAAATGTGTAACCATTTTAAACACTTCTACTTACGATTTTCTGCCTATCTTTTCAGCGAACCATGCTTTTGGCTCTGTTTTCGATATAAAAACACGGATTTAATTTCTTATTGATTGATATAATTTGCTATTTTTGCATAGGATATACGTGTTTGGCTAAACAGATATTTGATATAGATTTTTGTCTGCATTACAAAAATATTCAAAGTATGAGGCATTTTATTTATTTAATATTAATGTTGTTGATGTTGTCTGTTTCTTGTACCGATGATTCATGTCGTTATGAAGTTCTCGACCGTGCAGACAGTATTATGTCTGTTGATGCCGACCGTGCTCTGAACATTCTTAACAGCATGTCTGACAGTATGTCCTCAGCTTCTGATGCAGTAAGAAATCGTTATTATATTCTTTTGGCCAAGGCTCAGAACAAGGCTTTTGTTCCGTTTACGTCAGACAGCATGATGAAGACCGTTGCTGGATATTATGACCGTCATGGCTCGGCCAATGAACGCATGCTGGCTCATTATCTTCTTGGCTGCGTATACCGTGACTTGGACAGCATTCCTTTAGCTTTGCAGTGTTATGAAAATGCTGCAAGTATGGCCGATACAATGTCGGCAGATTGTGATTATGCTACATTGTGCTGTATTTACGGACAGAGTTCTGATTTGTTTGAAGAGGAGCTGATGCCACGAAATATGCTGGAGACTGCCGACTTGTTATATAAATACGCGATGAAGGCAAAAGACACATTGACAGCATTGCAGGCTTATGATACAAAGGCTGTCGCCTATTATTTGTTGTCAGACTTTGACATGGAAATAAAAACGAGTGAGAAGGCTTCACGACTGTATAAAAAGTATGGATTTAATCAAGAGTCTGCATTGGCTTTGGGCGGATTGATAGTTGCTTATTCTGAACGTAAGGACTTCAAAAATGCATTAAGGTGTATAAAATGTTATGAGGCCGGTTCTGGCTATTTTGATGAAAACGGGAATATCGAGCATGGACGGGAGATATATTATTATAACAAAGGATTATATTTTTTAGGTGTTAACAAACTTGATTCTTCATTATACTATTTCCGTAAGTTACAGAAGGTAAAAGAGCCAACGTTAAACCAAAGACTTGCTGCGTCAAGGGGACTGACTTTGTTTTTTGAGAAAAACGGGCAAAAGGATTCTGCCTTAAAATATTCTTTAGTAAGTTATGAACTTAACGACAGCATTTGTACCGATTTGATGAAGTCAGGATGTTCAAGCGTACAGGCGCAATATGAGCATAACAGACTTCAAATACATGCTGATATGAAAGAACTTGAGGCACAGAAAGCTAAACTGGCAGCGTTAACCGTGTTTACAATATTGCTTGCCGTAATCTTTATTGCAATAATAGTTATAAGGAAACGTCGTGAAGAGGCAGCACGCCAACAACTGGAATATGAGCACGACCGTCAGCGTCTGGTTCAGGCACAGACTGATCGTCAGCGTCTGGTTCAGGCACAAACAGAAGATGAATGTAATGCCTTGGTTGAGGAATATCGGCAGACTATAGAAAAACTTACGTATAAGCTGAAAGCCGCGGACACTTCAAATGTAGAGGAACGGCTACAACGTTCACCAATAGCCCAAAAGTTTTTATATATGTCAGATAAACCTGATATGAAGCCTTCTGCAAGTGATTGGAGAGAACTTCGTGCGATGTTTAATGCGGAGATTCCCGGATTTTATGCAAAGCTCAACAGCCGTAGTATTCTTCGTACTGAAGAATATGATTTGTGTATGCTTGTGCGCCTGCATTTTAAACCTTCAGAAATGAGCAATATGACCGGAATTTCGCTAAAGAATGTTTCGGCTATGCGTCGCCGTATGACTCAGAAGATTCTTGGACAAGATGGCTCACCAAAGGACTTGGATGAATTTCTCCTAAGCATAAAAGAATAGCATAAAGACTTGTAAGTTGTTGAATATTAAATATTTCAGGTGCTTGTAGATTTTTTGTAGATAAATTGTTGTAATAAATCTCTTATGCTTTATTGTTAAATTATTACTTTTGCTGAAAACAAAAGTGATGAAAAAATTACGCAATTATTAGTTTTTTATGTCACAAAAAGTATTGTCGTGCGTACAATAAGCAGATGACATCTGTGGTTTGTTGAAGTATTGCCGCCAGGCGATTTCAATAAAATGACCTGTTGAAATCTAAAAATTTTGAATGGAAGACACTTTAAAAAACATAGCACAATGAACAGAACTGTTTATTTTCTTATCGTCACATTGTTGACATTTATGTCTAATGCAGCGTCAGGGCAGTACAAAAGCATGAATGCATTTACCGGAACACTCATTGAAGCCGGCACCGACAAGTCCGTTGAAGATGGATATGTGGGCATTATGCAGGGCGACTCGCTTGTGTGGTTCGGCGCTACAGACAAAAACGGGCATTTCAGTGTCGACGGACTTGCAAAAGGAGAATACACGGTAAGTATCAGCGCGTTGTTCTTTAAAGATATGTCGGCAAGGTTAGTTGTGGACGACACACTGAGAAACGTTGTATATGAACTTACACGTGAAGAAAAGAACATACAGCTCGACAACGTAACTGTTACGGCCGACCGCAGTCAGATTGTTACGCGCACAGCCAACGGACAGAAGTTCTTTCTGTCAGACAAGGCCCGTAGCCTGAGTAATCCTTTTGAGGCCTTGCAGGAAATACCATTGTTGGTTTCCGACCCGGCAATGTCTAAAGTGACGATGCTCAACGGCAAGAGTCCGCTGGTGCTCATCGACGGCAACCGTATTAATTCGGGCATAAGTCCGATAAACCCTTCAGACATAGAGTCGGTTGAAGTTATCAACGTGGTGCCTGCGCGATATCTTCAGGAAGGCATCAGCGGCATAGTGAATATAAAGCTGAAAAAGAAGAAGGTGCCTTATGTATGGCTCGAGGCTGCCACCCGCCACGACGTGCCTCTCGACAAAGGCATGGGCGTGTTCTATTTTGAAGTGGGCAATCCTAAATACAGTCTTTACGGCCGTGCCGCATACAACTATACATACCACGACGACATAGAGTCGGACATATTCAGATATAACACCACATACACCCAGAACTTCAGTGAGAAGACCCGCACCAACGGCAGCAGCGTGCTTGGCGAACTGTTGTTTAAATGGAGTCCTACGTCGAAAGACTATTTTGCGGCTAACGCCTATGTCAGCACTTCAGACACTAAGACCGACGGGAGCGGCGAGGGCAGCTTCAGTTCGGGCGAAGACATGGCTTATGCCTTCACGTCGCGCGACAGAAACGAGAGCGTTATAGCCACCACGAGTCTTTATTATAAACATTCGTTTGCCGAAAGCAACAATCTTGAGGTGCGCATGGCATATAATTTTAACAGCAACGACTACAGCACAGAGCGCACCGACGTGTATGGACAAGACGTGTCGGCGTCTGATCTGATATACAACAGCCGGCGTAACTCGGGCATGCTCATGATTGACTATGCCCGCGACTACGACAACGGCAACTCGCTTACGCTTGGCAGCCATACCTCACTGCTTCATGACAATATAGAGAACAACCATTATCCTGTGTTTCTACACAACGAGTTAAACCAATATCTTTACGGAGGATTCGGCGGAAAGATAAAGAGCGTTTACTATATGCTGTCTGCCGGTGTGGAAGGAATATGGCTTAAGGCCGCCGGCAAGACCAATCACTACTTCAAGCCGCGCGGCTCGGTTAGCGCAACATGGATGATAAACCGCAACAACTCGTTGCAGCTGAGCTACACGCTGAGCAACACGGCGCCATCGGTATCGAACCTTAATCCGTATAACATTTCGGCCGACTCGCTTGTCGTGGAGTGCGGCAATCCTTACCTGAAGCCGCAGACCATGAATTATATAGGTCTAAGCTATACCTACAATTGCGGCAACCTGTATCTGACGCCGGGAACTTATTACAAGAGGATAACCGACATGATTGAGCAATACGGATTTACCGACAACGGCATTTATACAAATACCTATGAAAACATGGGACATTTTTCGCAGGCACAGGCCGGACTCGACGTCAGTTACCGTCTGCCGTGGGGCCGTGTGTATGGCGGAGGCGGATGGTATGCCAATTATTTTACGGGACAGTCGCCTCGTCATATGGCCTACGCAAGTTTCGGATTTAATCTGCGGTTTAACAAAGTTTCGTTCTATGGCGATCTGAACTATAATAACCGCGACTTCAGCGTTAATTCTTACACGCAGTATTATCGTCCGAGCTATGCCCAGGTGCAGGTCAACTATAATTTCACTCCCGACTTTTATATTGCGCTCGCCCTTCAGCATTTTACGGGCGAATTGCGCACAAAGACCGTGATGGACGACGGCAGTTACCATTCGGTTACCAACACACGCTATAAGGAGTGCTGTCTGCGGCCGTGGATACTAATAAGATACACGTTCCGAAAGAATCAGAAACGCAAGATTAAACTTGAAAAAGTTTTGAACAGCTATGAAAAGGGCATATCCATAGAGCGTGAGAAATGATTTTATGGGTAATTAAGACACGCAGTTTTTAATTTTGTTATTGCTTCCGTCTTTCTCACTTTTTTGATGAGACAGGCTGCGACTCGGCATTTCAAAATAAAAAACTACGTTTATTATTTTGTACTGCTCTCGCCTTTCGCTGTCTTTGAATAAGATAGGCTGCGGCTCGGCAATAAAAAATAAGCAAGCTTCTTTTTGTATTTCTCTCGCCTTTCGCTATCTTTGCAGATGATTATTGGTCAGGGAAATGAAAAAACATAATATAACAGTCTTGCTATTATTATTGCCGATGTTTTCTATTTTTTCGTATGCTCAAAGGCCGAGGCCGGAGAAGCCGAGGATTATAGTGAGCAGCGATATAGGAGGCACCGACCCTGACGACAACCAGTCGATGATTCATCTGCTTATGTATAACGACATGTTCGACATAGAAGGACTTGTTTCGTCGCCGTCGTTCGGCAACGGCTCGGCAGACGAAATAAGGCGAATGATCGGTATATATGCGAAAGACTACGACCGGCTGAAGAAACATGCGTCCGGACTTGTTTCGCCCGATTCGTTGCGCCGTATCTGTAAGCAGGGAAGGCAAGGGCTGGCGCCGTTCAAAGGTTACGATGAGCCTACGGAAGGTTCTGAATGGATAGTGAGACAGGCGCGCCGGCAGAGCGTCCGCCCGCTGTGGATACTTGTGTGGGGAACGCTCGAGGATGTGGCACAGGCCTTGCACGATGCGCCCGACATAAAAGACAAAATAAGGATATATTATATAGGTGGACCAAACAAAAAATGGGGAGTTAACAGCTATGCCTATATCGCAAATAATTTCCCCGACGTGTGGATGATAGAGAATAATTCCACTTACCGCGGACTGATTGCCGATGGCAAAAGGGACAGCGAGGCCGACAGCCGTTATTATGAACGTGTGATGAGTGGGGCAGGGTATATGGGCGCCGACTTTATAAACTATTATAAAGGTAGAGTAAAGATGGGCGACACGCCTTCGCTGCTGTATATGATGGACGGCAACCCTGAAGACCCTGAGAAAGAAAACTGCTGGGGCGGAAGTTTTGAGCGCACAGCATATACATCACGCAGAGTTTTTGAGCGTGCTGCCACTCTGAACGACACCGTGCCTGTTTATTCTGTAGTAGAACTGCGCATGAAGGGCCCTGAACTCGATATCAGTCAAGATTCAGTGTGCTTCACTTTAACCATTGACCGCCAGACATGGCCCGGATATTATTTGGGCAACGGGCTCTATGCCGTGAGATATTCTCCAAAGGCTCCCGCTGTTCTTAGTTACACGGTGAGTTCTGGCATAAAAGAACTCGACGGACAAGGTGGCTCGTTTGTCGTAGACTGTGTGTGGCCAGGCCGTAGCAGTAAATTCGACTATAATGTTGGCGGAAATTGGTTTACCGACCGTCGTGATAAAGACAAATTTGAAGGAATATGGCAAGGGGCAGGATATATAAGAAAATTGCGCCATGAAATACTTGAAGACTGGGCAAAAAGATGGAAGTGGCTGAAAGCCAAATGATTACACGCATGCGGATGATAATGCAAAACGTGTAAGGCGTGAAAATCAGCGAGTTAAACACGCCGTGATAAATAATAAGTTTCATCAATCATACGGATGTTCCTATAGCTCAACAAGTTGCGAAAAATAAAAAATAAAATTGTCTTTTTTGGAAAACTTTTTTAAAATTTTATTCGGAAAAATATTCCGAAAAGAATTTCTTTTTATGAAAAAATGTTCGTAGCTTTGCACCCTCAAATTACTTCTTTTCATAATGGAAAATAATAAAACTTACTCTTTTGAGGAGGCTTATCAAGCTTCTTTGGCCTATTTTGGCGGTGATGAACTTGCAGCCAGAGTATGGGTAAACAAGTATGCACTGAAAGACAGTTTTGGCAATATCTTTGAGAAGTCGCCTGTTGACATGCACTGGCGCATAGCCAACGAGATTGCCCGAATTGAGAATAAATATAAAAATCCGATAAGTGCTGAAGAGGCGTTCGAGTTGCTCGACCACTTTAAATACATCGTTCCGGCAGGAAGCCCTATGACAGGCATCGGCAACCATCATCAGGTGGCATCTTTGTCCAACTGCTTTGTTATTGGTCTTGACGGCGATGCCGACTCTTACGGAGCCATCCTTCGCATAGACGAGGAGCAGGTGCAGCTGATGAAGCGCCGCGGAGGCGTAGGTCATGACCTGTCGCATCTGCGTCCGAAAGGCTCACCTGTAAACAACTCGGCTCTGACATCAACCGGACTTGTGCCCTTTATGGAGCGATACAGCAACTCTACACGCGAGGTGGCACAGGACGGACGCCGCGGAGCGCTCATGCTCTCTGTAAGCATTAAGCATCCTGACAGCGAGGCTTTTATTGACGCCAAGATGACTGAAGGCAAGATTACCGGCGCAAACGTGTCGGTTAAGATTGACGATGAGTTCATGCGCTGCGCAACAGAGGACAAGGAATACATACAGCAGTTCCCCGTAGACAGCGACAATCCTAAGGTTACAAAGAGCATAAGCGCACGCAAACTGTGGGAGAAGATTGTTCACAACGCATGGAAGAGCGCCGAGCCGGGCGTGCTGTTCTGGGACACAATCATCCGCGAGAGCATCCCTGACTGCTATGCCGATCTGGGCTTCCGCACCGTGTCAACCAATCCGTGCGGCGAGATACCTCTCTGTCCTTACGACTCATGCCGTCTGCTGTCTGTCAACCTTTATTCTTATGTAGTAAATCCGTTCACAGACAAGGCATATTTCAATTATGAGCTGTTCCGCAAGCATGTAGCCATGGCTCAGCGCATAATGGACGACATCGTCGACATGGAGCTTGAGAAGATAGACCTGATAATGGCCAAGATAAAGAGCGACCCGCAGAGCGATGAAGTGAAGTGTACTGAGTATCACCTTTGGGAGAAGATAAAGAGAAAGAGCGGAATGGGACGCCGCACCGGTGTCGGTATCACAGCCGAGGGCGACATGATAGCCGCAATGGGACTGCGTTACGGCACACAAGAGGCAACCGACTTCTCTGTAGAGGTACACAAGACATTGGCTTTGGCAGCTTACCGTTCATCAGTTGAGCTGGCAAAGGAGCGTGGAGCATTTGAGATTTACGACGCAAAGCGCGAGGAGAACAATCCGTTTATCAACCGCATAAAGGATGCCGACTCGCAGCTGTATGAAGATATGGTTAAATACGGCCGCCGCAACATAGCCTGTCTGACCATCGCGCCTACAGGCACTACAAGTCTGATGACTCAGACAACAAGCGGTATCGAGCCTGTGTTCATGCCCGTCTACAAGCGCCGCCGCAAGGTTAACCCAAATGATGCCGATGTGCATGTTGACTTTGTTGACGAGGTTGGCGATTCATTTGAGGAGTATATCGTTTACCACCGCAAGTTTATAGAGTGGATGAAGGTTAACGGTATAGACACCGAAAAGAAATATACACAGGAAGAACTCGACGAACTCGTTGCAAAGTCACCTTATTATAAAGCAACAGCCAACGATGTTGACTGGCTGATGAAGGTGCGCATGCAGGGCGCCATACAGAAATGGGTTGACCACAGCATCAGCGTAACCATCAACCTGCCCAACAATGTCGACGAGGCACTTGTCAACCGCCTTTATGTTGAGGCTTGGAAGTCGGGCTGCAAAGGCTGTACGGTATATCGCGACGGTTCGCGTTCAGGTGTTATGATAGCCGTAGACAAGAAGAAAAAGAGCAGCGACGACAGTCAGAAAAAGCAAGCTCCGCCGTGCCGTCATCCAGAGGTAACCGAGGTACGTCCGGCTGTGCTTGAGTGTGATGTGGTGCGCTTCCAGAACAATAAGGAGAAATGGGTTGCGTTCGTAGGACTTCTCAACGGATATCCATACGAGATATTCACCGGTCTGCAGGACGACGAGGAAGGCATCGTTCTGCCGAAGACAGTCACCAAGGGTAAGATAATCAAACATAAGGACGAAACCGGCAAGAGCCGCTACGACTTCCAGTTTGAGAACAAGCGCGGATACAAGACCACGGTTGAGGGCCTGAGCGAGAAGTTCAATCCAGAATACTGGAACTATGCAAAGCTTATTTCAGGCGTATTGCGTTATCGTATGCCTATAGAGCATGTCATCAAGCTCGTTGGTTCGCTCCAGCTTAAGAGCGAGAGCATCAATACTTGGAAAAACGGTGTTGAGCGTGCCCTGAAGAAATATATTGTTGACGGCACAGAGGCAAAGGGACAGAAATGCCCTGTCTGCGGACATGAGTCTCTCGTTTATCAGGAGGGATGCCTTATCTGTAAGAACTGCGGTGCCTCACGCTGTGGATAAACCTTCCGGATTATGAAACTGGTTTCAGGCTATATCAGTCTTAACGGTTTGCGCTTTTTTGCCCGTCATGGCGTGCTCCCTCAGGAGCGCGAGACGGGAGGAGAGTTTCTGGTCAGTGTGCGTGCAAAATATCCGCTCGACAAGGCTCTCGAAAGCGACAACGTTGCCGACACGCTCAATTATGCCGAGATTTTTGAAATCATAAATAAGGAGATGCAAAAGCCTTCCTGCCTGCTTGAACATGTGGCTGGCAGGATAGGCCGGAGCATTTTTATGAATATGCCTCAGATAGAGGCTTTAGACATTTCGGTTGCCAAGACAAATCCCCCTATGGGGGCCGACATTGGCAGCGCGTCGGTAGAATTACACTTAATAAATGATAAAACTATTTGACTTGTTGCAGTTTTTTAGTGATTTATAACTACCTTTGTATCTGTAATTAAGCACTCATGAGAAAAAAGATAATATTCTTCCTGCTGGTGTTGGTGTCTTTCTCCGCAATCGCTTTCGGTGCGGACAAGCCTTTCACGCTTGTCATCGATGCAGGCCACGGAGGACATGACTCGGGTGCAAAGGGCTCTTTCTCTTACGAAAAAGACATCAATCTTAACGTGGCTTTGGCTTTCGGACGCTATGTGGAGCGCAACTGTCCCGACGTGAAGGTGATATACACACGCAAGACAGATGTGTTTATTCCTTTACACAAGCGTGCCGACATTGCCAACAAGAACAAGGCCGACGTATTTATATCGATACACACCAATGCGTTGCCGGCAGGCCACATCGCACGCGGACTCGAAACCTATACAATGGGTATGAGGCGTTCGGACGAAAAACTCAGTGCGGCAAAGCGCGAAAACTCGGTTATCATGATTGAGAAAGACTATAAGGAGCGTTATGAGGGCTACGACCCTAATTCGCCTGAAAGCACAATCATGTTTGAGTTTATACACGACCGCAACATGTCGAAGAGCGTTGAGCTGGCCAAATATGTACAGAGCAATGTCTGTGCAACTGCCGGACGCCAGAACAAGGGCGTAAAGCAAGACGTGTTCCTCGTGTTGCGTGAAACCTCAATGCCGGCATGTCTTATTGAACTTGGATTTATCACGACGCCCGACGAAGAGCGCTTTCTTAATGACAAGGACAACATAGACAAGATGGCAAAGGGCATATATCAGGCATTTGCCAAATACAAGAACAAATACGACAAAGGCTTCACCGTGCCTTACAGCTCGCCTAAGGACAATAGTATAAACATTCCGTCTATTGTGCCCGATGATGGCAATGAGGATGACAAGCCAAAGGTGCAGAAGAAGTCGCGGCGTAGGGATGTCGCTCCGCGTGCGGAGGCAGAAGAGAAAAAGTCCGGGGAAGAGTCAGATAATAATGATAAAAAGGAACAGAAGGTCAAAGACGATGTAAAGCCGTCGACAGCCGAGGCTGACGACAGGCCCGTGTTCAAGATTCAGATATTTGCAAGCAGCCGCAGCATCCGTCCGGGCAGCAGCCAGTTTAAGGGACTTGAGGATGTCGACTGTTATAACGAAAACGACCTGATGAAATATACATACGGAGCGTCAACCGACTATAACGAGATTTACCGCTTGCGCAAGACAATTCTCGATAAGTTCCCTGAGGCGTTTATCATAGCGTTCAAAAACGGAAAGAAAATGAACGTAAGCCAAGCAATACGTGAGTTTAAGTCAAAAAAGTGAGGAGATTAAATTATGAAGTTTTTTACAAAAGAAATTAAGATTGCCTTAGTTGCAATATGCGGACTGGTTATTTTGTTCTTCGGAATGAACTATCTGAAAGGGCTAAATCTGTTTTCTTCAGACAACAAATATTATATCTTGTTCAACAACATAAGCGGACTGGCTTCGTCAAGTCCTATATATGCCGACGGATATAAGGTTGGTGTGGTGAAAAACATAAAGTATGACTACAGCAAGTCGGGCGAGATAATGGTTGAGACCGAAATCGATAAGGAACTGCGCATACCTAAGGGCAGCAGCGCCGAGATTGTGAGCGACATGCTCGGCAACGTAAAAATCAACCTGCTCATGGCAAACAATCCTCGCGAGCGCGTCATGCCGGGCGAGATAATTCAGGGCGGTATCAATGCCGGTGCATTAGGTAAGTTGACCGACATGGTGCCGGTGGTTATGAACATCCTGCCTAAGCTCGACTCTATCGTCACCAGTCTTAACGTGCTCATGGCCGATCCTGCCATAGCCCAGTCGCTTCATAATGTCAACACCATTACGGGTAATCTTACTGTAACTACAGCCCGCCTTAACTCACTTCTTGCCGGACTTAACCGCAGTGTGCCCGGAATGATAAGCCGTGCCGACAGCACGCTCGACAACGCCAACCTGCTTGCCAAGAAGCTTAACAACATAGACGTTGAAGGAACACTGGCAAAGGTCGACGCAACATTGGCAAACGTTCAGGAGTTTACTTCTCAGCTCAACAGCAACGAGGGCACGCTCGGACTGCTTATGCGTGATCCTTCGCTTTATAACAATCTTAACAGCACCATGCGTTCGGCCGACTCATTGCTCATTGACCTGAAGGCTCATCCTAAGCGTTATGTCCACTTCTCGCTCTTTGGCAGAAAGGACAATTAATGGCCTCTGTGAGTTGTTCTAACCGTGTTGTAGCGGCTTAAAATGAAGTCTGCCGCATTAAGAGAGTCAGACATGATATTAGTACGTAATTTAAAAATTGTCTAAATAACCAAAAGTGTTCCGTGAAGGTTCTCATACCTCTCGGAACACTTTAATATATAACATTTTCTATCTTTTCAGAGCTTTTTCCCGTATTCTTTGTAATAGATATGTCAAATTAGCGTAAGTTGTTGTCTTACAGATACTTTTAAATATGCAAGTGCCGATGTTACATTAAGGTTACGACAAAATACATAAAATGCCCTTTTATAGGTATTTACAATATAGTCTTAAAACAAATTAAATTATAGCATTTGCTCATGTCAATAAAATTTGCGAAATTTGCAGGCGCTTAAAAAGGCATCAAAACACATAATAATCATATCTTAATTATGAGTAACAATCCCCGTGCGCTCTGGGATAACTGCCTCTTGCTGATAAAGGAAAATGTCTCAGACCAGCAGTATAACACATGGTTCAAGCCAATTGTTTTCGAATCGTTCAACGAGTCGAGCAGGACGCTTTTACTTCAAGTGTCGAGCCAGTTTGTGGCCGAATACATTGAGGAGAACTATGCCAATCTGCTGAACAAGGTGCTTGTAAGGATTTATGGAAAAGGCATACGTCTTAACTACCGTGTGATGGTAGATAAGACTAACAACATATCACAGCAGATTCAGGCTGAGCCTGTGGCTAACATCGAGCAGACTGTTACACGCAGAACACGCATCAACCAGTCGCCTACAGCGCTCGATGCAGCGCAGCCGCAACAGATTGACTCACAGCTGAATCCGCGTCACACTTTTGCCAACTATATCGAAGGCGACAGCAACAAACTGCCGAGAGCTGTCGGCCTGTCAATCGCCGAACATCCCAACACTACACAGTTTAACCCTATGTTCATTTACGGTCCGTCAGGATGCGGTAAAACTCACCTTATCAACGCCATCGGTGTGCGTACTAAGGAGATTTATCCGCAGAAAAGGGTGCTGTACATAAGTGCGCGACTGTTTCAGGTGCAGTTTACAAATGCCGTCTTGAACAACCGCACCAACGATTTCATCAACTTCTATCAGACGATAGACATGCTCATCGTTGATGATATACAGGAGTGGGTGTCAGCTGCAAAGACACAGGAGACATTCTTCCACATCTTCAACCACCTGTTCCGCAATGGCAAACGAATAATTCTTGCGTGCGACCGTCCGCCCGTTGACCTTCAAGGCATGAGCGACCGTCTGCTCACACGTTTCAGCTGCGGACTTATAGCCGAGCTCGAAAAGCCTAACATACAGCTTTGTGTAGACATACTTAACAGTAAGATTAAACGCGACGGACTGCATATACCGGCTGATGTTGTCAACTTTATAGCCCAGACAGCCAATTACAGTGTGCGCGGACTTGAGGGAGTAATTAATTCTCTGTTGGCATTCTCTGTGGTTTACAATTGTAATATAGACATGCGCCTTGCCGAGCGTGTTATAAAGCGTGCCGTCAAGATAGACGACAAGCCGCTTACCATCGACGATATTCTCGACACAGTTTGCAATCATTTCAACGTGACAACTGCTGCTGTGGCCAGCCGCAGCCGTAAGCGCGACTATGTGACAGCCCGTCAGGTGTCGATGTATCTGGCTCAGAAATACACTAAGATGCCCGCTTCGCGTATAGGAAGGCTGATTGGCGGAAGAGATCACTCTACTGTTATTCACAGTTGTACTCAGGTTGAGCATCGTATAAAGACAGACAAACTGTTCAGTGATGAAATTGCGAGCATTGAGAACTCGTTTAAACTCAAGAAATAACAAAAGCAGATTATTATAATGGCCTTTCGGCTAAAAATTGTTCATATTGGATAAATGGGTAGGGCTGTCTTTAATACTTTTTTGAAGACAGCCTTTATTGTTGTTCTGTCCTTGTTGTGGCTTTAAGTCATATTTAATTGTCGTTTAACGCTTAACGTATAATCACAATATAGACAACAAGACGGCTGAAAACATCAATATGCTTATAGAATCAAAATGTATTCCTAATTCAATCTGGGTTACTGGTCTGCCTTGCTTTGCATTTGAAATTAGTGAAAATAATTTTGTAAAAAACTCATCACTCGTCACATTTCTCTATAACACGTTGACAATGAGCAGATTATGGTGTGACGTTTTATGTTTTCAACTCGTCACACATTTTTATGCATATCCGTTAATGTGTCCTTTCCTAAAATTGGTTGACTTCTAACAAGCCATTCCCTGATTAAAGTTGACTCTGGTTAAACTTATAACTGTTATTGGTTGACTCTACTTTTAATTACTGATTAAAGTTGACTTTTACCGGGACAGGATCTGTCCTTTCCTGATTTAGGTTGGTTTCAGGCAGACATTTCCATGATTAAAGTTGACTCCGGTTAAACTTATGCCTGTTATTGGTTAACGTTGTATGGCGTTTTGAATCTGCCTGTAAGACAGACGCTAAGCCATGTGACGAGTTGAAAACATAAAACGTCACGACATAAAATGCTTAAAAAGAGCAGGTTATGTGCGGATGTGACGAGTGATGAGTTTTTAATAAAATTTATTTTGTTATTTAAGAAATTCTTGATGCTTTTGTAAAAGCAGCCATTTCTCAATGCAAAAGGTGTGCTTTTGCATTGTAAAAGGCCATGTTTTATCATGCAAAAGCATATCTTTTGCAAAGGTTTTGGCCGTCAATAACATCATTCACGTCAAGAATGTTACATATTAATCGGCCGTTTTTACATCTTTGATACATAAAAAATGGCGGCTATTGGATAGCCGCCATTACCTTTTGCAAAAGCGATAAGGAGTAACTTCTTAAAAAACATCCGTATCAACAAACTGCATTTACTTTTTCTTTCCCCTTTCATCTTTATAAAAAACATCAATCTCAAAATCAAGTGCTAACATCTTCAACAGACCCCTCACCACTTTTTCAAGGTTTTATCACAAATAATCAGTTGCCTGTTTTGTCAATTGCCAAGGTTTATTTTCTTATGTTTTGAGACCGTTAGACAACTCTTTATCAGTTCTATTTTTCTGCTATAAATATACAAAATTAATTTTATACTGCAAAATATTTGTACGAAAAAATGATATTTTTTTTATTTTTTATTGATTGTAGCGATGAAATGGCACATTTGTTTGCATTTGTGCAACAGAAATATTACTATAGAGTTGCATGTTCGTTAAAAAAGCCTTAACTTTGCGCCCGGTTTACAAACGGTAGATTAAGGGGTGCCTGATAAATTGCAGGCTGAGATTAAACCCTGGAACCTGATACGGGTAATTCCGTCGTAGGGATAAACGGCCGAATTTCTTTTTGTTTTGGTCTGAAGGATTTAAGTAAGCATAAAAAGTGCCCCTTTATGTGTATTTAATTTAAGTTTTTAATGAAGCGTTATTTTATTGTTGCGGCAGCGTTGGCTCTATTGATGACTGACGCAAATGCTGCACGCGAATCAAGAAAGGAAAAAGCAGACTCGGTTAAGACCTATGCGCTGCAGGAAGTTCAGGTGTTGTCGACTAGAGCAGGAGAGACAACGCCTATCACACACACCGACATCAGCAAAAATCAGATTAAGTCGATGAACTACGGCAAGGACATTCCGTTCATCCTCTCTCTTACGCCATCAGTAACAACTACGTCTGATGCCGGCAACGGCATTGGCTACACTAGCATAAGGGTGCGCGGCACCGACCCTACACGAATAAACATCACTGCCAACGGTGTGCCTATCAACGACTCTGAAAGCAGCAACGTTTATTGGACCAATATGCCCGACTTTGCTTCGAGCGTTGAGAGCATGCAGATTCAGCGCGGTGTCGGCACGTCTACAAACGGTGCCGGTGCGTTTGGAGCAACTATCAACATGCAGACCGAGAACATAGGTGTAAAGCCTTTTGGAGGTGTTGACCTGTCGGCAGGAAGCTACGGTTCGCACAAGGAGACCTTCCGCTTTGGCACCGGACTCATCAATGGTCACTGGGGATTTCAGGGACGTCTGTCTAACGTGGGCAGCGACGGATATATCGACCGCGCTTCGTCCAAGCTCGACTCTTATTTCCTTCAAGGCGGATATTTCTCTGACAACACCGTTGTTAAGTTTATAACCTTCAACGGAAAGGAAGAAACTTATCATGCATGGAATTATCCTTCGCTCTATGAGATGAACCTCTACGGCCGCAGATACAACTCTTGCGGATATATGTATACCGACGAAAACGGTAACATGCACTTCTATGACAACCAGATAGACTATTATCATCAGCAGCACTATCAGCTGTTGTGGAATCAGATCCTCTCGCGCGAACTGAGTCTTAACGTTGCTTTGCACTATACAAAAGGTTTCGGCTATTACGAGGAGTATAAGACAGACAGGACACTTGCCGAATATACTCTCACAACCGACTGGAACAAAACCAGCGACCTGGTGCGCCGCAAGCAGATGGACAACGACTTCTACGGAGCCATAGCATCACTCAACTATAATAACCGCAAGGGACTTAAAGCAACCATTGGAGGCGGATGGAACAAATATGACGGCGACCATTACGGCAACGTTATGTGGGTGAAGAATTTTGATGAAGCCCTAGACCCTGACCATAAATATTATGACAACAACGCCAAGAAGACCGACGGCAATATTTACGGAAAGGTGAACTACGAGTTTGTCAAGGGACTGAGCGCTTATGTCGACCTTCAGTATCGTCATGTCAACTATAAGATGAACGGCCTTTCTGACGCGTTCGACTATGACACATATAAGCAGATATCGTTCAATGAGGACAACTCGTTCGATTTCTTCAACCCTAAGGCCGGTATCTTCTGGCAGATCAACAACAATCATCAGGCTTATGCATCGTTTGCCGTATCTCACCGCGAGCCTACCCGCAACGACTATGAGGACAACATCGGCAAGGATCTTAAGGCAGAGAGACTTTACGACTGGGAACTTGGATACAAGTTTGCCATCAGCAGATTTTCTGCCGGCGTGAACTTCTATTACATGAAGTATAACGACCAGTTTGTGCTTACTGGCGAGCTTAACAACATAGGCGAGATGATTGCGCGCAACGTTGGCGAGAGCTATCGTATGGGCGTTGAGCTGCAGGCCGCATGGCAGCCTGTCGACTGGTTCCGCTGGGATGCCAACGCAACATGGAGCCGCAACAGAGCCAAAGACTGGCACGTAACACTTAGCGACACCGGCGAAAGCGTTACTCTTGGCGACACACCTCTGTCGTTCTCGCCTGACCTTATCTTCAACAACATCTTCACGTTCAAGTGGAAGGGTCTTAGCGCGTCGCTGCAGAGCCAGTATATCGGTGAGCAGTATCTCACCAACACCGGCTTCAAGAGCTACGTTAGCGAGAACGAGAACGGCGGAAACAACGTTAGCATGATGATTGACAGCTACTTTGTAAGCAATCTCGACCTGTCATACACATTTAAGCTGAAAGGCCTTAAGAGCGTAACGCTTGGCTGCACAATATACAATCTGTTCAGCGAGGACTATATGAACAACGGATGGTCGGCTCCAAACTACAAGAAGAATGCACAAGGCAAGGTTATTGCCTATACTGAAGACGACGAATACGAAACAGGATATGCCGCCCAGGCTCCTATAAACTTTATGGCTCATCTCAGCCTGACGTTCTAACAACAGCTGCCGCAAGATGGACTTTAATCAGTTTATGTCACAATATTGGCTCGACATCGTAACCACGGTGTTGGGCCTAATATATATATGGCTTGAATATAAAGCCAGCATAGCCCTGTGGCTTGTGGGCATAATAATGCCTGCGATGGATGTGTGGCTCTACTGGACTCACGGACTGTATGGCGATGCCGGAATGGCAGTCTATTACACAGTGGCTGCGATATATGGCTATGCCGTATGGAAATTTGGCCGCAAGAAAGGACAGAAGGACAATGAGGAGATGCCTATCACTCATTTCAAGCGTTCATTAATTCTGCCCGTTACTCTGTTTTTCTTTGCGGCATGGGCCTTGACATGGTGGGTGTTAGTAACCTATACCAACAGCACCGTGCCCGTTACCGACGCCTTTACCAATGCCCTGAGCTTTGTAGGCCTGTGGGCTTTGTCGAGAAAATACATAGAGCAATGGCTCTTCTGGATTGCCGTTGATGCCGTGTGCGCATATCTCTACATCGGCAAAGGCATACCATTCAAGGCATCGCTCTACGCCCTTTATGTGGTAATAGCAGTAATGGGCTACTTTAAGTGGAAACGGATGATGAAGCTACAGTCACAGCCGGCATAGGGTGGCGCCTGCGCCCCACATCATCACCCATATTACTCCCATCAGTCCCATCCGTCCCATCACCCCCATCACTCCCCAAAAATCTAAAGTAATGCACTATCCTCTTATAACAACATCCTTCGCCCCCGAGGTAGTAATCCTCGGCAACGGCGATTTTCCTACGGCAGCCATACCGCTTGCCGCACTTGCCAATGCACGTTACGTTTGCTGTTGCGACGGTGCTGCGGCCGGTTATATTTCGCGTGGCTTTGTGCCCGATGCCATTGTAGGCGACGGCGACTCGTTGAGCAAAGAGTTCAAGGAGAAGTATCATGACATACTTCATATAGTCAGCGAACAGGAAGACAACGACCAGACCAAGGCCACACGCCATTGCATAAGCATGGGCTTCAGGAGCATTGCATACGTGGGAGCAACAGGAAAGCGTGAAGACCATACACTGGGAAACATCAGTCTGATAGAGCGCTACAGAAACGAGATGGGCATAGACGCCGTGATGCTTACCGACCATGGCTACTTCTTCGCGGCGGAAGGCGATGCCGAGTTTGACACCTTCGCAGGTCAGCAGGTAAGCATATTCAACTTTTCTTGCAGCAAGATAGAAAGCAGCGGACTGAAATGGAACTCTTACGCATACGGCAGCTGGTGGCAGGGTACGCTAAATGAGGCAGTTGGTACCAGCGTAAAGTTTAGTGCCGATGGCCGCTATTTGGTGTTTTGCACTTATAATGGCAAGAATTAGCACAGGCTTAACGTACAGTAACAGAAATGGCCTGTACTCATTAATGCAAGTAACTGTTCCGTGTTAAGGGAATATGAATACAGCGGGCGGACAAGTCAGTAACGACAGTCCGCCCGCTGTTTTTATTAAGTTGGCAATCAAGACTGTCTAATCAGCCACTGCCAATGAGTTCAGACACATATTCTTACCATCCGCCGCCCAAAGCCTTATACAGGTTCACTTTAGCCAGCTGGCTGTCCAGCAGGGCGTTGCTTACTCCAATCTGAGCATCAAGATAAGTACGCTGTGCGTCAAGCAAGTCCATGTAGCCAATGGCTCCGTTTACGTATTGTACAAGGGCAAGCGACAATGCCGTTTTAGATGAGTTTTCAAGGGCGTAGCGTGTCTTGTATATTTCTTTCACCTTATTAAAGTTGGCTATTGCATTATATGCATCTTTAAAAGCAGTCAGAACAGCTTTCTCGTATGCGTAGACAGCACGTTCGTATGCGGCTTTTGCCGCTTTGTGGCGTGCCTTGTTCTTGCCCATGGCGAATATTGGCTGAAGCAGGTTGGCGCTTAAAAAGTGGTAAGGCGTGCTTAATACTCCTTTCAGGTCGTCGCTTTCAGTTCCGAGATATCCTGTAAGTGTTATGTTCGGGAACATACTTGTGTATGCAACGCCAACCTTTGCATTTGCTGCAATAAGCTGTTGTTCGGCTTCGCGCACGTCAGGCCTGCGCTCCAGTAGCGATGAAGGCAATCCTACCGGCAGACTGTCAGGGAAGATTACTTCCTGAGGCAGTTCAGAGCGTTCTATGTGGTGTGGGTATTCGCCTGTAAGTAGTGCGAGTTCGTTTTCCTTTGTGGTGATTTGCAGTTCAATGTCGGGCACGAGTGTCTCCGTCTTTGACAGTTCCACGAGAGCCTGACGGTATGTTACTTCCGAGGTCAGTCCGCCTTCATAGCGTATGCGTGCAAGATGTTCGCTCTCCCTGCGTGCCGTTACGGTCTGATGTACAATTGACAGTTCGTTGTCAAGTGCTACAAGTTCATAATATGTCTGTGCCACCTGCGCAATGAGACTTATCTGCAGTGCGCGCCGGTTTTCTACAGAAGCCATGAATTCGGCAATGCTTTCATCATGAGCCCAGCGCAGTTTTCCCCACAGGTCGAGCTCCCACGACATTGTGGCTTTCAGGTCAAACTGATTGCTGTTGCCGTGATGCTCTCTTTCTTTCTCGGCATAGATTTTAGCTCCGAACGCAGGAAACATATTGGCGTAGTTTATACGTCGCATCTCAGCCAGCTCTTTTATTCTGGCTGCCGCCATCTGCATATCCTTGTTGTATACAAGAGATTTTGATATAAGCCCTTGCAGGATAGTATCCGTGTAAACCTCTTTCCATGAGATGTCCGCAATAGATGCCGAGTCAGTGTTACCCTCATCGGTCAGTGCTGCCGGCAGTTCAATATTCGGACGTGTGTATTTTCTGCCTATCTGACAGGCAGACAGACTTATTGCGGCCGTTAATATCAGCGCATGTATTATGTATTTCAATCCGTGTCTCATAATTGTCATTGCTGTGCTATGGCTTTTTGTTCCTTGTTTCCTTTTTTAGTCTTCAATCTGTTTTTGGCTTTATATATTGCAATGAAGAAGAATGGGATGAGCTGTATACCAATGAAAACGGCTGCCAGCATTCCGAAGAACACGCCCGTGCCGATAGCCTTTCGGCTTGCTGAGCCAGGTCCTGATGCAAGCACCATTGGGAGTATGCCCAGTATGAATGCGAACGACGTCATAAGTATCGGGCGGAAGCGCAGTCTTGCCGCATGCAGCGTGGCTTTCAGTACATTTACTCCCGCATCGGTTTCATCCTTCGCAAACTCTACAATAAGTATGGCGTTTTTAGCCGCAAGTCCCATAAGCATCACCAGTCCGATCTGGAAGTATGTGTCGTTTTCAAGTCCGCACACTGCTATGCCTATATAGGCTCCCAATGCTGCTACAGGCAGCGAAAGCAGCACCGCAATGGGGACGCTCCAGCTTTCATACAGTGCGGCGAGGAACAGGAATACGAAAATAAATACCAACGAGAGTATTATTCCGGTCTGTCCTCCTGCCTGTTTCTCCTGATATGACAGTCCGCTCCATTCAAGTCCGATATTGTCAGGCAGGTGTTCCTTTACAAGTTCTTCCATTATGTCCATTGCCTGTCCCGAACTATAGCCCTGCGCTGCTGTACCTCTTATTATTGCCGTGTTGAACATGTTGAAGCGCTTTATGCTGCCGGGGCCTGTAGTATATTCGGTATTGCCCAATGCTGTCAGTGGAATCATGTCGCCGTTAGAGCCGCGTACATAGTAGAGGCTTATGTTGTCGCGGTGTTCTCTGTATGGGGCTTCAGCCTGTATGTAGACTCTGTAAATGCGGTTGAACATATTGAAGTCATTGACATACACCGATCCCGTATAGGCTTTCATTGTAGAGAACACGTCGGCCATTGGCACACCGAGCATCTTCACCTTATCCCTGTCGACGTCGAAGTAAAGTTGCGGTATTTCTGCCTGCAGCGATGACGACAGCCCTGACAGCTCTTTACGCATTGAGGCATAGTGCATCAGCGTGTCGGCAGCATTTACAAGGTCGTCATAAGTTGCGTCGCCGTGAGCTTCGAGTTGCATCTCGAATCCTCCTGACGTACCAAGACCGGGAATAACAGGAGGCGTTGACAGATAAAACTTACACTCTGGATATTCCGACAGTTCACGGCTTACGCTTGCCATGATGTCCTCTATTGTGTTATCGTCACGCTCTTTCCATTCTTTCAGTATAACGGTGAGCTGTGCCCTGGTCTGGCTTGTTCCTACGCGCGGACTGGAGCCTGTTACGTTCTGCACATACTCCACAGCGGGATTCTTCATAAGAAAATTCACAGCTCTTTCAGTTACGGCACGTGTGCGTTCGAGCGTTGTTCCTTCGGGCATTTCAAGTTCCACGGTGAAATATCCCTGATCTTCCGACGGCAGGAAGCTGGTAGGCGTAAGCTTGTTGAATATGAAGATGGCAATCAGAATCATGCAGAACCCCACGCCCACACGACGCGGATTCTTGATTATTCTTGATATTCCGGCTATATATTTGTTGTTGCCCAGGTCGAGCCATCTGTTGATAGCCGTGAACACTTTGTTCTTAGGCTTGTCCTTGTCTGTAGGCTTGAGTATCAGAGAACACATTACAGGGCTGAGCGTAAGCGCCACTATGGTAGAAAGCAGCACCGAGATTACAATCGTAACGCTGAACTGGCGGTACAGCTGTCCTGTTATGCCCGACAGAAAGCTTACAGGAACGAACACGGCTGCCAGTACAAGCGACGTGGCTATAAGCGCTCCCGTAAGTCCGTTCATTGCCTTCTTGGTGGCTTCATACGCACTAAGATGTTCCTCTTCCATTATGCGCTCCACATTCTCCACGACGACAATGGCGTCGTCTACCACAAGGCCTATGGCAAGCACAAGACCGAGAAGGGTGAGCATATTGAGCGAGAAACCTAAAATCAGCATGAATCCGAATGTTCCTACCAGTGAGATTGGTACGGCCACAAGCGGGATTAGTGTGGCTCGCCAGCTCTGAAGGAAAAGGAACACTACGATGATTACGAGCACAAGAGCTTCAAACAGAGTCTTGTATACCTCGTGGATCGACTCCGATATGTATGTTGTCATATCGAATGGTATCTCGTAGTTTACGCCCTCGGGGAAGTTGTGGCTTATTTCCTCCATTGTCTTCTTTACGTTTTCTGCCACTTCCATTGCGTTTGCCCCTGGCAGCATGTATATGCCGAGCACTGCTGCGTTGCCGCCGTTTATTCCACTCTCGGTATTGTACGACTGCGCTTCGAGAGAAACTCTTGCCACGTCTCTCAGGCGTATGAACGAGCCGTCGGCATTGGCTCTTAACACTATTTCTTCAAACTGCCCAACAGTGGACAGACGTCCCTGCGCCGTGATTGGTATCGTGAAGTCGAGTCCCTTTACGGGCTGTTGTCCCAGTACGCCGGCTGCCGACTCTCTGTTCTGGTCTTTAAGGGCATTCTGCACGTCCTGCACCGTTAGGCCAAAGCTTGCCAGTCGTGCCGGGTCAAGCCATATCTGCATGGCATAGTAGCGGCTGCCCACGTTAGACACGCGTCCCACTCCCGGTATTCGTCTTAACAGGTCGACCACGTTCAGTGTGGCAAAGTTGCTGAGATATATTTCATCAAACTTTGTGTCGTTTGATGTCAGACAGATAGTCATCAGCTGGCTTGCAGCCTGCTTTTCAATCTCTATGCCGTTTTGCACAACTTCTGCCGGCAGACGCGACTCAGCCAGTTTTATTCGGTTCTGTATTTCCACTGCCGACAGGTCAGGATCGGCAGAAATGTCAAACGTCACTGTTGCCGAGAACGAGCCGGAGTTGGAGCTGTTTGACTCCATATAAATCATGCCCGGAGTTCCGTTCAGCTCTTGCTCTATAGGCGTGGCCACAGCCTGCGACACCGTAAGCGCGCTGGCTCCCGGATAGGACGCACTGATCTTGACCACCGGAGGCGTTATTTGCGGATACTGGTCTATGGGCAGCATTGTCAGTCCGATAAGTCCAACAATGACTATCAGGACTGATATTACTATCGAAAAGACCGGTCTGTCTATGAAGAAGTTTACTTTCATCTATTCGTAAGCTTTTGTTTTAATTGTTTTTTGCATGCAGACGTGCCACCGTCTTCTTTCTGTTGGCCACGCGTACTTTCATTCCTGGCGTAAGCTTGTGGTATCCCTCGCTGATTATGGTTTCGCCCGGGGCGAGTCCTCTCTCCACCACAACCTTGTTGCCAAATTCAGGGCCAAGTTCAATAAAGCGGCGTTCGGCCGTAGAGTCGCGCCTCATGACGAATACATAAGCTCCACCTTTCTCAATGATGAGTGCCTTTTGAGGCACAACAGTTGCGTTTTCGCGAATATCGAGCAATGCGTGTACTTTAGTAAACTGTCCCGGAAGCAACACATGATCGGGGTTTGGCATTTCTGCACGTACAGAGAATGTTCCGGTCTTCGGACTTACTTGCGGTTCGGCAAAGTCAACAAGTCCCTTGTATGGATATTTGCTGTTGTCGGGCAGCGTTATTGTTACATACGGCTGCCATGAGCGCGACGAGTCGCGCTGTCCGAGGTTAATGTTTCTCTCCTTGCTCTTAAGATAGTCGAGCGCTGTCATGCTGAAGTCTATCAGCACGGTGTCGCTCTTAACTACAGTTGCCAGCAGCGACTTTCCGCCCGTACCCACAAGTGTGCCAAGGTCTACAAGTCTTTCGCTGATATATCCTGATATCGGCGAGCGCACGTAGGTGTAGCTCAGTTCCTGTTCAGCCTGAACAAGGTCAGCCCTGCTCATACCCATGCTTGCCACTGCCGTCTCATACGCCGCCGTGGCGTTGTCAAGGTCAAGGCGGCTGGCTGCATTCTGCTCAAACAGCGGCCTTATGCGCTCAAGGTCGCGTTTGGTCTTCAGCATCATCGCCGAGTCCTTGCGCAGCTGTGCGCGTGCCTTGTCAACCTTTGCCTTATACTGGCGCTGGTCAATAACGAAGAGTATCTGTCCTTTTTTGACGTATGTTCCTTCGGCGAAAGCCATTTTTTCAAGAAATCCTTCCACTCTGGCGCGCACCTCCACAAACTGATGCGCACGTATGCGGCCTACATAGTCGCCGTAAATCTCAACATCTTCCACGCCGACTTTCTCTACAGAAACAACGGGTATCTCAGGTGCCTTTTTCTTGGGCCATGTTATGATTACGTATCCTGCTATAACGGCAACGATGCAACAGGACATTAATATCAGGCGTTTTTTGCGCAACTTTAGTTCTTTCTTTGCGAAAATTTGTTTTATTTTCATCATTGATATTGTCTGTATGTTGATACTTTAAGTTTATGTGTAACAAATAATTTTCTCAATATTATTCACTTCTTTACGATTTAATGCCTGCAGTAAGCATTTTGTTATGAGCTTATTGTATAACTTCTATAATTTTTTCAAGACAGGGTAATGCTCTTCCTACGGTTATTAAGGTTATAAAAACATCAATGTCTCGTTCCGTCACACGTCTCATCGGCCGGCTCTTTGCTGTGCATAAACTGCTGAAGGGGCATAAATGTTTCTTCGTTTATTTTAATTTTGATGGCTTTAAGTTATTATAAAATATGTATTATTTCGTGTTTCTATCATTTGCAAATATAGTCTTTTAGTTTCATACAGCCAAACAAAGGCATGATGTACTGATACGTTTTACATTAAATTGGCAAAAGAAAGATGTGCTTTTATCCGCTATCATTATAAAAGAGCCAAAAAATTATAAGGGAAACAGATGTTTTATGTTAATAAATATCTAGAATGGGTGCGGTGCTGATACAAATTATAAGCAAAATAAGATGTATTGGTTTCAGATTATTAACCTGTCGTTTACGGGTCGTAACTCGGCCTCTTTTGCATCAAAAGTGGCCGAGTTTTTTATCGAAAACAAATGGGTTAGAAACTCTATTTAACTGAGTTGCTAACCCATTTGTTATTTCATTCATTTGCTGCCGTTGTCCGTTGCACTTGCAAAGTTGCCGTGGGCAAGGCGCATTATGATTGTCGTGCCTGCATTTTCTTCAGACTCAATCTTAACCACAATGCCGTAAAGTTTGAGTATATTCACCGCAAGGCTTATGCCTATGCCGTTGCCCTGAAACGAGCGTGTGTTGGCAGCGCGATAGAAAGGCTGCGTGATGTATGGAATGTCCTGCCGTGGTATGCCTATGCCCTTGTCACTTATCACAACGGATTTTTCGTTGAGAGTTATGTCCACATCGTCGGACGAGTATTTCAGGGCATTGCGCACAATGTTGCCGACGGCCATCTTGAGCAGATAAGGATTTGCCATTATGCAGCAGCTGTCGCAGCCTTGTGATACGTTAAGATGTACACGTTCGTTGTCGGTAAACCGGTTAAGAAAGTCTTTCCATATTATCAATTCACGACTTTCGCCGTCAGACTCGTTCATTGCCATCGACAGATACAGCAGCTGCTTTATGGTCTGCGACATTCTTTGAGCCTCCTGTTCAATTCTGTTGAGCGAATCTTCATAGTCGGCAGCGTCGCGTTTCTTCATCAGCGCGATTTCACATTCACCCTGTATGGCGGTAAGCGGATTGTTTAGTTCGTGCGACGCATGATGTATGAACTGCCGTTCGCGCTGATACGCCTCATGTAGCGTGTCGATGTGCCGTTGGGTGTAAAGGCGGCTTACCAGAACCACTATGAGTATGCACAGGCTCGTTACGCCAATAAGCCAATAGCCCATCTGCCGGTGTAGATATTCACCGAGATGCCTGTTGAGCATAACAATAACTATGAAGTTGCCTTCAGGCTTGGGGTAATATACAGCCAGTCCGAGATTGTCGCCATGCTTGAATTTCAGTTCACCTTTATCTCTAAGTCTTTCAATCTGTCCGGGCGACATAAATCTTAGCAGCGCCCTGCGCGTTGCCTGCGTCTTGTCGGCATCAAGCACAATCTGTGTCGACACGGGTTTGGCAACCGTGTCGGTGCGGTGTTCCATGTAAATGTCGTAGACTCTGTTGCCGCTGCAACGCTCAAGATTCTTCTGTGCGATAAGTTCGGCGCGCTCCTCAAGAAACGAATAATAAAGGTTGTCGGCATAGTCGGACATCCAATACCATAACACGGCAAAGGCCATGCCCATGGCGCACAGCGTTATTGCCGAATAAATGAAAATAATCTTATGAGCAATCTTTAGCATAATCTTAAATTAACTTACGTTGAGGCTATTCCATTACATATCCCACGCCTACCACAGTGCGTATGTATTTGTGGCTGAAGCCCTTGTCGATCTTGTTGCGCAGGTAGTTGACATACACGTCAACCACATTGGTGTTAGTGTTGAAGTTTTTGTCCCACACGTTTTTCAGCAGCTGCTCACGGCTCAGCACCACTCCGTGGTTATGTATGAAATATTCGAGCAGCCGGCATTCTTTCACCGTAAGGTCTATCACCACGCCCTCGCGCTCAGCCCTGTGCGCCGACAGATTCAGCACAATATCATTGTAAGTTATTTCAGACGCCACGGCACCGTTATTTGAGCCGCGTCTAAGCAGTGCGGCTATGCGTGCCTGCAGTTCCTTGAAGCTGAACGGCTTTACCACATAGTCGTCGGCTCCAGCGTTGAGGCCGTCAACAATGTTCTGTGTAGTGCCAAGAGCGGTGAGAAGCAGCACCGGGGTGGTGTAGCCAAACTGCTCCCTATATCGTTGGCAAAGATCCAGTCCGCTGATTTTAGGCATGATGATGTCGAATATCAGCAGGTTGAACACTCCGTTCTGTATTTCGTTCCATCCGCTTTCACCGTCGTAAGCCACCGTTACGTCATATCCGAACTCCTCGAGTCCGCGCTTAATGAATGAGGCAATGTTCACCTCATCCTCAACCAACAACACCTTGTCCATCTCTCAAAAAATTGTTTAAGAACAAACGAATAAGTTTATAACTTTATTATATATAGCCCCACATTTATAATATTGAGGCGTGATTACATTACATAAATCAAGCCGTCGGCTGCGTAAGCAAAGGCACACAGACAGTGTATGCCCAAGCATGCCGGCTTATGTGACAAGCATGCAAAAAGAATGCCGAGACGGGACGAAGCATAAGGTATAAATGCAAACAAACGTGCCACGGTCCGTAACGGCATCCTTTGAAATCATTATCGGCACGAGCCGTCAGAGCTTTCGCTCATTGAGCTTGCCTGTCTTGTCGTATATCTGGCGGCGGTATATGCCCTGCACTATGAGCGGGAATACAAACAGAGTGAACAGTGTGGCTCCTACAAGTCCGCCGATAATCACCACAGCCAAAGGCCGCTGACTCTCAGAGCCTATGCCGTGGCTCAGTGCGGCAGGCATAAGGCCGAGCATAGCCATCATTGCCGTCATCAGCACCGACCTGATGCGGTAGCGCACGCTCACCTCAACAGCCTTGTCGAGCGGCATACGCGACATGATGTTGTGCTTTATGTCGGTAACCATTATTACGCCGTTCTGTATGCAGATGCCGAACAGGCAGATAAATCCTACGCCGGCAGATATTGAGAAGTTGAAGCCGGTTATCAGCAGTATCACTATGCCGCCTACGGCAGCAAACGGAACGTTCATCAGCACAAGGCCCGCGTCGCGCGGATTGCCGAACAGTACAAACAAGATGATGAATATGAGAACAAGACTTATTGGCACAACCTGAGCCAGCCGGGCTGTGGCGCGCTGCTGGTTCTCAAAGTCGCCTGCCCATACAAACTTGTAGCCTTTGTCGGGGTGAATCTGCGCGTCGACCTTTGCGCGTGCCTCAGCCACGGCACCTCCCATGTCGCGTCCGCGAACAGAGAACTTAACAGCACCGAAACGTGAGTTGTTGTCGCGGAACACGAGCAACGGACCCGTTATTGTGCGTATGCGTGCAAGCTCGCCTATCGGCACCATTGCGCCGTTGGCTGCCGGAACAAGAATCTTGCTTATCTGACTCTCGTTCATACGGAAGTTCTTCTCGTAGCGCACCATGATGTTGAATTTCTTCTCGCCTTCATACATCGTCGACGCGCTCTTTCCGCCGATGGCCATCTCGATAACCGACTGTACCGTCTCCTTGTCTATGCCGTAGCGTGCAAGCGCCGCCTCGTCGAGCTCGATGCGCAGTTCGGGCTGACCGATGTTCTGTATCACTCCCAAGTCGGTTATGCCCCTCACCGTCTTCAGTATCTTGTATATCTTGTTAGAGTATGAGGCAATCTTCGACAGGTCGTCGCCATATACCTTTACGGCTATAGAGCCCTTAACGCCGCTGACAGCCTCTTCAACATTGTCGGATATAGGCTGGGAGAATCCGAAGTCGACACCCGGAAAAACCGACAGGTCTTTAGCCATCTTGTCGATAAGCTGCTCTTTGGTAAGTCCGCTCTTCCATGTCTCCTCAGGATAAATCTTTACCAGCATCTCAACGTTGTAGAATCCTGTAGGGTCGGTTCCGTCGTTTGGTCGTCCTGTCTGGCTCAGCACATTCTCCACTTCGGGATATTTGCGCAGCTTTGCCCTTATCTCGTTGGCAAGCTTTACCGACTGGTCGAGCGATATGCTGCTCGGCATTGACGCACGCATGTATATTGAACCTTCGTTAAGTTCGGGCAAAAACTCGGAGCCGAGCAGAAAATAACATGACAATCCGGCAATCATCACCGCTACCGACACGATGAGTGCCCTGCGCTTGTGGCGGCGGCACATGTAGAAAAAGCGTATGGCGTTGTCAGTAAGAAACGCTGTGAACGGGTTGTGCTTCTCTCTTACGTTCTTTTTCAGCAGCACCGACGTGAGCATAGGCACGAGGGTCAGCGTGAAGATAAGTGCGCCGAGCAGAGCGAAGCCGAGCGTATATGCCATAGGACTGAACATCTTGCCCTCAACCTTTTGGAATGAGAATATAGGTATGAGCGCCGTTATGATTATCAGTTTTGAGAAGAACACTGCGCGTGCGCGGTCGTTTGCCACACGCCTTATCAGTCCGAGCTTCAGCTGCTTGTTGTATTCTTTCATGCCAACTTTGCGGGCATGTGCGTCGAGCGCGACAAACAGGCCTTCGACCATAACCACCGCACCGTCGATAATGATACCGAAGTCGATGGCGCCCATGGATATCAGGTTGGCGCTCATGCCTTTGATGTAAAGACAGATAAACGCAAACAGAAGCGACAGCGGCACTACTATTGCCACATTGATTGTGGTGCGCCAGTCGGCCATAAACAGAAATACGATTATCGTAACCAGGATAAGGCCTTCGGCAAGATTGTGAAGAACTGTATGAACAGAAACGTTGATAAGGTCGGTGCGGTCGTAGAAGGGCACAATCTTTACGTCCTTCGGCAGCTGTGCCTGTATGTCTGCCACCTTTTTCTTAAGCAATGGTATAACGGCACCCGGGTCGTCGCCGCGGTGCATAAGCACCATACCTTCCACAACATCGTTCTTGTCGCCGATGCCGCACTGTCCGAGTCTTGGCAGACTCGACTCCTTTACCGTTGCCAAGTTCTTGACAAGGATAGGCGTGCCGTTGACATTCTTCACCACAACGTTCTCAAGGTCTTTAATGTTGGATATCAGTCCGATGCCGCGCACGACGTATGCCTGTGCGCCCTTGTTTACGATGTCACCGCCCACGTTGAGGTTACATTTCTCAATGGCGTCGTAAAGCTCAAGGTTGGATATGCCGTAGCTGTTAAGCTGGTTAGGATTTATCTGCACCTCAAAGGTCTTTACCTCACCGCCGAAGCTCACCACGTCGGCAACGCCCGGCACGGAGCGCAGCTGTCTGTCAAGCACCCAGTCCTGCAGTGTCTTCAGTTCTCTTACCGAGCGCTTGTTGCTCTGCAGCGTATATCTGTAAATCTCGCCCGTAGGTCCTGTTGCCGGCTGCACTTCGGGCGACACGCCGTCGGGCAGGTCGGCGCCCTTTATAAGATTATAAACCTGCTGTCGGGCGAACGAATCGTCAACATGATCGTCAAACAGCACATTGACAACAGACAGACCAAACAGGGTAGTGCTGCGCACAATGGTCTTCTTCTGCACTGGATTCATGGCAAGCTCGATAGGGATGGTTACAAACTTTTCCACCTCCTCTGCGCTTCTGCCCGGCCATTGCGTTATTATGGTTACGTTGGTGTTGGTTATGTCAGGAAAGGCGTCGACAGGCGTCTTCTCGAAACAGTAGACTCCGAATATCACCACCAGCAAGGTCATAAACAAGATAAAGAACTTGTTGCGCAGCGAAAACGTTATTATGTTGTTTATAAAATTCTTCATAAGGCAGATGTTTTATTTTAGCGAGTTATACACAAGCAGCGCGTTATGAACTATAATCCTGTCGCCTACATTCAGTCCGGAAGCCACATAGTCGAGCGTGCCTGTTTCCTTTACCAGTTTCACTTCGCGGTATGACAGCACGTTCTTGCTGTCAACAACTACAACATAGTCCTTGTCGTCATCAAATATCACTGCCTCCGACGGTACGGCAGGATAACTTCCGCGTCCGGCAGGAACCGATACAAACACGTTGGCGTACATTCCCGGTTTCAGCAGGTAGCCCTTGTTGCTCATGTTTATCTTCAATTGTTCGGTCTTGCTTTCGGCATCGAGCATTGGATAAATCTTGTCCACCGTGCCGTAGAATATCTTGTCGTCGCCGTAAGCCAGTGTTTTCACTGTTGCAGCGGCTCCGGTTTTCACCTTGCTTATGTCGTTTTCGTATATGTCAGCAATAATCCACACGTTGTCAAGTCCGGCTATTGTGAACAGCTGTTCGTCCTGGTCGGGACGTATTTGCATGTCGGGGTTGATGTTTGCCTCGGTTATAAATCCTGATATAGGTGCCTTTATTTCGTAGGTCGACTTGCCTGTTATGTGGTTTATCGAGTAGATTTCGCGCAGGCGCTGCCTTTCAGCCTGTGCGTTTTTCAGGCTTTTGTCAGCCTGCAGAATGTCGCGGTCTGACGCCATACCTCCGTTATACATGTCGTGCATGGCCGACTTCTCGCGTCTTGCGGTGATAATCTGCAGGTCGGCGTCGTTCATCTGTTTTGCATAGTCGGCGACTTCGCCCGACCTTACCACGGCCAGCACCTGACCTTTGTGAACATAGTCGCCAACGGTGGCTCCCATGCGTATCACCGTTCCGCCAAACATCGGAAACACATGAGCCACGTTGTTGGGGGCGCAGTCAACGTGTCCGTTGAGCACAAGCTCGTCGGCAAAGGCATGGTTCTGTACGGTTTCAACAGTTACCACCTTTCGCAGCGAGTCGGTAAGATAAGTTATCTGTATATTGTTGCTGCTGCCATTGTTCTTTGAGCACGACAACATCAGCAAGGCCGCCATTGCGGCTGTAATCAAAACTGTGTTGTTTCTTTTCATATCCTGTATCGTTTTTCTTTCAATGTCAATATTTCACCACTTCGCGTCCTGCCGCCATGTTAAGGTCTTCGGCCGACAGAAACACTTTTTCTCTCACTGTTGATATTTCGAGCATCGCCTCTTTGTAGGTCTTGTAGAAGTCGACAAACTCTATCAGACTGATGTTGCGCTTGCGGTAGTTTTCGTTTACGCTCTGGAAGAGAGTGTTGATGTTTTCCTTGTCGAAGTTGTCAGACACACTCTTTTCGAGCGACAGCGCACGTATGAAGTTCTCCTTTGCCACAGCCACTTCGTTTTGTGCCTTGGCTATGGCTCCGGCATAGTTTTCTTCACACTGGGCTATGCGTGCCTTTGCGCTGCGTATGTTGCCCTGGTTGCGGTTGAACAACGGCACGGAGAGACTTACGCCCACTGCAAAATAGTTTGGAAAATAGCCTGCGTTGCGGTCATACTGGCCGGTGATGTGTACCTCTGGCCATGCCTGCGACTTGCTCACATCGAGCGATGCCTTGGCCTGTTCGGCTTGGTTGCGGGCCATCATTACGTCGGAGCGCTGCATCAGACTGTCGGTAAGCAGCTTGTCGCATTCTGACACGTCGGGTATTGCCGATATGTCAGAGTGAAACACAGCGTTGATGTTGATTGAGGAGGGTAGAGACATGAGCAGGCGAAGGCGCCCCTGAAGAGATGACACGCTGTCGAGAAATTCGTTTTGCTCTCTTCTCACCGACAGCAAAAGTGCCTGTATGCGGGCTGTCTCAATTTTTGATATGTTGCCTTTCTTCTCCTGCACCAATAGTTGGTCGAGAGTGGTGCGCAACGATACTATCTCGTTTTGATAAATCTTCATGTTGCGCTGCGCGAAGTAAAGCCTTACGAATGTTTTGTGAAGTTCGGCACGCAAGTTGCGCAACAGTTCCTCAAAGCGTGCCATGGCAACGTCGTGTCCTCGTTTAGCCTCTTTCACTACGTTGGAGTGCTGTCCGGCAATGCTTATCAGCTGGTCTACGTTAACAACCTGTTCGCTGTTGCGTCCGAAGTCGAAGTAGCGGTGATTAAGTCTGTTGTAGACATTCTCCTCGATAGAAATTACAGGATTATGATACAGTTTGGCCTGAGTTATGGCTGCGTCGGCCATACTGATGTTGCACCTTTCGGCCAGCAAGTTGATGTTTTGCGCCAAAAAGAGCGAGTCGGCTTCCTGTATGGTCAGGTCAACAGTCTGACTGAATCCCGTGCTCGCCCAAAGAATCAATAATCCCGATAAAACAATCTTTTTACTGAATAACACCATATTTTTCAGAACTTTAAAAAACAGGTGCAAAGGTATTTATTTGTTTTATCAAAGAAAAGCAATGTCAATTAGACTAAATTAATACGATATTAGAAAAATATTAGAAACGTATTGATCAGCCTCGCAATGCTGTTATATTATTGATAATGAGATGATTATGCACGCAATGCCAATCTTGGCTGACTATGAATTAATTCTTTTTGTTACAAAAAACCGGGAGACAACAGATTAATTAAAGCTGTCTTGGCTTCTAATCCGTTGTCTCCCGGTTACTAAATATTGTTGTGTCAGGTGAATGTTGCCGTTCATGTATTGCTTGTGCCGTTATAGGCATTCATGCGCGGCAGGTATTGAAATTACATAAATCCCTGATGCTTCAGTGCCTCAATCATTCCCGCCGACATGGCCTCGTTGTCTTTCTTGGTGTAGCGTATGTCGGTGAATATCTGTGCGAGAGTTTCCTTGTTGTTTATCTTTACGAACTCGCGGTTCTCCTCAAGTGCCTCTTTCTCGGCATAATACTTGTCGATGTCGGCAGGAGTATAGTCGTGGTATGTCTCGCTGTGTACAAACGAGTTGAGCGGCAGACGGTCGGTGAGCGGCGGATTCTCGTCTGGCCAGCCCAGTGTTATCGTTGCTACAGGCATTACGAGTTTAGGCAGACCTAACACGTCGATAATCATCTGCGGCATATATACGGTTGTGCCAAGATAGCACAGGCCGAGGCCTTCTTCCTCTGCAAGGTTGCAGAATGTCTGAGTATAGAGCAGTGCGTCTGATGCTGCGTTGATGAACGATAGAAAGTTGTCGTATCCGGGTTCAGCCTTGCGGCAGCGGCACCATGTGCTTGCGCGGTTGAAGTCGGCACATATCGTGAGCACCACGGGAGCCTGAGTAACCATAGGCTGATTGAAATGTGCCGGAGCCAGCTTGGCTTTCATCTCGTCAGAGCGCGTAACTACCACGCTGTAGAGCTGCATGTTGCCCATAGTCTGTGTACGTGCTGCCTCGGTAAGCAGTCGGTTGAGCAGTTCTTCACTAACTTCCTTGTCTGAATATTTGCGTATGCTACGCCTTGTGTTTATAGTCTTCATATCTTTTTATTTTTAATGTCTTCTGTTGCTGCGCCTTTTATCGGGCGTCAGTATGGTGTGGCTTAACCTTGAAGTCGGTCGCCAGCCATGTGCAAAGTTAATCAAAATTCCTGTATTTCTTTGTCTTGCCTTTTCAATTATATTATTTTAAATCTGCTTTGTCTGTATGTTTTATGGCATGCGTCTAAGGCGTTACGACTTGTCAGACGTGTGGCTTGAATAAACAAGAATGTAAAATTAACATGATTTAATGTAAAGTATATTTGTCTTTTTGGAAAGCTTGATTATCTTTGCGGCAGAACAATATTGATATATTTGAAGCATCTAAATTACTAACCTTAAAATTTCAATATTATGAAACAGTGTTTTTTGTTGCCTCATTGTTACTTTAAAGCAGGCCTTTGGCTTATGGTTTTGTTTTTGATAATGTTTGGAATTGATTTGGCGGGAGTTGCACCTGAAATCAATATTCCCATGCCATATATAGCCAATGAGATTTTTGGCAAAAACGCATGGTTCGGAGTATTGCCTTCCGAGGATATGTATATGGAGATATGGATGCTCGGCATTTTTATATCGCTGTTTTTTATTGCTATGAGCAAGGAAAAGACCGAAGACGAAATGATAATGCAGATAAGACTTAAATCAATGTTTTTCTCAATTTGGTTTACTTCTATCTTATTTGTTGTAGAAACCTTGTTTGTTTTCAACTTCTCTTATGCTTACAGTCTTTGGGCCACTCTTTATGTATTGCTGATTGTCTTTATCATAAAGTTCCGTTACGAGATTCATCAACTTAAATAGATCAGAACAGAAATGAAAAATACAATAAAGGTAGAACGCGCCATAAAAGATATAACCCAGCAGGACTTGGCCATGGCCATAGGGGTTAGCCGTCAGACTATAAATTCTATAGAGTCGGGCAGGTATGTGCCTTCAACGTTGTTGGCATTGAAGATTGCTGCATATTTTGGCAAGACCGTAAACGATATATTTCAGCTTGAAGATAGCGACTGATAATTTCTTTTATTCTGTTTTTAATATCAATAGCGAATGTAAACCGATAAAATAAGAATATGAACAACACATCTTTATTCCTTCTTGTCTGCTTTTGCCTTTCAGCATTGATGTGCCGGGCACAACATATAAGCGAGTATGTCTTGAATATAAGTAAACAAAATAAGGATGAAGCCAATATGCATGTCTGTTGCTCATTCGTTGTTGATTTTCAGGAATCAGACAGCATTGTGATGAACTTTGGCGGTGATAAAGAAATTTCCATTGAAAATCTGTCAATATGCAAAGACTCTTCTTCATTGAAACATCACTATTATCCTGAAGTAAAGAAACTTGTACTTAAAGGTTACGCGGGTTTAATTTCTAAGATAAAGATGGAATACGATTATACAAACCTTTCAGCCTTCTTTATTTATGGGAACGGAAAAGCCGAATTATGGGAAACAAGTTATGATGAATATTATTATCCGTATTTGCCAAACACTTATACTGACATGACCATAAATTTAGAATTGCCTGATTCGCTCGTTCCTATATGCTCTTATCCTATGCCGAATATAGGCAAAGGCAAATATCAATGCACTTTAAAAGGCATATTACAACAGTCTTTATCTTTGGCATTTCTAAAGAAGAATGCATACGTTCATACAAAAATAAGCGAGCCTTATAACATGGATGTGTATCAGATTAAAGGAATGCAGTGTGACCAAAAACGCTATAATGAATTGGTCAGGCTTGCCGATGAAAGTATTTCTTTTTTTAGTAAGGTATACGGTGAAGAATATTTGTGTCGGTCAAGAGGCATTACATCATATCCTGCTTTTGTGTTCCATGACGGAAAAGGGTTCAGCAACAGATATAATATAGGATTTGTTTCTGCATCGCAACATAAATTTTCAACATATCCGGACATTTATCCGCTTGTGCATGAGATAGGGCACAGGTGGCTTGGAGAATGGACTTTGCTCATTGATGACGGCAAACCTGGAGCATATTTTATTAAAGAATCATTAAATGAATTTATGACGCTGATGTTCATTCGCTGTCATTATGGAAATGATTTATACAAGTCGCTGATTGAAAAATGTAGACTTGAATATCAGAAAATTAGAAATACATCAAGTGACGAGCCTATAAGAAATGTGGTTAAGAATAATAATAACGTAATAATTTATTATAAAGGTCCGTTGATTTTGGATTCTGTTGCGAAAGAAATTGGATATGATGACTTTATAAAATTAGTATCTTCTTTTTATAAGAGATATGCCGGACAACCAGACTTGAACTATTCTGATTTCACAGATATGGTTGATGCTATTTATCCTTATGAAGGACGCAAACTTAAAATTATGATAGATAATTGATAATTTTATTCTTAATTTGAATTAATGTAATGTTATCATTTATTTTTTCTTAATAAATATTTGGCCATATATATTTATTAACCTGCAGAATGAAAACGAAACAAAGAATATAATTTGGGCTTGTTTAATTTTCGGTAAATCTGTCAGTATTTTAACTCAAATATGTCCGATATTAATATAAAAAGAAAACTTACATTCAAATAGTTAGAGTTATACCCTTACATCAGTAACACATAGGCTTATTTTTGCTTGTGTAGCAGACTTATATTTTCAGATGGAAAAAGTTTGAACAGACACATAAAATAAGCGGACAATGGCAATTAAACTCTTGCCGTCGCCCGCTTGCTGATTTATTGTATGGTAAAGTGCTTATTAAGCTCTTGTGGATAACTCAATAATTCTCGACATTATTTATTTCACCTTGACTGTTGTTATGGGCTGGTCTTTTGTCGTATCGAGCAGCACAGCCTGATATTTCACCTTGTCGAATTTTATTGTCTTCAGGTCAAACTTTCTTATCGCACTGTTGTGCATCGTGCGGTAATATATTGCCAGATTCTTCATGTCTGTTGCCGATGTCCACTGCGTTGCGCTCGGTATGTCGGCAGGAGTTTCGCCGTCGGCAAATTCAATGCCTACAGGTATGTCGAAGTTGTTGAGTATCTGGAAACACTGCAGCACAGTCTCTTCAGCTGTCTGTTTCTTGGGTGCTGTGGCCTGATAGAACGCTGCGCGCACAAAACGTGACGGCGGAGTTACGTCGCCCGGAATGCCTAAGAAACCGCTGCCGGCTCCAAACGATGCTATGTTTGTGCCGTCGAGAGTCTTTGCCTTTGCCGTGCCGGGATAGAGGTTGACATAATTGTTCAGATTAGTCATCTGCCATTCAAAGCCCGGTGAGTTGGTCAGCACGCCCAGTTTGTTTTCAAACACGTTTACTTTGCCTTCTGTTATCTCAATTACTATCTGACGGCCCGACGGCTCCGTTATGCGCCAGTGAACTGTTGAGGCTCTCGGGTCTATGGCCACCACGTGAACGTCTTTCATGCCTTTGATAACCTCGTCAACAGTGCTGAAGTTGCCGAGAATCCATGATACCAGCTGCAGGTCGGCTATGCTCGACTGGCGGTTGGCTTCATTATAGTTCTCATACTTTCCGTAGCCTGGGAAATAGAACAGTCCTGCCGACAGACCCTTCTCGTTGAGGCCTTCTGCCACAAATTCTTCCTGCTCCACGGCGAAGCCCACGTAGCCGTATTTGGCAGTAAACTCCAGTCCGTTTTTCTGTCCTCCCGGAACATACGACTTTTGCGTATAGCCTCTTGGCACGATAACATACTTGCTGTTGAGGTCGCTTCCGCCCCATTCGATAGTTCTTGCCGGAATACTTGTTCCGTCGGCACTCTTAAGGGTTATGCCTGTGCAGGCTTCAGCCTGCTGTGTGTTAGATGCCATCAGGGCCGCTGCGGCCATTACGGCTAATAGTTTCATTCTCATAATCTTTTTGTTTTTATTGATTATTATTTTTGTTCCGGCAGCTCTCGTCCCTTCTTCTTATATTCTTTCTGTTCAGTTTTCGGGGCTTTTGTCTGCCATAATCCAAAGATAGTGAATAGTTTCGATATTGCAATGCAATAATCCCATTATTTGTAAATTTAATGATTAAGGTCAAGTGAGTCCATATCATTAATGTGTAAATGAGTTTTTGAGTTGGTGTTGTCGGCTGTCATACAAAAAATACGGCATCCGCCATTTGCGGATGCCGTATCAGGTGTGATATGTATGTGGCTTACATTTCCTTGTTTATCACGGCGTTGCGCATTCTTTTTAGCAAGTCGCTCGCAAAGATGAAGTCAGTCAGTTTCTTGTTGTCTGAATTCATAATGTCGGCGCTCACGCCCTGCCACTCTTTATGTCCTTCGTAAATGAATATGATGTTCTCACCGATACCCATCACCGAGTTCATGTCGTGGGTGTTTATAATCGTTGTAATATTAAATTCGTGAGTGATGCTGTGCAGCAGTTCGTCAATCACGAGCGACGTCTTTGGGTCAAGTCCAGAGTTAGGCTCATCGCAGAACAGGTATTGCGGGTTGAGCGCAATGGCTCTCGCAATGGCCACACGTTTCTGCATACCGCCCGAAAGCTCGCCGGGAAACTTAGAGTCAACGTCTTTCAGATTTACACGGTCAAGGCATGTCTTTGCGCGGTGTATGCGGTCGCGCAGCGTCATGTTTGAGAACATGTCGAGCGGAAACATCACATTTTCGAGTACTGTCATTGAGTCGAACAGGGCTGCGCTCTGAAATATCATGCCCATCTCCCTGCGCAGCATTATTTTCTCTTTCTTGCTCATGGCTACAAAGTTGCGTCCGTCATAGAGCACGTCCCCGCTGGTTGGTTCGAGCAGCCCAACAAGATTTTTCACTAGAACAGTCTTTCCTGAGCCGCTTTGTCCTATTATGAGGTTTGTCTTTCCGCTGTCAAACACTGTGCTGATGTCTTTCAGCACCTCTTTATCACCGAAGGATTTACAAAGATTCTTAACTTCAATCATGGCCTATGAAAGTATTTGAGTTAGAAAAACATCAGAGAACAGTACAAGCACGCTGCTCGTTACTACGGCGTTGGTGCTGGATTTGCCCACCTCAACCGAGCCGCCTTCAACTGTGTAGCCATAGTAAGACGAAACGCTCGTTATGATGAATGCAAAGAAGATACTCTTTATTATACTCATATACATAAACCACGGGTTGAAGTCGTGCTGAAGTCCTATCGTAAGGTCTTCAGCGCTTATCACGTGTCCTATGTACGATGTGGCGTAAGCGCCTATGATGCCCGATGCCGTGCTGAATATAACCAAGAACGGCATAATGGTTATCATGCCCATTATCTTGGGCAGGATAAGAAAGTTGGCAGAGTTGACTCCCATGATGTCGAGCGCGTCAATCTGTTGCGTAACCCTCATCGTGCCTATTTCAGAGGCAATGTTTGACCCCACCTTTCCGGCAAGGATAAGGCACATTATTGATGATGAAAATTCGAGCAGCATTATCTCGCGCGTTACGTATCCGGTGACGAAGCGCGGCATCCACGGGCTCTGTATGTTCAGTTTAATCTGTATGCAGATTACGGCACCGATAAAGAATGATATCAGCAGCACTATACCGATTGAGTTTACGCCCAGCGCTGACATCTCTTTCAGATACTGTTTCATGAACATGCGCATGCGCTCCGGCCGCGAAAAAGCACGGCCCATAAGTATCAGATATTTACCGAAACTTGTTAGATATTTGTTTATCAGCATTGTCTTAAAAAGTCTGTTATATAATTTCCCTTAGCGTCAAACCGCTACAAAAGTAACCAAAAATTGATAAAAAACTGCAACAAGTCAGAGAGTTTTTCGTTTCTGTGGATATTATTAGATACAATTTTACTACTTTTGCATAAATAAACATTGTTACTCATCTAAATGAACGAAGAAAAAGATTTGAATGCAGGCATGCCGCAGGGCGAGGGTCTGGTGCTCCGTACTGAAGGACTTGTTAAGCGCTACGGAAAGCGCACCGTGGTCAACGACGTTTCTATCAACGTCAAGCAGGGCGAGATTGTCGGACTGTTAGGACCTAACGGTGCCGGAAAGACAACGTCGTTTTATATGACAACGGGTCTTATTGTGCCTAATGCCGGACATATATATCTGGGTGATAAGGACATAACCGACTTCCCGGTCTACAAACGTGCAAGGGCGGGTATTGGATATCTGCCGCAGGAGGCCAGTGTGTTCCGCAAGCTGAGCGTTGAGGACAACATCATGGCGGTGCTTGAGATGACAGGACTGAAGCGGGCAGAGCGTGATAAGAAACTGGAAAGCCTTATACGCGAGTTTCGACTGAATAAGGTACGCAAGAACAAGGGTGACCAGCTTTCGGGAGGTGAGCGCCGCCGAACAGAGATAGCGCGTTGTCTTGCCATTGATCCTAAGTTCATCATGCTCGACGAGCCTTTCGCCGGTGTCGACCCTATTGCCGTTGAGGATATTCAGCACATTGTGTGGCAACTTAAATACCGCAACATCGGTATTCTCATAACCGACCACAACGTGCAGGAGACTCTTAGCATAACCGACCGTGCGTATCTTCTGTTTGAGGGCCGCATATTGTTCCGCGGTACGCCTGAACAGCTTGCCGAGAATAAGATTGTAAGAGAGAAATACCTAAGTAACAGCTTCGTTCTCCGAAAGAAAGACTTCCAGCTTATCGACGAGGAGAAAAAAGCTCGGGAGGCAGAAGAAAACGGGTAATTAATTCATAATTCACAATTCATAATTCATAATTCATAATTGGTTGGCGGATACGCCACTTCGTTTTTTGGTGAAAATAATCAACCCAATTATGAATTATGAATTGTGAATTATGAATTAAAAAGATTTATTTGTTGAAATAGTACAGGAATGTAGCTATTCCGCTCAAGGCTTTCTTTGGAGAATCCTTTATCTCAATAGTAAACTTTATTTCGGCCTTAACCGTTCCGCGCAGATTTTCAATGCTGTGCAGGTCGGCAACGAGACGTATTGATTCGCCAGACTTTACGGCCTGTCCGAACTTCATCTTGTCCATACCGTAGTTGACCATCATTTTCAGGTTGTTCACCTCAATAATCTGGTTCCACAGATATGGCAGCATTGACAGGGTAAGATAGCCGTGGGCTATTGTTGTCTTGAACGGACTTTCAGCCTTGGCACGCTCCTGGTCAACGTGTATCCACTGATGGTCAAGAGTGGCATCGGCAAACATATTGATGCGCTCCTGTGACAGTTCAACATAATCAGACACTCCGATGTTCTTGCCGAGCAGAGCGGCAAACTCGTCATAACTGTTGATAATAACTTTGCTCACTTTTACTTAATGTTTATAGATTTATAAAATTTAGTTGATTCTTTATATTCCGTCAGGACTATAGAGATACTGCGTCAGCGGGTCGGGATATTCAAACAGTTCTTCGGGCTTGAAGAATCGCTTAATCTCTATTGCCGCATTCTCCGTGCTGTCAGAAGCGTGTATTATGTTCTCCTGTCCGCTCATAGAGTAGTCGCCCCTTATTGTTCCGGGGGCAGCCTTGCGTCCGTTTGTCGCTCCTGTTATTGTGCGCACCACTTCAACGGCTTCGCATCCTTCTACGCACATTGCAACCACCGGGGTAGCCATCATTGATGCTTTTACAAACTTAAAGAACGGTCTGTCTGCCAAGTGTGCATAGTGCTCGTTCAGCAGTTCGTCAGTCAGCTGCATCATCTTCAATCCTACAATGCGCAGGCCTTTGCGCTCAATGCGGTTAATTATTTCTCCGATAAGTCTTCTCTGCACGGTGCAGGGCTTCAGCAGTATTAAAGTTCTTTCCATGTTTTAATGTCTTTTATTTGTTATTATTAAGGTTATTGTTCTTTGCTTATTTCTTCAGGGCCTTTCCGTCAGAGAATGCATTGCCGGCCTTGTCGCCGATCTTTCGGTATTCGTTGTTGAACGGGTCGAATATCACGGGTGCGGCTTTCTCTACATCCACTTTTCCGTCTTCGCCGATAACGCTCTCGTCAACGCTTACGTTCACAATCTCACCGCGCAGTATGCACGTATCAGGATTATAGTCTATGAGCCGGCATTCAACAGCCACTGCCAGCTCGTCGATGAGAGGAGCGTCGACAAATTCCGATTTTGTAGCATGAAATCCGGCACGCTCAAACTTGTCGGGCACATTGTTTCCCGAAACCAGTCCTACATAGTCGCATGCCACGATATGCGCTGCGTCGGCCATGCTTACAGTGAACGCCTTGCGTTTCAGTATGTTCTTCACTGTCTTGTGTCCTGCGCTGAGGCACATGCTTATCTCTTTCATCTCGCTGATGCCTCCCCATGCCGCATTCATTGCGTCGGGAGTTCCGTCTTCGCCGTATGTTGCGATGATGAACACCGGCTGCGGATAAGTCAGCGGTTTTGCTCCAAAATTCTTTCTCATAATTTTCAAGCTCCTTTATAACTGTTTGTCAACATACAAAAATACAAACTTTAGCCGACACGGGCAAATTATTTAAATGAAAAGAGTATTTTAGTGAAGATGTGTAGAAATTATTTAACTTTTTGGCATATCTTTCATGTGGATAAATATCAACCGTATTCTTACAAAACACGGCAAATGACACTCTAAAAGGTATGCTTTTGCGACATGAAAGGTGGCCTTTTGTATTGTAAAAGGATACCTTTTGCAGAGAGAATATAAATTGATTATCATAACGGAATATGGATGAATGTTTAGAGATAAAGTTTGGTGTTGACTGATTGAAAGTCGGTATTTATTATATGTGTCGCAGATTGTTTGATAAAATAGAGTCAACCGAAACCTGTATCATTGTCTGTTTTGGTCAACTTTTTTCAGGATTATGGTCAACTTAAATCAGGGATGACAATGAGAAAAAAGTTTTTATAAAACTCGTCACTCATCACATTGTTGCGTAAATCATTGTCAGACAGCGCGTTAAAACGTGATGAGTTGAAAAGACAACTTGTCACGGCAGGGAGGCTTGTAACCTTATGTGATGAGTTTATCTTACAACTCGTCACATTGCAAGGCATTGATTCATAGTTTGTTATGTGGCTTTGTGACGAGTGACGAGTTTCGTAGAAACTTTTTTAGTATATAACCTTTGGACAATGATTTTACGGAAAACGCACCTTTTTTACACTGATTTTCATAGGAAAACGCACCTTTTTGGCTGTTGGAATTATAGGAAAACGCACCTTTTTACCAAAAAAACATTATATTTGTACGAGTTAAAAATGATATAATTACTTTGCTGTAAAATAAACTTTGCTGTAAATTATTAATGAGTTGTCAGACTGCATAAAAATATATGATATAATGAAAGTAGTTGAATATACATCCAGCAGATTGCTTTTTAAGTCAGAAGTAATTGAACCATTGGAAGATGATGATGTTTTTATTGTTCACACTCCAAACGGTTCATTTCGAATGTCTAAGGCAGATTTCTATAAGGAGTTTCAAAATGTTATAAAGACAAAAAGTTATCGTGAAATGGGTTGGTATAGTTATGTGAAAACACCAAAACGGGCAATGAGATTTTTAACCGATCCATCTGTATATAGCGATTCGAAAATAGTTAAGCCTAAGCCGGTTAAGGTAGATTTTGTAGGTGACGCGCTCCGAGAACAAATAAAAAAACTCGGACAGATGTGGCATAGTTCGGCCCATAATCCTGATGTGTCGAAAGATGTGCTGAAACATTGGGATACGTTAATAGATGAATGGGTTAAGGATAAGAGCATTCCTCTTATTGTACGAAAAAACACAGAAATGCGTGGCCGTTCATTTATTCATCCTACAGGAAGAGAAATTATTATATCTGATAATACGTTTGCTATTTGGGTGTTTGGGCGTGTGTTGGAAAATAAAGTATTCACCGTTGCACAAATAAAGGATATGCTTGAAAGAAATGAAATTCCTATGGTGTATATGCAGACTAAATATATAAAAGAAAATGCAAAATACTCAAAGCCCCTTGGAGCTAATGCCATGAACGGATGGAAACTTTGCCATATAGAGCCTGTAGGATTTAATAACCATAAAAGCATAGAAGAGCTTGATATTCATACAATTGAACGCCATTTTAGAAAGTATGCAAATCCAAATAATATGTTTGTGTTGCCAAAAGAAATAGGCGGTTTAGGGGAAATAAAAGAATTTATAGAAGAACAAAGAGCGTCAGAGTAGGATATTTGCAAGTATCGTTTCTTGTTTATATTCAGACATTATGCATTAATTTCATGCATCTTTTCTGTGCTTATGCTTAATATGAATCATGCGTATCTCTTAATGTTGCCATGTTATTGCTGTAAAATTACGATACTTTTAACATAAAATTGTCAAGAAAATATGCTGAAATATTCTGCCGAGATGTTTAAAATGATAAATTTTGCAGGTTTTTTCTTATTATATTAGGTAATTCCGCCAATATTGACTAATTTTGCACCTCAATTTGATTAATAATTTAAAAACACTATAAACATTAAAAGATGAAAATTTCATTTGAAAATCCCGACAAAGTCAACGGACTGCTGACTTTGACAGTCGAAGAGGCTGACTACAAAGAGAATGTCGAGAAGACACTGAAGAACTACCGCAAGAAGGCTAACGTGCCCGGATTCCGTCCCGGAATGGCACCGATGGGCATGATAAAGAGACAGTTCGGAACAACCGTAAAGGTTGACGAAATCAATAAACTGCTGGGCGATCAGATTTATAAATATGTAAAAGACAACAATATCCAGATGTTGGGCGAGCCGCTGCCTTCAGAAAAGCAGGAGCCGGTAGACATGGAGAAAGAAGCTCCCTATACATTTATATTTGATATAGCTGTTGCTCCTGAGTTCAAGGCTGAACTGACAGGCGACGACACAATAGACTATTACACAATAACTGTTGACGACAAGATTGTTGACCAGCAGATTGACATGTTCGCATCTCGTGCAGGCCACTACGACAAAGTAGAGGAATATCAGGCTAACGACATGCTGAAGGGCGACATCCGCGAGCTCGACGAGAACGGCAACACTAAAGAAGGCGGCATAACCGTTGAGGGCGCTGTGCTTATGCCTGAATATATTAAGGTGGAAGACCAGAAGAAACTCTTTGACGGAGCAAAACTTGGCGACATCATCACATTCAACCCCAAGAAGGCTTATCCTGAGAGCGACATCGAGGTGGCTTCTCTGCTGAAACTGAAGAAAGAGGATGTTGCTGACATTACAGCTGATTTCAGCTTCCAGATCACAGAGATTTCTCGCTACGTTAAGGCTGAGGTAAATCAGGAGCTCTTCGACCAGGTTTACGGCAAAGACGTAATCAAGGACGAGAAAGACTTCCGCGAGAAGATAGCAGAAGGACTCAAGGCTCAGTTTGCTGTTGACTCTGACTTCAAGTTCATTCAGGATGTACGCAAGTATCTTGAGAACAAGGTCGGCGCGCTGACATATCCTGACGCACTGCTGAAGCGCATCATGCTCAACAACAACAAGGACAAGGGCGAGGAGTTTGTTGAGAAGAACTACGAGCAGAGCATCAAGGAGCTTACATGGCACCTTATCAAGGAGCAGCTCGTTAAGGCTAACGGTGTTAAGATTGAAGACGCCGACATCGAAGATACAGCCAAGGAGGCCGCTAAGGCACAGTTTGCTCAGTATGGCATGAACAACATACCTGAGGAGTATATCGAGAATTATGCAAAGGATATGCTGAAAAAGAAAGAGTATATAGATTCTTTCGTTGACCGCAGCATTGACCGCAAACTGACAGAAATTCTCAAGAACGTAGTAAAGCTCGAAAACAAGACAGCTACACTTGAGGAATTCAACAAAATGATGCAGGCAGAATAATTAATTTTTTTATAAAAAACTTCCGCATGTTGGGAGGTTATCGACTTTTTTTATTATCTTTGTTCCTAAGAACAGATAGAAAGGGTCGGTAACCTCCTTTCTTTTAAGAAAAATGAACAATAATAAATTATGAACGATTTTAGAAAATACGCTACCGGACATCTTGGCATGAGCGGTATGGTCTTTGACGACGTAATGAAAGCTCAGGCTCAGTATCTGAACCCTTACATTCTGGAAGAGCGTCAGCTCAACGTAACCCAGATGGACGTGTTCTCACGTCTTATGATGGACCGCATCATATTCCTCGGAACACAGATTGACGACTACACGGCCAACACGCTGCAGGCTCAGTTGCTTTATCTTGACTCTACTGATCCGGGCAAAGACATATCTATATATATAAACAGCCCTGGCGGAAGTGTGACAGCCGGACTCGGAATATATGACACAATGCAGTTTATCTCAAGCGATGTGGCCACCATTTGTACAGGTATGGCTGCGTCGATGGCAGCCGTGCTGCTCGTTGCCGGAACAGAAGGCAAGCGTGCGGCCCTTACCCACAGCCGCGTGATGATACACCAGCCGCTCGGAGGCGTGCAGGGACAGGCTTCGGATATAGAGATTGAGGCCAAGGAGATAATGAAATTCAAGAAAGAGCTCTATACAATAATTTCAAACCACTCGCACACTCCTTATGAGAAGGTGTGGAAAGACTCTGACCGCAACTATTGGATGACGGCTGAAGAGGCTAAGGAGTATGGCATGATAGACGAGGTGATGGCGCGCAAGACAACTAAGCCTGCCGAGAAACCGTCGGAAGAGCCTACGGCCGGAAGTGAGGAGAAATAACACAAGACTGTCAGGACTGACAAACAAACGGAGCTTATAACAAAACTAATAAATATATAGTATAATCTGATGAATAAAGTTTGTAGCTTTTGCGGACGCAGCGAGAAAGACGTCAAACTGCTCATAACAGGTGTTGACGGATATATATGCGAGAGCTGTGCTGTGCAGGCTTACGAGATAGTAAAGTCGACAGGACTGCTCGATGATGACAAGCAAAAGCAGAATTCTAAGTTTAAAATAAAAAAGGTGCCGAAGCCGCGCGAGATAAAGAAATATCTCGACCAGTATGTCATCGGTCAGGACGACGCCAAGCGCTGTCTGGCTGTGTCGGTGTATAACCATTACAAGAGGCTTCAGCAACCCGAAGACGACAACGGTGTAGAAATAGAAAAAAGCAATATAATTATGGTGGGAAGCACCGGAACGGGTAAAACCCTCATGGCGCGCACCATAGCAAAACTGCTCGACGTTCCGTTCACTATTGTAGACGCCACGGTGTTCACTGAGGCCGGATATGTGGGCGAGGATGTGGAGAGCATTTTGAGCCGGTTGCTCCAGGTGGCCGACTATGACGTTGAGGCCGCTCAGCGCGGAATAGTGTTTATCGACGAGATAGACAAGATTGCACGCAAGAGCGACAATCCTTCAATAACACGCGACGTCAGCGGCGAGGGCGTTCAGCAGGGACTGCTCAAGCTCCTTGAAGGCTCTATTGTCAACGTGCCGCCACAGGGCGGACGCAAGCACCCCGACCAGGAGTATATACATGTTGACACTAAGAACATCCTGTTTATCTGCGGCGGTGCCTTCGACGGCATTGAGCGCAAGATAGCCCAGAGACTCAACACCCATGTTGTGGGATACAACTCTGTGCAGAACGTGCGCAACATCGACAAGAACGACCTGATGAAATATATCCTTCCGCAAGACCTCAAGTCGTTTGGACTGATACCTGAGATTATCGGACGTCTGCCGGTGCTTACATATCTTAATCCGTTAGACCGCAAGGCGCTAAGGTCTATACTTGTAGAACCTAAGAACTCTATCATCAAGCAGTATGTCAAGCTGTTTGAGATGGACGGCATAGAACTTTCGTTCACAGAAGACGCGCTCGACTTCATTGTCGACAAGGCAATGGAATACAAACTCGGCGCGCGCGGACTGCGCTCTATTGTTGAGAGTGTTATGATGGATGCAATGTTTGAAATACCTTCAAAGCGTGTTAAGACATTTGAAGTAACTCTTGACTATGCACGCCAGCAGCTTGAGAAGGCACACTTCAACAAGCTTGAAAGTGCCTGATTGCTGCATGGCTTTCAGTGAAAAATAACATAAAACCATGGAACTCTGCTTACTAACTATATGAACAAGGAAGTAAATCTTACAGAAAAACTGAAACAGTATTTCGGTTTTGATAAGTTTAAAGGTGACCAGGAAGCCATTATCCGCAACTTGCTCGATGGCAAGAACACATTCGTGTTGATGCCGACAGGAGGCGGTAAGTCGTTATGTTATCAGTTGCCGTCGCTCATAATGGACGGCACGGCGATAGTTATTTCGCCTCTCATAGCCCTGATGAAAAACCAGGTGGACGTAATCAACGGCATGAGCGAAAGCGACGGCGTGGCTCATTATCTCAATTCCTCTCTTAACAAGTCGGCAATCGACCATGTAAAGAGCGATATCCTGGCTGGCAAGACCAAATTGCTCTATGTTGCGCCTGAGTCGCTCACCAAGGAGGATAATGTTGATTTCCTTAAGACGATAAAGATTTCTTTCTATGCCATAGATGAGGCCCATTGTATATCAGAGTGGGGACACGACTTCCGTCCGGAGTATCGCCGCATACGTCCTATCATCAATGAGATAGGCAACGCGCCGGTTATAGCTTTGACCGCCACTGCCACCGATAAGGTGAGAACTGATATAAAGAAGAGTTTGGGAATATTGGATGCAACTGAGTTTAAGAGTTCTTTCAATCGTCCCAACCTTTATTATGAAGTAAGGCATAAGACAAAAGACATCGATAAGCAGATAGTAAAGTTCATTAAGCAGAATCCAGGAAAGAGCGGCATCATATATTGCCTGTCGCGCAAGAAGGTTGAAGAGCTTGCGGCAGTGCTGCAGGCCAATGACATAAAGGCGGCTGCATATCATGCCGGTCTTGACTCGTCTACTCGCTCGGCCACACAGGACGATTTCCTCATGGAGCGTCTTGATGTCATTGTTGCCACGATAGCTTTCGGCATGGGCATCGACAAACCTGATGTACGCTTTGTCATCCATTATGACATACCGAAGAGCCTTGAAGGCTATTATCAGGAAACCGGACGTGCCGGACGCGACGGCGGCGAAGGAAAGTGTATAGCGTTCTATTCATACAAAGACCTCAGAAAACTCGAGAAGTTTATGGAGGGCAAGCCTGTTGCCGAGCAGGACATCGGCCGCCAGCTGCTTCAGGAAACCGCCGCTTATGCTGAGTCGTCTGTGTGCCGAAGAAAGATGCTCCTGCATTATTTCGGCGAGGTGTACGACAAGGACAACTGCGGCAACTGCGACAACTGTCTGCATCCAAAGACAAAGATTGAGGCCAAGGATGCTCTGCTGGTTGTGCTGCATGCCATTGCTGCTATAAAGGAAGATTTCAGAACAGACTATGTTATAGACTTTATTGAGGGCAAAGACAATAATGACATCGTGGCTCATAAACACGACAAGCTTGAAGAGTTCGGTTCGGGCGAGGATATGGACGAAAAATTGTGGAATCCGGTTATACGCCAAGCCCTCATTGCCGGCTATATAAAGAAGGATGTTGAAAATTATGGCATACTGAAACTTACTGCGGCAGGCAAGAGGTTTATGAAGAACCCCGAGCCGTTCATGATTGTTAAGGACAATGAGTTTAACGATGAGGACGAAGAGGAAGTTCACGACGGAGCTGGAGCGGCTCTCGACCCGACGCTGTATGCCATGCTGAAAGACTTGCGAAAGAAGGTGAGCCAGAAACATCAGTTGCCGCCTTATGTGATATTCCAGGATGTGTCGCTTGAGCAGATGGCCACAGTTTATCCTATTACGTTGGAAGAACTGCAGAACATTCAGGGCGTGGGTGCCGGCAAGGCTCGGCGCTACGGCAAGGAATTTGTGGAACTGATAAAAAAGCATTGCGAGGAGAACGACATAGAGAGACCTGAGGATCTGCGCGTGCGCACTGTGGCAAAGAAGTCGGTGCTGAAGGTAAAGATAATTCAGAGCATTGACCGCCAGATAGCTCTCGATGACATTGCTGATGCTCAGGGCATTGACTTTGAAGACTTGCTCGACGAAGTTGAGGCTATTGTCTACAGCGGAACAAAGATAAACATCGACTATTTCCTCGAAGATGTTATGGACGACGACCATGTGGACGACATCTATGAATATTTTAAGGAGAGTGAGACTGACGACCTGGAAACAGCGATGGAGGAACTTGGCGAGGATTATAGCGAAGACGAGATACGCCTTGTTAGAATAAAGTTTATATCGGACATGGGCAACTGACGCCCGTTGCTATCCGGTAGAATTTATATACGTGCCTGTATGCAGAATTTTATTTCTGCTCGTGCAGGGCATTTTTTAGAGGGATGTGAACTTCTGAAACACAGATGTTCACATCTCTTCTTTTATATGGCCGGCGTACAGTACGCAAGTCTATGCCCTTCGCTTCAACTGCTTGGTAATAAGACTATTATTTATGCGTAGCAGTAAGATGTTTCGCCGCCAGTCTGCTGTTATATTCTTGTAGTGTTGTTTTTATGCTTCAGCTTGTTGCCGAATGCTACTACGCACTGCGTTAAATAGCATTAATTGATAAATAAAATGGCCTGACAGACGCCTAATATGGATTTTTTTTGCTAAATTTGCACGCAATAAATTTCTAAATAAATATATGTCATCATTTGTTGCAGATAAAATTGTGATGGACGGTCTGACTTTTGACGACGTCCTTTTAATCCCAGCTTATTCAGAAGTACTGCCAAAAACGGTAGAGTTGAAAACCAAGTTCTCGCGCAACATCAGCCTGAACGTGCCTTTTGTTACGGCCGCAATGGACACCGTAACTGAGTCGGCCATGGCCATAGCCATTGCTCGTGAAGGCGGTATCGGCGTTATTCACAAAAATATGTCGATAGAGGAGCAGGCACGCCAGGTGGCTATCGTTAAGCGTGCAGAGAACGGTATGATATACGATCCCGTTACAATTCGCCGCGGTTCAACCGTAAGAGAGGCTTTGGCTATAATGGCTGAGTATCATATTGGAGGTATACCTGTCGTTGATGACGAAAACCATTTGGTGGGTATCGTTACCAACCGCGACTTGAGATTTGAGCGTACTCTCGACCGTAAGATCGATGATGTCATGACAAGCGAGAATCTCGTTACTACGCACATACAGACCGACTTGACTGCTGCGGCTGCAATTCTGCAGGAAAATAAAATAGAGAAGCTGCCTGTTGTAGACAATGACAACAAGCTTGTCGGACTTATTACTTACAAAGACATAACAAAAGCTAAGGACAAACCTATGGCATGTAAGGATGCCAAGGGCCGTCTGCGTGTGGCAGCAGGTGTAGGCGTTACAAAAGATACGCTTGACCGTATGCAGGCTCTCGTTGAGGCCAATGCCGACGCTATCGTTATTGATACGGCTCACGGACATTCAAAATATGTAATCGAGAAGCTTGTTGAGGCTAAGCATTCTTTCCCGGGCGTTGACATCGTTGTAGGTAATGTTGCAACAGGTGCAGCTGCTAAGATGCTTGTTGACAATGGCGCAGATGCAGTTAAGGTAGGTATCGGTCCGGGTAGTATCTGTACTACACGTGTGGTTGCCGGTGTCGGTGTTCCTCAGCTTAGTGCTGTTTATGACGTTGCTTGTGCGCTTAAGGGTACAGGTGTTCCTCTTATTGCCGATGGCGGTCTGCGCTATTCTGGCGATGTTGTCAAGGCCCTTGCTGCCGGAGGATACAGCGTTATGATTGGTTCGCTTGTAGCAGGAACAGAAGAAAGCCCTGGCGATACAATCATTTTCAACGGACGTAAGTTCAAGAGTTATCGTGGAATGGGTAGTCTTGAGGCTATGGAAAATGGTTCTAAGGACCGTTACTTCCAGGCTGACACTAAAGATGTAAAGAAACTCGTTCCGGAAGGTATTGCAGGACGTGTTCCTTATAAAGGTACACTGCAGGAGGTTATCTATCAGCTCGTCGGCGGTTTGCGCTCAGGTATGGGCTATTGCGGCGCACATGACATCACATCGCTGCATGACGCAAAGTTTGTACGAATAACAAACGCCGGAGTGCTTGAGAGTCACCCTCACGACATTGCCATAACAAGTGAGGCTCCTAACTACTCACGTCCAGAGTAATCAATGTCGATAAAAAGGTCTGCAAAGGACCGTGAAGAGTATTAGTTAAATACCGCATATAAAGAAATGAAATCTTTTAAGCTTTTTGCAGCCATGCTCCTTTGTGGGGGCATGGCTCTTGCTCAGCACGGCGATCCCGTTGTAATGAAAATCAACGGAGTGCCAGTAACACGTTCAGAGTTTGAATATTCATATAACAAAAACAACTCTGATGATGTAATAGATAAGAAAACCGTTGACGAATATGTTGATTTGTTCGTTAATTACAAACTTAAAGTAGCAGCTGCATTGGATGCAAAGTTAGATACTCTTACATCTTTTAAGAAGGAGTTTGCTATGTATCGCGACCAGCAGGTGCGTCCGGCGTTTGTAACTGACTCTGACGTTGTGGCTGAGGCCCGTCGGGTTTATGAAAGAACAAAAGAACACATCGGTGACCGAGGCTTGATAAAGCCGGCGCACATACTTATTTATGTTGAGCAGAAAGCTCCTGCTGATAAAGTGGAGAAGGCCCGTTTGCTTGCCGACTCCATTTATAATGCTATTAAGGGTGGAGCCGATTTTGCAGAGATGGCAAAGAAGTATTCGCAAGATCCGGGATCTGCCAAAAACGGAGGCGAACTGCCGTGGATTCAGCCTGGACAGACTCTTAAGGAGTTTGAAGATGCAGCTTATGCACTGAAAACCGGTGAAATGAGCAAACCTGTGCTTTCGCCTGTCGGTTATCATATTATATTAATGAAAGGCCGTAAAGCCTTTGAGCCGTTTGACACTCTGAAAGCGGATATTATACGCTTTGTAGAAGCACGCGGTGCACGTGAGAGGATTGTCGACAAGAAATTGTCAGACATGGTAAAAGCTTCTGACGGAAAACTTACCAAGGAGGGAATTCTTGAGGATAAGGCTGAGGAAATGTCAGCAAAAGATCCCGACTTGAAAAATCTTATCAAAGAATATCACGACGGATTATTGCTCTATGAAATTAGCAACCGCATGGTGTGGGACAAGGCGGCTAAGGATGATGCCGGACTTGAGGCTTATTTCAAGAAGAACAAAAAGAAATATTATTGGGACGAACCGAGATACAAGGGTATGGTTTATCATGTCAAGCAAAAGGATGACATTGAGGCCGTGAAAAATTGTGTAAAGAACGTTCCTTTTGATGAATGGACTGAGAAATTGCGCACAACGTTCAACAACGATTCTGTGTTGAGAATACGTGTTGAGAAGGGTATATTCAAGGAGGGCGACAATGCCTTTATCGACAAGATGGTGTTCGATAAAGATACTGTTGTCAATTCATATAAGAATTTCCCCATTGACGCTGTTTATGGAAAAATTCTGAAGCGCAAGCCTGAAAGCTACGATGATGTTCGCGGTTTGGTTACAGCTGACTATCAGGAGCAACTTGAGAAACAGTGGGTGGCTGATCTGAGAAAGAAATATCCTGTGGAAGTATATTATGATGTGTTGAAAACAGTAAATAATCATTCTAAATAAATGAGAGCTAAAAGCAAAACAGCATTATGGGCCGTTGCTTCATTGGTGTTTTTTGCCAGTGTCAGTGCACGTCCTGTGCCGGAAGGTGGTAATAATACAGACGTTGCTAAGACTGATTCGGTAGCAAAAGTTGACTCTATTGCCTCTGCCGACCCTGCAAGCGTAGTTGACGAGGTTATATGGGTAGTCGGCGATGAGCCTATATTATTGTCTGATGTCGAGATGGCTCGTATGCAGGCCGAGATGGATGGTGTTAAATGGCAAGGTGATCCTGACTGTACTATACCTGAGCAGTTGGCCGTGCAGAAACTGTTCTTGCATCAGGCTGCGATAGACAGTATTGAGGTCAGTGAGTCGGATGTCGCACAAAGTGTTGAACACCAGATTAATGCTTGGCTGCAGATGGTAGACGGCAACAAGGAGCGACTGGAAGAATATAAGCGAATGAGTCTTGCTGAGTTGCGATTGTCTTTGCATGATGACTTTAAAGACCGTCTTCTGATAGATAAAGAACGCGAGAAACTTGTTGAGGGAATAACCGTATCACCGGCAGATGTCCGTAATTATTTCAGTAAATTGCCGGAAGACAGTATTCCTATGGTTCCGACTGAAGTTGAGGTGCAGATTATTACACGCACGCCTAAGGTAGAGCAGGCTGAGATAGACCGTATAAAGAATGAACTTCGCAATTATACCGATATGGTTACTAATGGCGAGACTTCATTTACGGCCTTGGCAAAACTTTATTCAGAAGATCCTGGAACTGCCCGTATGGGAGGAGAATTTCCTGACTACGTAGGTCGTGGAATGCTTGACCCGGCTTTTGCAAGTGTTGCCTTCAATCTTACTGATCCTAAGAAAATATCAAAGATTGTTGAAACCGACTTTGGCTATCATATAATTCAGTTGATAGACAAGCGTGGCGACAAAATAAAGGTAAGACACATATTGCTGAGACCTAAAATTACTCAGGAAGCAATAAAGACAGCTTCATTACAGCTCGACTCAATAGCGAATGAAATTCGTGCTGGTAAGTTCACATTCGAACAGGCTGCCTCTTTCCTTTCAGATGATAAGGATACGCGAAATAATAACGGACTTATGGCAAATACAACAGAAACCGGACGTACAAGTAAGTTCCAGTTGCGTAACCTTCCGTCTGAGATTGCGCGTGTTGTGGACACAATGAAGGTTGGTGAGGTGTCTGCTCCGTTTGAGATGATTAATGAGAAAAACGGAAAGCAAGTTTGTGTTATTGCAAAGCTTAAGAGTCGTGTTGAAATGCACAGAGCTACGATAACAGAGGACTTCCAGACAATGAAAAATATTGTGTTGGCTAAGAGAAAGGAAGATTTTATCAAGGACTGGATAAAAGAAAAAATTAAGAAAACCTATATAAGGATAAACGATCGTTATAAAAATTGTAACTTTGAATATCAAGGTTGGGTTAAATGACAACAAACAATAGAATAAAAGTCTTATTCAGCGGGCATAGGATAATCATTATGGTTATCTTATGCCTTTTTGGGCTTAGCGTGGTGCAGTCGCGTCAGGCTAATAAGAAAAAGCGGCGCCAAAGCACCAATGAACGTATTTATCTTGTTCATGCAGATGTTGCCACTTATGATATGTTTGGCAATAATCCTACGGCTCAGGTCTTGAAAGGCCGTGTGGCTTTCAGGCATAAGGGCGCCCGTCTTTTCTGTGACAGTGCTTATCTGTATCAGGAGTCAAATTCGTTTAAGGCGTTTGGGCATGTTAAAATGTATCAGGGCGACACCCTCTCGCTGTTCAGTGATTATGCTTATTATGATGGTAACGACCAAATGGCAGAGGCACGCCATAACGTTGTGCTGAAGCATAGAGGTACAACACTTTATACAGACAGTCTTAACTATGACCGCCTTTATGGAATTGGATATTTCTTTGAAGGCGGCAAGATGGTTGACAAGAAAAATGTTTTGGTGTCTGATTGGGGTGAATATGACACAGAAACACGTGATGCAGTGTTCAACTATAATGTAAATTTGAAAAATCCAAAGTTTATCCTTACTACGGATACTTTACACTATGACACAAGAACGTCTATGGCCCACATCGTAGGACCATCTAAAATAACATCCGGAAAGAGTGTGATATATACTTCACAGGGATATTATGACACCAATAAAGAGAAGGCTCGTTTATATGGACGGTCTAAATTGACAAACAACGGAAAGGAAATGACAGGTGACAGCTTGTTCTATAACGAGAAAACAGGCATAAGTCAAGGATTTCATAATGTTGTCTATAAGGATACGGTGAATAAGAATCAGCTTAACAGCAATTATTTTTGGTATAATGAGAAAACAGGCTTTGCCTTTGCTACCGACAGTGCTGTGATGATGGACTTCTCGCAGAAAGATACATTATATGTCCATTCTGACACAATGAAAGTCTATACCTTTAATATAAACACTGATTCAGTTTATCGTGTGGCTCATTGTTATAATAGGGTAAGAGCTTTCAGAACTGATGTTCAGGCAGTGTGCGATTCATTGATTTACAATACGAAGGATTCATGTCTTATAATGTATAAGGACCCTATAACTTGGAACGCTAACCGTCAGCTCTTGGGCGAAGTGATTGAAGTGTTTATGAAAGATTCTACGATAGACAGGGCGCATGTTATAAATCAGGCTCTTTCTATCGAGCAGTTGGAAGACAGTCTGCATTTTAATCAAATATCGTCTCGGGAGATGTTCGGATATTTCGATAATGGAGAAATACGTAAGACAGAGGCTATTGGAAATGTTCTTGCTGTGTATTATCTGCAAGATGACAAGGACAGCTCGCTGACAAACATGGCTTATATAGAAACAGATACGATGCGTATGTTTATGCGTAACAGGCAACTTGAAACTCTGTGGACATGCAAGAGTCAGAATGTGATGTATCCTGTTACGCAGACTCCTGTGGATAAGTCGAAACTTCCATCATTTGCTTGGTTTGATTATATACGGCCTGTTGATAAAGATGATATATTTAGATGGCGAGGGAAAAAGAGCGGTACAGAGTTGAAGAATATTCCACGCCGTTCGGCTCCTTTACAGCGTATCAGTTCTGGGACTGTCGTTTCTGTAGAAAGTGACTTGCAGCCGGCTGATGGTGTTAAGGCTTCTACGTCTGACGTTCAGTCTAAAGCAGAAATGCCGGTTGACACTAAGAGCGGTGATTCGGGAGGAGTTAATACCAATTCGCCTGAAACGTCAAAAGATAAAGATGCTTCTTCAGATAAAGCATCAACAGTAGCTGTTGCTGACAAGACAGGGAGCCATAATACTGGTGAATCCGGTACAGCTGTTGATGATAATAAGAACAAGTAAGTTTATGGGATTGTTTAAGCAGAGCCGGCCTCGTGGTTTTCATCATGAATTTATGTTTGTCGATAAACGTAAAGATGTGTTGAGAGATATAGAGGAGCGTGCCCAAAATAGTATCGGCATGGAGCAAAATAAAGATTTGTCAAGCCGTGAAGATCGTATAAGGGGCGCATTTCTTAATGCCACTAAATATACTAGGCGCCGTAAGGAGCGCCGTATGTCTGGCGGCTTTATTCTTAGTACGGGCATTATTCTGCTTCTGATTATTTTGCTCGTTGTTATTTGGAAGTTTTTGCTTAATATATAAATAGGTGAAAAATTATGAGTGACATAATACAGCTTTTACCTGATTCGGTGGCAAATCAGATTGCTGCCGGTGAGGTTATACAGCGTCCGGCGTCAGTTATAAAGGAACTTGTTGAAAACTCTGTAGATGCCGGTGCGGACATAATAAATGTGCTTGTTACAGACGCAGGACGTACTTCAATACAGGTTATTGATAACGGTAAAGGTATGTCTGAGACAGATGCACGTCTGTCGTTTGAACGCCATGCCACATCTAAAATACGTCAGGCAAGCGATTTGTTCTCTCTTCACACCATGGGATTCCGTGGCGAGGCCTTGGCTTCTATTGCTGCAGTTGCGCAGGTCGAGTTGAAGACGCGTACTAAGGATGATGAACTTGGTACCAGAATCTCAATTTCTGGTTCTAAAATCACGGCGCAGGAATCTGTATCATGTTCGGTAGGAAGTAATTTCATGGTGAATAACATATTCTTTAATGTTCCTGCCCGTAGAAAATTCCTTAAATCAAATTCAACAGAACTTAATAATATTCTTACGGCTTTTGAACGTATAGCACTTGTTTATCCACAAATAAACTTTACGTTTCATAGTAATGGTGTGGAGATGTTCAACCTTCGAAAGGGAAGTTTGAGACAACGTATTGTTGATGTATTTGGGAAAAAACTCAATCACGACATTCTGCCTGTAAATGTTGAGACAACGGTATGTAATATTTCTGGCTTTGTAGGAAAGCCGGAAGCTGCACGCAAAAAGTGTTCACACCAATATTTCTTTGTTAACGGACGATATATGAAGCATCCTTATTTTCATAAAGCTGTCTTGACTGCTTTCGACCGTCTTATACCTATTGGAGAACAGGTGCCATATTTTATCTATTTTGAGGTGAATCCTGAAGATATTGATGTAAACATTCATCCGACCAAAACAGAGATAAAGTTTGAGAACGAACAGACTATATGGCAGATTCTTATGGCTGCTGTTAAAGATTCACTCGGGCGTTTTAATGACGTGCCGTCGATCGACTTTGACACAGAGGGTAGACCTGACATTCCTGTATTTGATCCTTCCTTTAACAATTCGTCAGCTCCAAAACTTGATTTCAATCCTGAATATAATCCTTTTAAGGAAACATCTGTTAGTAATGTGCCGCCTGTAAATCATAAGCCGGTGCCTGATTCCTGGGAGACTCTTTATCAGGGAGTTGGTGGCAATGACGAACAGGGGCTGTTTCCTCAGAGTGATGTCAACGATAAAGAAGACGGAACGATAATCATAGGCAGCGGGAGCGTCATAGATGAAAAATCGCCGGCTCATTATCAATATAAAGGTAAATATATCATGACAGCCGTAAAGTCTGGATTGATGATAATTGATCAGTATCGTGCTCATGTGCGTATTCTTTATGAACGTTACATGGCTCAGATAAATGGTAAGGGCGGCAATTCGCAGCAGATGCTCTTTCCTGAAATGATACAGTTTTCGCCTTCAGAAACAGTCATACTTGAAAAGATAAACGATGAAATATCAGGTATAGGTTTCGAACTTACACCGCTTGGTGGTGGAAGTTATTCGATAAATGGTGTCCCTGCCGGGCTTGAAGATGTCAACTATGTAAAATTGTTGAAGGATATTGTAGATGATTTTGCAGAAACAGGTATCGGTCCTTCCGATAGCATAAAAAGCACTCTAGCTATACATTTGGCAAAGAGTGCAGCTATTCCTTATGGACAGGTGCTTGATAATGCTGAAATGGAAAATATTGTAAACGAACTATTTACATGTTCTAATGTAAATTATACTCCAAATGGTAAGCCTATAATAGGTATACTAAAGCAGAATGATATAGATGGCTTGTTTAGTTAATGTATTTAATAATTGTTTATATTCTTTTATGAAATACTGAAAATAAAATTACAAAAAACGTGTTTAATTGAAAAATATTACTATCTTTGCACTTGTAGATTTGTATAGAGTGTAAATGATATTTTGTATATTTTATTGATTGTTTAATATTAAGAGTTATGAAAAAATTATTAATTGCATTGCTTTTTGCAGGTGTTTCTGTAGCTTCAATGGCTCAGGACACTGACGCTACTGAAAAGTATAGCGTCGCGACAAATTCGTTCTGGAGCAACTGGTTTATCCAGGCTGGTGTAGAATGGAACGCATGGTATGGTAACTATGAGGATGGAAAAGGATGGTCAAAGAGTCCTTTTAAGAAATTCCGCTCTAATCCCGGTGCTTCTTTGGCTATAGGTAAGTGGTTTACTCCAGGTCTCGGTCTCCGCACAAAACTGCAGGGTATTTGGGGTAAGGCTGTGTTCAGCGATCAGAACAAAGGCAACGGAAACAAATATTGGATTTTGAACGAGCAGGTATTGTTCAATCTCAGCAATATGTTCTGTGGCTATAATCCTGACCGTGTATGGAATTTCATTCCTTTTGCAGGTGCCGGAATAGGCCGTTCTTGCACATATAATAAGTATGCAATGGGTTGGTCTCTCGGTATTTTGAATGAGTTCTGGGTAAGCAGAAAAGTTGCAATCAACTTTGAAATCGGATGGAACCGTATGGAGAGCGATATCTGCAATATGCCGGCAAATGTAGGTAGCGGATTTATAATGAGCCACCCGAACAATGTTTATGCAGAAGTTGGTATCACCTACAATGTAGGTAAGGGCACATGGAACAAAGTTCCTGATGTAGATGCTATTAAGGCACTTTCACAGTCACAGCTTGATGCTCTCAATGCACAGCTCGCAGACGAGAAGGCAGAGAACAGCCGTCTGAAGAACGAACTTGCAAATAGATCTACGGTTTCTACAAAGGTTGAGAAAGAATATGTAACTAATCCTGTTTCAGTATTCTTCAATATCAACAAGTCTACTATCTGTCTCTTATACACATCTGACGCTGCCGACGATCGCATAAGTGTAGA
>ENA-OZHK01000016-OZHK01000016.1-human-gut-metagenome-genome-assembly--contig:-NODE-16-length-59160-cov-6.607258_pt1 | contig 59160 bp, 56 predicted proteins | sample MGYA00244048_ERZ653690 | MGnify/ENA primary metagenome ERZ653690 (study PRJEB26926, sample SAMN06165197) | human gut metagenome | biome: ENVO:00009003; feature: ENVO:2100002; material: ENVO:00002003...
TTATGCGATCGTCGGCAGCGTCAGATGTGTATAAGAGACAGGTTTAACTTTTAAAAACTATAATTATGAAAAAACTATTTGTATTATTATTAAGTGTTATGTCAACTATGGCTTTTGTCTCTTGTAGTACTACATCTGTTGATGTTTGTGAAGAAGAAATAGCTGAAAAAAAAGTTAGTGTTGAAGAAGAATATGTCAAATTGAATAATGATATTCTTGAACTTAACTCCAATCTACAAAAACAAAACACCAGAGGATTTTTGTCAAGGTTTTTTAAGCGCATTCTTAATGTTTTTGTCTCAGATGTCGTTGGGGCTGTTACAGGCGTCATTAAGGGAGATGATATATGGCAATCTGCTCAAGGCGCATCAATTAGTTCTGCTAAAAACCAGGGGTTTATAACAGCTGTTGATGGAATAAATGTAGCGATTGGAAATGCTCCAAGCAAAGCGGACTTATTGGAAGATACTCTTGTCACCTCGTATATACGTCCCAAACAAGAGGCTTTAAATGATCTTGTATTGGTGCAGAATTCCTTACCAGCAACACCTAATGATAGCATTGGATATTATCACAACCTTGTTATTTATAATACGCTTGAAAAAAATAATAGCGTTAATTTCTGGAGAAATGTTTCTGATGAGGCGTGTGTTTTGAAACTTAATGAAGAGATTATCAGTACAATTCCGGCAAGTTGTTATAACGATGTTGTAGTTAGTGATGAGACGATTGAGTTCTGCTCTTTTATTGGTGAGGCATCAAAAGAATGTGAGGATTATAAAAATCTGATAAATGTAACTGCTGTAAAATATCCAGAACTAGATAAAACTTTAAATTTATTGTCTTCATATTTTGAAGGAATGGAAAATGTCTCAACAGATGAACAATGGAAACAATATTGTATGGATGTGATTGAATTGATTTCAAAGTCAGGTCTTCCAGAATGTGATAAAGAATCATTGAAAGCAGGAATAACAGTAGGGTATGCAAGTTCAAAGTTGTGGAAATGTGAAGAATAGTAATAAAGGAAAAACTAAGTCATTGCTATTGTAAAAGTAAAGCTTTGGTCGTGTTGAAGAATGTGGCTCACATTGATTAATTTAAAAGTTTGATATTTATGCTATTGAAATTATTAAATATAATTTTCTTTGAAAAAATGTGTAGAAGTAAACAACGTATTCTTGCCGCCTTATTTTTTATGTTGACGGTCTTGCCATTATATTCTCAAATCACAGTGTCAGGAGATAGTGTATCCCTTGGTGGGTCGTTGGAAAAAAGCTTTCTTGCCACGAGGACGTCTCTTGGAAAAGAACATTCGGTTTTGACTATTTTAACTCGTGAAACATCTGTACAGGAGCATGAGGGAGTAGAAGTCTATCGAGAGGTGAGAGATGTGGAATACACCATAAAAGCGAATAATGACGACTATACGATTAAGCGAAAGGTACTTAAGATGGATAAAATACCAGTGATTTGCGATAAAAATCTGGCTGGTAAATATTTAGATACGACATCTGACCTTCAAAGTACCTTGCTTGCTCCGCGTAAAGTTGTAGACAAAAAAATGTATGGACGTATTAAGCCGGCTCCATGTAAAATAAGTAAAGTCAATGGTAAAACGAGTGTACTTATAGACAAGATGGCAGCTGTTAGGGATGAGTACACCGATAAAAGCGGTAAGAGCGTATTGGTAAAATTCATGGGTAATATTACCGAGCTGACTGAAGCTACGGAGACTCTTTGCTACACGACGATGTCTGACAAGCTGTATATTGATGATCTAAAAGAGGTTAACACTGTGTTCGGCAGCATTTACACAAAAAAAGGCTGTGAACCGCTGAAGATGAGAAACATAGAGAAAATAGAGATAGTGACCATTAAATATTGATGTCAAGGCAAGGAAAGCTTTAAGAAGATAACAGGGACGTGGCACACCGCGTCCCTGTTTGCTGAATATCTCTCGATGCTTGTTTCAGACAATCGGCAGACTAATTCCGTTGATTTTCTGATAGATGTCGAGCGCATACACGTCGGTCATGCCGCTGATATAGTCGATAACAGCCATGATGCGCGTTTCAAGATCGGGCGCGCTGATGTCATACTGGCTGCTCACGCGGCTGATGAGCTGGCGCGAGTAGAACCGCTGCGGATTGACAGCCGCCTCGGTCATGACCTCCATCAGACTGTCCATAATCTTAAAACCGCTCAGCTCGACGTCAAGTACAGGCTTGCTCTTGTAGATTCGCTTTTTCGAAAGTTCGGTGCAGTTGTGGTAAGCCTTAACCAGTCTGTCGTCGATGCTGTCGATAAGACTGCCGCTGAACTCGCCCCTCATGATCTCGTCCTCGTGCCTCATGAACGCGTCAACGCATGCCCTTTCGAGCGCGTTGATAACGCAAGCCCTCATGTATATCACCTTCTCGTTGTCGTCGGTTATTTCCTCGTCGTGAATCCTCTGCATGATGTGATTTTGCCCCATTTCATCGAAGAAATCCAGGAAAAGCCGCTTTGTCTCCTCATACGTTACAATCTTCAGCTTGTGGGCATCCTCAATGTCCATAATCTCGTAGCAGATGTCGTCGGCAGCCTCTACAAGATACACCAGCGGATGGCGCGCATACTCGGCAGGACAGCCGTCGGCCGACTTGCGTATGATGCCGAGGTCGTCGGCAATGCGTCTGAAAATATCGGCTTCGGTGCAGAAAAAGCCGAATTTACCGTGCCCTTTTTCCGCCAGAGCCGACGCAAAAGGATATTTCACGATAGACGCAAGCGTGGTGTAAGTCATCACGAATCCGCCGTCGCGGCGCCCTTTGAAGCGGTGAGCAAGCAGGCGGAACGCGTTGGCGTTACCCTCAAAGTGAGTGATGTCGTTCCACAGTTCGGGGCTCAGCCTGTCTTTGAGATAAGCCCCCTTGCCCTCGGTGAAGAACGTCTGAATGGCCTTCTCGCCGGAGTGTCCGAACGGAGGGTTGCCCATGTCGTGCGCCAGGCATGCCGTGCTTACTATGGTGCCAATCTGCGTAAACAGCGTGTCGGCAAGTTCGGGCCTTGTCTTCATAACGCAGTGGGCAACGTCGTTGCCGAGCGACATTCCCACGCTTGCCACCTCAAGACTGTGAGTGAGGCGGTTATGTACGAAAATGCTGCCCGGGAGCGGGAACACCTGAGTCTTGTTCTGCATGCGTCGGAACGGCGCCGAGAATATCAGACGGTCGTAGTCGCGCTTAAACTCAGAGCGGTCGTCGTGCCTTATGGCGTGGCGCGACTCCTGTCCCAGTCTTTTATTCGATATAAGTTGTTTCCAGTTCATCATCTTTCTGCAAAATAAGGCCGTATGCACAATACGGCGGTTAGCTGCGCAAAAGTAATCTAAAAATGGCTAAATTCTTTCTTTTTAGCTATAAAAATACAATTATGTAAATATAAATAGCTATTTTTGCAAACAAAATGAAGTAACGTAACCGGCAGCATGCCAGCTGTGGGCCGGCTGATGCCGGCATGTGGCGTAAAGCCAAGGCATGCGCCGCTTAAACCTGACAAACAGAATAAAAAATATGATACCCGTAAAAGTAATCAACAAAGGGCACCAGCCGCTTCCGGCATACGCCACGGCGCAGAGTGCAGGTATGGATCTCAGGGCAAACATCGACGCCCCGATAACGCTGCGCCCCATGGAGCGCAGGCTGATACCCACGGGCCTCTACATAGCCCTGCCCGAAGGCTATGAGGCACAGGTGCGCCCGCGCAGCGGACTTGCCCTGAAGCACGGCATAACGGTGCTTAACTCTCCGGGTACGATAGACGCCGACTACAGAGGCGAGGTTATGGTGCTGCTGATAAACCTTTCGGATGCCGACTTTGTTATCAACGACGGAGAGCGCATAGCACAGATGATTATAGCGCGCCACGAGACGGCAGAATTTGTAGAGGTGAGCGTGCTCGACGAGACAGAGCGCGGCGCAGGAGGCTACGGCCACACGGGAGTGAAATAACAGCAAGATTCGCATTTCAACAATTCAGATGAAAAGACTAACATCATACATCATGGCGCTGCTTTCAGCGGCTGCCATATTTACAGGCTGCAGCCACGGTGTAGCGTCAAGTGCCGGGCATGATGGCGCGACGTCTGCCGGAATAACAGTTCCGCCTATAAGCCATAACGACAGTTTGCGCTTCAAGATTTATTATTTTGAGGCCGTCAAACAGCAGGTGGCAGGCAACTACGATGCGGCATACGACCTGTTGAGCCACTGCCTTGATATTAACCCCAATGCGGCAGAGGCATATTTTATGATGTCGTCTTACAGCGGAGTGCTAAATGGTGACACTGCCGCACTTGAAAACATAAAGAAGGCTGCCGAGCTTGACCCGAGTAACAACACCTATCTTGAAAGTCTTGCCACGGGATATCTGCGTATAGGTAACAGCGCCGAGGCAATAAAAGCATACGAAAAGCTGTCGCACAACAGTCCGGAGCGTTCTGACGTGCTTGATATATTATATCAGCTTTATCTCAAGAATAAAAAATACGATGACGTGATAAAGACCGTCGGCCGCCTTGAGGCGCTTGAAGGCAGCAGTGAGCAGACAACGCTGGTAAAGATGCACGTGTACTCTTTGCAGGGCAAGAAAGACCTCGAATTCAACGAGCTGAAGTCGATGGCGGACAAATATCCCAACGACATGAGCTACAGGCTGATGATGGGCAACTGGCTTTTGCAGAACGGTAAGCCCGAAGAAGCCTACAAACAATATACGGAAGTGCTGAGGCAGGACCCCGGAAACCCTCAGGCGCGCATGTCGATGATCGACTATTACAGAACCACGGGCGACACCCTGCAGGCCGACTCGATACAGGAAGACATGCTGCTGAATCCCAAGACGTCGGTTGACACCAAGATGACGCTTATGAGACAGGTGGTTGCCGATAACGAAAAGAACGGAGGCGACAGCACTCAGGTGCTCGGCTTGTTCAATAGAATACTGGAGCAGCCGCAGGAAACATCCGACATGGCACAGTTGTGCGCGGCATACATGACACTGAAGAATATGCCGCAGGACTCTATCTCGAAGATGCTCGAAAAGGTGCTGACCATATCGCCCGACAACGCAGCGGCACGCATGCAGCTGATACAGGCCATGTGGAATGAGCAGAAGTTTGACCGCGTGATAGAACTTTCGCGCCAGGCACTCGAATATAATCCCGACGAAATGGTGTTCTATTATTTCCTCGGACTGGCATATGTTCAGAAAGACGATGACGACAACGCCCTCGAGGCATTAAAGAAAGGAGTGAGTCAGATTGACGACCAAAGCAATCCCTCAATAGTTTCAGACTTCTATGCCATTATGGGCGACATATACTACAGCAAGGGAATGGGGAAGGAAGCCTATGCCGCGTATGACAGCTGTCTGCAGTGGAAGGACGACAACTTCGGCTGTCTGAACAATTACGCCTACTATCTGTCGGAAGAAGGCAAGGACCTCGAAAAGGCCGAGCAGATGAGTTACCGAACGGTGCAGGCCGAACCCGACAACAGCACTTATCTTGACACATACGCATGGATTCTGTTCAAGCGTAAAAAATATAAAGATGCCCAGCCGTATATCGACATGGCGATAAAGAACGACACCACCAACAGCGCAGTGCTGCTTGAGCATGCCGGCGACATTCACATAATGAACGGTGATACCGACAAGGCGCTTGAATATTGGCGCGAGGCCCTGAAGCAGCTCGGCGATGAGGACAACAAGGTGTTAATAAGAAAAATAAAACTGAAGAAATATGTTGAAAAATAAAAGCAGGCTGTTTCGCAGCATCATCTTTTCGGCAGTGTGTCTCACCGTAGTTTCGTGCGGCACAAAGAAGGCTGCCATGTCTGGCGGCTCGTCTTTGTCGTCGGGCAAAAACGATGTTGAAAACGTATTGGCGCGCAAGACCGACTTCCTGCGCAAGGTTTACGACAATGAAGTTTATGCGAAGGCCATATCAGCAAAGATAAAATTCAGCGTCAATGCCGGTTCTAAGGACATCACCGTGTCAGGCTCGCTGAAGATGAAGAAGGACGACGTGATACGCATACAGCTCACTCCGTTCGGACTTATGGAGGCCGGACGCATAGAGTTCACCAAGGATTATGTGCTAATGGTAGACCGCATCAACAAGGAATACATCAAAGCCTCATATAAGGACGTTGACTTTCTGCAGCGCAACGGTCTCGACTTTTACGCTCTGCAGGCATTGTTCTGGAATCAGCTCTATGTGCCTGGAACGCAGAGCATAACCGACTCGTCGCTCAAGAACTTCGACGTTACGTTCAACGATGCCGTGGCAAACACGCTCGTTACGCTCAGTCGGGGCAACATGAACTATGTATGGCAGACCGACAAGACAAGCGGACAGATAAAGGCCGTAGACATTACCTACAACAGCAAGACCGAGGGAAGCACCACGGTTAAGTGCACCTACGGCACCTTCAAGCCGCTTGGAGCAAAAAAGTTTCCTACAGACATAACCCTGATGCTGAACAGCAGTTCGGTGAAGAAGGCCAACGGTGTCTCCGTGAACATTTCGATGAGCGGAATAGACACTTCGTCCGACTGGGAAAGCCGCACCTCGGTTTCAGATAAATATAAAAAGGTGGAGGCTCAGGATGTTATTAACAGAATCTTAAAGTTGTAAATGAGAAGGATATTTATATTTCTACTGGCATTGTCTTTCGTGGTTCCTTCCATGGCGCAGAAAAAGCAGACCGCCAAGAAGAAAGCTACAACAAAGCGCGTGGTGAAGAAAACCACAAAGAAGAAAACCACAACGAAGACCGCCAACTATTCGAATGCTTCAATCAAGGGACTGCGCACTCAGCGTGCAAGCGTACAGCGCAAGATTAAGGAGCAGGAGCGGCTTCTGCGTGCCAATAAAGCCGATGTTAAGAAACGGCTCGACAATCTGATGATGATAAACAGCGAAATCGACCAACGACAGAAGTCGATTGAAGACATACAGAAAGATATCACGCATATAGACGGCAACATAGGCATGCTGAAAAATCAGCTCGCCACGCTCGAACAGCAGCTTCAGGACCGCAAGGCTAAGTATATAAAGTCGATGCGATACATGGCGAGCAACCGCACCATACAGGATAAGCTGATGTTTATCTTCAGTGCAAAGAACTTCGCCCAGATGTACCGCCGTTTGAGATTTGTACGCGAATATGCGGCCTATCAGCGTGCGCAGGGTGAGATGGTGAAGGCCAAGCAAAGCCAGATAGAGGACAAAAACAAGGAACTGCAGAGAGTGAGAGGGCACAAGAACAATCTGCTCTACAAGGGACAGCAGGAACGTGCCGCGCTGCAGGGCAAGCAGGCCGAACAGCAGCAAGTGGTGAACACTCTGCAGAAACAGCAGAAGACAATACAGTCGATCATTGCCGACCAGCGCAAGAAAGACGCTGCGCTTAACGCACAGATTGACAAGCTGATAGCCGAAGAGGTGGCCAAGGCCAAGGCAAGGGCTGAGGCTGAAGCCCGCAGAAAGGCTGCCGCAGCCGCTGCAGCAGCAAAGCGCAGGGCAGAAGAACTGGCACGCAAGAAAGCAGCCGCTGAGGCTGCAGCACGTGAGAATGCGCGCCGTGTGGCTGAGGCTAAGGCTCGCGAGGAGCGCCTGAAAGCCGAGGCAAGGGCAGCAGAGCGCAAGAGTGCCGAGGAAAAAGCCAAGGCAGAGCAGGCTGCACGCGAGGCTGAGGCCGACCGAGTGGCAGCAGAGCGCAAGGCAAAGGTAGAGGAGATGAGGCACGAGAACGAGGTGGCAAGAGCCAAGAAGGAGGCTAAGGAAGCCGTAGCCTTCGACTCGGAAGACCGTAAGCTCAGCGGCAGTTTTGAGCGCAACCGCGGCCGTCTGCCTATGCCTATCACAGGCTCTTACAGAATAGTAAGCCATTTCGGACAATATACCGTTGAAGGACTCAAGAACGTCAAGCTCGACAACAAGGGCATCAACATACTTGGAAGTCCGGGAGCTTCAGCCCGTTCGATATTCGACGGCGAGGTTAGCGCCGTGTTCGGTTTCGGCGGCACGATGGTCGTTATGGTGCGTCATGGAAGCTATATATCGGTTTACTGCAACTTGCGCTCAGTAAGCGTCCACCGCGGTCAGCACGTCAGTGCCCGTCAGGCTCTCGGCGTTGTGGGCGACGACAACATATTGCAGTTCCAGTTGCGCCGCGGTACGGCAAAGCTCAATCCTGAGTCGTGGCTCGGCAGGTAGCATTCTGACTAACGCGATAATATATGCTCAGAAATGGCCTCTGCGACGGTGTGACAACGATTCCGTAACACATTTTTTGTCAGATAATTTTATTACTGCCAATTGTGTGCCGGTATGTCAGTATAACCGTCGTGCGGGGTGTATGCATATTTTTCTCACAAGCCAGAAAAATATTATTTAAAATTATCTGAAAAGAAAAATTTTGATTACTTTTGCGAAATAATAAGGTGTAAGGACATATGGACGATGAACTTAGAATAATTATAAGCGGAGGTGGCACCGGAGGCCACATCTTCCCGGCCGTTTCAATAGCCAATGCAATCAGAGCAAAACATCCCGATGCAAAAATATTGTTTGTCGGAGCGTTAGGACGCATGGAAATGCAGCGCGTGCCGGCGGCAGGCTACGAGATAGTAGGACTTCCGATAAGCGGCTTCAACAGAAAGAACATGCTCAAGAACGTGGTAGTTCTTTACAGAATATGGAAGAGCCAGCAGATGGCTAAGAAGATAATACGCAAGTTCAAGCCGATGGCTGCTGTCGGAGTTGGCGGATATGCCAGCGGTCCTATGCTCAACGAATGTACAAAGATGGGCATACCTTGCCTCATACAGGAGCAAAACTCTTATGCGGGCGTAACCAACAAGATATTGTCGAAGAAGGTAGACCGCATCTGTGTTGCCTACGACGGCATGGAAAGATTCTTCCCCGCTGACAAGATAGTAAAGACAGGCAACCCTGTGCGTCAGGCCCTGCTCGACACAAAGATAACAAAAGCCGAGGCGCTGAAGAGCTTCGGACTGTCTGAAGGCAAGAAGACGATACTCATTGTGGGCGGAAGTCTCGGCGCAAGGACAGTGAACGAGAGCGTGCTCCAGAATCTCGACATGATAAAGGAGTCAGGCGTACAGTTTATATGGCAGACAGGAAAATACTATAACGCGTCGATAATGGAAGAGCTGAAGAAGCGCGGCACATTCCCGACATTGTGCGTTACCGACTTCATCTCTGACATGGGTGCCGCATACAAGGCTGCCGACCTGGTTATCAGCCGTGCCGGCGCAAGCAGCATATCAGAGTTCTGCCTCATAGGCAAGCCGGTTATCCTTGTTCCTTCGCCTAACGTTGCCGAAGACCATCAGACAAAGAACGCCATGGCCCTGGTAAACAAGAACGCCGCCCTGTACGTGAAAGACGCCGACGCTCCCGCAGAAGTGGTTAAGCTGGCGTTGCAGACGGTTCAGGACGATGCCAAACTGAAAGATCTGAGCGAGAACATACTTAAGCTCGCTCTTCCTGATTCAGCCGACATAATAGCTGACGAAGTGGTTAAGCTCGCTCGCCGCGGTAAATGATGCGCAGGCAAGAGACAGACATCACAGACAAAAAACTATATAGTAAGTAAAAAATAATTGCAACATATATAAGACAGAGGACATAAAGATGTCCGGGCGGGCTAAGGTCCGTTTCAGTAGCGAATAATAAAGATAATGGAACTGAAAGATATTAAAGCTGTATATTTTGTAGGAGCAGGCGGCATAGGCATGAGCGCCATAGCACGTTTCTTCCTGCACAGAGGCGTGGTCGTGGCCGGATACGACAAAACTCCTTCAGCATTGACAACACAGCTCGAGAAGGAAGGCATGTTGATTCATTATGAAGAAAACATAGACGAAATACCGCATGCATGCAGAAACCAGAAGTCTGCACTTGTGATATATACACCGGCAATACCGGCCGACCACAAGGAACTGGTATATTTCCGTGAGAACGGATTCGACGTTGAGAAGCGCGCTCAGGTGCTTGGCATGCTCACACGCTCGCACAAGGGACTTTGCGTGGCAGGAACACACGGCAAGACCACAACGTCGACAATGTGCGCCCACATCATGCACCAGAGCCACATCGACTGCAACGCCTTCCTCGGCGGAATATCTAAGAACTACAGCTCCAATTATATCCTGAGCAAGGAGAGCGACTTCGTGGTTATCGAGGCAGACGAGTTCGACCGCAGTTTCCACTGGCTGCGCCCGTGGATGAGCGTCATAACGTCAACCGACCCCGACCATCTTGACATCTATGGCACCAAGGAAGCCTATCTCGAAAGTTTCGCACATTATTCTTCACTGATTCAGCCCGGCGGAGCACTCATCATACATAAGGACCTTGAGATGAAGGCAAGAGTGCAGCCCGGTGTCAGGGTGTACGAATACAGCCGCGACAGCGGCGACTTCCACGCCGAGAACATCGTGATTGAGAACGGCAACATATCGTTCGACTTCATTTCTCCCGTTGAGAACGTGTGCGGCATACAGCTCGGTCAGCCCGTGCCCATCAACATCGAGAACAGCGTGGCTGCAATGGCCATGGCACAGCTCAACGGCTGTACGCCCGAAGAACTGAAATACGGCATGAAGACATACCGCGGAGTTGACCGCCGCTTCGACTTCAAGATAAAGAACGACAAGATTGTCTTCCTGAGCGACTATGCCCATCATCCTAAGGAAATCTATCAGAGCGCAAAGAGCATACGCGAGCTGTATAAGGACAAGAAGATAACCGTAATCTTCCAGCCCCATCTCTACACCCGCACACGCGACTTCTATAAGGACTTTGCCGATAGCCTGAGTCTGCTCGACGAGGTTGTGCTCTGCGACATCTATCCCGCACGCGAGGAGCCTATCCCCGGCGTTACATCACAGCTTATCTACGACAACCTGAAGGAAGGCGTCGAGAAGAAGATGATACACAAGGAGGATGTTCTGTCGTTCGTTAAGGACAACGACTTCGAGGTGCTCGTGGTGCTCGGCGCCGGCGACCTCGACAACTATGTTCCACAGATAGAGAAAATACTTCAAGACAAGTATAAATAAATGCATCGGAAACTGAAAAGAACCATACTCATAACGCTCGACGTGTTTCTTGCGGTTTACCTGGTGATGGCGATAACATCGTTCAATCACCCGGAGGAGACACATAGCGTGTGTACCAAGGTTACGATAAATGTTGAGGATGAAAGCACCAACGGATTCCTCAGTGCAAAGGAGGTTAAGCGCATTCTTGAGCGAAGCCGCCTTTACCCGTTTAAAAAGAAAATGGCCGATGTCAATCCGCGCGACATCGAGGACAAACTGAAAGACACGCCCTTTGTCAACACTGCACAGTGCTATAAGACAAAGGACGGCAACGTCTTTATAAGCATCACGCAGCGACTGCCCATCGTGAGGGTTAAGAATGTCAGCGGTGACGACTATTATCTTGACGAGGAAGGAGGCATAATGCCTAACAGCAAGTACACGTCAGACCTGATAATAGCCACCGGATACGTCAGCCGCTGGTATGCCCGCAACTATCTGGCTTATCTTGCAAATGAGCTGATGAAAGACGACTTCTGGAAAAACCAGATTGTGCAGATTAACATCTTGCCCGACATGGGCGTTGAACTTGTGCCCCGCGTAGGCGAGCACATCGTATATCTCGGAAATCTTCCGCAGACTAAATACATTAACCGCCGCAAGGCTCTCGTACAGGACTTTGTAGCGAAGAAAATGGACCGGCTGAAGAAGTTTTACAAATACGGACTCAGCCAGGCCGGCTGGAACAAATACTCTTACATAGACCTGGAGTTTGACAACCAGATAATATGCAAAAAGAGTAAGAAGGCAGACATATAAAAAACAGAAACAACAAATTGATAACGTATGGCAGCAAAGGATTTTATAGTAGCAATAGAATTGGGCTCATCAAAGGTTACAGGTATTGCGGGCAAGAAGAATCTTGACGGAAGCATATCTGTGCTTGCCGTTGTGAAAGAAGACTCATCATCGTTCATCCGCAAGGGTGTCGTTTACAATATTAATCAGACTGTTCAATGTGTGTCCAACATAGTGAAGAAACTCTCCGTGGTTCTGAAGTCAGAGATTTCGCAGGTTTATGTGGGCGTGGGCGGACAGTCTATACGCAGCGAGAAAAATGTTATAGGCAGAGACCTTCTGAGCGACACTATCGTTACGCAGGAGATGGTCAACGAGCTGATGGACACCAACCGCAACATGACTTATCCTGAGCAGGAAATTCTTGACGCGGCCACACAGGAATATAAGGTGGGCAACCAGCTGCAGCTCGACCCCGTGGGCATACAGTGCAGCCGACTTGAAGGCAACTTCCTCAATATATTGTGGCGCAAGACCTTTTACCGCAATCTGAACAAATGTTTCGAGACTGCCGGCATTGCCATTGCCGAGATGTATCTGGCGCCGCTGGCGCTTGCCGACAGCGTGCTCTCTGACTCTGAGAAGCGTTCGGGATGCGTGCTTGTTGACCTTGGTGCCGACACTACTACCGTTTCTGTTTACTATAAGAATATCCTTCGTCATCTTGCCGTCATACCTCTTGGAGGAAACAACATAACCAAGGACATTGCCTCACTGCAGATGGATGAGGCCGACGCGGAAAAGATGAAGCTGAAATACGGCAATGCCTATACCGACAACAACGATATTGACAACACGCTGATGCTGCCTATCGACTCTGAGCGAAGCGTTGAGTGCCGCAAGTTTATTGATATTGTTGAAGGACGACTGCAGGAAATCATTGAGAATGTGTGGTATCAGGTGCCTGTTGAATATGCCGACCGTCTGCTCGGTGGCATCATTCTCACAGGAGGAGGCTCTAACATGAAGAACATAGACATCGCCTTCAGAAACCACACACACATAGAGAAAATACGTATTGCGAAGTTTGTTACGCAGACTATCAATTCGAGCAACCCTGACATCAATGCCCACAACGGCATGATGAACACCGTGCTCGGCATACTGGCCAAAGGCGACATGAACTGCGCCGGCGAAGATTACAACGAACACACCGACTTGTTCGGCACAGACAAGCCAAAACCGGCAGCCAATGTGCAGCAGCAGCCTCATGTGCAGCCGCGCAGCAACAGCGAGGGCGTTGTGCTTACCGAGGCTGAGAAACAAAAGATTGAAGAGATGCGGCGCAAGGCTGCCGAAGAGGCCGCACGAAAGGAGCGCGAAAGCGAAAAACCGGCTGACGAAGAGCCTGTGAAGGAAAAGAAAGGCATGAATCCTCACGTGAAGAGACTCAAGAACTGGTTTAAGAGTCTTGTTTCTGAGGACGAATAAGGCAGATGCGGCATCGTTGTAACAAACTTATAAATACGATAAAAAATAAACAGAGATATGGCTGATACACAAAGAATAGTGGATTTCGGTGAGCCCGAAAAAGAAAAGAGCATAATAAAAGTTATCGGAGTAGGCGGCGGTGGAGGCAACGCCGTTAACCACATGTACCGCGAGGGCATACACGATGTGTCGTTCGTGCTGTGTAACACAGACAATCAGGCACTCAACGATTCGCCCGTGCCCGTGCATCTGCAGCTCGGCAAGGAGGGACTCGGAGCCGGCAACAAGCCTGCAAAGGCGCGCGAGGCTGCCGAGGAGAGCATTGAAGACATAAAGGCTATGCTCAACGACGGCACCAAGATGGCATTCATAACCGCCGGAATGGGCGGAGGTACAGGCACAGGCGCAGCCCCTGTAATCGCACGCGTCTCTAAGGAACTTGGCATACTTACCGTGGGTATCGTTACCATACCGTTCCGCTTTGAGGGCGAGCGCAAAATAGACCAGGCTCTCGACGGAGTGGAGGAGATGTCGAAGCATGTTGACGCCCTGCTCGTTATCAACAACGAGCGTCTGCGCGAGATTTACACAGAGCTGTCTATTCTCGACGCCTTCGGCAAGGCCGACGACACCCTGAGCATAGCAGCCAAGAGTATAGCAGAGATTATCACCGTTCACGGACTTATCAACCTCGACTTCAACGATGTTAAGACCGTGCTTAAAGACGGCGGCGTGGCCATAATGAGTACGGGCTACGGCGAAGGCGAAGGCCGTGTAAAGCGTGCCATAGAAGACGCTCTCAACTCACCTTTGCTCAACGACAATGATGTGTTCAACGCCAAGAAGATTCTGCTCAGCATATCGTTCTGCAGCGACAAGAACAGCAACAACGGTCTGATGATGGAGGAGATGAACGACGTCAACGACTTCATGGCTAAGTTTGGCAACGACTTTGAAATCAAGTGGGGACTTGCCACCGACCCCGAACTGGGCAACAAGGTTAAGGTTACAATCCTTGCCACAGGCTTCGGCATTGAGAACGTAGACGGCATGAACGAACACTACAAGAAGCACACTCAGGAGGAGAACGAGCGCCGTGCCGAGGAAGAAGAGAAGGCTGCCGAGCGCCGTGCTAAGCGTGAGCACTATTACGGCACCGACGGCAAGAGCGCCAAATATAAGCGTCGTCCGCACATATATATATTCCGTCAGGAAGACCTCGACAACGACGACGTTATATCATCTGTTGAGTCGACGCCTACATACAAGCGCACCCGTCAGGAACTGGAGGAGATACGCAACCAGTCGATGGGGCAGGTGAAGAAGGCCGAAAACGAGGACAACAAAATACAGGGAACAATAAAGTTTGGATGATTGCTAATTCATAATTCACAATTCATAATTCATAATTCATAATTTATAATTAGCTGACGCTGAACTTCGTTTCATAATTTATAATTCTTAATTCATAATTAAAATGTTATTTGATCAGATAAGCAATGATATAAAGGAGGCCATGAAGGCCCGCGACAAGGTGCGTCTTGAAACCTTGCGCAACATCAAGAAAGTGTTTATTGAGGCAAAGACAGCTCCGGGAGCCAACGACACTCTTGAGGATGCCGACGCCATGAAGATTCTTGCCAAGTTGGCTAAGCAGGGCAAGGAGTCGGCTGCAACATACGTGCAGCAGAACCGTCAGGACCTTGCAGACGAGGAGCTGGCACAGGTGGCTGTAATCGAAGGTTATCTGCCGAAGGCTATGACAGAAGAGGAAATCGAGGCAGCTGTTAAGGAAATAATTGCACAGACTGGTGCCCAGGGCATGAAAGACATGGGCAAGGTTATGGGCGTTGCCTCTAAACAGATGGCTGGTCGTGCCGACGGCCGCGTTATCTCCGGCATCGTAAAGAAACTGCTTGCATAAGCATTTTCTTTCTTATATAAAATGATAATCAGCCTGAACGGACTAAAAAGGTCTGCTCAGGCTGATTTTTTTGATGTGCCGGCAACAGAACTTTGTCTCCATTTGCACAAAATGTTGTATAGAGTCTAACGTTAATAGCAGAACACACAGCTCTAACTCCTAAAACACAGTATATGACTTTAACACCCCTAACTCCTTTAACTACTGAAACAAGACATATGACTTTAACTCCTCTAACTACTTTAACTCCTTTAACTCCTAAAAACACGGCATATGACTTTAACTCCTTTAACTACTTTATTAAAAAAACTCGTCACTCGTCACAATCGTGTATAATGCATTGAAATTCAGCAACTTATGATGTGATGAGTTGATTTCTTAACTCGTCACACCCGTCATACTTACGTCAGCCGTGATGAGTCGGTCCGGCAACTCGTCACATCTTAACATCTTGACAGACAGCTTGTTATGCGCGATTGTGACGAGTGATGAGTTTTTTATAAACTAAAATTGATAAATGATCCATGCGTATCAGTATGCAATTAGAGTCAACCATTATCAGTAATATGTCCGGTTTTGGTCAACCTTAATAAGTAAATAAATCTACATCTTTATTTCCGTATCTTTAAAAGGTGCACTTTTGCGTTCTAAAAGGCCACTTTTCAGCATGCAAAAGCATACCTTTTGCATCATCGTTTGCCGTGTTTTGTAAGTTCAGCATGATAAGTTCTGCTGATAAAATTCTCAATTCTCCATTCTCAATTCACCATTTTGATTTGCTTTTTCAGTCTGTACTTAATAGTTCTCAGTGCTCCCGGAGTTATGGCCATAATTCGCTGAATGTCCTTGTCGCTGAAGCCTATAGTAATCAGTGACAGGGCAAACAGACTGTTGGTTGTCAGTTTGCCATATCTGCTTTCGGCCTCTTTTGCCTTTTCTGAATATTCAATTCTGAAGTATTCGATGAATGCCTCAAAATCGTCCTTGCTCCATTTTATGGTTGTTCCGCCCTCGGCAATCTCTTTGTGCAGCCTTTTTCCGCGGCTCACTGTTTCAGCCTCATGCTTCCTGATGTCTTCAATTTTCTTTTTCAGTTTCTTTATTTCCTTGTCCCTGTCCTTACCCGATGCCGCCATGCTCTCCATCTGCTGCGTGTACATATCAATCTTCTCTCTGTCTTCCTCCATCATGTTTCTTGCCCGGCTCATCTTCTTTCTGTGGTATACGGCGGCAGCTATGATGATAATTGCGAGTGCTGCAATGGCAGTGGCTGCAGCCGGCATCCATTGTCCGGCATTCTTCACGGCCTCGTCTTTCTCGATGTCCTCTTGTAGTGCAAGCATGTCTTCAGTATGTTGTCTTGCCTTCAGACTGTCTATCGCCGCCTTGCTTCTTTCCGCCAGCTCCATTGCCTCCTTATATTCGCCCTGCTCCTTCTTTATGTCAGACATCCACGCCAGCACTTCAGCCTTGATGTCGAATTCGCCGTCGGCTGCTGCCTTTTCGCATAGTTTCAATGCCTCGGCTTTTAGTCCTTTGTCCATATATATTACTCCGAGTATAAATTCTGCCCTCGCCGTCGGTTTAGCTTTGATGGACATTAATATATATTTTTCGGCAGAGTCAGGCTTGTTGGAATTATAATAGTAAGCTCCTGCATTAGCATAGAAGTCGGCTTTTAGTTCTTTATGAAGATAACTTGTGTATTTTAATGCTTCTCTCATATAGTGTTCGCAGCTGTCGTCCATGTCTTTGTTGTTAAATATAGCCGCCATTTGGAACATATCCTCCACAATCCATGCTTTATTGCCTGTTATTCTGGAATTTTGTAGCGCAATATATTCATATTTTAAGGCAGTATTAAGATTGTCTGCCTTCATGTTAATGAAAGCAATTTGTTCGGCTATGTGATGTAAAAGAGCTTTATTGTCAGATTCTTTTGCATGTATTTCACCTGCCTTCAGTGTTAATATGGCTTCTTTTATTTTGTCTTTGTTGCGTAGTATTGCACCTTTATAGTAATAAGATTTTGCGAGTTGCTCTGCATTGTAGTGTTTTGTGTAATATTCAATGCATCCGTTTATGATGGAGTCGGGCATAGGCGTCATATACAAAACGTGACGTGTCTGCGTCATCAAAAGATTATAATATGCTTTGTCGCTTTCATCCTTTAGATCCTCATCATTGATGCTTTTAAGTACTTTCATTGCCGAATCGTTTTTTGTTTGGTACAATAATGTATCTGCCAAAACGAGTTTTTTGTGTGTTTCTCTGTTGTAATTGCAGCTGCCAAGGATAAGTATTATTGCTATAGAGAATAATAAAATTCTTTTCATTAATGTCATGTTTTTTGTTGTTTCAAAGTTAATCAATTTATGTTGAAAAGCATGTGGATTTAAGATGTTTTTGTCCTTGTGCTTATTTAAAGCGTCACAATTTTCGCCCTCATGAAACTATTATATGCTAAATAAATGCTTGAAGCATAATGATTTAGATGCATTTCGTAATTGTGACACCGCCAAAAAATAATCATTCTTAAATTTGGAGATGTTTAAACGATAATCTAATTTTGAGATTAGAAAAATCTGATGCAAATAAAAAAATAATTTAAATACGTGATAAAATATGGAAAAGAAAGTAAGACTTTTGGTAATCATTTCTCTGTTGTTGATCAGCTTGGGAACAGTGGCTCAGAATGCTTCAAATGAAAGCAAGTTTGTCGATAGGCTTGTAGCGGAACTTAATGTCGGTGTGGGCACAAAGTGTCATGGAGTCAGTCCTCTTGAACTTAGTGCAAACCTCGGTTATCGTTTTATTCCGCGTATGTATGCCTTTGTTCATGCTGGTGGCCTTTATGGACTTTCAGATGATAATCATGGCCAGACATATTCAAAGAGTTGTGTGCTGGGTGGCGGTCTTGGATACACGCTTTGTCAAGTAGACAATGTTGGCGTTGACCTTCGTGGAACTGTCTCTTCAAGTATTGGCGATGCCGACTGGAAACATGTCGTTTATGATGCAGCTCTTATTTTTCACGTTGGCGGAAAACTTAAGATGAATTTAGGACTTGGTTTCCGCCATATCAATTCGCGCACGGCAGGCTTGGGCAATTATAATGGATTCTACGGCACGATAGGTTTCGGTATATAATCAGATTGGTAGCTTCTTTTGTGGCAGAATTATTAACTTATATATTTTATGCTCCGGCTAATTTTAGTTTGGCCGGAGCATACCCGTTAAGTCTTTTGTTCGGTTCTGAATAATTTCTATATAAACTGTAATTTATTAGAAATGAACCGAAATGAACTTACTAAAATAAATAACGACTTTAATTTTTGCCTACATTTGTAAACAATACACAGACAGATTTGCATAACGATAGAAATATTTCTGACTGCATTGACAATTTGTCTTGCGTGATATAAAAAATTTTAAGCAATAATCTTAAAATCATACGCTATGAGTAGAATAAGTTTTAGGAAAGACAGGTTAGATATCCTTTTCAGCACTCTTATGCTTTTATCTGCCGTAGAGCCTGTGTTTGGAGACATACTCGTGATAGATTATCTAATTTATGGGTTGATGGCTGTGTGCGCTGTGTTGATGCTTGTGTTCTTGGTGAAAGATCTGATTAAGGATGCGCGCGGCTTCATTTCGAGTTATACATCGAGGTCGGTCTTTTGGATTATTGATGCTGTAATCTGTCTTATAGGCCTGGCTGTAGGCTATGCGTTCAACTCAAATTTAGTTAGCTGTTGGATTTTTCTGTTTATCTGTTTTGGCGTTTTATATTTTCTACCGACACCAAAGGGAACGAAAACAACGTGATATTGCAGGGGACGTACCCCAGGTGCGTCCGAAAGCGTTATATATGATTGATAATGTAAAGGTGGACGCACCTGGGGTACGTCCTACGTGCTTAGGCATGATAATGGTTTGTTGCGCCTCTTCTTGTGAGTATAAATCTGTAGAAAATTACATTTGTTGCTTTACTCTCTCTATTTGACTTCGTTGAAGTTTTTAATGATTATGGTAGTTAAATTTAATTTTAGTGCCTTATGAAAAAAGCAAAAGTAATAATTCTTTCCCTCATACTTCTGATGGGTATTGTATGGTGGGGCTTTGTGTTGTTTGGAATAGAACTGAGGTATTCCTTTATGATTTTGCCGCTGGTGCTTGTAACACTGACGTCTTTATTGAAAAACAATGAAAGCACCCGCTTTGACAAGCTGGAACTGGCATTAGAGGTGTTGGCTCTGCTGGCCATGGTGTATTTTACTGTTTTCATGCTGCTTCCTTTCTGACCGTTACGGAAAAGCGTTGTGAAAAATTTGAACAGTATTAATAATTTAATGTGATAATCCGACCGGTTATTATTCGGCCGGGTTATTGCGTATTTCAATGGATATCGGTAATGAACTGAAATAAACTTCTGGAAAGTTGAAAATGTTCAGGATTTTTCCTAACTTTGTGAACATAAGGCGAAATGAGCTTGCCGAACCGCATCAACACATTCTATATGCGGCATTACAGGGTGTCTGTTTATGCCGCAAGTTTTTATAAAATCAGTATAACATGAAAGTTATTGTAAATACAGGCTTTGGCTTAAAGCCCGCGGGAATAGAAATAGTTAAGAATGGGCAGAGAATAATGTACAGCCCGATGAAAAATGACTGTTGGGTGTTCGGCGCGAACGCGGGCGACCGTATTGAAGTCAGATTAAAGTTTGCCGGCTCACCACGGTTGACGGTGGCATCATTTGTGTGTCAGGAAGGAAAAGATACATGCTATGTATATCCAGCAAGGCTGTATAAAAGATTAGAACTTGCAAGTTTTAAGATATTGCCTTGTTTATGCTTGCTGTTTTTTGTGTTTAGAATGTTGGTGCAGTCAGACGTTTACTACAGCCTTTGTGTAGGCATGATAGTGCTGACGGCTTTGTCGCTGATAATCTTAATGTCGAGTGTGGGGTATTCATCCATGCGGAAAAAGCTGTTTAAGTTTGATGTATTGTGATTTTAACCTGTAAATATTTAAAAAAACGAAAACCTATGAGAAAAGTAGATTTAAAGACCGGCAAGACTGAAATAATTTTCAGTGTTTTTCTTCTTTTGTTTGCCATTGAGCCGCTGTTCGCCGGCATGCCAATGGTGGATTATGCTGTTTGGGGATTAATAGTTTTGTGTATTGTGTTGCTGATTGTGTCCTTGGCAAGAAATTTGGCTAAGGATGCGCGCGGTTTTCTTTCGCGCTATACGTCAAGATCAGTTTTTTCGGTTGTAGATATTGTCATCAGTATTATAGGAGTGGCTGTAAGTTATGCGGTGGAGTCAAATTTAAATGCCTTTTGGATTTTCATGCTTGTCCTTACTGTCATATCATATTTTCTGCCTACGCCTAAAGGAGCGAAAACAGAGTGATTTAAGACTTAATATCCATAGTGGTATACGCCTGAGGCGTGTCCGGATGATCATGTGGATTATTATAAAATGATTCATAATAGAAATGTGGGACAAATTTTCGTGTGCTCAAGCATTATGACTGTTTGGGTTGGAACATAAATGTTAATTTATTAAAAACGATGTCACGATATGGCGTGCTGTACGTTTCATGATAAAAGTACAATCTAAAATTATTTTTATTATGAAAAAGATATTGTTCTTATTGGCTCTTCTTATGGCCATGGCTACAGCCGGAGCGCAGAATGCGTCGAACGAAAAGAGTTTTGCTGATAAATTGTATATAAATCTTGGAGTCAGTGCAGGAACGGGATGTGACAATGTGCATCCGCTTACGCTCAATGCCGACATTGGTTATAAGTTTGTTCCGCGATTGTATGCCTTTCTGCATGGCGAGAGTATCTACGGCCACAGCGACGCCGAGGGACTGAAAACTTACGTCACTTCGCAGAATCTTGGTGGAGGCTTGGGCTATACGTTCTATAAAGATGACGTTACGGCCATAGACCTTCGCGGTACGGTGTCGACGAGTGTAGGCAATGCCGACTGGAAAAATGTTGCCTACGATCTTGGCGTCATGTTCAGGGTGGGGCGGGGCCCTCTGAAGTTTGATTTCGGCGTAAGTTTCCGTCACATGAGTTCGCGTACAGCAGGCATTGGTTCATACAACGGCGCATTCTTTACATTGGGAGTGGGAATCTGAATATAAGTGAAAAGAGAAAAGCGAAGAATGAAGAATCCAAATGTTATCTTATTACAAAAACGCTATGGTGAATACTTTGTATTGCATATATAGCAATAACGTAAATGTTCCGGCTGATTTATAGTCTGCCGGAACATTTGTATAATGATTTGATGTCAGTCTGCTGTTTTGTGTAAAACGGAAATACGAAAACAGAATATTGTAAGATTAGTTCATGCAGAATTTGTCGATCAGCAAAAAGTTATTTTGAATAAAGAAAGTTCTGCGTTTGTGACATTGGTAATTTTCTTAATTCTTAATTTTTACTTCTTAATTCAACTAAACAGCTCTTTTAGAACCTGGAGCGATTTAAGTTCGGGCAGTCCGGGCATGTGTATGCGGTAATAGCTTATTATGGCGTCGACCATCCTGTTGCGGTCGGCGTGCGACATGCGGTAAAGGTGCATCGTGGCATAGTTCATGCGCAGCAGCAGACCGATCTTTTGGGCGTCGTCAGGCTCCAGTACGTCAGTGTGCATCGGGCGCTGGCGGCAGAAACAGCTGCCCCTCATGTCGAACCAGTCGCCAGGCTCATAGTTGTCGGTGTTAGGATAAAATCCGAGAAACCTTGAAAGTCGCATCATGAACACAATGTGGAAGTTGGCAAAGCCCTCGCCGCATCCGTCGAGCCACCTTATGCTGTTCTCAATATATGAGAATGTGGTAGGGTCGGTCTGTTCGCGGCGCGTCGTGCAGCGCAGAAACTCGACCATGAACAGCGAAATGGCTGTCTTATACGGGTTGAATGGTATGGATGTGAAGGGCACTGCTATGCGTGCGTCCTTTAGTCGCTGCAGATTGGCGTTCTGCCGTATGTCTATGTCAGTGTCGAGAATGAAGAGCGGCTGGAAATATTGTTTCTTCAGTTTGCCCCTTGCCGACGTCGGAATACGTATGATGCACGACGTTCTGCCGCACGATTCGGTGAGAAAATCAACAATCATCTGCTGCTCGCCGTATTTGAATGAATGAAGCACTATAGCCCTTGTTTTTGTTAGCATATCTGCAAAAATACAAGAATTTTACGGTTTTTGCGAAAAAAGTCTTGAAAAAGTTTGGAAGTTTAAAATAAAACCTCTACCTTTGCACCGCAAATTTATCACATGGTCCCTTCGTCTATCGGCTAGGACGAGAGATTTTCATTCTCTAAAGAGGAGTTCGACTCTCCTAGGGACTACTAACAAAATAAAAAGGAATAATAACAAAGATGGCAAATCACAAATCATCAGTTAAGAGAATCCGTCAGGACAAGAAAAGAACATTGCACAATAGATATTATGCAAAGACTATGCGTAATGCAGTGCGTAAGTTGCGCGCTATAACAGACAAGGAAGAGGCTCTGAAGCTGTATCCTAGTGTACAGAAGATGCTTGATAAATTGGCTAAGACCAATATCATCCACAAGAACAAAGCTTCTAACCTGAAGTCAAAGTTGGCGTGCCACATCAGCAAGTTAGGATAAGTTAAATTATAAATAAGAGACAATGAGGGCCGTAATCTTAATTGATTACGGCCCTTTTTCTGTTGTATACAGCCTTTGTCCAATGGCCGTAACGGTGAATGGCAGATGAAATTATATTACGTTTCATGTGGCTGTTATGTGTGTGCCTGTGGCGTGTGGCCGGGGCTGTGGAGTGTGCCGTATGAGATGAACACTTAACAGTGTAGATAAACACCGCTATTTCATTTTTTTTATGGTTAAAAGCCTTCGCGGTGTCGTGATTTTTTAGTATATTTGCACGATAATTTACATTGAAGCGAAATGGCAGAAAATCAAATCAACGAGAATAATTATTCAGCCAGTAACATACAGGTGCTTGAAGGACTGGAGGCAGTGCGCAAGCGCCCGGCGATGTATATCGGCGACATCAGCGAGAAGGGTCTTCACCATCTGGTGAACGAGACCGTAGACAACTCTATCGATGAGGCTATGGCCGGATTCTGTACCCATATAGAAGTTACTATAAACGAGGACAATTCTATAACCGTGCAAGACAACGGCCGTGGTATTCCGGTGGATGAGCACAAGAAACTGCATAAGTCGGCTCTTGAAGTGGTAATGACAGTGCTTCATGCCGGCGGTAAATTCGACAAAGGTTCATATAAGGTTTCAGGAGGTCTTCACGGCGTGGGTGTATCTTGTGTCAACGCATTGTCAACCCATATGCTCTCACAGGTGTTCCGCGACGGAAAAATTTATCAGCAGGAATATGAAAAAGGCAAGCCGCTCTATCCTGTAAAGGTTGTCGGCGAAACCGAATTGCGCGGAACCCGTCAGCAGTTCTGGCCGGATCCGACGATATTCACCACAACGGTATATAAATACGACATCATAGCGAAGCGTATGCGCGAGCTGGCATATCTTAACGCCGGCATAAAGATTACGCTGACAGACCTGCGTCCCGATGAGGAAGGAAAAACAAAGCAGGAAGTGTTCCACGCAAAAGACGGACTGAAAGAGTTTGTGCGCTATATCGACCGTCACCGCACGCATCTGTTTGACGATGTTATATATCTGAAGACCGAGAAGCAGGGCATACCTATCGAGGTGGCTGTGATGTACAACACCGACTACAGTGAGAACATACACTCGTATGTAAACAATATCAACACCATTGAAGGCGGTACGCATCTTGTAGGTTTCCGCATGGCGCTTACACGTACATTGAAAAAGTATGCCGACAATGATCCCGTTATATCAAAACAGATTGAGAAAGCAAAGATAGAGATTGCTGGCGAAGACTTCCGTGAGGGTCTTACTGCCGTAATCTCGATAAAAGTAGCCGAGCCTCAGTTTGAGGGTCAGACAAAGACCAAGTTGGGCAACAGCGAGGTTACAGGAGCCGTTCAGCAGGCTGTTTCAGAGGCTCTCTCATATTATCTTGAGGAGCATCCGAAAGAGGCAAAGCAGATATGCGATAAGGTGATACTGGCTGCAACGGCACGTATCGCGGCGCGCAAGGCACGTGAGAGCGTTCAGCGCAAGAATCCTATGACCGGAGGCGGTCTGCCAGGCAAACTTGCCGACTGCTCAAACAAAGACCCGAAAGAGTGCGAGATATTCCTCGTCGAGGGAGATTCGGCCGGCGGTTCGGCCAAGCAGGGCCGCGACCGTTACACACAGGCTATATTGCCTCTGCGCGGAAAGATTCTTAACGTGGAGAAGGTTATGTGGCACAAAGTGTTCGAGAGCGAGTCGGTTATGAACATCATACAGAGTATCGGCGTACGCTTCGGCGTTGACGGCGAGGACGATAAGGAGGCAAACATCGACAAACTGCGTTACGACAAGATAATAATAATGACCGATGCCGATGTCGATGGTTCACACATCGACACCCTTATTATGACTCTCTTCTATCGTTTTATGCCGAAGGTTATTCAGGACGGACATCTGTATATTGCCACTCCGCCGCTTTATCTCTGCACTTACAAGAATAAGGTTAAGGAGTATTGCTACACCGATCAGCAGCGCCAGGCGTTCCTCGACAAGTACGGCAACGGCGTTGAGGACGGCAAGAGTATACACACGCAGCGTTACAAAGGTTTGGGTGAGATGAATCCTGAGCAGCTTTGGGACACTACAATGAATCCTGAGACACGCCTGCTGAAGCAGGTTACGATAGAGAATGCTGCCGAGGCCGACGAGATATTCTCAATGCTGATGGGCGATGACGTTGAGCCGCGCCGCCAGTTTATTGAGCAGAATGCGACTTACGCAAACATTGACGCATAAAAATATAGGCAAAGTTCTCATAATGTAATATATTTAAAGGCGCGTGACCTGTACGATATGGCAGGTGCGCGCCTTTTTTGTTGTCTGTCCGTAAGTTTTCTGACGTAAGGATAACGGTGTGAAGTCTGCTTATATAGTTGCAATAAGCTCGCCCTCATGTCTGATGTATAGAAACTTCGTGCCGCACATTTCGGCTTCTTTTCCGAATGTCATGGCTTTTTCTCTTGCCGGCGGAAAGTGCATAGGTGCCAGATATGTTGTCTTGATAGTCTGAAGCCATTGTCGTGCGCCACGTGCAAAGTCGGTGCCGAGGCGCGGGTCGACGGGAAACATAGCCAGGTCGACAGCCGGATATTCTGCCTTTATGTCGCGCAGCACAGCCTTGAAGTCGCCCTCCATCTTCTTTACTTCCTGTGGTGTTGACTCGTCTTCCCAGTGCCAGTTGTTCAGGTCGCCTGCATGAAATATCTTCTTTCCGTCAGTCTCAAGCATGAACGACACTCCTGCGTCGGTAGATCCGAAGGCCTTTATTTTTATATATTCGTCGTTGTAAACGTCGCCTTTGCGCATAACAACGTCGGCATCGGTTTCTTTAGCTCTGTGGCGTCTTATTATGTCGCGTGAGAGTATTATCCTCTTATCTCCATTCGGCACGTTCATTGCTATTATTTCGGGGTTAAAATGGTCTTCGTGAAAGTGACTTGCCATGAAGTAAACTCTTTTGCCGGTGTGCTCGAGCATTTTTTTTACATCGCCCTCAGGCGAATCTTTCCAGTAGTCGAATATCAGAACACATTGTTCGGTCTCAAGCATGAAACAACTGTGGAAGATATAAGTAAGCTTAATCATAGTTTTTAGAGATATTAGCGATTTGTCATTGTCTTAAGTTTTCGGCCGTGACTGTTGCAGCCTTACAGTATGGTAGTTAATGAAAAAGGGCGGACTATGATGCCCGCCCCTTTATGTTGATTACAAATTGTTATTTGACAATTTTCTTTCCGTTGATGATATATATACCTTTCTTCAGACTGTTGAAGTCTTTGCCCATATAGCGTCCGTCGATGCTGAAGATACGGTTATCGTTAACCTTATTGTCGTTAACAGCACTGTTGATACCAGTTGTAGAGCCATCGCTTACACAAACCTTGTCGAGGTAGAAACGGCCAGAGCTTACATAGAATCTGAGCTTGCAAGGTCCGCTGCCTGTAATGTCAGCGCTGTATGCAGACCATGTGTTAGCTTTGAGTACGAATGTATTCTTAGACAGAGTGCCGTCGCCTTCCTGTACTTCAATGTATATGTTGTTAGCCTCGTTTGCATAAGGAGCAGCCTTAAACTGTATCTGGCATGTTCCGTTGATGGTAATCTCTGGAGTTGTTACGCTTCCGGCAATCATGCTTGAACCGTACTGTGCGCACTTGAGAGCCTGACGTGAACTTGTAGACTTCCATCCGTCGTTGTCGTATTGTACGCTGCCAGATGTTGTTGCGCTGAAGTTGCCGTCGTTTCCTCCCTGACCGTCACACTTGTCGAATGACTCGTAGAATATGTATGATTCAGGCAACTGATAGTCGTTGGTGTTGTTGTTCTCATTTTCAAATGTGAACGACATTGTGCCGTCGCCGTTTCTCGTGATATTTTTAACAGACTTGTTCATGTATTTTGAACCATCTGTGTTCATATTGTTAAGTGTTGCGGCAGGTGTAGAAGTGTTAGTCAGGCTGTTGTTGTATCCATAAGGATAGATGTCGCCGGCAGTGTTTCTTGAAGAAGGATCGTTGTCGGCAAGGAATATTGTGCAGCGCTGGCGTGATGTACTGTTTACAATATTCTGTCTCCATGCAGAGGCATCGAAGTCAACATGCAGGATAAGAAGTCCTGAGTTAGGCAGTCCCGCATCCCATCCGGTGCGTTGTCTGTTCTCAAGCAGATAATACTCATCACTGTTGTTGTCGTTATATATGATGTATGCTTCACCATTTTCAGAAAGCGGAGTCATGTTGTTTACACTGCAGTTCTCCTTGAGTTCTATAGGCTCAATCCATCCTGCGTACATACGCTCGTAACTTGTGTAGTTGGCTGGAAGATATCCGTTGCCGTTATAGCTTCCCTGGTCCATGATGTCCCATTCGCCCATACCATAATTGCCGCTGTAAGATGTGTCATACATATCGGCAAAACCAAGGCAGTGAGAGAACTCGTGGCATATTGTACCTATACCGTCAATGCATTCACTGCGGTCAGAAGTGTTTATTCCAAGCTCGCAGCTGCAGGCATATGTATCTATCTTGACACCGTCAAGGGTGAGTGTGCGTCCTATGGCAGAACGGAGGTTCCATTCGTGCGGCCATATAGTGTTGGGGTCGTCCCATGATGCCTCACCATGTCCGGCATACAGAATGAACACTTGGTCAACTTCTCCGTCGCCGTCCCAGTCATAATCCTGGAAGTTAACGTCAGCATCTACTGATTTACATGCGTCCATAACCATTTCGCCCAATGCGGGACCATTATCCTGGCTTCCGTTAGTGTGGGCGCCGTAATAGGCATAATTATTGAGCATTGTTACAGGACCGGCAATGTCGAAGTCAAGCTCAAACTGACCGTAGCTCTGTGCCTTGAAATAGTCCTTGACACTTCCGCTAAAGCCCATCTCGTTGAAGCCTTCTTCGTTTGCTATGCGATTGTAAAGTTCAGGCGTATGATCATCCCAGAACTTCATGTCGGCAAACTGTACAAGTATGATAAGACCTTTTTTCTTACCGACATATGGCTGATGATCTCCTCCAATGACAGCTCTTGTATCAATATTTTTTTTGTTACGTCGGGCAGAGAGTCTCAACTTATCTGCATTAGCCTTCATCTTATCCATGTCGGCAAGCTCGAAGAATCCCGTGTTGCTATTCTTGACGAACTTGCGTCCGTCTTCTGCCTGCCAGTAGTTGCAGAATTCATCACCACGTAATTCCACTCTGACTTCTGTTCCGTCAGCCATTTTCACCGTCTTCCAAAGTCCTCGTTTTGCAGGGACGGCAAACACCAATGTTGACATTAGTGCCATTGATAAGGTAAAAAAAAGTTTTTTCATATTTTATTGGGATTATTTATAATTGCAAATGTAGCGAATTTGGTTTTTATTTCCAAATAAAATTATCGTTTGTAGTTTAATTTAACATGTTAGATTCTTATTGGACATTTTTTTGCATATGGCAGATGATTTTATCTCATTCATAGACTATTATCCGGAAAGATGTTTCATTTGTCTTGGGTAAATGTATTTTTAGTTTACAAAAAGAAACTTATTGGCCTGTAATTTGTGGGTTTTTTAGGCCATATAATTTACTTTTGCACCCACTTGATATACATTTTTTTACATAAAAGTGCGTTTTATGCCGTCTGTAGAATCTAAATGTCGGCGCCGTCGAGCAGATCTATGTATGTTCTGATGGCTTTGTCAATCTCGTCGATGCATATATATTCATCGGCAGAATGTGAGCGCGATGATTCGCCCGGTCCGAGTTTGAATGACGGAAACGGCATTAGTGCCTGGTCTGAAAGGGTGGGCGAGCCGAACGGTTTCATGCCCATTGTCATGCATCGTTTTATCAGCGGGCTGTCTGGACTGATGTGTGATGACGACAGGCGGAACGAGCGCGCCTTCAGTCCGCTCTTCATTTTGGACGAAAGAAAATTAAACACTTCCTCATTTTTATAATATTCGTTCGTTCTGATGTCTATAGTAAACTTGCATTCATCAGGTATGACGTTGTGCTGTGTGCCTGCATTTATTATTGTAACGTTCATTACCGTAGGGCCAAGCAGCTGACTCACCTTTTCAAACTTGTATTTGCGCAGCCATTCAATGTCGTCCAAAGCCTCGTATATTGCGTTGATGCCTTCGCCTCTTGCTGCGTGTCCCGATTTGCCTTTGGCTGTGGCATCTATCACCATCAGTCCCTTTTCGGCTATGGCCGGCTGCATGCCGGTGGGTTCGCCCACCATTGCCGCTGTTATTTCAGGCAGCATTGGCAACACGCGTCTTATGCCGTTTTCGCCAGAAACTTCTTCTTCAGCCGACGCCAGCCATATCGTGTTGTAGTTCTGTTTATGCGAAGTTATATACCTGAATGTCTGCAGAAGTGCTACGAGACCGCCGCCACAGTCGTTGCTTCCCAGGCCATAAAGTCTGCCGTCGCAAATTTCAGGCACAAATGGGTCGCGTGTCCATGAGCTTACGGGCTTCACCGTGTCGATGTGGGCATTTAGCAGCAGCGTAGGTTTTGAACTGTCAAATCCGCTGCTTTTAATCCATATATTGTTGCCTTCGCGGCAATATTCATATCCGTATTCGCTGACAGTTCCGGCCATTATGTCGGCAGCTTTGCTTTCATCACGGCTTACCGATGGCGTGGCTATCAGTTTTTTCAACAGCTCTACGGCATCGTTCAGATATTCAGTGTATGTCATAATAGTTTAAAAGAGGTTGCGCCTCGTGGCTTATCATCAGCCTGTGGCTTGTTCATAATGTAATAAATTCAGCGCAAAGTTAATACAAATTGGCGTAAAAACAAAATGTAATCAAAACAAGTGTCAATTATATCATTCCTGTATGTTGCTGTCTTTGTGTTGCGCTTATCAGCCGTGTTGCTGTCCGGTTGTTTATTTTGTCAATATAAATGTTTCATTTTAGATTGTTTTTTAAGGCAAAAAAGCCGTTTTTATTTTTGTATTTATGGTTATTTTAATATATCTTTGCAACTAACAAAAAACAATACGCTTATGCAGACAAGATGTCATCTTTCTGTTTTAATCCACGAACAGGCAAAGAAGTATGGAAACAAGCGAGTGCTTATTTATCGTGACTTTGGCGGAACTCAATGGAAGTCAGTGTCGTGGAAGGAGTTTTCATGCAAGGTGAGGCATGTGTCCAACGCTCTGCTGAATCTTGGTGTCAAGGTTCAGGAAAACATCGGAGTGTTTTCTCAGAACTCTCTTCAATATCTGTACACCGACTTCGGGGCATTCGGCATAAGGGCCGTCAGCGTGCCTTTCTATGCCACCAGCAGCGAGCAGCAGATTCAGTATATGATTGATGATGCCCAGGTGCGTTTCCTCTTTGTCGGTGAGCAGGAGCAGTATGACAAAGCCCACAAGGTGTTTGCTCATTGTCCGTCGCTTGAACGTATTATCGTTTATGACAAGCGTGTTGTTATAAGTCCGAACGACAAAAATACAATATATTTTGACGAGTTCCTGCAGCTTGGCGCAAACAGTCCGCGCCAGTCGGAAGTAGAAAAGCTTTATGCCGAAGCCAACGATGACGACTTGTGCAATATTCTCTATACAAGCGGAACAACAGGCGACAGCAAGGGCGTTATGCTTACTTACGGGCAGTTTCATGCAGCGTTGAGGGCTAATGATGAGGTGATACACGTAACCGAGAAAGACCGCATAATGAACTTTCTGCCCATAACTCATATCTTTGAGCGCGGATGGATGTTTCTGTGTCTCACTGAAGGCGCCGAGATTGTCATCAACACCAATCCCAAGGAGATACAGAAGTCTATGCGTGAGACTCATCCTACCTGTATGAGTTCGGTGCCTAGATTTTGGGAGAAGGTGTATGCTGGCGTTAAAGATAAAATAGACCGTGCCAATCCTGTCAGGCGTAAGCTGTTTATGAAGGCTCTCACTGTCGGCCGTAAGCACAACATCGAGTATCTTAGCCGCGGCAAGCGTCCGCCGTTGGGCCTTAAAATGAAGTATGAGTTGATGAACAGAACCCTGTTCAGCATTGTCAGAAACGAGCTTGGCCTTGAGCATCCCAACATATTCCCTACGGCAGGTGCCACGGTGTCTGAAGAGGTTGAGAGTTTTGTCCATTCAATAGGAATAAACATGATTGTCGGATACGGCCTCACGGAGAGCCTTGCCACCGTGTCGTGCGACCACAAGGACGAGCCTTTCACCATAGGTTCTGTCGGCAAGCCCATACGCGGACTTGACATTAAAATCGGCGAGAACGACGAAATTCTGCTCAAAGGCCCGACTATAACAAAGGGATATTATAAACGTGATGCTCTTAACCGCGAAGTGTTCGACAGCGAAGGATACTTCCATACAGGCGACTCCGGATATATAAAGAAAGGTGAGCTGTTCCTGAAAGACAGAATAAAAGACCTGTTCAAGACATCCAACGGCAAATATATAGCTCCGCAGATGATAGAATCGAAGCTGTTAGTCGACAAGTTTATCGACCAGATAGCCGTGATAGCCGACCAGCGCAAGTTTGTTTCGGCACTGGTAATTCCCGATTATGCGTTGCTTGAGGAATATGCTCACGACAACGGCATAAAGTTTGGCAGCCGTGAAGAGTTGTGTGGCAATGCACGCATCAACAGGATGATGGCCGAGCGCATAGAGACCCTTCAGCAGCAGTTTGCAAGTTATGAGAAAATCAAGCGTTTCACCATATTGCCGAAACACTTCACGATGGAGGCCGGAGAACTTACCAACACGCTGAAGATAAGGCGCAAGGTGCTTAATAAAAACTATGCCGACATTATCAACAAAATGTATGAAGACGCTGAGGCTGAGCAGCAGGCTGCTTCTGAAAAATAATTTTAAATAACGAAAGTAACCAGATGATAACAAGTGATCAGTTGAAAGACGTGATGGAGCGTGCCGACGCACTGCACCATTATCTTGACATAGACAAGAAGAAAATAGAATTTGAGGAAGAACAGCTCCGCACACAGGCGCCGGATTTTTGGGACGACCCGAAGCGTGCGCAGGAGCAGATGAAGAAGGTAAAAGGCATTCAGCGCTGGCTCGACGGATATAAGGAAGTGCGCACTTGCGCCGATGAGCTGAAACTGGCTTTCGACTTCTATCATGAACAGATGGTTACTGAGGAGGAAGTTGACGAAGACTATGCCAAGGCGATTAAGGCTATCGAGGACTTGGAGCTTAAGAATATGCTCCGCCAGAAGGAAGACCCGATGGACTGTGTTCTCAAGATCAATAGTGGTGCGGGCGGCACTGAGAGTCAGGACTGGGCTCAGATGCTCATGCGTATGTATATGCGCTGGGCCGAGGCTCATGGTCATAAGGTGACGATAAGCAACCTTCAGGAAGGCGATGAGGCCGGAATAAAGAGCGTAACCATGGAGATTGAGGGCGGCGAGTATGCCTACGGATATCTGAAGAGCGAGAACGGCGTTCACCGTCTGGTGCGTGTATCTCCGTTCAACGCACAGGGCAAGCGCATGACGAGCTTCGCCAGCGTGTTCGTTTCGCCTCTTGTCGACGACACCATCGAGGTTTATGTCGACCCGTCAAAGGTCAGCTGGGACTTGTTCCGTTCAGGAGGTGCCGGCGGTCAGAACGTAAACAAGGTGGAGACAGGTGTTCGTCTGCGCTATCAGTATGTTGACCCTGACACGGGCGAGGAGGAAGAAATCCTCATCGAGAACACCGAGAGCCGCAAACAGCTCGAAAACCGCAACAACGCAATGCGATTGCTCAAATCGCAACTCTACGACCGTGCGATGAAAAAGCGTCTTGAGGCTCAGGCCAAGATTGAGGCCGGAAAGAAAAAGATAGAGTGGGGAAGCCAGATAAGAAGTTATGTGTTTGACGACCGTCGTGTGAAGGACCACCGCACCAACTATCAGACATCTGACGTTGAAGGTGTGATGGACGGCAAGATTGATGGATTCATCAAGGCATACCTTATGGAGTTCCCTGTAACCGACGAAGAGTGATTCTCTGTCGCATACAGTCTGCCGGAACCTGTTTCCGGCGGTTCGTTTATGCTCCATTATGCACCCGTGCGGCGGTCAGTGTAGTGCATGCTGCGCTGTGAGGCGATTGCCGTTGCATGCGGAATTTACAAGAATAAAATTTTAAAAACCTTAATATTTAAATATAATAGCTATGAGTCAGAACAGAAAATTACGTCGCGCAAGACGCGAGGCAGAGGAAGAGAAGCAAGGCAAGAAAGTTGTAACATGGATATTTGCGGCATTGGTGATATTTGCCGTCATATATCTTGTTGTCTTGATGATAAACCAAATGTAATATGAGTGGTCTGGAGATAGAACGCAAGTTCTTGGTTCACAAGGCCGGCCGGCCGTATGCAGCTCAGGCGAGTTCGTCGAGCCGCATACGACAAGGTTACATCTGCAGTGAGCGCGGGCGTACCGTAAGGGTGCGTATTCGCGACAACCGCGGATATCTTACCATTAAGGGCCCGTCTGACGACAACGGAATGAGCCGTTACGAGTTTGAAAAAGAGATAACCGTTGATGAGGCAGAGCATCTTATGGAGCTTTGCGAGCCTGGAATAATAGACAAGACACGCTATCTCGTCAACAGCGGCAATCATGTGTTTGAGGTGGATGAGTTCTATGGTGAGAACGATGGACTTGTGATGGCAGAAGTGGAACTTCAGAGCGAGGACGAACCTTTCGTAAAGCCCGACTTCATTGCCGACGAGGTTACAGGCGACCGCCGTTTTTATAATTCATCGCTCCGCAGTTCGCCGTTCAGTGCCTGGCGCGATACCTTGCCAGAAGAATACCGATAACGGCAGCAAGCGTTGCGCCGGTAGAATTGGCCGCAAAGTCGAGCCAGTCGCCGCTTCTTCTGCCTCCGGTGCAGTTCTCTTGCAGTATCTCTATCAGTCCGCTCATAAGTATCGGTGCGAGCCATGCCCATACGAACAGTTTCATTTTCTCAGGCACAGGGTGGCGTCTGAGATATTCTATCCATATTGTTGTGCATGTTCCGGCATACATAACGATGTGCACCCATTTATCTATGAAAGCCACATGGTCGAGTGGAGTATGTGGCGGATAGCCAAAACATAAAAACCATATAATGGCCACGAAAATACACGAAAAAGGGTATTTTCTGATATATTTGCCAATATTTTTCATATTTGCTTTTATTTTTGCTGCAAAAGTATGATAAATTTTATAATTTTGCAATTGTTTAGTTGCTAAATTATAAATTAATGTCATTCCCTTTTTACGATGGCATCACTGCCGGCACATGTTTTATGTGCCGTGGTTGCCGGATGATAGGGGGAGGACGGATGATTGTATATAAAAATTCATACATTATGCAAACAGACAGAGCTAATTTCGGAAGTAAACTTGGAGTAATACTTGCCACGGCAGGCTCGGCCGTGGGCCTTGGCAACGTATGGCGTTTTCCATACATGGCAGGCGAACACGGCGGTGCGGCCTTTATCCTTATTTATATATGCTGCGTGTTCCTGCTCGGCATACCGTGTATGGTCAGCGAGTTTATCATCGGCCGTCATGCGGCCTCAAACACGGCGCGCGCCTACCGTTCCTTGTCGGGCGGCAAGCCCTGGGCCTTTGTGGGTTATCTTGGCGTGTTGACAGGTTTTCTCATCATGGGCTATTATGCCGTAGTGTCGGGCTGGTGCCTTCAGTATGTCTTTGCCTCGCTGATGGGGCATCTACACGGTTCGCCCGAGTTTTTCACCAGTTATTTTCAGGCATTTGAGAAAGACCCTTTTAAACCGTTGCTTTGGACGGTTGTCATTCTGTTTCTTACCCATTTCATCATTATGCACGGCGTGCGCGGCGGCATTGAGAAGGCTTCAAAGCTGCTTATGCCTACGCTCTTTGTCCTGCTTATTGTCATTGTCGGCTCATCGTGCATGCTGCCCGGAGCCGACAAGGGTATCTCTTTCCTGTTCAAACCCGACTTCTCGGCTGTCGACGGCGACGTGTTTCTCGGGGCTCTCGGCCAGGCGTTCTATTCGCTCAGCATAGGCATGGGCTGCCTTTGCACCTATGCATCATATTTCAGCCGTCAGACCAATCTTATGCGTTCAGCCGTACAGATAGGCCTTATCGACACCATGGTGGCCATACTTGCAGGCCTCATGATATTTCCGGCAGCCTTTTCGGTCGGCATCAATCCCGACTCGGGCCCCTCGCTTGTGTTCATCACGCTGCCCAACGTGTTCCAGCAGGCTTTCTCGGGTCTGTCGATAGTGGGCTATATCGTGGCGCTGGCGTTCTACGCCCTTCTTGCCCTTGCCGCACTGACGTCGCTGATATCACTTCATGAGGTAAGTACGGCATTTATCCATGAGGAGTTTCACACCACGCGCAAGCGCGCAGCCATTATCGTAACATCGTTGGGAGCAGTAATCGGAGCGGTTTGTTCCTTATCGCTCGGCAAGTGGGACGCACTCCAGATTGGCGGCCGCTCGCTGTTCGACCTGTTCGACTTCTTTACAGGACAGATAATGCTTCCCGTTGGCGGTTTCCTTACATGCCTCTTCGTTGGCTGGTATTTGCCGCATAAGATGGTTCACGACGAGTTTACCAACTGGGGCACCCTGCGCGGCAAGTTCTTTCACACATACCTGTTTTGTATAAAATATATATGTCCGGTCTGTATCCTTCTGATATTCCTGCATCAGTTCGGACTAATCTAAACATCGGCTAAAAATAATGCATAACAATGACAGAGCAAATTTCGGCAGCCGTCTTGGCATAATCCTTGCCACGGCAGGCTCGGCGGTAGGGCTGGGCAACGTGTGGCGCTTTCCATATATGGCAGGCCATGACGGAGGCGCCGCCTTCATCTTGCTTTATCTTGCCTGCGTGCTTTTTCTTGGCATACCGGGCATGATAAGCGAATTTATCGTGGGGCGCAACTCGGCCACCAATGCCGCCCGTGCCTATATCAAACTGTCGCACAGCCGTCCGTGGGGACTTATAGGCTATATGGGCGTGTTTACGGGTATAATCATTCTGGGATTCTATGCCGTTGTGGCGGGCTGGTGCCTACAGTATTTCTTTGCGTCGATACTTGAACATCTGCAGGGCGACAAAGACTATATCATGAACTATTTTGCCACATTCTCGTCCAGTCCGTTTAAGCCGGCGGCGTGGGCTGTGGCATTTTTGTTTATAACCCATTACATCGTTTCTCACGGCATACGCGACGGTATAGAGCGTGCCTCAAAGGTTATGATGCCGGCGCTTTTTGTCCTTCTGATAATCATAGTCGTCGCATCATGCACTCTGCCCGGTGCGGCTGAGGGAGTGGAGTTTCTGTTCAAGCCCGACTTCACAAAGATAACGCCCAACGTGTTTCTCGACGCTCTCGGTCAGGCGTTCTTCTCGCTCAGCCTCGGTTCGGCGTGCCTTTGCACCTATGCGTCATACTTCAACCGGCAGACCAATCTCGGCAAGTCGGCAGTGCAGATAGCCCTTATCGACACAATGATAGCCGTGCTTGCCGGACTGATGATATTTCCCGCGGCATTCTCTGTCGGCGTGAGTCCCGACTCGGGTCCGTCGCTCATCTTCATCACCCTTCCCAACGTATTTCAGCAGGCCTTTTCGGGCATGCCTACGCTCGGATATATAATATCCGTCATGTTCTATGCCCTCATGGCTCTTGCCGCATTGACGTCCACAATTTCGATGCACGAGATAGCCACGGCATTCTTTCACGAAGAACTCAATCTGTCGCGCCGCGGCGGGTCATTGATAGTTACAGCCATCTGCTGCGTCATAGCCGTGCTGTGCTCGCTGTCTGTCGGTGCGGTGAGCGGTCTTAGCTTCTTCGGCAAGTCGCTCATGGACAGTCTCGATTTCATAACTGCACAGATATTCCTGCCGCTCGGCAGTTTCCTTACATGCCTGTTTGTAGGTTGGCACATACCTAAGCGCATAACAGTGTACGAGTTTACAAACCACGGCACACTTAAAGGCACCTTCTTCAAGGTGTATCTCTTTGCCGTGCGCTATGTGTGTCCTGCCGCCATTGCAGCCATATTTCTGCATCAGTTTGGCATCCTGTAATCATTCAGACATTAAGTCGCGCGTGGAGCGCAAAACCTTTTTAATCTAATACTATGAGACGTTTTTTCTATTTACAACGTACCGACCGTCATCTTGTCGTGGCGGCATTGCTGGTGCTCATTGCGGCACTGGCCGGTGTGGGCTATGTCGGCATCAGATATCTGTCGACACCCGAGAGTGACAAACAAGTAGCGGCTGAAAAACATCAGCGGCGTGGCAAGTCTTACTATCGTCCACGCAGCGGCGGTAAAGGATATGCCGTGGCATCTGCGGTGAAGCTTACTACGTTTGACCCTAACACAGCCGACAGCACTCAACTTCTGGCTCTCGGTCTTGCGCCGTGGCAGGTCAGAAATATATACCGTTACAGGGCTAAGGGCGGAGTCTACCGCACCAAAGCCGACTTTGCGCGCCTTTACGGACTTACGGCACAGAAATATAAGGAGCTTGAGCCGTATATACGCATTGAGGGCGACTTTCGTCCTGCTGCCGAGGTGTACGGCAAGAGAACTGCAACTGCCGCCGTTCGCGACACGCTGCGCTATCCCGTGAAGATAAAGCCGGGCGAACATATAGTGCTGAACACCGCAGACACGTCCGCGCTGAAGCGTGTGCCGGGCATAGGCAGCGGCTTTGCACGGGCTATAGTTAGCTACGGGCAGCGGCTGGGCGGATACGTAAGCGTGGAGCAGTTGCGCGAGATAGGCAATTTCCCCGAGTCGGCCATAGCCTATTTCGTGGTGAAACATCCCGTGGTTAAGCGGCTCAACCTCAACAAACTGTCGCTGAGCAGCTTGCGCAAGCATCCTTACATAGGCTTTTATCAGGCGCGCGCTATAATAGAATACAGAAGAGTGCATGGAAAAATAAGTTCGCTCGACGACCTGAAACTCTGCAAGGACTTTACGCCTGAGGCTCTGTCTAGGCTGCGTCCGTATGTTGAATTCTGACATGATTACAGCCGTTTTAAGACCATAAAAATGCGCCTGCGTAACATATTGGTATTCAATGAGTTGCAAAAGGCCACGTTTTAGGCTCCAAAAGGTGCCCTTTTGCAGTGTAAAAGACGGCCTTTTAGAAGCTAAAACGTGGCCTTTTAGAATACAGGCGTATATGGGCAGTGCCGTGACGGTATGGCGATGCCGGTGCGCAGCCGATTAAAAATACAGATGAAAAACGTTAGCCGGTGCCCGATGGCGAGTGTCGGCTTTTTTCATGCTTCAGTGTGTCGTCAGATATTTTCTGTATCTTTACGCAACATCTTGCGATGCTGATTTTTGCCAACGTTGCAGGCTTTTTGATTATTATCGTTTAATTAATCAAAAAAAAGGAATAGCCCAATGTTATTCGGATTATTTTTTCTACTTTTGCAAAGTAGAAATTACAAAACACACATAATATATTAATAAACTACAAAACTATGGATTTAGTTCAGCAGATTATTGAGCGCGCTAAGAGCAACAAGCAGCGCATTGTACTCCCCGAGGCCACCGAGGAGCGCACTTTAAGGGCAGCCGACATGGTGCTGGCCGATGGTGTGGCAGACATTATTCTTATCGGCAACCCCGATGAGATTAATTCTCTGGCCGAGAAATGGGGTCTGAAAAATATCGACAAAGCTACTATCGTTGACCCTGAAAACAATCCTAAGAGCGAGGAGTATGCAGCACTGCTTGCAGAGCTTCGCAAGAAGAAGGGCATGACCATCGAGCAGGCCCGCGAGCTGGTTAAGAATCCTCTTTATCTGGGATGTATGATTATCAAGACCAACGGAGCCGACGGCCAGATTTCTGGAGCATTGAGCACAACAGCCGACACTCTTCGTCCGGCTCTTCAGATCATCAAGTGCACTCCCGGAATCACATGCGTAAGCGGTGCCATGCTGCTCATCACAAAGCAGCCTGAGTATGGCGAGAACGGTGTGCTCGTTGTAGGCGACGTAGCCGTTACTCCTGTTCCCGATGCACAGCAGCTGGCTCAGATTGCAGTATGCACAGCCCAGACAGCCAAATCAGTTGCAGGCTTTGCTGATCCGCGCGTTGCAATGCTCAGCTTCTCTACCAAAGGCAGCGCAAGCCACGAAGTTGTCGACAAGGTGGTTGAGGCTACAAAACTGGCTAAGGAACTTGACCCGGCTCTCAAGATTGACGGTGAGCTTCAGGCAGACGCAGCCCTCGTTCCTTCAGTAGGCGAGAGAAAGGCTCCCGGAAGCGAGATAGCAGGCAAGGCCAACGTATTGGTATTCCCATGCCTCGAGGTTGGAAACATTTCATACAAACTGGTTCAGCGTCTTGGCGACGCCGTAGCCCTCGGTCCTATCCTCCAGGGTATCGCCCGTCCTGTTAACGACCTCAGCCGCGGCTGCTCAGTAGACGATATCTACAAGATGGTAGCCATCACCGCATGCCAGGCAATGGATGCGAAAGCATAATAGTAATTTACTGGAGTTAAAGTAGTTATAGTAGTTAAAGGAGTTAAAGTCAATAGCCTTGCAGATAAAAAACTTTGAGAGTGTAGTGGCATGGCAGAAAGCCTACAAGTTTACCTTGATGGTGTATAAGATAGCCAACACATTTCCCGAGTGCGAACGCTTCGGGCTCAGCTCTCAGTTTAAAAGAGCCGCAGTTTCTATTCCGGCTAACATTGCTGAAGGATACAAAAAACTTAGCAAAGCCGATAAACTGCGTTTTTATAACATCGCGCAGGGCAGCATAGAGGAATGCAGATGCTATGTCTATTTGTCTAAAGACCTTGGATATGTCGGCGCTGAAGCTTTTAGTGAACTTATGGGTGCGCTTTCAGACGCAAGCCGTCTGCTTAATGCATATTGTAAGGGCGTGATAAATAACGGCTATGCTGATGATAGCCAAAAGGGCTATTGACTTTAACTACTATAACTCCTTTAACTCCTTTAACTCCAAAAAATAAAATTATAATCATGAAAATATTAGTATTAAACTGCGGCAGCTCGTCAATCAAGTATGCACTTTACAATATGGACGACAAGTCTGTCATGACATCAGGCGGAGCAGAGCGCGTTGGTCTCGACGGCGCTTTTGTTAAAGTTAAACTGCCTAACGGAGAGAAAAAACAAATAATGCACGACATCCCGGAGCACACTGAGGGAGTGAAGTTTATCTTCTCACTGCTCACTGATCCCGAGATTGGAGTTATCAAAGACCTTAAAGAGATAGACGCCGTTGGTCACCGTATGGTACACGGAGGCGAGAAATTCAACAAGAGTGTTTTGCTGACAGACGAGGTGCTCAAGGCTTTCGAGGCTTGCATCGACCTGGCTCCGCTGCATAACCCGGCTAACCTCAAGGGTGTTAAGGCCGTAAGCGAGCTTATGCCCGGTCTGCCTCAGGTCGGCGTGTTCGACACTGCCTTCCATCAGACAATGCCCGCACACTCATATCTCTATGCCATACCTTATGAGCTTTATGAGAAATATGGCGTGCGCCGCTACGGATTCCACGGAACAAGTCACCGCTATGTTTCACAGAGAGTGTGCGAGTTCCTTGGCGTAAATCCTGCCGACAAGAAGATTATCACCTGCCATATAGGTAACGGAGGCAGCGTTGCTGCCGTTGACGGAGGCAAATGTGTTGACACATCTATGGGACTCACTCCGCTGGAAGGACTCATGATGGGCACACGAAGCGGCGATATCGACGGCGGTGCCATAACATTCCTGGAGAAGAAACTTGGTCTCGACGCTGACGGAATGTCTAACCTGCTCAACAAGAAGAGCGGTGTACTCGGCATTTCAGGCATCTCTTCAGACATGCGCGAGATTGACACAGCCGTAGAGCAGGGCAACGAGCGTGCCAAGATAGCTCTCGACATGTATAACTACAGAATAAAGAAATACGTTGGTGCTTACGCTGCTGCCATGGGCGGATGCGACATCATCGTGTTCACTGCAGGTGTAGGCGAGAATCAGTATTCTATGCGTGAGCAGGTTTGTGCCAACATGGAGTACATGGGCGTTAAGCTCGATGTTGAGAAGAACAAGACTGTCCGTGGTGAGGAAGCCATCATCTCTACTCCCGATTCTAAGGTTACGGTATGCGTAATACCTACCGACGAGGAGCTGATGATTGCAACAGACACAATGAATCTGCTGTAAGCTTCATACGGATAATATACAATAAAAGGTGAGAAAGCATGTGCGTCTGATATGTCATGACGCCGTCTTTCTCACCTTTTTTATTTGTTGAGGCTTACGCCCCGTGCGTGTTGTCGTTGTTGTTGCTGCATGCCGTAGTGCCGCATTCAGCCTGTTGTGTGCCGTCAGAACAATTGTCGGCTTATGGCTTACTCTCGCCCTCGGCGTATTCTTCGAGGAACAGGTGTTCGCCGTCGAACACAACGTAAGTGAACTGCCATATCCAGTCGCCTATAATCATCATCCTTGTCTTGCGCGACAGCATCAGGTCAAGCTCAATGTGGCGGTGACCGTAGATGAAATAGTCGATGTCAGGATGAGTCTTCATATACTTCTTGGTGTATGTCACGAGAGCCTCGTTGTTCTCGCCCTGGTATGGCGGCTCCTTGCCGTCGGCACGTTTCATGCGGCTGTGCTTGGCCCATGTCAGTCCGAACCATACGCCCCAGCGCGGATGCAGCGCGCTGAACATGCGCTGGCATACATGATTATGGAACACGCGGCGTATGAAGTTAAATTTCGGGTCGTGGTCGCCCAGCCCGTCGCCGTGTGCCATGTAGAATATTTTTCCGTATATGTCAACCGTCGTAGGCTTGGTGTGTATTATCACTCCGCACTCCTCTTCAAGATAGCCGTACATCCAGATGTCGTGGTTGCCGGTGAAGAAGTGCACCTCCACGCCCATGTCGGTAAGTTCAGACAGCTTGCCGAGAAAGCGTGTATAGCCTTTAGGCACAACATATTTGTATTCGTACCAAAAGTCGAACATGTCGCCCAGCAGATATATTGCCGCGGCCTTGTCCTTTATCTCGTCAAGAAACCGCACAAGCCTGCGCTCCTGAGTGCGGCCGTGTTCAATGGCCAGCGAGCCCAGATGTGCGTCCGACAGTATGTAGACATTCTTTCTCATGGCGCAGATGTTTTTGATGTTTAAGCTATGTTTTTATTCAAGTCCCAGCTCCAGCTTAGCCTCCTCGCTGAGCATGCTCTGGTCCCACGCAGGTTCGAACACGAGGTTCACCGTGGCCGACTTTACTCCTTCAAGGCTGTCAACCTTCTGCCTTACGTCCTCGAGGATGAAGTCTGCCGCCGGACATGTCGGTGCCGTGAAGGTCATGTCGATGTCCACGGTGGCGTCGTCTTTCACGTCAATCTTGTAAATCAGTCCGAGGTCGTATATGTTTACGGGTATTTCCGGGTCGTAGACTGTCTTGAGCACATCCACGATTCTTTCCTCTATGTTTGTCTTTTCTTCTTGAGTCATGATTTTTTCTTTTATTATTTTATGTTATTTTCAGCACGCCGTACAAGCCGTGCAGCCCCTTTAGCTTGCCTTTTATGGCATAGGATAATACAAAGATAGGTGAAAAAAAGCGTATAACAAAATTTATGCTGCTTTTTTATGTCCGTGTGTTACTTGTTGCACGATTACAATAGCTTTTCCTTTTAGGTTGCGTAACCTTACTTTAGGCTTTGCGGCATAGATGTCTGCCGCTGTCATAATCCTTTGCAAATCGGTTTTAATTTCTTTGTCAGGATTATTCTTCGGGGTAGTGTAAAAGTCGCTTATGATGTGTAACTTTGTTGTTTTTAAATAGCTTTTTTTAATGTAAGGTCTGTTTTAAACGGCAGTATTTACAGCCGTCCTTCCTCCGAATAGCTGTAATATCGTCCGTCGGTGATTATCAGATGGTCGAGAAAGTGCAGTCGCATTATTTCGCACGCCTTCTTCATGCGCTGCGTCAGCCTGTCGTCGTCGCCGCTCGGCATTGGGTTGTTGCTCGGATGATTGTGGCAGAGCACCACGATGGTGGCGTTGCACAGCAACGCGTTCTTTATCACCACGCGTATGTCCACTGCCGTCTCGGTTATGCCGCCGTGCGACAGCTGCATGTGTTTTATCAGCTTGCAGTTTTGGTTCATCAGCAGAATCCATGCCTCCTCTTCGCTCAGATCCTGCATCTTGGGGTGCATAAACTCGTAGATTGCCGCTGCCGAGTCGAGCCTCTTGCGCTCTTCTGCCTTCTCGGCCTGTCGGCGCTTGCCCAGTTCGCAGGCTGCCAGTATGGTTACGGCCTTGGCCGGTCCCAGACCTTTGTATTTTCCGGATGTGAGCTGGTCGATGCCCATCTTGCCGAGAGAGTTAAGGTTGTTGTTGCAGTCGTTTAGCACTCTCTTCATGAGGTCTACCGCACTTTCTTCGGGCGAGCCCGAGCCTATGAGTATAGCTAGCAGTTCGGCGTTCGACAGCGCCTGTGCCCCGAGCCGCATCATCTTTTCGCGTGGCCGGTCGTCCTCGGCCCATTGATTTATGCTTAGTTTTGACATATAGTTTTTAATTGAGAATTGAGAGTTGAGAATGGAAAATTATGATTTGCCTTTTTGATTATTATGGTGTATCTTTGTTTGTAGATTGGGAGTGTACAAAAGAAGTTGGATTGTTACAAAATGTAGAGATGGAGTAATAGCAGGGCAGATAAATATCTCTGCTTATGGTTCCAAACTGCTTTTTGATGTTTTTATGATTTTGGTGAGTATGCGTATAATTTCCTCGTTGTCGTTCATCATAGATTGCAGTTGCTTGTCCGTAATATAATGGCCGCTGTTAAGCATTTTCAGCCAATATTCTGTTTCGTCGGCTTCTTTTAGCGCAATGCTCAGTTTATGTATAAAGTCAATTTTGCTTTGCGCATTTCTGCTTTCAGCTGTATTAGCCCCGATGCTTGTGCCGCTCCTAAGTATTTGGTTCGCTATAATGTGTTCGTGTTTCACCTCAACAAGGTATCTGTGCATGTTGACTATACGTGCAGAAAAGGCCTCGGTCTTGGTTAATATTATGTTTTCTTTTCGTTGCAGCATTAGTGTCGTTTTAAGGTTGTAAAGGTAAAAAATAAGGTTATAAAGGTAAAGAAATAAATGCGTATGTCGATTGCATAAATCAGATATGCAGCTGGTTGCTGTCAGCATATTGTTTTTAATGAAGAATTGAGAATGAATAATCAGACTATATCAATATTATACCTTCAAAGGTAATCATAATTTTCCATTCTCAATTCTCCATTCTCAATTATAGAAGTTTTTCTCGAATGCATGGAATTCGTCGTGTTTAAGCACGCATCGTTTCCACCATGCAGTGATAAATCCGCATCCGTAGCCGAACAGCTGGATGAACGATGCAGGTATGCTGAGCAGTCCTACCTTAAAACTGCGGTTGCTTATTGATGAGTCGATGAGTATCAGCAGGCAGTAGAGAAGTATCGGAAGCCACGGTCCGGCGCACAGCCAGTACCACTTGTCGATATTGTCGTATTCCATCAATACACGGCCTACGGCTGATATAAGCACCAGTGCCGTTACGCCTACGGTGAACACCGTCGGCAGCATGTGAACTATTTTGAGCGATTCGGGATACTTCTTATACAGATTAATGCGCGCTATTCCGCTGTTGAACACCTGTCGGTAGAACTTGCGGAAGTCGGTGCGGCGCTTGTGCCATACCCATGCGTCAGGCAACAGGCGGCAGTTGCAGCCCGCCTTGAATATGCGTATGCTGAAGTCGATGTCCTCGCCGAATCGCATCTTTGAGAATCCTCCCAACTTCAGATAGACGCTGCGGCGTATGCCCATGTTGTACGAACGGGGATAAAACTTGTCAAGTTTCTTTTTTCCACCTCTTATTCCTCCTGTGGTGAAAAAGCTTGTCATAGAGTAGCTTATGGCCTTCTGCGTGTCGGTGAACGAGTCGTGTGCGCGGTCAGGACCGCCAAAGGCGTCGGCCCCGGTCTTAGCCAGTTCGGCGTCTACGGCAGCTAAATATCCTTCGGGCAGCACCACGTCAGAGTCGAGCACAATGAGATATTCTCCTTTAGAGCGTTCTGCGCCATAGTTGCGGCTTTGTCCCGGACCGCTGTTCTTCTTCATAAAATACTGTATGTCGAGCGCTCCGCTGTATCCGTCGCATACGCTCTTGCATGTGCGTGTGCTGCCGTCTTCAACTATGATCACCTCAAAGTCTTTCACCGTCTGTGCCGTAAGGCTCTTCAGCAGTTCGTCAACTTCATCCGGACGGTTGAACACCGGTATTATAAAAGAATATTTCATTTGTTTTGTAAGGTTAACGGTTACATTATATTCGTATCTCCGTTTGCAGGAGAATGATAATAAATAAGGAGCCAAACCTTCAGTAAGGAAACCGCGTCATAGCATATCTGCGGCCGCCGTACAGAAGCTTTGGCTCCTTGTTTTCTTATGTCCTCAACGTCAGGTTGAGCATGCTTACTCCTTTACGCGGCTCAGATAGCTTCCGTCGCGTGTGTCAACCTGGATGAGGTCGCCTTCGTTGATGAACAGCGGAACTCTAACCTCAACTCCTGTCTCGAGTGTAGCGGGTTTAGTAGCGTTAGTTGCTGTATCGCCCTTGATGCCCGGCTCGCTGTGCTTAACGCGCAAGTTGGTCTTAACAGGCATCTCAGCATAGAGGATAGTTCCGTCAGTAGTATCTGTTACAACCTCAACGATGTCGCCCTCTTTCATGAAGTCAACGCCGATGATAGAATCCTTGGCGATAGGAATCTGCTCGAAAGTTTCCTGATTCATGAAGATAAGACCTGTCGGGTCCTCATAAAGATACTGATAAGGACGGTGCTCGATTCTTACGTCTTCGAGCTTGAAACCAATCTGGAAAGTGCGCTCCAGAACGCGGCCGTCGGTTACGTTCTTCAGCTTTGTGCGCATAACGGTGTTTCCCTTACCTGGTTTAACATGCTGGAAGTCGATGCAAATCCATACCTGATTGTCCATGCGGATGCATGTTCCTTTTTTAATTTCCTGTGAGTTAATCATTGTTCGTAAAATATCAATTTATTGTTGTTTCCTGTTTAAGTGTGGGGTGTCGCATTTCCCCAAGCGGCTGACTTGTTGTCCGCTCTTAAGCCATGTAATGTTGTAAATATTTGGCTTTCAGGGCGCAAAGTTACGATTTTTTTAGAAAAAAACATAAAAGTTCGACCTAAAAAACGTTTAATTCTTGGTTATTTAAAAAGAAATGTGTACTTTTGCAGCCCAAAGCGTGGAATAAAATAACAATAAAATAATTAAATAAGATGAAAAGAACATTTCAGCCGCACAACAGAAAGAGAGTGAACAAGCACGGTTTCCGTGAGAGAATGGCTACAAAGAACGGCCGTCGCGTGCTTGCAGCACGTCGTGCAAAAGGGCGTAAAAAGCTTACAGTTTCTGACGAGAACCATGGTAAATAATCAGGCACTCTGAAGAAATTAAACGGGAAAAGAGAAAGAAGTAAAGTAATATCTTTGCTTCTTTCTCTTTTTTTTATACCTTTGCAGAAAAACCTACGACGTAGATGAAGACAAAAGATTTCTTCGGAAAAATCTTTAGTTTAAAGCTTTGGGCTAACCTCTTTGCAATGCTCTTGGTTGTTGTCCTGCTCTGCTGGGGCGTGAAATTCGGCATTGATATTTACACTCATCATGGCGAGAAGATAAAAATTCCGGATGTGAGACGTATGCTTTTTGCCGATGCCGAGCACGTGCTCAACAACAAGGGGCTGCAGATTGTTGTCAGCGACACGGGATACGTGAAGACGCTGCCGCCCGACTGTATTCTTGAACAGTCGCCCGAGGCAGGCAAGGAAGTAAAGTCGGGGCGCATAATTTATGTCGTTATCAACTCGTCGAGCTCACCAATGCTCACCGTTCCTGATATCATCGACAACTGCTCTTACCGCGAGGCGAGGGCCAAGCTGATTGCTATGGGATTCAAGGTCGGTCCGACAGAATATATTCCGGGTGAGAAAGACTGGGTTTATGGACTGAAGGCCGGAGGCAGAAGTCTGCACAATGGCGAAAAGGTGTCGGTAAACGATATGCTCATCCTGCAGGTCGGTGACGGAATGCGCGACATGAACGACTCGATAATATATGCCGATCCTGACTACTATTATGACGAAGGGTCCGATTCTTCGGCGCATAGCGGATACACAGATCCTTCAGTCCAGCACGGCTCTACACAGGAGGGCGACGTGGATGAATTTGAGGTGGTTACAGGTCCGGAATAATTTCTGCTGCCGTGTTTGGGCGGACAGAGGTGCCGCCTGAGGCTGATAAAACGAAAAATTTATATGACAGACAATTATATAGAGGAACTTGAGGACGACGAGCAGCAACAGCTCTACGAACATCTGCGTATTGTCGTGGACAAGGGACAGGTGCCCTTGCGCATAGACAAGTATATGTTTGAAAAACTGCAGCACACAAGCCGTAATCGCATACAGCGTGCGGCTGATGCCGGATTCGTTCATGTCAACGACGTTCCGGTGAAAAGCAACTATAAGGTTCGTCCGCTCGATGTCATCACTCTGATGCTCGACCGTCCGCAGTATGACAACACCATTGAGCCTGAAGATATTTCGCTTGATGTGGTTTATGAGGATTCTGAGCTTATGGTTGTCAACAAGCCTGCCGGACTTGTAGTGCATCCTGGCTGCGGCAACTATCACGGCACGCTGGTAAATGCCATTGCATGGCATCTGCGTGATATGCCTTCATACGATCCGAACAGCCCAGAAGTGGGACTCGTCCATCGTATAGATAAAGACACAAGCGGCCTTCTGGTCATAGCCAAGACACCGGAAGCAAAGACAAAGCTCGGCGTTCAGTTCTTCAATAAGACCACTCACCGAAGCTATAACGCAATGGTGTGGGGTAATTTTACTGAGGATGAGGGCCGTATAGAGGGCAACATAGGGCGCGACCCTAAGGACCGACTGCGCATGGCTGTTTTTCCGCCCGACTCAGAAATAGGCAAACCTGCCGTGACACATTACCGCGTGCTTGAGCGTTTCGGCTATGTCACTTTGGTTGAGTGCATACTTGAGACCGGCCGCACCCATCAGATACGTGCCCACATGAAGCATATCGGTCATCCGCTTTTCGGCGACGAGCGCTATGGCGGCACCGTAATACTGCGCGGAAACCGCAGCGGCAGCTACAAGCAGTTTATCGAGAACTGCCTGAAGATATGTCCTCGTCAGGCGCTTCATGCCCGTACACTCGGCTTTGTGCATCCCAAGACAGGCGAGCAGCTCGACTTCACCTCGCAGCTTCCTGCCGACATGGAACAGCTGATAGGGCGGTGGAGAACTTATATAAATGGAAACGAATTTAAATAAAAATATTGTATGAAAAATTTAAAGAGAACGATTGCCATCGTGTGCGGTGGAGATTCTTCAGAGTATGAGGTATCATTGCGCTCTGCACAAGGCCTTTACTCTTTTTTTGACAAGGAACGTTACAATGTGTATATTGTCGTGGTAAGAAACCTCGACTGGCACGTAAACCTTCCTGACGGCACTACGGCGCGCATTGACCGTAACGATTTCTCCTTCATGGAGAATGGTAAACTGGTGCAGTTTGACTATGCTTACATCACCATACACGGCACTCCGGGCGAGAACGGAATCATGCAGGGATATTTCGAGCTCGTGCATGTGCCTTATTCAACAAGCGGAGTGCTTGTTGAGGCGCTCACTTTCAACAAGTTTGTGCTTAACCAATATCTGCGCGGTTATGGCGTGAGAGTGGCCGACAGCCTGCTTATACGCAAGGGATATGAGGAGATTGTAAGCGACGACGAGATTGAGCAGCGCATCGGCATGCCTTGTTTCGTAAAGCCGGCAGCCGACGGCAGCAGTTTCGGTGTGTCTAAGGTGAAGAACAAAGACCAACTTGCTCCGGCCATCCGCAAGGCTATGCTTGAGAGCGAGGACGTTATGGTAGAGCGCTTCATCGAGGGAACAGAGATATCAATAGGCTGCTACAAGACACGTGAGAAGAGCGTTGTGCTGCCCGCAACCGAGGTTGTTACACAGCATGAGTTCTTCGATTATGATGCCAAATACAACGGACAGGTTCAGGAGATTACTCCTGCCCGCCTCAGTGAGGAGACCACAAAGCGCGTAAATGAGATTACAAGCCAGATTTACGACATCCTTCACTGCAACGGCATCATCCGCATCGACTTCATCATAAGCCGCGGAAAAGGCAGCGACGGTCAGGATGTTGACAAGGTGAACATGATCGAAATCAACACCACTCCGGGCATGACAGCCACCAGCTTCATACCTCAGCAGGTTAAGGCTGCAGGTCTTAACATGACCGACGTGCTTACTGACATTGTTGAAAATCAGTTCAGATAATATTCTGAAATCTTTTCAGTATACGGTTAAGAGGGTCTCTTGTAAGGGCCCTTTTAACCGTTTGATAAACTAACCATAAAATTTTTGTATACTATGAAAGTTCCGGTTGAGTTTGACGAAATACGGCCTTTTGAGCCGGAAGAGTTGCCCCAGGCCTACGACAGGCTGTTGGCAAACCCTCAGTTCAGGCAGGTTTTGAACTTTGTACTGCCCGGTGTGCCTCTTGAAATGATTAAAGAGAAGATGCACGCATGCAAGACTAATCTTGAATTTCAACTTAAGTTCTGTTATGGCTTTTTGCAGAAGCTTGTTGATACATACACCAACGGATGTTCAATGGACGTATCGTGTCTGGATACGAATCGCAGATATACCTTTGTGAGCAATCACCGCGACATCGTTATTGACCCTGCTTTCCTTGGCAAGGGACTTATCGACAAAGGCTTTAACACTACTTGTGAGATAGCCATAGGCGACAATCTGCTCTCGCTTCCCTGGGTTAAAGACCTTGTGAGGATAGACAAGACGTTCATCGTAAAGCGCGGACTGTCACCTCGTGAAACTTTGGCTGCAAGCAAGGTTATGTCTGATTATATGTATTTTGTCATGGAGCAGAAGCACGACAATATGTGGATTGCACAGCGTGAGGGACGCGCCAAGGACTCTGACGACCGCACACAGCCTGCAATATTGAAGATGATGGCCATGGGAGGCGGCAAGGACAGCATAATCGAAAAGCTGAAAAGGCTGCACATTGTGCCGCTGGCAATATCGTATGAGTTAGACCCGTGCGATTTTCTCAAGGCTCAGGAGTTTCAGCTTAAGCGCGATATTCCGGGCTGGAAGAAGTCGGCTCAGGATGATGTCGTTAGCATGCAGACCGGCATAATGGGATATAAGAGCCGTGTTCACTATCAGTGCGCGCCGTGCATAGATGACTGGCTCGACACGCTCGATCCGGATACGCCAAAGACAAAGATATTCGACATCATTGCGGAGCATATCGACCACGAGATTCACCGCAACTACAGGCTCTATCCGTTTAACTATATTGCTCTCGACACACTTGACGGCAACAGCGCACACGCCGACAAATACACTGATGAGGACAAGGCTGCGTTTGATAAATACATTGCCGGACAGCTGGCAAAGATAAATATTGAGAACAAGGACGAGGCATATCTCCGCGAGCGCATCCTCACGATGTATGCTAATCCGGCTAGAAACTTTATAAAGGCTTCAGAGTGAAAATAAGATGTTTTTTGATGCTGTTGCCGCTCATGGCGCTGTTTGCGTCGTGCAGCAGCGAAAGCTACGAAACGGGCGACGGCAGTCTGTCGTATATGGTGGCCGACTTTGTTGAGGCTGAAACCGACGCGTCGTCTAATGTGGTCAGCATTATGACCGACCGCGACGAGCGCCTTTGGCTTACACGGAGCGTGAAGCTCGAATGGGCAGAAAAGCCCGACACGGCTTACCGTTCGCTTATATATTATAATAAGGTGAAAGACGATAACGGCACGTATGTGGCCGAGCCTGTGGGTGCAACCCAGGTGCTTACGCCTACTGTAACTGATGTTGCCAACATAAAAGACGGAATGAAGACCGACCCGGTGATATTCGAGAGTGCATGGAAAAGCCATAACGGCAAATACATCAACCTCGACCTTAGTGTTAAGACCGGCACCGTTGACGGCAAATATGGTCAACAGGTTGTTGGCATGACCTGTGAAGGCATTGACACACGAAGTGACGGTTCTCGCCTTGTGCGCCTCACTCTGTATCACGACCAGGCGTCAGTGCCCGAATATTATTCGGCCAAACTCTATATGAGCATCCCTGTGAAGTATCTTCCCATAGAGCTGTCGGCAGGCGACGAAGTGCAGGTCAGCATGACCACTTATGGCGGCGAGGTTGTCAAGACGTTCGGGTTTTAATCGGCAGTATGCTCCGTCATGGTCCACAGAAACATCTTAATAAATACATGAAAATACGTATCGGTATGCCTCCTTCAGTCCGTTTTAACGGCTTACGGCATTGTCATGATATGAGCCAAATATCATTAAGTTTTATGAAAGGCCACCTTTTGGTTCGTCAAAGGTGGCCTTTTATCGTCTAAAAGGCGTCCTTTTGCAGCCTAAAAGATGGCCTTTTGCAACGCATTGATTATCAGTCTGTTATCGGCCTGAATATAATATCCTTTTGAGATACATATAATTTAATTTACATAAACATGAAAAAAAGTTTGTCTTTCATGTCACAAACGGCATAGTTCTGCGTACTTATAGCAGAAGAAACATTAAAAACCTGATTGTTATGAAAGCTAAGTTATACCTGTTTTCGGCACTACTAGCCGCAATGCCGCTTCTTTCAAGCGGATGTTCTAATAAGAATGTGTCAGACGAAAAGATGGACATAATGTCGTTTGGTGACTTTTGTAGTTCAGATTCAGAGATTATCAAAAAGACCTTGTCGCTGAAGAATTTTCACGGAATAAACGTAATCAGTGCCGCCCAAGTGTACTATAAGCAAGGCTCTGAATATAAAGTTGTGTTTGAAGGACGCAGCTGCGACTGGAAAAATTTGGATTTCAAGGTGTCTGACGGAACGCTCGTCGTAAGCCATTCAAAGAATAGTAATTGGCGAAGAGTGGGGACGCTTAACTGCAAACTTTACATTACGGCTCCGCGTATCGACCGGATTGCATGCAGCGGCTCGTTTTCATTCAGGGCAGAAAGTCTGAAGACAAAAAATCTTACCGTTAGCAACAGCGGTGCTCTGCGACTCTACATCGACCATCTTAAAGTTGGCACGTGCAACATATCAAACAGTGGTGCCTTAAAAAACAACGGAACTATAGATGCCGGTATGTTCACATTGACTAACAGCGGTGCTTATACCAGTGATGCACGTATGAATATTTCAGGTGATATGAACGTAAACAACAGTGGAGCTGATAATATTAATAGTGATATCGTTGCGCGCAATGTGTACTGGAAATGTTATGGAGCCGACAACAGTATTATTAATTTTGATGCCGGACGTTTGTATCTTACGATAGACGGTTCGGGTAAACTCAACGGAAAGTTTAAAGGCGATGACATGTATGTAAAATGCGATGGTTCTGCTAAAATTGATTTTGATGTCAACTGTAGCAGTGTCACAGCCAGCGTTGAAGGAAACGGACACATAACGCTTTCGGGTACTGCCGACAAGACCGACATCGGCAGCAGCGGCATTTCACAGATTGATACAAGCCGGCTGAACGATTTCTGATTATGCTTTGTATGTCATTACTTGTGATTTACGCAGATGCAATATGTTGGCAAAATATTTTGAAAAAGTTTGGTTCTTTATGTCACAAACATCAGCGTAATGCGTATTAATAATAGAAGAAACATTAAAAACCTGATTATTATGAAAATTAAGTTATATCTGTTTTCGGCACTACTAGCCGCACTGCCGCTCCTTTCAAGTGGATGTTCTAATAAAAATGTGTCGGTTGAGAATACTGATTTTGAGTCACTGAACGGCTATATTGATTCTGATGCGGGTATCATAAAAAGGACTTTGTCGCTGAAGAATTTCCATGGGATAGACGCAAACGGAGTCGTTGAAGTGTATTATACGCAAGGTTCTAAATATAAAGTGGAGTATGAAGGAAGAAGAGGCGACTTTAATAAACTGAAGTTCTACGTTAAAGACGGCACTCTTTTCGTAAAAGATACAAGTAAGAAGCGCAATTATAGTTATGACGATGAGAAATGCAAGTTGTATATCACGGCACCGAGTATAACAGAACTTACAAATTTAGGTTCGTTCGTATTTTATGCCGACAAGATGAATACCAGCTGCATGACAATCGATAACACTGGCTCGATGAGCATAAAGGTGAATAGTCTGAAGACCGGGGCATATAAGATGTCAAGTCGCGGAAGCATATCCATAGCCGGAAAATATAATGTGGAAAGTTTTGATATGGATAACAGCGGGGCATGCAGTTGCGATGTCAGTCTGAATGTTTCGGGCGATGTTAACGTGGATAACAGCGGCGCGTCTAAATACAATGGAAGCATAGTGGCGCGTAATGTCAACTGGAATGGCCGCGGCGCGGACAATTGTATGGCTAACATTAAGGCCAATACAATTGAATTTATAGAATCCGGGGCAGGAAAGGTCAGTGGCAAATTTAAAGGAGACAACATCTCTGTAAGCTGTTCGGGCGCATCAAAGATGGATATTGATGTCAACTGCAACCGTGTAAAAGCCAATGCAAGTGGCAACGGAAACATAACGCTTTCGGGTATGGCCGACCATGCAGACGTTGGAACCAGCGGCATTGCTAAGATAGACACGAGCCGCCTGAACGACTTCTGATAATGCTGCACGGGTATTGCTTGTGGTGCATGCCGGAGCCTGTATCAGCGTGATTCGGTTTCGGATGTCTGCTAATTTTTTATAAAAGTTTGTCTTTTTATGTCACAAACAGCAATTCCTTGCGTATAGACAATAGAAATAAGACAATAAAAATAGGATTATTATGAAATTTAAGTTATATTTGTTCTCGGCGTTATTTGCCTCAGTTCCGCTCTTTGCCAGCGGAAGTAATGATATAAAAGTACCTGCTGAACAGACCGGCACAGAGCTTCCGGGCAATGTTGCAAATTTTGATGACAGCTTCATAAAGAAGACCTTGCCGCTGAAAGATTTCAACAAAATAAGCGTTGAGAACGAAATAAAAATCTATTACACCAATGGCTCTAAGTATAGTGTAGAGTTTGAGGGAAGTGAGAGCGACTTTAATGCCTTAAGCTTTGATGTCTACGGTAAGACTCTTGTTATAGGCGTTTCAAGCGGTGAGGACGGCGGAAGGTCCTGCATAGATGACTGCAGTCTGTATATTACTGCTCCGAGTATAACCGAGATTAGTAATATCGGCTCTTTAAACTTCTACGCCAAAAACATGAAGACCGACAGTCTGACGATTGCTAACAAAAGCACGATGAACTTAAATATAGACAATCTGAAGACGGGGCCGTTAAGAATAGTCAACAGCGGAAGTATGGAGGTTGGCGGACAGTTTAATGCCGGCAGCTTTAACCTCAAGAATAGAGCCACATACAGCAGCGATGCCGATCTGAATGTTTCGGGCGATATTGTGGTGGATAACATTGCATCTGACGCAAGCAGCGGAAACATTGTGGCGCGTAACGTTGTTTGGAATTGTCGCGGAACAGACGAATGTGACATAGATGTCAGTGCCGATAAATTCGTACTGAATATATTTGGTACAGGACATATTAGTGGACAGTTTAAGGGCAATGACGTAAATATCAAGTGTAACGGTTCGGCACAGGTAGATATGAATGTCGACTGCAGCAACCTCACCGCCAAAGTGAACGGCAGCGGAAATCTTGTCCTTTCGGGCACGGCCGACAAGACTGATATTGGCGGCAATGGCATTTCGAGGGTGGACACAAGCCGCCTGAACAATTTCGACTGATAGGGTGCTTTGGTTACCTGTTGTTCAGACAGATGCATTCTGTACAGCATACCGTTTATTTATGTCGGCAGAAAAAAACGAAAAAGTTTGTTTTTCATGTCACAAATGTCATAGTCCTGCGTACTTATAGCAGAAGAAACATTAAAAACCTGATTGTTATGAAATTTAAGTTATATTTGTTTTCGGTGTTATTTGCCGCAATTCCGCTCATCGCCTGCGGCTGTTCAAACAAGAGTATGGCAGTGGAAAATACCGGTATTAAGCTGCATGACAACTTTAAAGATTCTGATTCCGGTATTATAAGAAAGACCTTGCCGCTGAAAGACTTCCATGGAATAAACGTGGCAAGTTATGCTAAGGTGTACTATACGCAAGGTTCAGAATATAAGGTCGTGTTTGAAGGTCGTGAGAGTGTGTGTAAGGGCTTGAGCTTTGACGTACATGGCGGGATACTTGTCGTAGGATTTTCGAAGGATACTTGTATTAACAGCTTTAACTCTTCATCATGTAATTTGTATATTACAGCTCCGAATATTGACCAGCTTCATACTTCTGGCTTTTTAACTTTTTATGCAAAAAGTTTGAAGACACACATCCTTGCTGTATGCAACAATGGGAATATGGATTTGTTTATTGATAAATTGAAGGCTGACTCATATTCAATTATTAATAATGGATTCATGACAAATAACGGCATATTTGAAGTAGGCAGATTTGAAATGCAGAATTTTGCGGCATACAGCAGCAAGTTTGATTTGAAAGCTTCAGAAGACATGAATTTAAGCAATGGCGGCTCGGTTTATATTAACGGCGGCATTGATGCGCGTAATATATATTGGAAATCTTCTAGTGCTGACTATTGCGAGATGGATATTAATGCCGAAAATGTTGATTTCAATATAGCCGGATCAGGAGTAATCAACGGAAAATTCAAGGGTGACGGCATTAGCATAAAATGCGACGGAGCAGCAAAAGTTAATATGGATGTCGACTGTAGCAGCGTCACTGCTGGTGTCAATGGCAGCGGAAGTATAACACTTTCGGGCACGGCCGACAAAACCGATATATACGGCAAAGGTGTTTCGAGGGTAGACACTAGCCGCCTGAACAATTTCGACTGATATATAGTTTGTCCTGCCGGCAATGCCGGAGGATGAGATGAGTTTACGAAAATAGCGTTTTTGATGACAGCAGAAGAGTTTGAAAAAGAGGCATTCGCCCTCAGACCTGAACTTAAAGCCTTGGCCTCTCGCTGGCTCGGCACACCCGATGATGCTGAAGACATGGTGCAAGATGCCATGCTGAAGCTCTGGGCCATGTGTGCCGACTTGCGCAGCCCCATAGCTCCGCTGGCACGCGTGCTGGTCAGAAATATATGCGTTGACCACATGCGCCGTCATCATTACACGCTGAGCATCGATACAACAGATGTGCCCGACCTGAGCCATGGCGCGGCCGATGCTGAATGTATAGACCGCATGATGGCTGTTGTCGACTCGCTGCCTACTGCACAGCAGATAGTGTTGCGCCTGCGCCATATCGACGGAATGTCGATGGCCGACATAGCGAAGCTTACCGGCGGAACAGAAGTCTCGGTGCGTAAGGTGCTGAGCAGGGCCCGAAAGGCTGTCAGAGAACAATATTTACATAAGATGTAACGACTTTATACATAAATACGGATATGAACGAACGTAAGATAAAAGACATAGAAAGGCTTATCGAAAAATTCTTCGACGGCGACACTACGCTGAAGGAGGAGGAACGGCTATACCGCTTCTTTGCCCGCCGCGATGTGCCTGAGCGTCTTGCAGGCTATCGCGATATGTTTGCCGGATTCGATTCCATGATGGTCAAGCAGCCGCGTCGTGTCAGGTTGCGCCCCGTTATAATGCGTGTGGCGGCTGCTGCGGCAGTGGTGCTGATAGTGGTGTCGGCGGTGCTGGCTTATGCCGACTATCGTGAAGACCGCTATCTTGCAAGATTATACGGCGGCAGCTATGTCATAGAGAACGGTCAACGTATAGATGACTTGAGCGAGATAAAGGGCGACATAGAAGATGCTCTCGACAATGCTGATCGCATAGAGAAGCACATCAGTTCGTCGAGCGTTGCCGAGAGTGCCGAGCAGGACGTGCTCAACAGCATTGACGATCCTGCCGAGCGCAGTAGGATAAGTGAGATGTTAAACGAATAAAATGTTCCTACCATGATACGCAGATTAATTCTTATATTGTTTTTTACCATAGGCACGTTGATAGCCTCTATGGCTCAGAACAGCATCGACAGGCAGGTGGAGCGCTATTCGTCGATAGGGCAGAGCAGATTCACTTCGGCTGTTGAGCGCGACCCTCGCACACGCAAGGTACAGAAGGTTGTTAAGGTGCTTGAGCTTCATCAGAAAGGCATCACGGCGCTTATTGAGTCGTTCAAGGCTGAGGCTTCCAACGGCGACTTCACCGAAAAGCGTGACGGAAATGGATGCACGATGATTCTTACGACAAAGAACTCGCGCCAGAACCGTGTTTATATGCTTAAGTGCGATTCGCCTTACGGATACGACAAGAACAGCAATTATTACGCACACGCCAAGGTTACGATAATAATTAAGTATAAATAAAAAATTCGCCCGTGCATTTACTCACGGGCGAATCACACTCTCTCTTGCCGCCGTATGGCGGAAGGCATGTCGGTGATGACATGCTTATTATGCTTTTGTTACTGTTTGTTTAGTCTTATGTCTAATTTTGAAAATTGATTTCTGTATAGCCGGCTCTGGGAGATTATTTATGCCGTGAAGGCATATTATTGCCGTAACTTTTTTGCTCTCGGGGCCGGCACCATGTTAATATCCCGGCATTATTCACATAAGTGTACGCGCGTTTGCACCGTGATATTATTTTATCCTTTCGTTAATCAAAAACTGGTTAAACTGATCGCGGTATCCGTTGAACACGTTGATGTCCACCTCGCCGGTTATTCCGCTCACCCTTCCGTCGGGGCACAGCTGCCAGAACACCAGTTTCACGTCGGGCTTGTATTCGCCGTAGCGTGCTATCCACACCATGTAGTTGTGCATAAGGTCGGGCGCTTCGGGCAGATACTTGTTCACAAACTGCTGGCTTACATATAGTATTGGCTTCACTCCCGTGTGCTGTCTTACTATGTTTAGCCATGTGCGTATGCGGCTGAACATAGCTGCCGGACCGCCCATCGCCTTAACCTGCGACGGCGTAGGCTCAACGTCGAGTACAGGCGGGAAGTCGCCTTTACTGAAGCGTGAGTGCTTCAGAAAATAGTATGCCTGCTTTGAAGCCTGCGTGGTGTGCGAGAAGAAGTGGTAGGCACCGCAGTGAATGCCGTACTTGCGTGCCTGCTGATAGTCTGAAAGATAATACGGATTGCGCACGCTTATGCCTTCGGTCGACTTGATATATACGAACGACACGGGATAGTTTACCGTTCCGCTCACCTTCTTACGGCTTATCTTGCCCAGGTGGGTTATGCGCACCTTGTCCCAGTGTATGGGATATTTCTTGCGTCCTTTGCCGTGTTGGTAGCGCGATATATCTATGCCGTATATGCGTTCGGATGTATAGGTAAGGCGTTCGCCGCGGAATTTTCCTGCTTTCCATTCGCCTGTGCGCACCTTTCCGGCAGCGCTCAGCGAGCATCCGAATCCGCTGTAGAGTCCGTCTTTCCAGTTGCCGTTGTAGAAACTGCCGTCATTGCCGAAGTATATGCCGTGTCCTTCTTCCACCAGATTGCTGCTGAACTCGCCTATGTATACGCCCATGGAGTCGGTTCTTACGCCTCTTACGAGCGTGTCGGCCTTCCAAATGCTTATTACAGTTCGCCCTAGCGAGTCGGTGGCTTGTCCCAGTCCGTCGCGTTTTCCGTCTTTCCATTGGCCGCTGTACACAATGCTGTCCTTCAGCATCAGCACGCCATAGCCGTTATATTTGCCGTTAGAAAGTTCTCCGCGGTAGCAGTAGTCGCCTTTTCTTACAATGCCCGTGCCCTCCGGTGTCTTTATCGAGCAGGCCGACATTAGCATCGTTATTGCGATTGCAGTGAGATAAATTATTTTCTTCATGGCAGCAAGTTTTTTAGGGCGAGGCCAAAGTGTCTCGTGC
>ENA-OZHK01000017-OZHK01000017.1-human-gut-metagenome-genome-assembly--contig:-NODE-17-length-58950-cov-6.699924_pt1 | contig 58950 bp, 33 predicted proteins | sample MGYA00244048_ERZ653690 | MGnify/ENA primary metagenome ERZ653690 (study PRJEB26926, sample SAMN06165197) | human gut metagenome | biome: ENVO:00009003; feature: ENVO:2100002; material: ENVO:00002003...
GATCTACACTTATGCGATCGTCGGCAGCGTCAGATGTGTATAAGAGACAGATCGATTCGTGGGGCTATGGCGCAGCCGCAACCTGCTTCATCGTTGACGGTCTGCAGGCCAAGCTGTCGTATGAAAAGGCGTGCCGGCTGCCCACGATAGAGGAGATGTTCGGCGACGAAGACCTCGAGTCGGGCAGCGTGCTCATTCGTCCCGAGCGCAGCGACAACATCAATCTAAGCCTTAGCTGGAGCAAGTCGTTCGGCCGTCATTCGCTCTACGTCGAGGGCGGAATGGTCTATCGCGACACGCGCGACTACATTCAGCGCAGCATAGCCGAGCTTAGCGGCAACCGCGAGGGCGCATATTATGAGAACTACGGCAGGGTTAAGACAGCCGGATTCAATCTTTCGGCACGCTATACCCTCGGCAGATGGCTCAGCGTCGGCGGCAACTTCACCCGGATGGACGTGCGCGACAACGAGAAACTTATGGTGGGCAGCACCTCGGTTGCCAACCCTATGTATCATACACGCATGCCTAACGTGCCCTGGCAGTTTGCCGATGCCGACGTAAATCTCTATTGGCACGACCTTCTGAAAGACGGAAACACGCTCACCCTTACCTACGACAACCAGTATCTGCACAGCTTCTGCTACTATTCCTACGGTGTTCAGGCAGCTAATCTTAGTGACTATATGGTGCCTACGCAGTTTTCTCACAACCTCACTCTTACCTACAGCATGAGCCGCGGACGCTACAACGTGTCGCTTGAGTGCCGCAACTTCACAAACGAAAAACTCTACGACAACTTCAGTCTGCAGAAAGCCGGGCGCGCGTTCTACGGCAAGGTGAGGATATATTTAGGCAAATGAGATGACGAAATGATACCAAACAATCAACAAAGTTAAACCCGATAAACGATAAAAGACAAATGAACAACATCCGACTTTATGCCGCCCTGCTTGCCGTTACGGCTTCGGCGGCAGCCATTACATCATGTTCTGACGACGCGTCGGCCGACGCTCCCGGTGCTGCCTCAGGCGTTTCAAGTCCTTATGTCATAGCAACCACCGTTACAGGCTCTAACGCCACGGCAAACATACTTACCTCGGCAGAGGCTCTTGAGGGCGAAATCAGGCCTTCGGGACTTGTCAACGACGGCGCCACTTACTGGGTGTTCCACGGCCGCAAGTATCTTTATGCCCTCAACTATCATCAGGGCGAAAGCGGCACAACTTACTCTTACGTGCGCAACAGCACAACGGGTAAGCTGGAGCAGCGCGCCAAGGAGTATTATGTTACGCGCTTTACCACCTACGGCTTGTATGACAACTACATCATGACGACATCGAGTGGCGACGGCAACGCAGCCTGGGCAGACCCCGTTACGGGCTATCTGCCGCAGTCGTTCAAGGTGTCTTATCTCGATGTCGACAACGAAACGTTCACCTCTAACACCGTTGCCGCTGACGGAAACGACGCATCCGTGGCTGACAAGGGCTACATCTGTGAAAACTTTTTGGGCAACGGCGAGTATGTGACTCTTGCCGGACTGGAGCAGGTAGGCAGCAAAATATACAGCGCGGCCGTGCCAATGGGCCTGTCGCAGTATGGCTGTCAGCAGTTTACCGACGACGCCCGCACTCAGTATAAGTGGGTTCGTCAGGGCTATGAAGACCTTATCAAGACCGAGAGCGGCGGCACGGGCAGCGGCGCTTACGACAAAGACGAACTGCAATGGACACAGTGGCCCGACGAATGTTGGGTGGCAGTGTTTGCCGACAAGACGCTGAAAGAGAAGAAACTGATAAAGACCGACAAGATAAGTTATGCCTGCGGACGCAACAAGTCGCAGTATTATCAGATGGTATGGGCAACCGACGACGGCCGGTATGTCTACGTCATATCGCCCAGTTATGCCAAGACGATGGCCGACACGCGCCAGCAGACCACGCTGCCGGCAGGAGTGGTGCGCATAGACACGTCGACCGAGGACTTTGACGACTACTATTGTAACCTCGAGCAGCTGTCGCCCAACGGACTTATGCGCAGCTGGTATATAGGCGGCGACAGTTTTCTGTTCCTCATGTACAACGCCCCGATAACATCGTCAGACAAGACTGCCAACCGCCTTGCCGTGTTCAACGCGTCGGCAAAGACGCTGACAGAGGTTACGGGCCTGCCCTCTGACGTGTCAGGTTTCGGCACAACGCCTTACATTGAGGGCGGATATGCCTACGTGTCGGTGAACACAGAGTCGGGCTATCCTGCTGTATGGAAGATTGACCCTGCAACGGGCGCAGCCGTAAAGGCACTCACCGTCAATGGCGCAACCACCGTTACTGCCGTGGGACGCATAGATTAAATACGGCTTTAGCACACGTAATTATGTGCGGAATATAGTCTGCCGGAGCATAATCAGCTTGTTCCGGCAGACAATAATTTTTAGAAAGTTGCGTTTAATATATAGTTATGAAGAAGATATTTTTAAAGTTTCATTTATGGCTGGCAGTGCCTTTTGGCATTATTATCACCATTATCTGTTTCACAGGCTCCATGCTTGTGTTCGAGCCTGAGATAGTGAATGTGCTGAGGCACGACCAGATTTATGTTGACAATCCGCGCCATACGGCGCTGTCTGTCGACGAGATAGTAAGAAAAGTGGAGCAGACGCTGCCTTCGGACGTCAAGGTTACGGGCGTAACAATGTATTCCGACCCCAACCTTTCGTGCAAGGTTAACCTGTCGAAGCCGCGCCGTGCTGCCATGTATGTAGACCAATACACAGGTCAGCTCAAAGGGCTTTATGAGCGTCCGGCGTTCTTCGACTTCATGCAGCGCCTTCACCGCTGGCTGCTCGACAGTCGCGACGACAGCGGCGGAGTGTTCTGGGGCCGCACCATTGTAGGCATATCCACCATAATGTTCGTCCTCGTGCTGTTGTCGGGAGTAGTCATCTGGTGGCCGCGCACTGTCCGCATGCTGCGCAACAGCCTGAAGATAACCACGTCAAAGAGCCGCCATCTGCTGTGGCGCAGTCTTCATGTGGCAGGCGGAATGTATGTGCTGTTGCTGCTGTTGGCCATGGCGCTGACCGGACTTACATGGTCGTTCACGTGGTACAGCAAAGGCTTCTATGCCCTGTTCGGTGTCAATGAGGTGCCAAAGAGCGGTGCCGTGGCTTATGCAGAGCAGCAGGCTAAGGACGCGGCAAAGGCAAAAAAGAATACAGGCAAGGCTGATGATAAGGACGGGAAGGGCGACAAGACTGCTGATGTTTATGCCGAATGGCAGGGAGTGTATGACACTCTGCGTGCGCGCAACGTAAAATTCGACAACATAACCGTATCCGACGGTACGGCCGACGTGGCTTTCGGCGGACTTGGCAACCAGCGTGCAGCCGACAAATATACGTTTAATCCGGCTGACGGCCGCATCACTTCAGTTTCGCTTTATGCCGACGGCGACACCTCGTCGAAGATACGCGGCTGGATATTGTCTGTCCACATGGGCAGCTGGGGCGGTCTGCTCACGCGCATACTGTGGTTCATCGCCGCTCTGTTTGGCTCAACTCTGCCCATCACGGGCTATTATCTTTGGATACGCCGCCTGCGCCGCCGTTCGCGCGGATAATATCTGAGATGGCGTAAATAATGTGAATGTTTTGAATGTCTATAGTCTGTTGCATGGTTAGTTGGTGTCGTGTCTTTATGGCATGGCAGTGGCGAAATTATTCAATGGGTATCTATATATAATATGAAAGGTGGTCTTTTGCATTCTGAAAGGCCACCTTTTGCCGTCTAAAAGGCCGTCTTTTGCAAGCTAAAAGGTGGCCTTTTATATTGTAAGCAATATGCATTGTTTTGCTTAATGATTTTCTTTTAGAATGATGTCGACGGAAGTTGATGTAAGCATTAAGAATAGTTTTGCTTACAGATTTTTGGCACTTGCAGATTGTCCGGCCTTGTTTCCTTTCTTCCTTTATATTCTAATAATGTAAATATAGTCTCGGAAATAAAAATAAAATACTGTTTCACACTCTTTTATTTTGTATTTCACTCAACTTGCATTAACTTTGCAAGCATGTTGAAAAATATTATCTTAGTGGCCGTCGGAGGAGCCTGCGGAAGCGTGGCACGCTATCTGCTGTCAAAGCTCGTGCAGGACAATGTGCTGTCACATTTCCCCTTCGGCACAATGACTGTAAACATTCTGGGATGTTTAATCATAGGTATGGTCTACGGACTTGCCGACAACAACATAAGTATAAGTCCCGGACTTAAACTCTTGCTCACCGTAGGATTCTGCGGAGGATTCACCACTTTCAGCACATTCATGAACGAGTCGCTCTCGCTTATGCGTGCCGACAGCGCACTCCTTATGGCGCTTTATGTCGGCGGAAGCGTGGTGCTGGGACTCCTTGCGGTGTTTGCCGGATTGCAATTAATAAAACTAATATAACAATGAAAAAGACATTTTCATCATTGTGCGTATGCACTCTCGCCCTCATGGCGGCGATGCTTACCTCATGCGACAACAGAAAGTTTCATATAGACGGAACAGTTACCGAGGCTAAGGACTCTGTGCTGTATCTTGAAAACATGAGTCTCGACGGCCCTGTTGTGGTCGACTCGGTTAAGCTGGACGACAAAGGCTCATTCAGTTTCAGCGAGAAGGCTCCCGATGCGCCTGAGTTCTACCGACTGAGAATAGCCGGACAGATTATCAACCTCAGTGTCGATTCAACCGAGACTATCAAGATTAAGGCTGCATATCCGTCGATGGCAACAGGATATACCGTTGAAGGCTCTGCCGAATGTGCCACCATCAAGGAGCTTGCCCTCAAGCAGATTGACCTGCAAAACCGCGTGATAGCAGTGCAGAACAACCCAAACCTGGGCTACGACCTTACACGCGACAGCATCGGACGGCTCATGGAGGCATATAAAGACGAGATAAAACGCAACTATATCTACAAGGCTCCTATGCGCGCCTCGTCGTATTTCGCCCTGTTCCAGACGCTCGGCAACATGCTGATATTTAATCCGCGCGAGAGTGCCGAAGACGTTAAGGCGTTTGCGGCAGTGGCAACAAGCTGGGACACATACCACCCCAACGCGCTGAGAGGCAAGAACCTGCACAACATTGCCATTGAAGGCATGAAGGATGTGCGCATAATGCGCAACAAGATGGCAGCCCAGGGCATAGACGCAAGCAAGGTGCATGTGTCTAACATAATAGACATCTCGCTGCTTGACAACAAGGGCAACCGCCGCAGTCTGACCGACCTTAAAGGCAAGGTGGTGCTGCTCGACTTCCACGTTTTTGGCGCCAGAGAGTCTACAAAGCGTATAATGCAGATGCGTGAGCTATACAACAAGTATCATTCTCGCGGTCTGGAGATTTATCAGGTGTCGCTCGATCCCGACGAACACTTCTGGAAAACGCAGACAGCCGCCCTGCCATGGATAAGCGTAAGAGACCCTCAGGGACTGCAGTCGAAGAATCTTGCATCGTATAACGTAACGAGTATTCCTACCTTCTTCCTCATAGACCGCAACAATGAGTTGAAGAAACGCGACGCACAGATTACTGACATTGATGCCGAAATAAACGCCCTTCTTAAGTAGGACGCTGCCCGGCTGACGGGCTTAGGCAACGATATGGATATAGCCGCGGGGCTGCACAGACGATGATGTGCGGCCCCGCGGCCTTTTATATGCCTGATGCTGAGGGCCGTGGGGACGCGTCAAATTATTTGATTTGTAACAAAATATCAATGCACATCTTAAATAAAGTTAGTAATTTTGCAGCGTCTTAACATCTGCCGGCAATGGTTCCGTTACGTATTAAGGCGATGATGTTGCGGTTTCGTCCGGTCTTATCGCCGGTGATTGTGCCGCAGACAGACGCCGATGAGCCTGTGACGAAGATGTAAGACGAAGTGAACAGCATATTAAACAATGACATAAAAGAAATAAAGAAGATGAGAAAAACAAGTCTGTTGACATTCCTTCTGCTCGCGTTTGCAGCCATAAGACTGTGCGCCGGGCGCCATTACACGGTGATAGTGTCGCTCGACGGATGCCGCTGGGACTATCCGATGATGTACGATACGCCGTTTCTCGACTCGCTTGGAAGCCGCGGAGTGAGCGCCGTTATGCGCCCGTCGTTCCCCTCGAAGACATTTCCCAACCACTATACGCTTGCCACAGGACTCGTGCCCGACCATCACGGAATAATAGCAAACAAGTTTTATGACGTGGCTTCGGGCCGCACCTACAGCATAAGCGACAAGGCAACGAGCAAGGACGGCTCGTTCTACGGGGGCGAACCGATATGGCTCACGGCAAAGCGACAGGGCGTAAAGGTGGGCGTGGTCTACTGGCCCGGCTCCGATGTGGCTATCAAAGGCATGTATCCCGACTACTACAAGGACTACGCAAAGAAGCCTCTGCTGACCTTTCCCGAACGCCTTGACGAGGTAGAACGCCTGCTGACGCTGCCCGACAGTCTGCGTCCACAACTCGTGATGATATACTTTAACGAGCCCGACCACAGCGGACATTTCTACGGTCCGGCGTCTAAGCAGACGCGAAAGGCCGTTGAAACGCTCGACTCGCTGCTGTGCAGCATGTACAAAAGGCTGCGTGCGTTGCCCTGCGGACAGGACATCAACTTCATTGTTACGTCCGACCACGGCATGGCATCTACATCACCCGAGCGCATAATACGCCTCTCTGAGTATCTGAAACCCGAGTGGTGTGAGCGCGTGATGCCCGACCTGCCCACACTGATATTCCCGAAGAAGGGACATGAGGACGACATAATTAACGCTCTGAAGGGTGTGGCGCACATACGGACGTGGAAGAGAGATGAAGTGCCCGAGTGTTTCCACTATGGCACCAACCGCAACATTGCGCCGATAGTGGTGCTGCCCGACGTTGGCTGGACAGTGTCGGAAGACGGAAAAGTGGTGCCGGGCAACCACGGATTCGACCCCTACAACTCAGAACTTAACGTGCCCTTCCGTGCCGAGGGGCCCGACTTCAGACACGGATATGTGAAGACCGTCATGTTCGACAACACCTGCATATATCCTCTTCTGTCGCGCCTGCTGGGCATAGAGCCGGCCCCGTGCGACGGAAATATTGACGGCGTGGCAGACATGCTCGCGCCGGTTGGACAATAAGATCATATACATATATTTTTTGACGGAGGCAGTGCGGCGGCACGTCTCCGCTTTTTTGTTTTATCATAAGCCGTTAACATCATCCTTGAAAGATAAAACAGGCACGCAGGGCAGGCGCAGAACAGCTTTAATATTTAAAGTAACACAATGGTAAACACATTGAAACGTCATTGTCAGACGATAGAAACGCAGGAGTAATGACTGTTTTGTTACTTTGCATCATAACAAGATAAAACATATAAAAGATGCTCGGAATTTTCAACGACTGCTTTCCGCCGATAATGGACGGGGTATCTGTAACGGTGCAAAACTATGCGCGGTGGCTCAACCGCAAGTGCAACAACGTGTGCGTGGTAACGCCTTCAGTGCCCGGGACGGTGTACAAAGAGGAGTTTCCCGTTTATAATTATTTCTCCTTGCCTATACCCATGCGAAAGCCTTACCGTATGGGATTTCCACGTGTTGACCTGCCTTTCCGCTCGCGTATCGGTAAGATAGGTTTTTCGCTGGTGCATGCCCATAGTCCGTTTTCGTCGGGAAAGCTGGCGCTGAAAATTGCGCGCGAGCAGAATATACCCATCGTTGCCACGTTCCACTCTAAATACCGGGCCGACTTTGAGCGCGCCATACCCAACAAGATGGTTGTCGACTATATGGTGAAAAACGTTATCGACTTCTACAGTCAGGCCGACGAAGTGTGGATTCCGCAGGCATCTGTTGAGGAGACTCTGCGCGAATACGGCTACAAGGGCAGGGTGGAAGTGGTGGATAACGGCAACGACTTTGCCGCCGACACACGCATAGACCTGCTCAGAAACGAAGGACGAAGAATGCTCGGAGTGGCACACGGCGAGCCGGCGCTGCTCTTTGTGGGGCAGCATATATACGAGAAAAATCCGCAACTCATTATCCGTTCGCTCGCCAACATGCGTGACCGCTCATGGCACATGTATTTCATTGGCACGGGATATGCCGCCGGCGAACTGCGGCAGATGGTGCTGTCAAAGGGCCTTGACGACAGAATAACGTTCCTCGGACAGATAACCGACCGCGAGAAGCTGAAGCGCTGTTATGCCGCGGCCGACGTGTTTCTCTTCCCTTCGCTCTACGACAACGCACCGCTCGTGGTGCGCGAGGCGGCAGCCATGCACACGCCGTCGCTCATGGCGCAAGGCTCAACGGCGGCAAGCGTGATAAAGGACAACGTAAACGGATTTTTGTGCAGTGCCGATGAGCAGAGTTTCACGGCGCGCCTGTTGCAGATTCTTGCTGACGAACGCCTTCGCACTGTTGCCGGCGACAACGCACGCGCCACGCTGGCACGCCCATGGAAGGACATAGCCGACGAGGTTTACGACCGCTACATGCGCCTTATCCGCCGTCGCGGAGGCATATTATCGGCATAAAGACATAGACATTCCTTCAGCCGTAAGCGTCGTGATGACGCCTTAACCGGCGTTTATGATACAGCAAAAACCTTTATTTCAATGCTATTTATGACACACATTCTAAGGAGTTGCCTGACTGATTATGATGCCGTCGGTAACTCCTTGTTTTTCAGATGCTTACAAATTGCATTGCAAAAGGCCGCCTTTTAGCCCCTGAAAGGTGCCCTTTTAGCGTCCAAAAGGCCACCTTTTGCAGGCTAAAACGTGGCCTTTTGGAAAGCCGTTTACGATATAATGAAAAATGTTTACATATATCATGGCATTTAATCGTACTGCATTTATTGTAAAAAATACATCAACAAACAGTCTTTTAGTATGCCCGCAATGCCGTATAATAAGCATCCTGACGCTCAAAAAGGCATATAGACGGGCTAAACGTCATGAAAAAATATATTAAAAGGCTTAACTTTTTGCAAAGCCGGATAAAAATCTTATTTTTGCAGATTGTATGGTACTGAATTATATTTGGATAGCATTTTTCGTGGTGGCCTTCGTCATCGCCCTTTTCAGGTTTGTGGTGATGGGCGACACAGAAGTGTTTCCCGAGATAATGAACTCAACGTTCGCCTCGTCGAAGACGGCTTTCGAGATATCCCTCGGCCTGACAGGCGTGTTGTCGCTGTGGCTCGGCATAATGAAGATAGGCGAGCGCGGCGGTGTGGTCAATGCGCTCGCAAGGGTGCTTAGTCCGGTGTTCACCCGGCTCTTTCCCGACATACCGAAGGGCCATCCCGTTACGGGCAGCATATTCATGAACATAGCCGCCAATATGCTCGGCCTGGACAACGCTGCCACTCCGCTCGGACTCAAGGCCATGGAACAGATGCAGGAGCTGAACACAAAGAAAGACACAGCCACAAATCCGATGATTATGTTCCTCGTGCTCAACACGTCGGGACTTACCATTATCCCCGTTTCCATAATGGTTTACCGTGCCCAGCTCGGCGCGGCGCAGCCTACCGACATATTCATCCCCATACTTCTTGCCACATTCTTCTCAACGCTTACGGGCATCATCGTCACCAGCATTTATCAGCGCATCAACCTGATTAACCGCGTTATGCTGCTCACATTGGGCGGCCTTTGCGTGGCAGTGGCAGCCGTGATGTGGGGCTTCGGCAGGCTCGACAAGGAGCAGATGAACATAGTTAGCACGTCGGTTGCAAACATTCTGCTGTTCACCATCATCATAACATTCATCCTTGCGGGAGTGAGAAAGAAGGTGAACGTCTATGACGCATTCATCGAGGGCGCCAAGGACGGATTCTCAACGGCAGTAAGAATAATACCTTATCTGGTGGCAATTCTCGTTGGAATCGGCGTTTTTCGTGCTTCGGGAGCCATGGATATGCTCATTGGCGGCATAAAATGGGTGGTTGAGGCCTGCGGAGGCAACACCGACTTTGTGGGTGCATTGCCTACGGCACTGATGAAACCGCTGTCGGGCAGCGGTGCGCGAGGTATGATGGTGGATGCCATGACAACCTACGGCGCCGACTCGTTCGTGGGTCGTCTGAGCTGCATTTTCCAAGGTTCCACCGACACTACGTTCTATATCCTTGCCGTATATTTCGGCAGCGTGGGCGTAAGATACACCCGCCACGCAGTGGCATGCGGTCTGTTGGCCGACCTTGCCGGCGTGATAGCGGCCATAGCCATATGCTATATGTTCTTTGGATGATGCCTCAGGGCAGTAAGAAGAGCGTTAATATGATGTCAGAAAATATAACTTATTAGATATTATGAGTAATCTTAAAGGTCTTGCAAAAGACACGGCCATCTACGGACTGAGCAGCATCGTGGGCCGTTTTCTCAACTATCTGCTCGTGCCCCTATACACCGCTAAGCTCTCGGCAGCAAGCGGCGGCTACGGAGTTATAACCAACGTGTATGCCTATACGGCGCTGCTGCTCGTCATCCTTACCTATGGTATGGAGACAACATTCTTCCGCTTTGCCAACAAGGAGGGCGAAAATCCGCAGAAAGTATATTCAACCACGCTCATGGCCGTGGGCTTCACCTCGCTTCTGTTCGTAGTGCTGGTGCTGGCGTTCATAAGTCCCATTTCATCGGCAATGGGCTATGCCGAGCATCCTTCTTATGTATGGGTTATGGCCATAGCCGTTGCGCTCGACGCTTTTCAGTGCATACCGTTCGCATATCTGCGCTATAAGAAACGCCCGATAAAGTTTGCCGCGTTGAAGCTCTTTAACATCGTGCTTACCATTGCGCTCAACCTGGTGTTCTTCCTGTTGCTGCCTGCGCTCTACGAAAATGGCGGAAACGGCGGTTTCATCGGCAATATCTACAGTCCGGCGGTTGGCGTAGGCTATGTGTTCTACATCAATCTGTTCTGCTCAGCCTCGCTCATGTTCCTGCTTGTAAAGGAACTTACGGGCTTTAAATACACTTTTGACCGCGCCCTTATGCGCCGCATGCTGTCTTACAGCTGGCCTATACTGGTGCTGGGTATAGCCGGAATACTTAATCAGACGGCCGACAAGATTCTCTTTCCTTATATCTACAAGAATGCCGACGCCCACTCGCAGCTCGGCATCTACGGCGCTGCCAGCAAGATAGCAATGATTATGGCCATGATAACTCAGGCGTTCCGCTATGCCTACGAGCCGTTTGTGTTCGGCAAGGCGAAGGACAAAGATAACCGCGAAACCTACGCCAAGGCAATGAAATATTTTGTTATCTTCACCCTTCTTGCCTTCCTCGTCGTGATAGGATATATGGACATTTTGCGCCATCTCATCGGCCGCGACTACTGGAGCGGACTGAAGGTTGTGCCTATCGTGATGGCTGCAGAGATAATGATGGGCGTATATTTCAACCTGTCGTTCTGGTATAAGCTTATCGACAAGACCATCTGGGGAGCCTGGTTCTCGGGCGTGGGCTGCCTTGTGCTCATTCTTGTCAACGTGATATTCGTGTCCCGCTTCGGCTATATGGCGTGTGCGTGGGGAGGATTTGCAGGCTACGGCACAGCCATGCTGCTCTCTTACTTCGTAGGTCAGAAGCATTATCCAATAGCTTATCCTATCAAGGAAATCATGCTCTACGTCGGCGTGGCCCTCGTTATGTTCGTTGCCATGCGCATTGTCAATGCCGATCTGCCCATGTGGGCTGCCCTCGGCGTCAACACACTGCTCATAGTGCTGTTCATGGCGATGATTGTCAAGCGCGACTTTCCGCTGTCGGGTCTACCCGTCATCGGCAAATACTTCCGCAAGTGACATGCCGCAGGGCATGCCTTGCGCCGTGTAATGCGGTGCGGCATGGAAATAGCGATGAAACCGTGAATTATCAACAATAAAGAAGAAATCAATAAACCGGATAAAATATCCTTAACTTTTTAAATCAAACACAATGAAAAAAGCAAAAGCTCTATTACTTTCAGCGCTCATGGCGGCTGCCCCCATGGCTCATGCTGACGAAGGAATGTGGACGCTCTACAACCTGCCACAGGCTGTTTACGACCAGATGAAATCTTATGGTTTCAGTCTTCCTTACAACGACATTTATGGCAGTAACGACGCCATCAAGAATTCTGTAGTGCTCTTTGGCGGCTTCTGCTCGGGCGTGGTTGTGTCGCCCGACGGCCTTGTATTCACCAACCATCACTGCGGTTTTGAGGCAATACGCAGCCACTCTACCGTGGAGCACGACTACATGCTCAACGGCTTCTATGCCAAGAGCTATGAAGAAGAGCTTCCTAACGAGAACCTCTTTGTGAGCTTCATGGTTAAGCAGGAGGACGTAAGTCAGCGTCTTAAGGCTCTCGGAGTGGACAATCTGCCTGCCGACAAGGCAACAGAACTCATCGACTCAGTGGCTGCTGCCATGACAGACGAGGCACGCAAGACCGACAAAGGACTTCACGTGGAGATTGATCCTTACTATGAGGGCAACCAGTATTTTGCCACTACATACCGCATGTTCACCGACGTGCGCCTCGTGTTCACCGTACCTAAGTCGATGGGTAAGTTCGGTGGCGAGACAGACAACTGGATGTGGCCGCGCCAGACATGCGACTTCAGCGTGTTCCGTATATATGCTGACCCGAAGACCAACGGTCCGGCAGAATACTCTAAAGACAATGTGCCTTACAAAGCACCGCATTGGGCACAGGTTTCGCTGCAGGGATACAAGGACGGCGACTTTGCGATGACCGTAGGTTATCCCGGAAGCACCGAGCGTTATCTCTCGTCTTACGGCATCAAGGAGATGCGCGACGCAGGCAACGCCACACGTGTTCAGGTGCGCGGCGTTAAGCAGGAGATAATGAAACGCCACATGGAGGCCGACGAGGCTGTGCGCATCAAGTATGACTCTAAGTTCGCACAGAGCGCCAACTACTGGAAAAACTCCATGGGAATGAACAAATGTATCGATTCTATCGGTATCATCGGTCAGAAACAGGCTTACGAGAAACTTATCCGCCAGTATCAGGACAAGACAGGATATCTGAAAGGCAAGCTCGACTTTGACAAGATGGCAAAGCTCTACGGCGAGCGTTTCGACCGTATGCGTGCCTTCTATTACTGGTCAGAGACATTCCGCGGAACATGCGAGCTGGCTACACGCGCGCTCAAATACTGCAACGGAATGGAGGCCAAAGGCTCTGAAAAGGATTCAACAAAGATGTACAATGAGTTTGAGGACAACAGCGACTCATGGGACGAAGCATTGGACAAAGAGGTGTTCTCAGCTCTGCTCCAGAACTATCGCGAGCACGTGGACAAGAAGTATCTGCCGTCGTTCTATGCTACAATAGACAAGAAGTTCAAAGGCAACTGCACAGCTTACGTTGACTATCTCTACAAGAAGTCAATACTAATGAAGAAGGGTGCAAAGATTTACTTCAACAAGAAGAGCACCGCTAAGGATCCCGGCATACAGCTCGGACTTTCGCTTATGGACTATCTGGCAGACCAGCGTGAGGCTCTCGGAGCGCTCAGCGACTCTATCGACCTGCAGGAGAAATATCTCTGCGCTGCTAAGCTGCGCATGGAGGAGGATATGCCTCACTACAGCGACGCCAACATGACAATGCGTCTGAGCTACGGACGTGTAGGCGGATTCACTATGAACGGCTCGCCTTCAGGCTATTACACAACAGCCGAGAGCATGGTTAAGAAGATGGAACAGGGCAAGACTTTCACCGACTATTATGCAGAGCCAATCATGTCGGAGCTTCTCTCAGCCAAGGACTTCGGCCAGTATCAGGACAAGACCACAGGCAAGATGCAGCTCTGCTTCCTGACAAACAACGACATTACTGGCGGCAACAGCGGTTCGCCAATGTTCAACGGAAAGGGCGAACTCATCGGTCTTGCATTCGACGGTAACTGGGACAGCCTGTCAAGCGACATCTATTTTGAGAAGAATCTCGCACGCTGTATCGGTGTAGACATCCGCTACGTGCTCTTCATGATGGACAAGTGGGGACATGCCGACCGTCTGCTCAAGGAAATCAATGCCAAATAATATTGGCTTTATGCGGTGAATGCCGCTGATTGATCAAGGCTGTTATCCGCACGATATGGTTAAAGGCGCGCTACGAAAGTGGCGCGCCTTTTTGTTTATGGGCGGTGTAATGGAGGGGGATGGGAGGTATGGGACTGATGGGAGTAATGGGAGATGTGAAGGTAATAATGGGGATTATTGCCAAAAAATGGCGGTTTCATCGGCAGCGGATTGTGCTTTAAGGGCTATGTGATGATACCGAGAAATCTTATTTAAGAAAATAATTCATGGCTATAATGTTTTTTAGATGTTTTGAGAGAAGAGTTTGAGCGTAACTGATTATTTTTGCAGAAACAATACATTAGCTTATGAAAAAACTTATTTTTGCGCTCTTTATGAGCCTCGTTCCGCTGCTGTTGCCGGCCCAGACCGACTCGACGTTCAACGTTACTCTTCGCAACGACGAATATAAAATATACATAACGATGAACCTCTACGACAAGAACGTGGACGTGCCGGGGCAGGCAGTGCTGGGCAAAGTTGACGGATTCATCGGGTCGAAACAGAGTTCGAGCAAGTGGATTATCGTGTCGTCGAAAATCAAGAACAAGCATGAGGCGGAGATAGAAGTTATCAACGACTACGGCAGTGAGGACTTTACAGCCGTGATAAAGCGTAACAGCGACGGCACATACTCGTACAACAAGAAAGACGGAAGCACGCTGAAGTTTGCCGTCAGGGGCAAATGGCAGAAGATTCCCGGCAGTCTTGAGTTCGTGAAATAGTTGCGCATCCGTTACCGGAAGTGCTCATTCGTTAACATATATTGCTCCGTGCGGCGGTGCAATATATGTTTTTTATGTTCAAATGATACTAAAAGAAAGACATAGCCGCACCCTTATCAGAATTAATATATACCTTTGCACCTGTTTTCAATAAAGGTTATTAGTCATGGGTATTATTGATTTTGTTAAGAAATGGACGCTGCCTTGCTCCATGGTTTTCGGTGCCATAGTCTACACATTGTTCACCACGATGAGTCCGCTCGTCCCCATAGGCGAGGCAGTAGGCCCTTATGTGGTAAAGATTCTGCCCATCGTGATATTCCTCATGCTCTACGTTACGTTTTGCAAGATACAGACAGACGACCTTCGTCCAAGGGCATGGCACTTCTGGCTTCAGGGCATACGCGTGGCATTGTCGGCAATAATGGTGCTGGCAATATCCCTGGTTGACAGTACTGAGACAAAGATTATACTCGAGGGAGTGTTCATCTGCGTAATATGTCCTACGGCAGCCGCCGCGCCCGTGATAACCGAGAAGCTGGGCGGAAGCATCGCCTCGCTGACCATCTACACGATAATAGCCAACTGCGTTACGTCTATAATCATTCCGCTCTTCTTCCCGATGGTTGAGAAGAGTGCCGACATAAGTTTCCTCTTCGCCTTCATGATGATACTCAAGCGCGTCATCACGGTGCTTCTGCTGCCGCTCTGTCTGGCCCTGCTCACGCGCCGTTTTCTGCCTAAGTTTGCCGAGAAGATAAAGAAGCAGAAGAATCTTGCCTTCTATATGTGGGCATTCAACCTCTCGATAATGATGGGCCTTACGCTTCACAACATCGTTGCAGCCACCGTGTCGGGTCTCAGTCTTATCCTTCTTCTCGTCCTTCCGTTGGGCGTAACCCTGCTGCTCTTCAGCATAGGCAAGGGCGTAGGCCGCTGTTACGGCGAGAGCGTTAGTGCCGGACAGGCTCTCGGACAGAAGAACACCATGGTGGGTATATGGCTTACGGTGACCTTCCTCAATCCTACGGCAGCCGTAGCTCCATGCGCCTACGTTATATGGCAGAACATGGTTAACGCATGGCAGCTGTGGTATAAGGACAAATACGGCAAGCTGAAATGGTGATGCAAGGATGTGTAAACGTTATATGCATCAGAAAAAATGTTTACACTCTGCGTGTATAGAGTTTTCTGCAAAATAGAAATCCGACATATAACAAACGTTAAAGGACAGCTCATGGCTGTCCTTTTTGTTTAACTTACGTTCACGATTGAAGCCTTTTTATGTTCCAAAACCATGCCTTTTGCATCATAAAGTCATAGCTTTTGCATCATGAAAGGCATGCTTTCGGATGGTAAACGGGCCGTTTTTGAGTGGTAAACATGCCAGTTATGTTTTTTAACAAATGCGTTTCTCTTTATGAAAGCACATAACCTGCTGTATGTCAACCGTTTAACTCGAAATGCGTATTTTGCGCATTTTTTAGCCCAAACTGCGCTTATACGGAGAGCATGGCCATTCTGAGAGCGTCAAAATAAAAAAGTTTTCTGTTTATTTAGTGCGGCATAGCTGCCATTTAGTTGTTGTGTCTTGGGTGAAAATATTAAAACAAATGCAGTCGAGATAAGGCCTTCGTTTTTGTTGTGTATAGTAAGAAAAATTTAAGTATATGATAGTTTTAACATTTTAAACCATTAAAGGCCTTATCTCGACTGTATTTTTAAGAGAACAAGTTACTGTGCCGTTTTATCGTGCCATATATTTTTTGCCGTTGCGTATCACGATGCCTTTCCATGACTTGCCTACGCGCTGTCCGGCAAGGTTGTATGTAGCTCCGTCGCCTTCGGCAGCCTTTTCGTCGATGGCAGCCTTGATGCCCGTTGTTCCGTCGAGGTTGATGGCAGCAGTGTTTTCAATTGTGCATGCATTGATGTTGTCAGGATCATAGTTAGAGATATATGCTATCACGTGCATGTTGTCCTGGTTCCATTTCTCGTTCAGGTCGAAAGTATAGCTGTATGTGGCCTTTGTTCCGTCCCATGCTATAGGCTCGCCCCAAATAGAGCTGTATGCACGTACAACGTGATTGTGCTCATAGTTATATTCGTCTGCCGTTCCGCTCTGATATCCTATAATGCCGTCCTCCATCAGGTAAACGTTGATATAGCGCAGGTCGTTGTCTTCGTTAGACAGGCGTTCCATGTCAACGTCAACGGTAACGGTGTTGTCGGTCTTGCTGACATTCAGTGACAGGTCATAGAAGGCCGGAACAGAGAGGCGGTTGAGAATGAGATCTTCGAGCGACTCTTGAGATTCAGGCAGGAATGCCGGCACGCCGTCGGTCTGCTCGGTTCTGTCTATCATTGCAGCAGGTGCATAGGTGCCTCCTGAGCCGTAGAATACGAGATACTCTTCGTCAGCATCTGATGTGAAGGTGTCGTTGCCGTAGCCTGCATGATGGCATGCAACGATAAGACGGTCAGCAAAGTCTTCTTTCTCAAGGATGTTGTGAACGAAGCCTGCCACGCGGGGGCAGTTGCCGCAGAGCTGTCCTGTAAACTCCTCAAGGAACACGCGGCGGTTGTAGACATTGCTTACCAAGGTTACCGGCAGTCTCAGTGTGTCGTTGCCGTTCACGGCGTCGTTGTTGCCGTCGAGATTATCAGCATATACAAGAATAGTGCGGTGTTCGCCCAAATCGTTTTTCAGTTCAGGAGTGAACCTTATTGTCTGCTGATGGCTTGCGCCAGAGTTCAGAGGCTCGTTGACGGGGAATGTGTAAACCTCGTCTTCACCTTCTATCTTGCAGTTTATATTGTATGAATTTATGTTGGCTGTGCCATAGTTGTGCATCATGGTAACCACAGATACGTTGTTGCCTGATGTGATAAATTCAGGTGCAGAACCGAAGTATGGCGCCATCTCGTAAGCAGGAACGTTGTCACCGCCTATCACAGCCTCAACACTAAGGCTGCCTTCAGTGCTGTGGTCGGTCCATGTGCCGTCGTTGTTGATATACATAGACTTCGGAATGCTCCTTATGGCCGATATACCATAGCTCATGTTGCGCTGGCTGAATGTGTAGCCTACATATATGTCGCCTGCACCCTTTTTGATTTCATAAGGAGTGTCGAGTTTTATCTCGTTCCAGCCGTTGGCCACGGTCTGCGTTGTTTCGCGGTTGATGGTCTGCGACACGATGTTCTCGCCGTCGAGCGATGAGCGCACCCATACAGTGATCTCGTCGATGTTGATCTTACTCTTTATTCCCACGCGTATGGTTTCGATGCTGTTGCCGTCATATCCGTCCAGCACTTCACCGGGGATCAATATAGCTGCAGAAATGTTAGTTTCACCACTTACGGCAAAGTCGCGTGTGTCGCTGATGTTGCCGTCACAGTAACCGTAACTTACGGTTGGGCTTTGTGCCCAACCATAAGAAGCGATAATAATATTTGCTAAAATAAACAAGAAAAAGCGTTTCATAATTACTTAACAGTTATCTTTTGTATGTTGTTGCCTTTTTTGATTATATACAGACCTTTCTTCATAGAGTGTCCGTTTGAGAGTTTCTTGCCGTCGACAGAGTATATCTCCTTGATGCTGTCTTCGTCGGCTGTAATGCCGCTTACGCCAGTTCCTTCAGAATCCTTCACGCTGATGTCGTCGAGCGCGAGTGATGTGTAGTCAGGAATGTCTGTTGCATGGAAGCGTATTACAACGTAAGATGCGTCCTTAACAGATGCCAGCGATACGGTCTCCTCGGTAAATTCTGTTGAAGCTGTGGTGTTGATGGTCTTCAGTGTAACAATCTCGCCAGTGTTTGTCTCAGCCTCTACAGAGAGTGTCAGTCCGTTGTCTGTATAGTAGTTGAATTTCAACTCAGGATTGTTGCTGCCTTCGAGAGAAATCTTACCGGTGTTAACCATAACCTCTGTAGCCTCCCAGATGTCGGTCATTGTGCAGTAGCCGTCGCCGTCAGAAGATATTTCGTCAATGATGTATGACTCGTAGTCGGCGTTGCTGTCGCTCAGTGTCCACCACATGTTGTAAGTTGCAAATCCTTCTGCGAAGTTCTCCTGGAACGGCAGAGTGTATTCCTCGCCGAGAATTATTACGTTAGATGCACCGTTCTGTCCCTTTCCGCCTGCGCTGACAGGTATCACTCCATACTGAACTGCATGCTGGCTGCCGCTCTGGTCAACGCTGAATTTATATGTGTTGTCCTTAACTCCTGTAGCGACGTTGTTGCCGTCAGAATCAATTATGTCGTAAGTTAGAGCCTCCGGATCGATGTATCCGCCGTTAACTCCGTTTTCAGGAATATCCCATGTCAGTGTCATTTCGTTGAGGTCAACTCTTGCCTTGACGTTGGTAGGAGCCTCAGCTATGTCAGTACCGATGTAAAGTGTGTCGTAAGCCTCAGTGCCTTCGCCCTTGTCGTTGCGCGGAACAATCTTGTATGTGTGGAATCCGGCTGTCATGCCGTCCTCGTCTACGTAGCTTATGTTCTCGCCCGGCTGTGCAGCAAGCGTCTTCACCAGTTTGTCGTCTCTGTAGACATCAATGCCTTCGATTGCCGCAAGAGTCTTGCCCTCGATGGTTGTCTGCGGAGCCTTGAATGTGATGTTCGACTTGAGTGCGCCTTTCTCGCCGGCTGTGATGTTAAGGTCTGTAACTTCTGCCGGTGCAGCAAGCATGTGGTTCTCTACGATTCCGAAGTCAGTCAGTCCGAGATAGAAAGCGTCCTCAGGTCCTCCTGCATAGAATGCAATGTGATAGTCGCCGTCGCCCTCAGGTGTTATTATGCCCTGAATAAGAGTCTTCCATGTATCGGTGTCAACGCTGACAGAGTCCATTTCGATCTTCTTATACGTTGTGTAGTCGTCGCCTGTGCCGGCATAGATGTCGAGATTGCCCTCAAGATAAGGTTTGCACTTCTGGTTGAGGCGCTCAATGTTTACAGACAGTTTATAGTTGCGGTCGCCTTTAAGTGCTATAGCCGGAGACACGAGCCAGTCGTCGCCGTCTTTTGTATAGATAAAGCGCATCTGATTGTTGTTTTCTTCCTCAATTCTGGTCCATGTCCAGTCATCCTCATTATTGTCATATGTCTTGAAATATTCATAGTGAGATGTGTCGCTGAAGTCTTCGTAATATGGCACAGAGAAGCTGTTGCCGAACAATACGAGGTCTGAAGTCTTTGACTCGCCAGTAAGTCCTTTATATGATGGAGTTACGATGTAGGTATATCCCGTGAAGTCAGCTTCAGGTATTGTTTCAGTGAATGTGTTGCCTTTATGGTTCTCTGCAACTGTGATGTTGCCGGGATTGCGTACAATAGTATATTCTATTTCGTCAGGATTTACATATCCTTCGTTGATGCCTTCAGTCGGGGCTGTCCATGTAACGGTAGCCACAAAGTTGTCAATCTTGACATTAAGGTCGGTTACAGCCTTTGGTGAGTCTGGGCCGATCCATTTGCGTACACGTGTCAGCGGGCTTTCGCCTTCGTCATTGCTCAGCACGACGTCGAATTTGTTTGATCCTGCCACGGCAGTGATATCCTCTTTGACTGTAGCTCCGGGAGCGGCAGTGCCCTTGGCAGCCTCTGCGTCGTTCACTTTTACAGTATAGTTAACATTGCCAGAAAGAGCCTCTCCGCCGTAAGTCTTGTCAGGTATGGTGAAGCTGATGTTTCCTGTCAGTGCGTCGCCTTCAAAGTTCAGAGTAGTGTTCTGTGCTTCAGCCGGCACTTTGTCTGACTTTGGTTTCTCAGGTATATACAATCCTGCAAACTGTTCTCCGTCAGTAAATTCTCCTAATACAGTTGCTGTACCTGTTTCAAGGTTAAGTTCGCACAAGTAAGAATTTTCGTCAACGTCAACAGCAGCCCAATACATCTTGCCTGTGTTCGGATCGAATGTAGCTGCCTGCAGATAGTTTGACGGCGTAATGTCGGTCGGGCCTATCAGTGTCGTTTCGCCTGTTTCCTTGTCAATCTGATAGAGATCTCCGTTTAAGTCAACGCCGTAAAGCTCGCCCTGGCTGTTGCACGCTATGCATACCAGACGTTTCATTCCGCTCAGACTCTCGTTGTTAATCAGTGTCAGTTCTTTAGTCTTTGGGTCAAGCATCGAAAACTCGTAGTCGCTTCCGTCAGCATTGCTGAAGCATCCGTATATCATGTTCGTGATTGGGTCGTAAGCCATGTCGGATGCCATATATGTAGCGTCTTTTACAAATGTATCCGACAGCTGTTTCCATGTGTCAGTATCGTATGTCAACAGTCTTGTGTTGTAAAAGTTATCACCATAAAAGTCGTATTCCACTTTTGTGAAATAGAGAGTTTTATCATAATATGTTCCTCCTCCTGTTGCTTCTAAAGCTTCGTCAACATAGACAGGGCTTACAGTACAGTTGCCACTGGTGTCAAATGAATATACGCCATATTCCTCTTTTCCGTTCCACACCCAGTCCCACTTGAATGTCAGCACGCCATATAGCGTTACAGGAGTCTCAGACTCGGAACTGTAGTTGGCGCGAGACTTGATTTTTTTCGATGAAATGGGCTTTTTTTCGTTTTTGCCGGTTTCGCTCACACGGTGCCAAACACCATAAGGATGGGCCTTGCGGTAGGTCATCTCGCGTTCATAGGCATCGCTGCCGCGCGAATTGGTCTGTGCCATGACGCTGTTGCCCGTTATCAATAAGAGCAAAGCGGCACCAAATAGCCTGAACAGTCGGGTTAGATTCTGTTTCATCAGTATAAATTTTAAGTTAATAAATAAAGTAAACAATTTTCTGTGCTTTCAAAGTTACTGCAAAACCAAAAAGTTATGTTATTTTGCCTTTAAAAGGAATTTCAGTTTTATAAAAACATAATAATTTGCCTAATTTTTGTTACATTTGCCAATGAAAAACAATTCATGCTGTCATAAAACGATATGTTAAAGTACTTAATCGTTATTTTATCATTATTCTGTTCAGCCACTGCCAGTGCGGCTACAGGCGAAAGATTTATCAAAGAAAATATCCGGCTGGGCGACAGTTGCATAGCTTCAGCCAGATATAATGAGAGCCTTGACTTTTATATCAAGGCCCTTGAGCGTGCGCAGGAAGGCAACAACCATTTCCTGACTGAAGAATGTCTTGGCAGAATAGGTGTGCTTTATTGTCGTTTTAAGGATTATGAGCAGGCTGCTATCTTTTTCAGCCGTGGATACAAGAGTGCTGAGGAACGCAACGACGACAATGAGGCATACAGATTTGCCTGTTATCTTATGAATACTTACTGTCAGACAGGCGATTTGAAGTCGGCCCGCAGGTATTTTGCCATTCTTAAAGACATTGTTCCAAATAATAAAGTCGAGAAAGAATATTACGACCTTTACAGCGAGGGAACTCTTGCTTATGCTGAAAAACAATACGCGAGGGCCATACGCTACTATAACGAAGCGCAGAGGTGTGCGGCGAGAAACGGCATGAAGGATGAATACAGCATGTCGCTTTATGCTGTTATTGCAGAGTCGTATGTCGGATTAGACAAGCCGGACACGGCTATTGTCATTGCAACGCTGCTTATGGAGGAGGCCCTGAAAAGCGGAAACACCAATCAGCTGGGATATACTTATGAGGTGCTGTCGAAGGCGTATGGCGAAAAAGGCGACTCGGTGCTCATGAAGCATTACCGAAATCTTTCGGTGACGCTTGAGGACTCTATTTATAATCTTAGAAACTTCAACAAGGCACGTAGCAAATACAGCTCGATAGAGCGCCGCATAACAGACAGGCACATATCATTCCTGAATGACAGAATAACGCGCCAGGTGCTTATCATCATGGCTTTTGTTGTGTTAACCCTTATTCTTGTCGTAGCTATAGTTATGGTGATACGCAGCAACATAAACCTGCGGACGGCCCATCGCGCGCTGATGGACAAGAATGCCGACCTTATGAGAGAGCAGCAGAACAGCAGGTATCTGCGTGACCAGTATATAAAGTCGATTGGAATTGCGGATGATGCGGCTAAGGCAGACGACAACTCCGGCAACATTCATGATGAGGCAGCCGGCAATAACACCGATGAGACTGGTGACACTCAGACCGAGCCGAAGATGAGCGATGCGCAGACGGCTTTGATGATACAGCGCATAATGGCAGTACTTGACGATGTTGACATCATCTCGCGTCAGGACTTCACGCTGCAGATGCTTGCCAATATGATAGAGTCGAACACTTCGTATGTTTCATGGGCGATAAACAGCACTTACGGAAAGAACTTCAAGTCGCTGCTCAACGAAGCGCGCATACGTGAGGTTACGCGCCGCATCAGCGACATCGAGCATTACGGACATCTCACCATACAGGCCATAGCGCAGTCAGTGGGCTATAATTCCCAGACCAATTTTATCAAGACTTTCAAGCGCATTATCGGCATGACGCCTTCAATGTATCAGAAACTGAGCCGTGAGATGGGCGAAATGCCTGAAGATGATAAGCAGGAATAGTGTGGCGTGCTTTAGTTTGCATCACTTTTGTATTATGTTGGTCAAAAAGATCATTAAAGAAACATGCTTTCATTATGTTGATATGACCTAATTGTAGGTAAGAGATCCTTTATGTGTGGAAGGAACTGCCTGTTGTAAACTATATAATGAAAGTTAATTTCTTTAATGACCTATTTTTATATTATTTCTTTATCAGCTTTGTTGCTTTTGTCGTTCCGTCGTCGTAGGTAACAGCTTTGATTAATATTCCTTTTGACGGCTCAGCAACAGTACGTCCCGACAAGTCGTAGTATTTAACAGCCTTGATTTTGCTTCCGGTCTCAATGCTGTTCACTGATGATGCTACGCCTTTAAGCGAACTCTTGCAACTGTTGAAAACCTTGCAGCTGTTATAGTCGTCTGCATTGTATTCAGATACAAAGGCGATAGTTTCTATATTCTGTTCGTTCCATTCTTTTGGCAGATTGAATGAATAAGAAACTGTGGCGTCATCGTTATTCCATGAAATCTCGTCTCCCCATATATCTGAAAGACATTTGCGGTAAACGTGGCGGTGATGGAATGTAGGTGAGTTGTATCCGGCCTGGTGCTTGGCAAGAATACTATCTTCTATGATAATCAGAGTCAGACGGGCATTAGGACAAAGAATATCCAACTGAGGCAGTTTATGCAAGTCAACAGTTACGTCCATTTTTCTTGACGCTTTACCATAAGCGAGGCTTTGGTCAACAGACACGAAAGCAGGGACAGATATTGCCTCGTCAAGCATTGGGCGGAAAGTGTCTGGATATGCAATGCTGAATACAGGAACATCAGAATCAAACTTGTCGTTCTGTGTTCTGTCCAACATTCCTGCCGGAGCAAACGAGCCTCCTTCGCCATAGAACCATATATAATTGCGGTCTTCGTCCACGGTAAGCCAGTCATCTTTGTATCCTACGTGATGAGTTATCTGCACAACGTGCTTGCTGTAGCCTTCTTCCATACATTGCGCTATTGTTTCGATGGCTCTAGGGCAGTTGGAACATTCCTCAGAGGTGAATTCCTCCAATAGAACTGTGCGTTCTATTGAGTTTTCATACACAGAGAATGGTATCGACGCAGTGTTGTCATCGCTGTATCCGTCGCCCGGAGTAGATACCGCAATATTCAGATTCAGCTTTTCGTCTATAGTCAGTTCATTAGTAGGCAAGTCTATTGATAAAGTATCTTCTTCGCCATATTTCAAGGTTTTGCTGCTTTGTAACTCTCCAAAAGACTTGTCGCCTACAGAATAAGTGCATTTGTAACCTTCAACGTCAGAAGCAGAAGATGTGTTCCTTACAACACACGCAACGTGCATGTTGCTGTTTTTCTTTATTACATTATTGTCGGCAACGGCATTTATTATTGCCAAGTTCTTTTCAGGCACCATGTTGCCCTCAACAACGATTTCTATGCAGAGTGAGCCGCCGCACATGTTGCTTCGGTTCTGCCAGTTGTCGCCTAAGGCGTTCCAGCATCCGTTCTCGTCATCTATACCACCCACAGCCATGCAGGCAACAGATTTATCCTGGTCGAACGAATATCCTATTACGAGGTCAGAGCTGCTGTCTATGGTTACGTTGCCAGAGAAGTCGGCTGTGTTCCATCCTTTTTGTATGTTGTCAAGTCCGGCTGTACACAGGTCGGTTCCCGTCAGTTCCTTGCGCACCCATCCTTGCAGGTTGCTTATTCCGTCGGCAGTTGCCAGGCCTATTCTTATCTGTTTTATGGCAGCTCCTTCATATTTCTTAAGCTCGCTTGAAGGTATTATTACTGCTGCAGACACACGGCCCTTACCAGTCTTGCTCATACCCGTTTCGGATATTTTGCCGAGACACAGGCCAACTCTGCTTGAAGCAGCATGTACCATGCCGCCAAATAAGAGCAGCATGGTACACATAAGCATATATTTTTTTAACCGTTTCATATTTTATCTCATTATTTTGAAGATATCATTTCCTACACGGACGATGTACGAACCTGACGGCAGTGCAACTGTTGTGTGTGTAGTTCTTGTCAAGTCTTTTGTAACCATGCTTCCGTTGATAGAGTAAATGTATATCTTTGCAGCCTTAGGATTGCTGATTGCAACTCCGCCTTCAGTCTGTGTGACAGATGCTTTTTCAGCAGCATCAGACAATTCGGCTATACCTGTTGCGCGGCTTACAGTGATGTCGTTAGATACATCGCTCTTCATTTCGTCAGAGAAATATCCCTGTACGTTATAGTATGCCTTGTCTTCGCCTGTAAACGGCATTTCAACGTTATGCGAAGTTTCGGTGTAAGGCACATAGTAAGTTGTGTAAGGAAGCTTTATTATCTCACCTTTGTTCATTGTGCAGGTGATTTTCATGTTGTCAAGGAATATGAAATCTCCATCCGGTGAAGCGTCTGCTATGCTCATGTAAATCTGGCTGTCGTCAGAGCCTCCGCTAAGTTCAACTTCGAATGTTCCGCCTGATGTAGATACGTTTACAGTCTCCTCATCAACAACCTGATTATTCTTTACGAGTGCTATTGACAATACTGCATCGTCTACCATAGACGCTGTAAATCCGCTGATATTTACTTTTCTGTCGCCTACGCCAAGGTTCATCTTCGGAGATGTCAGACTTCCAGGCAGTCCTGCGTCAGCATAAATATTGGTGAGGGCAATCATTCCGCTAAATCCAGCAATAAGATCTCCGTACCATCCGCCACGTTTGAAGTATTTGTCACAATACCCAAGTTGTGCAACGATTGCGGGATTGTTCATATCAGCATCGTTAAGTGAGCTGAAGTCGTCATCAAAAATTGTAAATGTTTCATTGTCGCTGGTTGCAACATGCTCCTGTGTTACTGCGAGAATATATTGCGATGCGTTTGTTGCTTTTTCCCAGTTTGCCGTGAAGCCGTTGTCACTTATGTTCGTTGCCGGTAATGCAACAGGTGTTGCTATAGACTCCGGTTCCAATTGTCCCCACCATGCTGTAGGATAGCTTTCGTTTTCACCATCCTTTGCAATAACGTATATGTGGTAATAGTTATCACCTTTTGGTATGAAGTTTAAGAAGGTTTCAGTGTCTGTAACAGTCTGTTCGTCTAATAAGCTGTTGTCTTCAGAATCCAGTACATAAACGTAATATGATGTAGCACCGTCTACGGCTGTCCATTCAACTTTAACTTTGTCAACGTCTGCAAGTGTAACAGATGTTATAGCAGGAGAGTTGAGAGGATAGGTAACGCTTTCTACTGTGAAATCATCAACATAGATGTCTCCACTGTTTCCGTATAGCATTATAGAAGTCTGTTCAGCACCTCCGGCGAAGGTCCATTCAAGGTCTGTCCAGTTGCTGTCAAATTGTTTTGCCTCAGCGCTTATGATAGATGTGCTTGCTTCATTAAAAGAGAATATCTGAAGCATCTGCTGCGTGTTGTTCGGATTGTCTGTGCGTGCGCGCAGCTTTATTCTGTAGAGTCCTTGCTTACCGCGCAAGTCGATAGCCGGAGATTTCAGGTAACCTGGACCGTTAACCAGATCAGAACCGAGATACATCATGCCTCCTGCCTGATAAGTATATAATCCTGACCAGTCACCTGGATAGTTCATTAGTGAAGACAATTTTGAAGGGTTCAATGAAACATCTTCAGTGTCATAATTGCCTTCTGAACCGGCTGTCCATTTTGAGAAATCCTCATTCAGTACGGTAGTGAATTCCAGATTGCTTGGTGCATACTTAGGTGCAGAAGCGCTCTTGTTAATGGCATCGACAAACTGTGCTTCAGAGTATTTCTTACCTTCTTTACTATTTAGGAAATTCTTTACAGCTTTAGGCAGTACGGTTGTTTTCCTAAGATTTAGTCCTTGTCCAAAAGCATTAGTGCTAAAAACGTTTAGCAGCAAAAATGCAAACAAAATTAGAGTACATTTTCTTCTCATAATAATACATTTTGGTTAATTATCAGTTTTCGCAAAAATAGCCAAAATCGTTTTCAAACAAGAAAAATAGTGGTTTTAATGCTTTCTCTTTCTTGAAACCGAAAAAGAATGTTTAATTTTGTAAGGTAATAATAAACATTTCGTGAAAATATTATGAGAATCTCTTTCATATTGATACTGATGACCTTTTATACAGCCTTTTGTAATGCAAAAGATACGAGGGCTGAATTCTTGTATAATATAGGTATGAAATGTTATGAAATGGAAGAATATGCCAATGCCATGGATTTCTTTTTGAAATGCATGGAAGTGGCAAAGGAGTCAGACGAAATAGATATTTATTGTAAATGTTTTAACGGCATCGGTTATGTTTATATCAGGATTGACGATGTTAACCGTGGCATTTATTATTTCAAGAAAGGATATGAGGTTGCCAAACAATATGGAATTAAGGAGTTGGAGGCATCAAACGTTACAAGTCTTGTAAGCGCATACTGCTTTAACAATGATGCAAAATCGGCAAGGTATTATTTTGCTAGGCAGAAGTTGCTGCCGCGAAAGAACAAACATCTGAAATATTATCTCGAATTGTTCAATTCAGGTCTGATAGCTCAGACCGAAGGGCATAATGATGTAGCCGTAAGCTGCTACAAGAAGGCCATAAAGTACGGCTCGCATTATAACGTAGGCGACAAACTGCTGTCGTCGGCATTTGGACTGCTCGTTTACACGTCTCTGGCTGAAAACAACATCGCCGAGGCAAAGACATATTGTTCGTGGTATTATAATTATGCCTCACGTAAGCGGAACCTTATGGCCGTAAAGACATACTCAGAGATGATGAGGGATATTTATGCAAAGATTAAGAATGCCGACTCGGTAAGATATTACACCTCTTGCATTGACTCAATCAATAATGTTATCATTGATGAACAAAAGATGAATAAGGTGGGCGGAAAGCTGCTTGAGTTTGAAAATAAGGTGAATAAAGAAAACATAAGTCTGCTTAATCAGAAAATAAACTATCAGCAGTTGGCCATAGCCATATTTATAACGATGACTATACTTCTGGTCATACTTATTATTGTTCTTGTTGTCAAAGACCAGAATCTTCGCAAGGCTTTCAGGCTTTTGATTGAGAAGAATGAAGAGATGGAGAAGTCGGAAAAGAAATATAAGCAGCTGCTTGACTCTTATTGTGGACAAAATGGCAGAGCGTTTGATAAAGCTGATACCTTCGCACAGCGTAAACGTAACGACATCGGACTTACACAAGATGCTGTGGATTCTCTTTTAAATAAGATATTGGCCGTGATGGAAAACATTGACGTGATAGCTAAGCCTGACTTTAATCTCAGTCAGCTAGCGCAGATGGTTGAGTCGAACACAAAATATGTGTCATGGACACTGAACGATGCTTACGGCAAGAGCTTTAAGACACTTCTTAACGAATACAGAATACGTGAAGCCTGCAAACGCCTTAAGGACACCGAGACTTATGGCGGCCTGACTATTCAGGCTATATATAAAGATCTTGGATATAGTTCTGCTTCAAACTTTATCACGGCTTTTAAGAAGGTCAACGGCATGACTCCTTCTGTATACATGAAGCTGTCGCATACTTAGACGGCTGGTCTTTTCAGATATATGTCTGCCTTACATCCGTTACGCGTATATTTTGTATTCTAAGTTCAATATCATCCATATTTTTCGTCCATTCGTCTATGTTTTTAGTCTATAAAACCATGCGGATTAGTATATGCTTGGGGCGTGTGGTGTCGTGATTTTTTTCACGGCTCATACATTTTTGCTAACTTTGCATCCGAATTTAGATATTAGAAGAGAGGATAACAATGAAACAAAACATGAAAGTATTTCTTCCGGCTACGCTCGGCATGCTTACGGCATTCGGCCCGTTCGTAACGGATTTCTATCTGCCGGTGCTGCCGGAGATGACAAGTTATTTCCACACTACACCCGCACTGGCCTCAATGAGCCTCACAACGGGCATGATTGGTCTTGCGGCAGGACAGCTGTTTATCGGTCCGCTAACCGACAAGTACGGACGCAAGCGCATACTGGTTGGCTCAATGCTGCTGTTTGTCGTGGCGTCGCTGCTGTGCATACTTTCAAAAGATATATTTATGTTTAATGCCATGCGAGTGCTTCAGGGACTTGCGGGCGCCGGCGGCATTGTGATAGCCAAGAGCATGTCGGCCGATATGTACACGGGGCGCGAGCTTGCCAGCTTCATGGCCCTGCTTGGCGGCATCAACGGCATTGCGCCTGTGTGTGCCCCTGTTGTGGGCGGACTTATGGCAGGCGTAACCACATGGGTGGGCGTGTTTGCCGTAATCCTTGCCGTGGGACTTGTGCTCATGTTGTGCAGCATGTTCCTGCCAGAGACGCTTCTGCCTGCCAACCGCATCAAGAAGAACGTTGTGAAGGTTTACTTCAATCTGTTCCGCGTATTCCGCAACTCGCGCTTCACTCTTTCGGTGATGGCCGAGATGGCATGTTTCTTTATGTTCTTCGCCTATATAGCATCTTCGCCGTTCATCATGCAGCAGGTGTATCATCTTTCGCCGCTGGGCTACAGTCTGTGCTTCGGCCTTAACGCCCTGATGATTGGCGTAGGTTCGGCCATGGCAACACGTTTCCGCAGTCAGAGCCGCTGCCTCCGCTTCGGCGGTGCGGGCATGCTTGCCGGTGCCGTTGTATTGGCATTTCTTCTCAGTTCGGGCATGCCTTTGTGGATAGTAATGCTGGCATACATATATACGCTGCTCTGTTTCGGACTGATGCAGCCGCCTTTGACAGCCATAGCCCTCGACAGCGAGCGCGACAACGCAGGTGCCGCCAGCGCCATATTCGGTGCGTCGGGTTTCGTTGCAGGCGCGTTCTCAAGTCCTTTGGTGGGCATTGGCGACATTACGGTTACGGCAGGCATTGTGATGGCCTGCGGAGCCTTGGCCTGCATGCTGTTTGTGCTGCCGCTGAGCAGCAAGATGCGCGCCGTTGCAGCCTGACGCTGCGGTATTGTAGCGGCTGTAGCTGAATGGGATATAAGAAAGATTATCATATAAAACCGGTTGAAAACCTGATGAGCCGTATCGTTCTCTGTGAAGAGTCTGATACGGCTCATTTAGTTTATGCCGCTTTCTGTCAGATGTCAATGGTCTCGAGGTCGTCGGGCACAAAGATGTTGCCCTTGAAGTTGATTGCCGCCTCGCGGGTGTATTCGGTCCTGCGTGTGGCGAGCGTCTTGTCCTCGGTGTGATACAGCAGCAGATTCTTTACGCCCAGTTCGGCAGCCACTTTGCCGGCATCCATGGCAGTGCTGTGAAATTTCTCGTAAGGCTTGAACACATCGCGGTCCTTATACAGACAGAAGGCCTCGCACATAAGCCAGTCGGCACCGCGCGCAATGGGGTAGTTGGCCCTGTTGCAAGGCTCGTCGCCCATACACACAAGCGTGGTTCCGCCGGGCATTGTGGCGCGGAATCCATACTGCTTTTCCTTTTCGGACAGAATGTCGAAGCACTCAATGCGTATGTCGCCCACGCAAAACTCGTCGCCGCTCGTCTTCTCGCACAGCATGATGCGGCTGCCGAACAGCGCGTTGAAGTTTTTGTGCAGCGTCATGAGGCATATCTGCCTTAGCGTGCTTATCACCTTGTCGTTGCCGTAGACGTTAAGGCTGCCCTTGTATTCGCCGTTGAGCACCCTTTGCATAATCATCCTTACCACCCACACGGCGCCCAGTATGTGGTCGGTGTGCGCGTGGGTTATAAACAGGTGATGAATGTCGGTGAGCCTTGCGCCCGCCTTTTCTATCTGCGATATTATGCCGTTGCCTCCTCCTGCGTCAACGAGGAGCAGCGTGCCGGCAGTCTTCAGAAAGAAGCACGTGTTGTAGCATCGGGTAACGCCGGCGCTGCCTGTGCCCAGCATTATTATCTTGTTGCTGTTGTTGTCCATGTCAGATGTGTATGTTTTTTGCCGTTGCGGCGTTTAATGGCTTTAATACATATAAACAAAAAAGGAGTTACCTGCGTAACTCCTTCTTGCGCTTCAAGATGGGCTTGAACCAACGACCCCCTGATTAACAGTCAGGTGCTCTAACCAACTGAGCTATTGAAGCATGTTTATGTGTCAACAAATTCAGTCAGCCTTACGGAGTTTCCGTCAGTCATCGTGAACGGATGTTGTCAACATCTAAATCTGCTGCAAAGGTAATAATATTTGTTGACTCACGCAAGATGTTTGCCCAATATGTTTAATTTTATTGTTTCATTCAGGCTCTTTTGGCTGTATGAAATGTGCTTAAAGCCAAATGCAGGTGTAAGCGTCAGTCAGTTTAGGTCATATAAATCATATGAGAAATAATGACTGATTGGGGTTAATGTGTCTTTATATTATGCCACGCTGCATCCGATTCGGCGAAACATGGCGATATGGCTGAAATAAACCTATTGTTTAGCTGTAAAAAACAGGCCACTTTTGCATAAAAAGTGGGCCGTTTACGACCCGTAACTCGGCCACTAACAGTATGAAAGCAAAACGGAAAGATTTGGTTAAAGTATAGTCTTTAAACATACGCTGAATAATTAATCTGAAACAAAAACAGCAACGAATGCTTACGATTTTTAGCCCCTTTTGCGCCGGGCGCCGTTCAGACGCGATATTATACTAAAAAAGTCCGGCCTGAGGCAGACCGGACTTTTGTTGTTATGTAAGCCTTGTTGTGCAGATTATATCATTCCGCACAGGCTGTCGGTATTATTTAGAAACTCTCACCTTGAACATCTTAGAGCCGTTGGCAGTCTTAGCCTTGACAACATAAGTGCCTGTCTGAGCGCCGGAGATGTTTACAACGTTGGTGTTGCTGCTGTTGATGAGCGTACCGTTGGCAGCATAGAGGTCAACGCCTGTTACGCCTTCACCCTCGATGCGGATATAGTTGTCGCCGCGTACAAGTTTGATGTCGTTGATAAAGTTGCTGTCTATGCCTGCAGCCGTAGCCAGTGTGAAGAATACTGCGCTGCCTTCAACCTTTCCTGCCACGCTGTAGTAAACGTCAACGTTAACCTTGTGAGTAGCGTTCAGGTCGGCTCCATCGCTGAAGTCGTAGGTGAATGTAGGCTCTGTCAGCTTGGCTGTATTGGCTGTTGTGCCGTCTATTCTTACGTCGTAGCCTTCAACGGGCAGCTCGCTTGCGTTAGGATCGGTGGCGATGAGTCCCATCATCCAGTTGCCTACAAATCCTGTAGAAGAGAATGTTGCGCCCTCGTCGAGTGAGTAGAGGTCGGCAGTGCCTGTGAAAGCAGCCTCGCCGTCGAGTGCCAGCGGAGCAGCGTCGGGAGTAACGTCGAAGCAGTCGATTATAAGGTCGTAAGTCGAGTTCTCGTCGATGGCGAACGGAGTCTCCAGGTTAACGGTGTTCCATTCGTTGAGCTTATAGTTCTCTACATACTGGTTGACAATCTCCTCGCCGTCTTTCTTGATGATTACAGTGAAGTCGGCGTCGGCAGTGGGATAGAAGCGCACTGACTTAACGTCGTATCCGTTGTAGCTTAGCAGCTTGTCGCCTGAATAGATGGTCTTGGCCATGTATCCGTAGTTGTTGTCCTCAGAGCCTACAGCGCCCGGTGACGGGTTCTTGCCGCAATATTCTATTACGGTTTCGTCGTTGTCAACAGGAGCAGTCCAGTTGAACACAGCCTGAGTCTCCTTGTCGCCGCAGCTTACGTTTACGTCGCTTATGGACTTAAAGGCAGCCGTGTTGGTTACGGCAGTGAAGTTGATGGCAGCCTTGGGCGAAACGGCTCCGTTGGCATAAACAGCCTCTACCTCATATTTATGGTCACCTGCCGGAACAGTCTCGTTGATGAAGTTAGTAGTCTCAGAAGAGCCAACCATCTCGCTGTCGCGGTAAACGTTGTAGTTGGCAACATTGTCTATGTCGGAGCTCATGTCATCGGTCTTAAACGTAGCTCCTATAGCCCATGTGATAGGCATAGAAGTGCCCATGCTTGACTTTGAAGCCTCGTTGAGCGAATAGAATTCGTCTTCGGTTACGAGACGCACCAGGTCGCTGTAGCCTGAAACGCACTTGTCGTAAACCATGCCGATGATGTTAGAGCTGTTCATCGAAGCCGGAACGTCTGTCTTTACAGCTATGTAGAGGTCGCCGTCCTGCGGAACGTCCACCGGTGTGGTCAGCGTAACGGTGTTCTCCTTGCCGTAATTAAGTTCCTGGTCAACATGCTGTGTGTATATCAGCTCCTTGTCCTTATAGATGTCGATGTCCCATCCGCTGATTTTCTCTCTCGGAACAAATTTAACGGCAGAAATCTTATATCCCTTGTACATCTGCATCTCGGCCTTGTCGTAGCGTATGGCAGCCTCAAACGAGTTGTTGCCTCCGCCGAATCCGCTCACCTCGTCGTCATTGCTGTAATACTGCTTTGTAGGCAGGTTGCTCAGCGGGCGGTTCCATGTAATCAGCACGTTCTCGGCGTTCTTCATGCGTGCGTAGAGAGCGTAAGGAGCGTTAGCCTCGTCGGCGTTAACCTCAATGCTTACTTTCTCTGAAGCCTCAGATGTCTGGCCGTCGTTGTATTCGGCTGTTACATAATATTCGTATGAACCTGTTGCGAGGTTAGTGTCGTAGAATGATGTGGCTGTAACAGGCTCGCCGTTAACCTTCTCGCCGTTGCGGTAAACGTTGTATCCCTTAACGTTTGCGCTGTTGAGCAGAGGAGCCTTCCATGTAAGCTTGGTGGCCTTAAGGCCGTCGAGAGCTGCCACCTGTACGTTTACAGGCTCGGGGTTAGAGCAGTTCTGATTGAGCTTAACTACTGCAGAGCGCAGATAGTAGTCTTTGTCGACGAAGGTGAATGCCATCACACTGTCGTTCTTTGAGATAGAGCGGGCTATCATCAGGTTGTACTGTCCTTCGCCGTCAAGACGCTGCGCAACCATGCCGTCGGCAGCAAAGTCTACGCCCTGTGAGATAAGATAGTCCTCCAGTTTCTCAGTCTTGCCGTTTCTGTAGATGATAGGAAACTGTGCGCCGTCGAGTGTCTGCTCGTAGCCCACCACTGATGTGCTGTCGCTGAAGTCGTAGAGCACGAAGCTCCAAAACTCAGGATTTATAGACGGAACGATAGTGGTCTGGCCAGTGGTGAAGTTGTAGATACCTTTCTCATAGAGAGCCTCATTGCCGTCAGTAGAGAATTTCTGTATGGCATAGAAAGGTGAGCCTTTGGTGTCGTCGCCTGTAATGAAGTGCTGATTGCCGTCGGCGTCCCACATAACGGTGATACGTGTACCTCCGGAGTTCTTTGTGTAAGTCCAGCCTCCGGCCTTTGAGCCGTCGTCCGTAACGGCATAGACAGAGCCTGCGTATTTGTCGCTGATATTGTTTGTAGGTATGCCGTTGTCCCATACCACTGGTGCATATGTTCCGGCTGCGTTGTAAGCCGAACCGCCGATAAAACGTCCGTTGCCGCTTATGCAGTTGGCCACGCCTCCGCCTTCGGCCGAATTATACTTAAGCTCGTCCGGCAGTACAAGATGATGCCATTGGCCGTCTTTCCAATATCCGGCAGATGTAATTTTCGCACCGTTAGTAGAAGCTTCGGGATCGGGGAATGTTCCTACCACAGTACCGTCGTTAGACACTCCATAGGCAACGGTGCCCGTGCCTAAGTTCTTAATCTCGTTTGATTCAATGTTCCAGATGAATGCTACATATTCGCTTGTGCCGTCGTTAAGGGCGCCGCAGGCCCATTTGCCGTTGGGCGAAAGAGCATTTACATACTGGTAGGGCTCGCTGTACATAAGTATAGGCTTAGTGTCGGCGAGGCCTTTCATGCTTAGCAATGAAAGGCAAATCGAAATGTAAACTTTTCTCATGTTGTATTAAATGAATTAATTTAAAAAATTATTTTCTTTACTGTCTTGTTTCCGTTTTGAGTTACCTCTACAATGTAGCATCCGTCAAGTCCGCTGCAGTTGAGGCTTGCGCTGTCGGTGCCTTTGCCCGACGTCTTTCTTGCCACGCGGCCGTCAATGCTTACAATGCTTATCGTGTAAGGCTGTGTTCCTGGCAGGCTTACGCTTATATTGCCGTCGGCCGACTTCTTAATGCTTGCGTTGAGAGAGTTTCCGGCAGCGGTCTTGATGCCTGAAGTTTCAACGGCTACTATGTCGTTGCTTGTGGCATTGAGCACCACGCCTGTGTTGCTGTCGAACACTGTTGTCACCACGCAAAGGCTGTCGGTGCCGAATATGCGGTTGTCGGGCAGGGTGAGCTGATAGTCGAACGAATATTCGCCTCCGGCCTTAATCTCGGCAGGCAGACTGGCTGGCACGCCGGTGAGCATGGTGCTTCCCTCTATGGGCATGTCGTGAAATCTTACAAACTGAGCCGGTATGTCCTGCGGAAGATAGTAGTATTCGCCAGAGCTCAGCAGTGTGCATGAATTGCGTTGAATAACGTTTCCCTGTGCGTATTCTTTGTCAACTATGGTGAATCCAAGGCGGTATTTGTCTGAAGAGTTGTCGTAGTCGGCCGCGAAGGCTATGTCAGCGTGTATGTTTACCTTGTCGCCGTCAATCTCGCTGCTGGTGCTTACCATGGCCGTGGTGGGGTCGAGCATGGCCCTTTCCAGATAGCCAATGGTGTGATACAAGTCTGTATTCTTATATTCGAGCTTGCGGTTATATATCGTTGAAGGCAGACTTGACAGCCAGCGCACCATGCTGCTCGAATAATAGTTGCAGAGCAGCGGGTCGGGTGTCATGTGTATTGACACCACGATGACGTCTTTACCCATGCGTTCCTTCACCTCGTTGATGTAGCGTATTCCGTCGGGACAGTTGGGACACCATCCGCCTGTAACCTCCTCAAGAAGCAGCGTGCGCGGGAAGTATGAGCAGATAACGCTGTCGGTGTATATCTTCTGTTCGCTGTCGTCGTTGTATTTTAGGCTTATGTCATAGCGGTTAACACTGTTGGCAGTCAGCGGAATGTCGAACTTATAGTTGAGTCCCGACTCGGGAGTCAGCTCGTCCACGTTCACGTCTTCCGACATTTCGCTTCCTCCTGCCGAGCATATTATCGACTTTATGCCTGCGGTCCTGCCTATGTTGCGTATGTTGCCGCTGACGGTAGTTGAGGCCACATTGCCTGCAAAGCGGCTCGACGTGTTTTTCACGTCGAAATCATGGCCGTCAAGCTCGCCTGCGTACAGGTTGTCTATGGCCAGGATATATTTGTTCTTGCTCGTGCATACAAAGGCTATGTAAATCTTCTGGCCGGCATATTGTTTCAGTGACAATGTATGGGTCTTCCAGTAGTAGCTTTCTCCGTCAACGCGGAACACTTCCTTGAAGCTGCTTATATCATCATTACCCGTAGACACCATCACCTTATAGTCTTCCGGGTAATCATGATACACCGTTTTTCCATCCCAGCGCAGATATGCTTCAGCGTCGTTGTCGATTGATATCTGGGGAGTGATGAGCCAGTTGTCCTGAGCAAAATCGTAGTTTCCCTGTGTTAAGCTGAATGCTGCTTTATTTGTCTTGGTGTCTATAACATTGGCTGTCCAACTTGAGCTTATCGACACGTTCTTATAGAATGATGTGGCCACAGGATTCTCGTCGCGGTCAATGGTCTTATAGCCTGAAGGGATGCCGTTGTCGAAATTCTCAGACAAATACACTTTCGGCTGTCCCATCGCCGCCGTTGAAAGGGCTACGGCTATTGCGCATGTCAGTAATTTTTTCATGTGAAACTGATTTTTATTTCTTTTTCTGATTATTTTAACTTAAAAAGAAAGACCAAGTATGTGTCTTGTTTCATACACATACTTGGTCTTGTTATATTTTAGTGTTTGCTGCCTGCCACAACTTTGTGGATTGTAGTAACACCGTTATTGTTTACTTTTACAACATATATGCCTGCCGGACAGCCGTTGAGGTCGATCGACTCCTTTCGTCCGATGGCTATTATTGTTCCGTTGGCTGTATATACATCCATCTTTGCCCCGTTGCCGACAGTAACAATGCCGTTGCTGAACTGGAAGTCATCGCCGGCGCTCACTGCGTCGATGGCGGTGTCAATATTCTTGTTGCTTATTGTTACGGTATCGCTGTTGGCCTTTCCTATAGTGTATACGGTCTGAACGTAGATGTCGCGAGCAATCTCTGTGTTCTCGTCGCCCCAGCCAATCGCAATCTTGTAGCTGTTTGTCGTGAGAGTCTGGTCTTGATTATCCTGAACTCTCATTCCCTTAAGGAATACGTTGTATTTAACGAACATGTAGTCGTCCTTGTTCTCTGGCTCGTCCCATGTTAATGTTACGAAGCATTGTCCGTCAACATATTCAACGGCTGTTCCGCGAACGTTTGTTGCTGCCGGAAGCTCTGTGTATACGCTTGAGCTTACAAGGTCTGATGTGTTCATTCCGAAGCCGTAAGAGAAGAGAGCATCATCGCCGCTCTTGTCTGCGTCGGCGTCAACAGCCTGTACAAAGTATTTGTAGTCGCCGTTCTTCACATATTCGTCTATATATGTAATTTTGCCGTCAACAGCATTCTCTCCTGTAAGGCGTGCAATCTTGATTCCGTGGCGCATGATGTCGTAAGCAACATTCTGCACACCATCTATTGTTGTAGCGTTGAAGGTCAGCTTTACTGTATTCAGCTTGTCAGCAACCTTTTCAACTTTGAGCGTAGGCGCCGTTGTACTTTCTGGCTTGTAATATTCGGTGACAAAGTAGTAAACGTTTGCACCCCATGTAGAGTCGGTCTTGTTGTATGAGTAGGTTTGCTCCTTTATGCGCATAGGCTCCTCGCTCTCAAGAGAGTATTCTGTCCTTGTGCTTGGCACTTCCTCATACGTGTCCTCGCCATTATTGTCCTTGACGCTCTTAACAGTGTATTTAGTGTAAAGGGTCATCAGACCGTTTTCATACTCCCAATATTCGTTCTGTGTGGGAGCTCCGTTAATGTCATACTGTTTCTTTGATATTACGTTGTTCTTGTCATCGTAGGCAACATCAACAGTGAACTTATAGCTGTCGTATTTGCCGTCGCCTACAATCTTCGTAGGACAATCGGGAGCAACGAAGTCGCTGTATCTCTCTTCGTTCATGACATAAGGCAGTCCTCCGTTCATTGTTCCGTAATAGTCAGGCATGTAGCGTGCGTATCTTGTCTTGTTGCCGTCTGCGTCATATTCATAGATGATAGAGTCATTGCTCTGTGTGTTGCGCTCGCAGATAAGTTTGCCGTCTTCATTGTATGTATATAGCACAGTGTCGTTAGAAGCCTTGTATGCCATGTCTTCGCCGTCATAGAGTCCATACTGCTGTGAGTATTTCTTAATCAGCTGCTTCTTGTCGTTGTAGACATAAACATAGAATCTGCTCGGGATAAAATCGCCTGTCTCATAGTCAGCTCCGTAAGTAACGTCTGAAACGAGGAGGTTGTTGGCATTGTAGTAGCTTACTTCCTTGGTGCTGATGCCTGTGGCAGTTCCCATTGCATCGCCCCATTTCTCAACTGAGCGTGCCTTGTAGCCGTCAAGGCTGTACACCTTATTGTTTATTTGGATAGTATCGCCGTTAGCTTTACCTATTGCATAAACAGCCTGAACATAGACGCCTTTTTCAATTTTGTCGTTCTCTGTTCCATCGCCTATAGATAGTTTGTATGTGTTTGTTGTGAGTGTTTCATTCTCGTTGCAGGGACGTTTCATGCCCTTGAAGAATACGTAGTACTTGATGAACTTATAGTTTTCTTTGTTCTTAGGCTCATCCCATTTCAGTGTGACGAAGCATTGGTCGTCGGCATATTCAACTTTAACCTTGTGCAGGTTTGTAACTGCAGGCAGTGCAGTGTAGAAATTAGTCTTAACAAGGTTTGAGGTGTTCATGCCATATCCATAAGAATTTAAGACATCTTCACCGCTCTTGTCGGCATCGGCGTCAACAGCCTGTACGAAATAGTCGTAATCGCCGTTCTTTACCTCTTCATCGATGTAGGTTATCTGTCCGCCAACTGCGTCGTCGGCTGTAAGGCGTGCAATCTTAAAGCCATGACGCATGATGTCGTATGCAACGTTGCTTACGCCGCTGATGCTTGTGGCATTGAATGTCAGCTTGGCAGTGTTCAGCTTGTCGGCAACCTTCTCAACGGTCAGCTCAGGAGCTGAGGCTGCTTCAGGCGTGAAGTATTCTGAAACGTTGTAATAAAGGTTTGCTCCCCATTCAGATTTGCTCTTGTTATACGTGTAGCCCTGTTCCTTTATGCGGAGAGGTTCTTCTTGTATAACAGAATATTCTGTCTTAGATGACGGTACTTCCGTATAAGCAGTCTCACCGTTCTCGTCGGTTGTGCTTGTAACGTTGTATTTAACGTAAGTTACAAGCTGTCCGTTCTCATAAGTCCAATACTCGTTCTGTGTAGGAACGTCGCTTGAGTTGAACTTCTTTTTTGAAATCATGTTGAAGTCGGCATCATAGGCAATGTCGTAGCTAACCTTATCGCCGTCATATCTACCGTCGCCGATAATTTTCTGAGGACAGTCGTGTGCAACAAAGTCGCTGTATCTTTCCTCTTTCATTACATAAGGATTACCGTTGTTAACGGTTCCGTAATAGTCGGGCACATACTGAGCATACCTTGTCTTGTTGCCGTCTTCGTCGTATTCATACACAATAGAGTCTTTGCTCTGGATGTTGCGTTCGCAAATCAGCTGGCCGGCATCGTTATATGAATAATATACGGTGTCTACAGACGCTTTGAACATAAAGTCAAGGTCGTCGTATTGTCCGTACTGCTGAGAATACTTCTTAACCAACTGTTTCTTGTCGTTGTACTCATAGACTGTGAACCTGCTCGGGGTGAACTCCTTTGTAGAATAGTCTGCACCATAATTGGTCTCTGAAATCAGAAGATTGTCAGAATTGTAGTAGCTGACAACTTTGGTACTGACACCCTTGGCGTCTCCCATTGCATCGCCCCATTTTTCTACGCTTCTGATTTTCATGTCGGGACTTTGCGCTAAGGCCGTCCCTCCTACGGTAAGTGCTGCCGCTAGTGCAGCTGCGTAACGCTTTAACATAGGCAAATATTTAAAAAATTAATAAATAGAGTAATTAAGTTTTTCTTTATATTATGTATACGAATGTCTACGCCGCATGACTGATATGATTCAGTCAAGGACGATTAATATCATCAGTTGGAATACGTCATCAGCATTAGTCTGATGCTCAATAAGAGTTTTATATATTCAGATGACCGAGACCGGTAATGCTAATCCCGGTCATCATCAGTGATTTTATATTATCGTCAATGTGCAATAACCGATTTTGTGGTTGTTGCCTTGCCGTCTTTTACGGCTTTTGTTACATACACACCTGGAGTAAGAGTGAATATTTCGCCCGGTTTTGTGCATTTGCGCACCATCTTTCCGTTAAGGTCGTAGATATAAAGGCTGTCAAAGTCGCCGTCGGCCATAACGCATGATGACGTACCAAGAAGTCTTGCCTTGGCTCTGTTCTCCGTTATGTCGGCAATGCCGTCGGTTGAAGTATTCTTCACGAAGCATGCTTCCGTGCAGTTGTACACCTTGCGGTCTGTAACGTCATCAGGATTATAGTTGCTTACGAATGCAACGAGATACATGTGCTCGGGTGCGGTCTTTATATAAGTCTTATAGAATGTGGACTGGATGCTGTCGGGCAGTGTGTACGAAATCTCTTTCGTCAACTCTTTACCTTCTTCAAGATCTATCGACTCGCCCCATGTTCCGTTGAGACAGCCTCTGAACGCATGTCTGTGTACATAGGCTGAGCCTCCGTTGGTCTGCACTGCTATTATTGAGTCCTGCATAAGGCAGAGTGTAAGTCTCGGGTCTGCGCCTTCAGGCTTGACGTGTGTCTTTATCGTAAGAGTTCCTGAGAACAATTTTGTGTCTTTGTCGTAGTCTGTGTTAAATTTCATTTCGACATACGGCTGTATTGTAGCTTGTTTGTCAATACTTTCATTGATGTAAACGCGGCTTACGTTGAATACAGGCGAGCCGGCGTTTATACTCTCGTTTGTAGCTCTGTTGAGCATGAAAGCCGGTGCAAATGTTGCCCCGTTGTTATAGAAGTCGACATAATAAGAGTCTTCCTCCATAGTGAAAGCGTCAGGCTGATATCCGGAGTGGTGCGCAAGTTGCACGAAGCTTTCGCTGCGCTCGCTCAGAGTTTCTTCAAGAACTCTGTGTCCGTCAGGACAGTTCATACACGACTGCGATGTGAAAGTCTCAAGCAGATATGAGCGCTGAATATTGGCAGGGTAGAAGTATACAGAACTGCTGCATTCGTTGTCGTCAGCGTATGTGTCAGCTTTGCCGTTGATGTTATCGACCGATAGCTTTACTATTTTGCGTCCTTCATTCTCAGTTGATATGTTAGGCAGGTCAAAGTTGTATGTTGATGCGTTTGGTATTGATACTCCATTTAATGTGAATGTCTCAGTTTCGTTGTTGTCAAACGTGCAGTGAACGTCAAAGCTTGTTATCGTCTCACTTCCGAAATTGAACAGCTGACCTTGGAATTTATATTCGCTTCCAGTCTTGTAGTATCCGTTTGCGTCGAATGGACGTACAGAAGCGTCTACAAATGCCGGAGCGTCGTCAACAAGCAACTGTATGTCATAGCTTCCCATCTTCCTGTCGAATAAATCTTCCCAATTTCCGTTCTCGGTAATTCCGTAGGAAGTGCCTTCTTCGCCATAGCTGCGGTCGAAAGCCAATGGACGATAGTTTGTCGTACATGTAATGGCGAATCCGAAATACAGGTCTTTGTCTGCTGTTATTTCAAATGGAGTGTCAAGGTTGAAACTTTTCCAACTTGTGCTTACTCCGCTGATTGTCTGTTCATATAAAGGTGTTCCGTTGAGGTTGTCGGTAATGAAGAATTTAACTGTTTCGACGTTTCTGGTGCCGAAGACTCCCCTTACCCCAGTGATTTTCTTTCCCTGAAGTGCTTTTAGTTTTGATGCCGGTATTTTGATTGCTGCCGATTGTTGCTCATTGTTGTTGAGCCTTATTCCGTCGGTACGTTCAAATTCACCATTGCTATAGCCAATTTTTGTTTGTGCAGACATGCACAACGGGAGCAAAATAAGCCCCATCGCGAAACATAAACCTTTTTTCATCAGTTGTAATTTTATGGCTTTTTATGCCTGTTAACAAGTTGTGTATTTGTTTTTTCTCGTTTACAAAAATAGTAAATTTATGTAATTCCAACAAAGAAAAGTCAAGTAAATGTAGATATTTTATCGTTAAAATTTTCATTTCAATATGTTTTTTGTAATTTTTAATATGAAAATATTCATCAGTCATGTTATTTCTCTTACAATATGATAGTTATGATTGATTATTTGATTCTAAATGTTGCTATTAATGCCTGAATGGTGTGCTAATGTCTTAAAATGTCACCTTCTGTCGTGTTTTTGGGTATTGTGATATACAAAACTATATAGTAATATCAAGTTTTTTGCGGTGATGTTTGTTATTCTAATATTGTAAATATTCTTTCTGGTATAAAATATTCCGCTTTATGATTGGTGCTGATAGTCTACAGCTTACTTAGTTTCCGGTGTGTTGTGCTGGTATGCTTAATCTGTTATGCTGAAATTCTTGTTGTGTCCGATGTTGTTACAGGTCAGGGCAAATGTGTATAGAAAATATATGTACGCAAAAAAGGAGTTACCTGCGTAACTCCTTCTTGCGCTTCAAGATGGGCTTGAACCAACGACCCCCTGATTAACAGTCAGGTGCTCTAACCAACTGAGCTATTGAAGCATGTAGTGCATTTCCTCTCAAATGCGATGCAAAGGTAAGAAGATTTTTTGAAACCTCCAAACTTTTTGGGCAAAAAATTGAATTTTAGACTAAAATAAAATAATTTTTCTGCTAAAAGTGGTGTTTTCACCATATAAACGTGTACCTTTGCATAAATCCATATTGCGGCAGCTATATTAGCCTTGTGTGGCTTATTTTAGTGCGGTCGGCATACTGTTACGGCATACTTCTGCCTGTTGTTGCTGCCATGTGCCGCTTGGTGTGAGCCTTGTCTGCTTTTTAGTGCAGATTTCTGCGGTCTTATATATAAATAGGTGTACGCCCAAAAGGGCAGGGATGTGCGCCGTATCTCAATGTGATGATGCCCGGCAACAGAAACAGAAAATAATAACAAGAAGAGATGAAGATAAAACTATTTCAGCTGATGGCGCTGCTTATGCTGCCTTTCATGACGGTGTCGGCCCAGGAAAGCAAGAGCCACAATTTCGACGTGGCAAAGAACATGCAGGTGTTCAACGAGATATACAGCTATCTTGACCTGATGTATGTGGACACGCTCAATGCCGACGAGGTGGTGGGCACGGCAATCAATTCGATGCTGCGCTCGCTCGACCCTTACACCGTTTACTATCCCGAGGATAAGGTTAACGACCTGAAGACCATGATAACAGGCCGATATGTGGGCATAGGAGCCGTGATACGCTACAACCAGAAGCTGAAGCGCGTTGTCATCGACGAGCCTTATGCCGGCAACCCGGCTGCCGAGGTGGGTCTGAAGAAGGGCGACATCATCCTTAGCATCGACGACTCTACAATGACCGACAAGGACGTCAGCTATGTAAGTTCGCACCTGCGTGGCGACGCCGGAACAACGTTCGTACTGAAGGTTAAGCGCCCCAGCACGGGCAAGAACATGGAGTTCAGAATAACACGCCGTTCTGTCAACATGCCTTCAATAACATATTACGGCCTTCGTCCCGACAGCATAGGCTATCTTAACCTCAACAGCTTTACCGAAGACTGCTCAAAGGACGTGCGCAAGGCATTCATAGAGATGAAGAAGCAGGGCATGAAGGGCCTCGTGCTCGACCTGCGCGGCAATGGCGGCGGCTCTCTTTCTGAGGCTGTCAACATTGTTAATATGTTTGTGCCGAAGGACATCACGCTGGTTAAGACGCGCGGCAAGCTGAAGCGCGCCAACTATGACTATAAGACCACCGTTGAGCCTATCGACACGATGATGCCCGTTGTGGTGCTCGTCAACGGCGAGTCGGCCAGCGCCAGCGAGATTACCAGCGGTAGCTTGCAAGACCTCGACCGCGCCGTGATTATGGGTACGCGCACCTACGGCAAGGGACTCGTGCAGCTGCCTGTAGACATATCGTACAACGGACAGCTGAAGCTGACCACAAGCAAATACTACATTCCGAGCGGACGCTGTATCCAGGCCATCAACTATAAGCATGCGCGCGGCGGATACACCGAGCATATACCTGACAGCCTGACCAAGGTGTTCTATACGGCTGACGGACGCGAGGTGCGCGACGGCGGCGGCATTAAGCCCGACATAGAGGTGCGCCCCGACTCGCTGCCCAACATTGCCTACTATCTCACCGTGAGCGGACTCGACTCTACCGAGGTGCTGCTCGATTATGAGGTAGACTACATCGCTTCTCACCCCACAATAGCCAAGCCTTCAGAGTTTGAACTTTCTGACGCCGACTATGAAGACTTCAAGCAGAGAGTGATAAAGAGCGGATTCACATACGACCCTGAGAGCGAGAAACTGCTCAAATCGCTGAAGAAAGTTGTTGAGTTTGAGGGCTATTACGACGATGCCAAGACCGAGTTTGAAAATTTGGAAAAGAAGCTGAAGCACAACATAGCCAAGGACCTCGACTATCACAAGGATGTGCTAAAGCAGATAATATCCAACGACATCATAGCAGCCTACTATTATCAGGCAGGAAGCATGGAGAACAGTCTGCGCTACGACAAGCAGATGAAGGAGGCATGTCGCCTGCTCAACAGTCCTGACGAGTATAAGGCTATATTGAAAGGTACAGCGAAGAAGAAATAAGAGTTGAGAGAATATATTTTTCCGGGAGAGGTGAAAGCCGTGAGGCTTTTGCCTCTCCCTTTTTTTATGGAATATTCTTTTTAGGAGTTCTTTTTTAGGAGTTAAAGTAGTTAAAGGAGTTATCGCCAACAAGTTGGCTAGTAGTTAAAGTCAATAGCCTTGCGTATTCTTATCACCACTCTGCATTTTAATTTTTAATTTTTCATTGCGCGCAGCGCCTGCTTTTCGTTCTTCACTTTCATTTTTATATATTCTGACGGCGCGTGCCCATACATCTTTTTGAATGCCTGTGAGAAGTGCGACCTGTTCTTAAATCCTGCCGTATATCCCGCTTCCTGTGCCGTCAGTCCGTTTTTAATCATGAGTTCCTTGGCCCTTTCAAGCCTGTGCTCCGTAATCCAGCGCTGAGGCGACAGAGTGCTTATTTTGGCAAAGTCGCGCTTAAACGTGGCGAGACTTCTCCCGGTGTATGCCGCAAACTCTTCGAGCGTCAAGTCCTCGGTGAAGTTGTGCTCCATGAAGTCGAGCAGGTCAATCTTCCATACCTCGTTAAAGTCGAACAGTGTGGGATAAAACCGCTGGTCGATATTCAGCAGGCACATTATGGCTTCGTCCACTTTCAGCCGCAACCATTCGTCCGATGGCGTCTCGCCGCTGTCGGTGTAGGGCATGAACGAGCCGAACAGACTTTTCAGTCCCGTGGTCTGCGGCAGTATGTTCACCGTCTGTCCTATGGGGCTTATGCCCCTCATCTTTCTGCATGTTGCCGCTATGCGGTTATAATATTCCTTCAGGTAGCGGCGCGGCAGCGTGAAGTTTATTCCCCGGTAGGGCATTCCGTCGAGCGGCACCTTCGTGACGTTTACCGAGCAGTCGCGGCGCACAAACACAAAGTTGTCGGCCGTAATCTCGTCGGTGCTGTCCCTTCCCTCGATAATCAGTTTGCCCGAGCGCACAAATATTATCGAGTGCGCCGGCATTCTGTGTTCCATGTGCATGTCGTGTTTTATGCTGCAGCTCAACAGAATGTCACCATAGTTTACCAAATTGTCCATAAGTTCGTTCATGCTGCAAATATAACACTCCTTTTTCATTATTCCTTCTTTATCTTGCTGAATATTTCGTCCATGGCTTCAGCGTTCATGGGTGTCATGTCCACGAGGTCGAGCGATTTCACCATGTGCAGCGTGCCCTGTTTGTAGGCGTTAAAGTGGGCGGTGGTTATGTGGTGTCTGTATGCGTCCATGTCAGCATAGATTTCAAGGATGCGCACCTGGCACGAGTCTTTCTGCTGTATCATCGGGAATATGGCTATCACTCCCGGCTCCTCTCTCACCGACGTTGCCCCCACGTTCATGGCTGCGGTTATGTATTCGTTGAAGTATTCGGGATAAATCTCTATTTCAGATATGCGCACCAGCATGCCTTTGCCGTAGATGTCTTTTTCAGGCATAGCGTTGTTGCCTGCCTCAGTGCTGCCGGTGTCGGTGATGTTAAATAACCGTGCGGCGTTTTTCCACATAAACATATCCCTGTATTCCGACAGCGTTTTATCGGCTTTAAGCTCCTTGTCGAGCCTGCGCAGGCTGGCGGTAAGCACCTCTGCCGGCTGATACGGATAGTCGGAGCCGTAGAGAATGTGTCCCGGCGATGTTATTGTCAGCAAACTGCGTATCACCTCTGCCGACGGTGCCCCGGCAAGGTCGTAGTAGAGCTGCGACAGACAGCCTTTAATGTCAATCTCGCCTATATATCCTCCGGCCTTCAGTGCGGGCGCGAGCGCCTTAAGCCGCGGCAGCGCGAGCGGCAGGAACGAGCCGCAGTGGGGCACCACTATTTTCAGTTGCTTATAGCGTGCCGGCAGGTTGGCCGCAAGCATGTTCATCAGTGCCCGCGTTGTTTCAGCCGGATACTCATAGGCAGCCAGCGGCATCTGTGCCATAAGTTTTTCGTTTACGGGCACGGGCTTGTGCGGATGTATTATTATCACGGCTTTTCGGCTGTTGAGCACCTCCATGAGCGGCTCCAGCTCCTTGTCGCCCAGATACAGTCCGCGGCTGTTTGTGGGCAGCTTAACGCCGTCGGCTCCGAGCGTGTCGAGCGCGTATATGGCTTCGTCAATGGCAGCCTTGACGTCGGGCAGCGGCAGCGACGCGCAAAACAAGAACCTTCCCGGATGTTTGGCTTTAAGCTCTGCGCAGTGTTCGTTATATTTGCGCACCACGTCGCGGCACTCTTTGCCGCCACCGAAGTAAGGCTGAGGGGCAGGCATTGTCAGCACTGAGCATCTTATTCCGGCACTGTCCATGAATGTCAGATGCTTCTCGGCGCTCCATGCCGGCAGCGGATAGCCCTCGTCGAGGGCTGCCCCGTTGCTTTCAAGCACGTCGGTGTAGAATTGGGGAATGTTGTGGCAGTGAACGTCAATCACGTTCTGTGCGCTGCCTTTAAGGCTGCTTATCATCATTATTAATATTATTATCAGCTGTTTCATGTCATTCGGCTATGCTTTCTTTATATTGTTTGCCTGCGTCTGTGCAGTGGCCTATCACGCTGCCCGTGCGCAGATAACGGTATGTTGGAAACTCGAACAATACGGGCTTCAGACTGTTGTAGTCGAGTTTTCCGTTGTCGTCTATTACGCTATCGTCGGCATACGTGTCGATGATGCTGCAAATAAAGTTCTCAAAGCCGTTACATTCGTACACGTCTTCCACCTTGCACACCATGCTCAGCGGCGACTCGTCTATTACGGGCGTTCCTTCAGCTCCCGTTACGCTTCCGAACAGACTGCTCTTGTCGGTCTTGTTGCCCGACACAATGCCACAGTAGTCGGCTTTAGGCAGCATGCTTTCGGCAACAATGTTAACCGACAACCGTCCGCTCTCCTTTATACCTTTGTTTATATAGTGTGCCGAGTGAAGGCTCACCGATATTCTGTCGTGTGCCACAATGCCTACGTGTGCCACGAGTGTCCATGTGGTTTTTCCGTTCACGGTGGCTCCTATTACTACTGCCGGTGTGGGGTAGAGTGCCAAGATGTTTCCAATACTCTTTTTCATGTTCTTTAATGTTTTTATAAGTTTTGTTTTTCCTGCTGCAAAATTACGGGGTATTTATCACAACAGCGTTATTTTGCGGCTCATTTGTCGTTGCTTAAAAGCTCAAATCCCAAGCGCGTTTGTCATATAAACATTTCGTGTAGTGGGGATAACAGCACGTTCTGCCGTATACCAGGTGTGCTTTATTTGTCAGCAATAAATTATTTGTCCGTAGAAAGTGGCTTGTTTTTGCTCAGAAAGTGGGCTGTTTACCACTGAAAAGTGGCCCATTTACAACCCGTAAACGGCCCACTAACGGTTTGAAACCGAACGGCCGTTATTTGCTTAATAAGACAAAAGTATACGGCAGTTAAATATATCGACTGTAATCAAAAACAGTATAAAATGTTACAGATTTTTGGATGTTTTTGCAAATGCCGTTTCTCTTCCGGAGCTTAAAGCATGGTTTTGGCTTAAGTTGCTGTCTGTCTCAGATCTTTTTACATGTTTTTTGCTTGTGCAGGTTTGTTGTTATGCCTTTCTCCCATGGTTATGCCTTCAGTCTGTTAAGCTGCCATATTGCGTCACAGCCGGAAACCTACATTTAGGATATTTTGAACTTTTAGAACATCTGTTGATATGCCTTCAGAAAATGGCATGAAAACATAGGTATGGCATGCAGCTTTATTAATCGTGACAATAGTTATTATTGCGACAGATTATATAAATATGACGACAGACAATGTATATTTTCAGCTAAAAATACTTACATTTCTCAGTTCGCCTGTAACACGTGTTTCCTGCATCACATCGGGTCAGTCACTCATGACTCTCCTGCGCGCTGCTGATATTTGGAACATTACTCTGGATGTGAGGCATAAGCAAAGTTACGTCAAAGGCTAAATAAAGGTTTTTCCGCTGATAATGAGAATGTTATGATAAAGTTAGCTGATACGCAGCGGCAGAATTATTGTTCATGTTTTTTTCTTAATATATATTAAGGTGTAAAGATATCTTTGTGCCTGGTCATAGTGTTCATCCCCTCAGTCTTATTATCCTTTTTACATGTTTGTAATATTCTTGAAACGTTGATTACCTACTTTTGCAGGCGATTAAGGATAAAGGCAAAAACAAATAAAAAACATAGTAAGGCAAGAAGATGAAAAGGTTGTGTTTGCTGTTAGCTCTGGGCGCAGTTATGTTCCAGGCTGAAGGTAAAGTTATTAAAGGAAAGATCAGAGACGCGCACACAGGAGAAGAGATTATCGGTGCGAATGTTATCGTCAAGGAGGCACCGACAAAGGGTGCTGTCAGCGGTCTTGACGGAACTTTTAATTTATCTGTTGACAAAAACAAATTTACGCTTGTTTGCAGCTACTTAGGCTACAAGCCCGTTGAAGTGAAAGTTAGTTCAGAAGACGAGTCGGTAGACATACCGATGACCAGCACCGACGTTGAGCTGGCAGGTGTGGTTGTCAGTGCTTCCAACCACGGACGCTCTGAGACAGCAGCCCGACTGATGGAGAAAAACGCGGTGAACGTAATGAACGTGATGAGCCAGAAGTCGATAGAGCTCAGTCCCGACCTTACCGTTGCAAACGTAATTCAGCGCATGAGCGGCGTTACGATGGAGCGCAGCAGTTCGGGCGAAGGCCAGTATGCAATATTGCGAGGCATGGACAAGCGCTATAACTATACGCTGGTTAACGGCGTGAAGATACCAAGCCCCGACAACAAGAACCGCTTTGTGCCGCTCGACATATTCCCCTCAGAACTTCTCGACCGACTGGAGGTTACCAAGTCGCTTACCGCCGACATGGAAGGCGACGGCATAGGCGGAGCCATAAATATGGTGATGAAGGACGCACCGTCGAGCCGAATGCTCAACATCAACGTGTCGACAGGCTACAACTCTTATTTCTTCAATCATGACTTCAAGTCGTTCAACTACGGCGACATAGACAAGAAGAGCCCCTTTGAGAAATACGGCAACTCATATCCCGTTGACGCCACCGACTTCACCAAGAGCAACCTGCACATGAAGTCGCAGAAGCCGCTGCCCGACCTTTCGCTGGGCGTATCTTACGGCGACCGTTTCTTCAAGAATCATCTCGGCATCATGGCTGCCCTCAGCTTCTCTAACCGCAACAGAAGCAAGATAAGCGACATGTACGACAGCAACCCCGGAAGCGACGGCATTCAGATAATAACCGACCGCGACTTCTCTGAACAGCAGACAAGGCTCGGCGCCCACCTGAAGCTCGACTATGACATAAACAGCCGCAACAAACTGACATGGTATAACGGATACATGGACTTCCGCAACGCACAGGTGCGCGACGCCGTTACCGACGACGAGGAAGAGATACGTATGCGCTGGCAGCATCAGAGCATAATCAACTCTACGCTGCGCGGCGAACATAATCTGCTCAACAACGGCGCGCTGGGCGTTAAGTGGGGATTCAACATTGCAGAGGCAAAGAACGAGACTCCTGACAATGCCTACATAAACCTGATGAGCAACAAGGCAGGAACGTCGCAGTGGGTAAATAAAGACCTGGGAGCAATACGCCGCTGGGAACACAACAGCGACAACGACATAGCCGGATATCTCGACATCGACTATAAGCTGAAGACTGACAACGGAGGAGTGTTCGACTTCATGGCAGGAGGTATGTACCGCGACAAGAAGCGCAAGAGCTTCTACAACGAGTTCGACTTTCAGCCCTATGACGTTGACAAAACTCTGACAGAGCGCTACGACCAATTCCGCGGCGACGACTGGAACAACTTTGACGAGATTGACTTCCGCCTTGTTACCGCCAGCTATGCCAACCCGCTCAACTATGACGCCACAGAGCGCATAGGCGCAGGCTACGGACAGGTGCGCTATACACGCGGACGCTGGCAGTTTATTGCCGGACTCAGAGCCGAGCACACCGACCAGGGCTACACTCTCTATTATCCCGTTGACGGAGCAGCCAACGGCGGCAACCAGAACTATATTGACTGGCTGCCCGATGCACACATCAAATATGAGGTGCACAAGAACGCCAACCTGCGCCTGTCGTATTACAGGGCAATCAACCGTCCGAGCTTCTTCGAGATTGTGCCTTATCACATGATCAACGAAGACTACACCGAGAGCGGTAACCCCGATCTGAAACACTCTACGGCCGACAACTTCGACTTCAGATATGAGTATTTCCCCCGTTCGAGCGAGCAGTTCATGGTTTGTCTGTTCTACAAGAAGATATACGACCCTATTGAGTACGGAATGGTGGTCAAGGGCCAGGACTCTTATTACACCCCCGGCAACTATGGCGACGCAGCCAACTGGGGTATTGAGATAGACTTCATGAAATATTTCAACTGGTTCGGCATCAAGGCCAACTACACCTTCACCCACTCAAGCATCACTACTACAAAGATGCGCGAGGTGGAAGACGCTGCCGGAACAATCACTACTACTTATGTAGACCAGACCCGTCCGCTCTTCGGTCAGGCGCAGCACGTGTTCAACTGCTCGCTGCTCTTCAAGGACGCAAAGAACGGATGGAACGGACAGCTGGCATTCTCTTACACAGGCAAGCGCCTCGCCGTTATCGACCGCATGTATGAGAACGACCGCTGGGACGCAGGCATGGCACAGCTCGACCTGAGTGTAGAGAAGACATTTAAGAACGGACTGAGCATATTCCTCAAGGGACAGAACCTGCTCAACACGCCGCTTATACGTTATTATCACGCCAACGACCGCAACGCCAAGGTTGAGAACGTGCGCCGCTACGACGGTGGAATAGTTGAGCGCGAGGAGAAGACAGGTGCCTCATTTATGCTCGGCGTAAGATACAAGCTGTAAGGAATAAGAAAAGAGAAAACAAAATAATCATTCAGATCAATTCATTTTTTATTAATTATCAACACTAATAAGTTCTTTATGAAAAGGATTAAGTTTTTGGCAATGATGCTTATTGCCATTTCATGCATGGCCTTCACGGCATGCAGCAGCGACGACGAAGAAGACGGATCGACACTGAACAAATTTACAATCTCACAGACATCTCTTAGCATGACTCCGGGCGAGAACGACACGCTGACATGCGCGTTCTATCCTGAGAACGTGAGCAACCATAACGTTGCATGGAGCTCATCAGACGAAAGCGTTGCAACAGTAGCCGACGGCGTGATAACAGCCGTAGCTCCGGGCTCTGCCACTATAACAGCCACTCCTGAGGGCAACCCCTCACAGGCTCAGACCTGCAACGTAAGCGTTACGATGAACCAGGTTAAGGTCAGCGGAAAGGTAGAAGGCACATGGAATGCATACACAACATACGTAGTTGAAGGCCAGCTCGAGGTTGAGGCAGGCAAGAGCCTCACGATAGAGAAGGGCGTGCAGGTGATATTCAACTCTAACGACGGCAACGGAGCCGGCATTGAGTTCACCGTTCACGGCAACATCTACTGCAACGGTACTGCCGACGCACCTATCCTGTTCTCTGTTCCTGAAGAAGCACGCACATTCGACAACGTGCTCGACTGCAAGAACCTTTGGGGCGGATTTATGCTCAACAGCTCTGATCCTAATGCCGAGGCCCTGTTCAACTATTGCGAGATTGAATATACAGGAAGCCTGATGACAGCCAACTCTCCTTCAGTTATCAGCGGTATCTACACAGAGAACGAGGACAACGGCGTGCAGATAACAACAGGACCTGACTTTAAGGGAAGCCTCGTTGTTGAGAACTGCTCAATACGTAACGGATATGCCGACGGAATATATATGCAGGGCGGTAAGGGAATCATTACCCACAACACATTCTACTGCAACGGAGCTACAGGCGGCGAGGCCGTTAACGTTAAGGCAGGAACATCTACAACTGTAGCTTACAACGTTATGTACAGTCCTAACACCAACGGACTCAAACTGTCAAGCTCTGGTCAGGACGATACAGCAGGCCGCGGACAGGCTAAGTGTGTGGCTTACAACAACACTATTGTTAACGCAGGATGGCGCCGCGACGGTTCTAAGGGCGGATGCGTATATGTAGAGAAGAACATTCTTGCTAATGTGTTCAACAACCTGATGGTCAACTGCAAGTTCCGCGCAATGACTCCGAGCTGGGGCAACCCGGGCATAAAGGACGGATGCGACCTCAACTCTGTTATTGACTACAACTGCTACATCTCAGGAAGCGTTGAGAGTCCGTTTGCTCAGGACAAGGAAGAAGGCGGCGTGAAGACTCCGTATGCAGGATACAACATGGCACACGAGAACTATTACGACGCAGTAGACGCTCACAGCGTTATCGCCAAGGCTGCCAACGACATCAACATACAGTTCGCCGGATTCGACTACAACGCTGTAGGACTTGATAACGTAACCTTCGATTCTGCATGGAACTTTGCCGTAACATCAATGGTTGACGGTGCTACCGACGGCAGCAGCCTCTGCACACTCTCAGGCATGGACTTCGTAAACACAGGTCTTACAGTAGGCGGCAAGGTTTATAAGGCTGAGGCTCCGCAGAAGTTCTTCGGTGCATACGGCAAATAATTGTCTTGCAGGCATTGTCAAGAAAGACATATAATTACTTCTTAAGACACATATAATTAAGACGGCAACCATCCGCCCGGGCGGGATGGTTGCCGTCAATTTTTTTGTTAACCTGCATTTGCAGCATAATTTACAAAAATGTATTGAAAATAAGTGCCGGTTTGTTACTTTAACTCAAAATAATGTGCTGTGTGTTTGCCGTATTATATTTTTTTCGTAACTTTGCAGACCACAGCAGATTTTTTATTTTTTTATTCTGCCAAATCATGACAAATAAAGATGGATAATAAAGAATTAAATAAAAACAACGAGTTCGTAAGACAGGTGGCTGAACAAAAATATGAGTTCGGCTTCACCACCGATGTGCATACGGACGTAATCGACGTGGGCCTTAACGAGGACGTGGTGCGCCTGATTTCGCAGAAGAAGGGCGAGCCCGAATGGATGCTCGACTTCCGCCTGAAGGCCTACAACTATTGGAAGACGCTGAAACAGCCTACCTGGGGACATGTTCATGTGCCCGAGATAGACTATCAGGCTATATCATATTATGCCGACCCGCTGGCAAAGAAGAAGGACGAAGGCAAGAAGGAGATTGACCCTGAGCTGATGAAGACATTCGACAAGCTGGGCATTCCGCTTGAAGAGCGCCTTGCCCTTAGCGGTCAGACGGCCGTAGACGCCATAATGGATTCGGTGTCGGTGAAGACTACTTATAAGGAGAAACTGGCCGAGAAGGGCATCATATTCTGCTCTATTGGCGAGGCCATAAAGAATCATCCCGACTTGGTTAGGGAATATATCGGTACGGTAGTGCCTTATCGCGACAACTTCTTCGCTGCATTAAACAGCGCCGTGTTCAGCGACGGCTCGTTCGTCTACATTCCTAAAGGTGTGCGCAGTCCGATGGAGCTTAGCTCTTATTTCCGCATCAACGCAAGAAACACGGGCCAGTTTGAGCGCACGCTGATCATTGCTGAGGACGACAGCTATGTGTCTTATCTCGAAGGCTGCACGGCTCCTATGCGCGACGAGAATCAGCTTCATGCCGCCATCGTTGAGATTATCGTCAAGGACAACGCCGAGGTGAAATATTCTACGGTGCAGAACTGGTATCCGGGCGACGAACACGGTAAGGGCGGAGTGTTCAACCTCGTTACAAAGCGTGGCGACCTGCGCGGAGTTAACTCAAAGCTGTCGTGGACTCAGGTTGAGACAGGCTCGGCCATCACGTGGAAATATCCTTCGTGCATCCTGCGCGGCGACAACTCTGTGGCTGAGTTCTACAGCGTAGCCGTTACCAACAATTATCAGGAGGCCGATACGGGTACGAAGATGATTCACTTGGGAAAGAACACCAAGAGTACTATAATAAGCAAGGGTATCAGCGCGGGACACAGCCAGAACTCTTACCGCGGACTGGTGCGCGTGTCGCCTAATGCCGACAATGCCCGCAACTATTCGTCGTGCGACTCGCTGCTGCTGGGCAGCGACTGCGGTGCCCACACGTTCCCGTATATGGACATACACAACGATTCGGCGATAGTGGAGCACGAGGCTACGACGAGCAAGATAAGCGAAGACCAGCTGTTCTACTGCAATCAGCGAGGCATACCTACAGAGCAGGCCGTGGGCCTTATCGTCAACGGATATGCCAAGGAAGTTTTGAACAAGCTGCCTATGGAGTTCGCCGTTGAGGCTCAGAAACTGCTCAGCGTGTTGTTGGAAGGCACTGTGGGATAGTAATTCAAATTAAAAATTAAGAATTAAAAATTAAGAATTGGCGGGGTAGTGCCGTAGGGGTTTATCGGTTCATTAACGATATATATAAAAAATGTTGTTATGATGAATACAAGACCTTTGATTGTTTTAGCCTTGCTGCTTTGTTTGTCAAGACTTGTGGCAAACGCTCAGGACGATGACTCGCGGCGATGGGCAATAGACTTCAGGCTAAGTCCTGTAAAGCCGGTTGTAACGCTCAACGAAACTCCTGACAAGTATTATGACCCGATAAAGACTGGAGGCGGTCCTAACTTCTCGGCTCACATAGAGTATTTCATTCCGCAGACAGGCTTTTCGGTTGTCGGAGGATATGACCACGAGGTGATGGACTTCTACTCAGGCGACGTATCGGCCGATCTGTCGCAGATTATGCTTGGCGGACGCTGGTATTTCCTGTCAAAGTCGTGCCCGCTGCAGCCTTATCTCGGTGCAAGCACCTTCTGGAACGTTGCCGGGCGCAAGGATGCAGGCACGGTGACAACCGTGGGAATGTATGGCAGCTATGAGCGCAAGTACAGCGTGAGCAGCCCCGTGCTTAGTGTGGCGCCGGTGGTTGGCCTCGACATTTATATGTTCTCGTGCGTGGCTCTTGAGATAGACTACGGCTTCCGCATGGCTGTCGACGGACATACATCGTCGCAGACGACATTCGGAACAGATACAACGCCCTATGCCATGCGCTCGCCGATGCACCGCCACGCGCTGTCGGTGGGACTGAAAGTTACGTTCCCGTTCAAGTTTACAAACAGTGATGTCACCGGACTACTGGACTCTCTGCTGACATATCTATATCTGAAATAAACAATCACGGCAGGCGCAAGCCGTAAGGCCGGAATAAATTATAAACAAGAATTATGTTAGAGATAAAAGACTTACACGCCAAGATTGGCGACAAAGAAATATTGAAGGGCATCAACCTCACCATAAAGGACGGTGAGACGCATGCCATAATGGGACCTAACGGCTCGGGCAAGAGTACATTGAGCGCCGTGCTGGTTGGTAATCCGCTTTATGAGGTTACATCAGGCTCTATAACCTTCAACGGCAAGAACCTGCTCGAGATGAAACCTGAGGATAGGGCACACGAAGGACTCTTCCTCTCGTTCCAGTATCCTGTTGAGATTCCTGGCGTGTCGATGACCAACTTCATGCGTGCCGCAATAAACGAGAAGCGCAAGTATGAGGGCAAGGAGCCGCTCAACGCTGCCGACTTCCTGAAGTTGATGCGCGAGAAGAGAAAGATTGTTGAGCTTGACAGCAAACTGTCTAACCGCTCTGTGAACGAAGGTTTCAGCGGTGGTGAGAAGAAGCGTAACGAGATTTTCCAGATGGCAATGCTCGAGCCTAAGCTCAGCATCCTTGACGAGACAGACTCAGGCCTCGACGTTGACGCGCTGCGCATTGTTGCCGAAGGCGTCAACAAGCTGCGCACTCCGGAGTCGAGTTGCATCGTAATCACTCACTATGAGCGCTTGCTCGACATCATCAAGCCAGACATTGTTCACGTGCTCTACAAGGGACGCATCGTAAAGACCGCCGGTCCGGAGCTGTCGAAGGAAATCGAGGCACGCGGATACGACTGGATTAAAGAGGAAGTGGATAAGGATTAATTTTTTTAATTCATAATTCACAATTCATAATTCATAATTGGCTGATGCCGAATTTTATTTGATAATTCTTAATTCGTAATTCATAATTAATAACGGATGGATAGCGAAAAACAATATATAGACCTTTACAACCAATGCCGCGACATGATATGCGAACACAGCTCGGCGCCGCTCAATGCCGTGCGTGATGCTGCGTTCGAGGATTTCAAACGGCTTGGATTCCCGACAAAGAAGGTCGAGAGATATAAATACACCGACATTCCGTCGCTATTTGAACCTAACTACGGACTTAACATCAACCGTCTGAATATACCGGTTGATCCGTATGAGGCTTTCAGATGCGACGTGCCCAACCTCAGTACATCGCTTTATTTCATTGTGAACGACGGCTTCTACGGCAAGTCTACGCCTAAGGGCCAGCCGCTTCCCGAAGGAGTGATTGTCGACTCGCTGGGCAAGGTGGCTGCCGAAAGGCCTGAACTGATCGAGAAATATTATGCCAAGTTGGCAAAGACTTCTGAAGACGGCATAACGGCTCTTAACACGATGCTGGCACAGGACGGACTGCTGGTTTATGTGCCCAAGGGCGTTGTGGTAGGCAAGGCCGTGCAGGTGATTAACATCCTGCGCTCTGACGTCGACCTGATGGTTAACCGTCGTGTGCTGATAATAGTAGAGGAGGGGGCTGAAATCAAGCTGCTCTTCTGCGACCATGCTGCCGACGACCGCAATTTCCTTACAACCCAAGTTATAGAGGCTTATGTCGGCGACAATGCCGGACTTGACCTTTACTGTCTTGAGGAGACTCACGCAAAGAATGTGCGTGTGAGCAACCTGTTTATTGAGCAGCAGCGCAGCAGCAGGGTTAACCATAACATAATAACACTGCACAACGGAATAACACGCAACCGCACCGACCTTGTGTTTGCAGGTGAGGGTGCCGAGTGTAATCTCAGCGGATGCGTTATTGCCGACAAGAAACAGCACGTTGACAACAACACGCTGATAGACCACAGCGTGGCTCACTGCACGAGCAACGAGCTTTATAAATATGTGCTCGACGACAGCGCAACGGGAGCCTTCGCAGGTCGTGTGCTTGTGCGTCACGGCGCTCAGAAGACCATTTCGCAGGAGACGAACCAGAACCTATGTGCTACCAAGGAGGCGCGTATGTACACCCAGCCTATGCTGGAGATTTATGCCGACGACGTGAAGTGTGCCCACGGCAGCACCGTAGGTCAGCTCAACGATGCGGCTCTGTTCTACATGCGTCAGCGCGGTATCAGTCTGAAGGAGGCCAAGCTTCTTCTGGAGTTTGCCTTCGTCAATGAGGTTATCGACCGCATAAAGCTCGAGCCTCTTCGCGACCGCCTGCATTATCTTGTAGAGAAACGTTTCCGTGGAGAACTGAATAAGTGCGAGGGATGTAAGCTGTGCAGATAAATCTTTTAAGGAGTTAAGAAGTTATGTAGTTAAGGAGTTAAGACATATGCCCTGCTTGTGCTAAGCATATATGTACATTTTATCTTTCAAGGTAATTCTTAGCTCCCAAGGATAAAAGCATACGTCTTAACTCCTTAACTACATAACTTCTTAACTCCCAAGGATAAAAGCATACGTCTTAACTCCTTAACTACATAACTTCTTAACTC
>ENA-OZHK01000028-OZHK01000028.1-human-gut-metagenome-genome-assembly--contig:-NODE-28-length-51063-cov-6.140135_pt1 | contig 51063 bp, 37 predicted proteins | sample MGYA00244048_ERZ653690 | MGnify/ENA primary metagenome ERZ653690 (study PRJEB26926, sample SAMN06165197) | human gut metagenome | biome: ENVO:00009003; feature: ENVO:2100002; material: ENVO:00002003...
GATCGTCGGCAGCGTCAGATGTGTATAAGAGACAGATGTTCAGCCCCAACTACGGCCAGTCGTACTACGAGATTTTCAGTCGCGGCAACTACGACCACAACATCGTTCCGACAACCATAGGCAGCACGCCTTCGCTGCGCCAGATGCTGACATTCGACTTCTCGCTCGGCCGCACCACCCTGCGCCTTGGCTATTTGGGCGACTTCAGGCAGGCCAAGGTCAACAATCTGAAATATCATTCTTACTCTAACATGCTGGTTATCGGCATTGTCAGACAGTTCAACATAACCAAAATAGTACCATGAGAAGAGTTTTAAACTTTCTGTTTCCGCTCATTGTGGCACTTGCCGCCGTGTCGTGTGTCGACGAAGAAGAATACAGCGACGACCCGCGCGGCAACTTCGAGGCACTTTGGAAGATTATCAACGAGCATTATTGCTTCTTCGACTATAAGAACAGCGAATACGGACTCGACTGGAACGAGGTGTACGCGCGCTACAGCCGTCAGATTGACAACAGCATGACAAGCACTCAGCTGTTTGAAGTATTGGGCAACATGCTGGGCGAACTGCGCGACGGACACGTCAACATGTACGCGTCGTTCGACCAGTCGCGCTACTGGAGTTGGAAAGAAGACTATCCGTCTAACTTCAGCGACTCGCTTCAGCGCCGCTATCTCGGCACCGACTACAAGATTGCTTCGGGCATCAAATACCGCAAGCTCGACGACAACATTGGCTACATCTACTGCAGTTCGTTCTCTAACACGATAGGAAGCGGCAACCTTGACGAAATTCTGATGGATCTCGCCACGTGCAACGCTCTCATCGTTGACATAAGAAACAACGGCGGAGGAATGCTTACTTCGGCCGAGACTCTGGCATCGCGCTTCACCGACGAAGAGATACTAGTGGGCTACATGCAGCACAAGACCGGTCCAGGACACAACGATTTCTCTGCTCTTGAGGAGCAAAAGCTCAAGCCGTCGAGCGGACTGAGATGGCACAAGCCCGTGGCTGTGCTTACCAACAGGTCGGTGTTCAGCGCCGCCAACGAGTTTGTTAAATATATGAAATGCTGCCCCGGCGTAACCATTATAGGCGACAAGACGGGCGGAGGCGCAGGCATGCCGTTCAGCAGCGAGCTGCCCAACGGATGGTCGGTGCGCTTCAGCGCATGCCCTATGTACGACCGCAACAAGAACTGCACCGAGTTTGGCATAGAGCCTGACCACAACGTACAGCTCACCGACAGCGATTTTGCCAAAGGCCGCGACACTATAATAGAATATGCACGCAACATCCTTAACCAATGAACAACAGCAACACTTCTGACACTATAAAGCTCGACAGCCTGACCATAGGCTACAAGACACGCGACGGCATACGCACCGTGGCAAAAGACATCAACGCGTCTATAATAAGCGGAAAGCTGACCTGTCTAATAGGAACCAACGGCATAGGCAAATCGACGTTGCTCAGAACTCTGTCGGGATTTCAGCCACGTCTGGGCGGAAGCATTGTCATCAACGGCAGTGAACTGTCGGGATACAAACCGCGCGATCTCTCGCGCGTTGTCAGCGTGGTGCTTACGTCCAGGCCGTCGTCGATCAACTTCACCGTCGAAGAGATTGTTGCGCTTGGCCGCACGCCTTACACAGGATTCTGGGGAACGCTCAGCGATAAAGACAAAGCAATAGTTGACGAGAGCATGAAACTGGCAGGCATATATCACCTTGCCAAGCGCAACGCCATGTCGCTTAGCGACGGCGAACGCCAGAAGATGATGATAGCCAAGGCTCTTGCCCAGCAGACGCCCGTGATAATGCTCGACGAGCCAACAGCCTTTCTCGATTATCCGAGTAAGGTGGAGACCATGTTGCTGCTTACACGTCTGTGCCGCGACGAGGGCAAGACCATATTCATGTCGTCGCACGACCTCGAACTCGTCATCCAGCTTGCCGACATTCTTTGGGTTATGGAACAGGACGGCACTCTGTCTGTAGGCACACCCGACGCGCTTGCCGACGACGGAACGCTCAGCCGCTTCATTGAGCGCACGGGGATAAAGTTTGACAAAGAAGCTATGAAAATCACCGTAAACAAAGATGTCACAGCCACAGCATAATTTTTTTACTGTCTTTTAGTGATAAAAGTCTTTCTTGCCGCATAAAATATTCAGGCTCGTTTATATTTTCAAAAAGGCGTCATAAGTATTGTTATTTTACATAATATGCTCACATACCATAAAATACGGTTTTACACATTATGTAAAAATGGTACTATTTTCTGTAATTCTGATAATGTATTAATAAAAAATTAATAATAATTTTGCAACGTAAAAAAGAATATGTACAGGAAAAGTACATCTACATAACCCAAACATCACATAGCCGAGAATGAATAAAGGCATAAAAAGACTACATATATATGAAAACATTTTTTATTTTAGCCGCTGCGCTGCTGTTTAACTTATGCGCACAGGCTCAGTCGAAAGTTTATTTCACTAAAGAGATTTCACCTGAGGCTCTTGTTCGCATTTACAAGGCTCTGGGCAAAGAAGCCAAAGGACGCGTGGCTGTAAAGATAAGCACAGGCGAGGCTGGAGGCCACAATTATCTTAAGCCTACGCTGATACGCGACCTTGTCGACGAGGTTAACGGAACCATTGTTGAGTGCAACACAGCGTATCCCGGCAAGCGCAACACCACTGCAGCTCACTGGGAAACGATACATGAGCATGGTTTCGACTCAATCTTTGCCGTTGACATCATGGACGAATACGGTGACATAAGGATTCCGGTGAAAGACAAGAAACACATCAAATACGATATTGTTGGTTCTCATCTTGCCAACTACGACTTTATGATTAACCTGGCTCACTTCAAGGGTCATGCCATGGGAGGCTTCGGCGGAGTGCTGAAAAACCAGTCAATCGGCGTGGCTTCAAGTGCAGGCAAGGCTTACATTCATTCTGCCGGAAAGGTACAGAGCCAGGAAGAAGTGTGGAACAACCTGCCCGCACAGGATTATTTTCTTGAAAGCATGGCGGCAGCAGCCCAAGCCGTAGCAGACTATTTCAACGGAAACATCATATACATTAATGTGATGAACAACATGAGCGTTGACTGCGACTGCGACAGCAATCCTGCCGCACCGGCAATAAAAGACATGGGCATAATGGCATCGCTCGACCCCGTGGCTCTCGATCAGGCATGTCTCGACAAAATATTTAATCATAAAGCCACTGCCGGCGACGACAACAAGCCGCTCATTGAGCGCATAAACCGTCAGCACGGCACTTATATAACCGACTATGCAGAGAAGATTGGTCTCGGCAGTAAGACCTACACTCTCATAGATATAGACAATCAATAGCTTCTTCTAAAAACTGAATGTGTCGTAAGGAAGCCTGCCGGAGGAATGTTCATGACGTTTATGATGGCTGAGGAAAAAGTCATGTCAGTAGCTCCTTCATCGTATTTTCAACCGTCGGACGTCATAAATGATATACAGTTCTCCGGCAACTTCCACGACCATCGCACAATCGGTTAAAACAAGATTACACACAGATTCATGGCAGAATGCTGCTTCTGCCGTGGATTATTTAATACTTATCCAAATGAACAAGACATTTCCTACCGCCATACTTTTAAGTCTACTCCTAACCTCTGCACACGCACAGAAGGATTCTTTGACATATCAGCTCGACAACGTTGTGGTTACAGGCACGCGCAGCACGGCAGACATCGAGAATCTGCCTGCTACGGTTACCGTCATCGGACGCAAGACTCTCACCGAGACTCAGCGCACCAACGTGCTGCCTACACTGGCAGAATATGTGCCCGGACTGTTTGTAACATCACGCGGAATGCTCGGCTACGGCGTTAGCGACGGCGCCGCAGGAACAATATCTATGCGCGGACTCAGCAGTTCGCAGGGACGTTTCATGGTGCTCATCGACGGCCATCCGCAATATCAAGGCATCTTCGGCCACTCAATAAGCGACTCTTATCAGACAATGCTTGCCGACCACATTGAGGTGATGCGTGGTCCGGCGTCAACGCTTTACGGCTCTAATGCCATGGGCGGAGTTATCAACATTGTTACACGAAAGATGCAATCAGACGGAGTTAAGACCGACATACACCTCGGCGGAGGCTCTTACGGCACCTTTCAAGGCGAGCTGACCAACCGCGTAAGGAGCGGAAAATTTTACAGCGTTGTATCGGGACAATACGGCCGAACCGACAACAACAGACCTCGCATGGGCTTTGAGCAGTATGGCGGATACGTGAAACTGGGCTACGACATGTCTAAAAACTGGTCGGCATACGCAGACATCAACATCACCCATTTCAACGCGTCTTATCCGGGAAGCGTTCAAGTACCCGTTTATGACGCACGCCAATGGATCACGCGCGGCGTGGCATCGGCTGTGGTTAGCAACGACTACGGCAACACATCGGGCGCAATAAGCGTCTACTACAACTTCGGACGGCACAAGATTAACGACGGATATGAAGACGGAGAGTCGCCTAAAGACTATTATTTCAGGTCGAACGACGCACTGGCGGGACTGTCTATATACCAGAATTTCAAGCTCCTGCCCGGCAACCACACCACCATCGGACTCGACTATCAGCACATCTACGGCAAGGCATGGAACAGCGACAGGGCTTCGGGCAAGACAACTTCTACAATAGGACATGAGAATGAGAACGAGATTGCCGGATATGTTGACGTAAGACAGGACCTGCTGTCATGGCTCACGCTGAGTGCGGGAATACGTCTTGACCACCATTCGCAGTCGGGCACAGAGTGGGTTCCGCGCGGAGGTATTGTAACAAGAGTAATAAAAAATGGCGAAATAAAGGCAATGGTGAGCAAGGGTTTCCGCAATCCATCGATACGGGAGATGTATTTCTGGAGACCTGCCAACGACGAACTGCGCCCCGAACGCATAATGAACTACGAACTTTCATGGACTCACAAACTGCCGACAGCAGGACTGAGTTACGGCATAAACCTGTATTATATGAAGGGCAGCAACATCATTCAGCAGCAGATGGTTGACGGCAGACCGATGAACGTGAACACGGGAGCAATAGAAAACAGCGGCGCCGAACTGGAACTGGGCTGGCGAATAAACAACTGCTGGCAGGTGAACGGCAACTATAGTCTGCTGCACATGCACAATCCTATCATCGGAGCGCCGGAGTCGAAGCTATGGCTCGGAGCCGACTATACATCAGGACGATGGAACGTTAACGGCGGGCTGCAATATATCAGCGGACTGTACACTCAGACTGGCGCCAACGAGGTGAAAGAGAATGTTGTGTTGCTTAACGCTACCGTAAGCTACAGGGCAAGCAGAATGATTCAGCTTTGGGCAAAAGGCGAGAACCTTCTGGCACAAAAGTATGAAATAAATTATGGCTATCCCATGCCAAAGGCTACGTTTATGGGTGGCGTAAACTTATCTTTCTGAATGTAACCACATGACTGAATAAGGTTTCAATATGAACAAAATTTTTGCTGAATAGCCCAAAACATATTGCAGAATGATAAAAAAAGCATAAACTTGCGCAGACTCTCGACAAAAAAAACTCATAATAAATAAATTATAGTATTTTTGCATTACGAACAAAATAAGAAAAACATTATGATTGGAACACCTGAAGTAATTTTAATCGTGCTCGCGCTGGTGCTGCTCTTCGGCGCAAAGAAGATACCCGAACTGATGAAAGGTCTGGGCCAGGGCGTCAAAAGTTTTAAAGACGGCATGAACGGAAAAATAGACGAAACCACCGAAGATAAGGACAAGAAGAAAGACGAATGAGCAACCGTGAGAGCAACGGCGGCGAACCGCAGACATTCTGGGAACATCTCGAAGTGCTTAGGGGATGCATACTGCGCATTATTGCAGCAGCGGCAGTGGCCTCAGCAGCGGCTTTCGGTTTCAAGGAAGAACTGTTCGGCATTGTGCTTGCGCCTGCCGACCCAAACTTCATAACATACAGACTGCTTGGCGCCGAGCCGTTTAAGTTTCAGCTGATAAACACCGGACTCACCGAGCAGTTTATGATTCACCTGAAGACGGCGCTCACCGCAGGCGTGCTCATAGCTTCGCCATACATTCTTTACCTGCTGTTCAGATTTGTCTCGCCGGCGCTGTATGACAACGAGCGGCGCTATTCTGTAAGCATCACTCTTTGGGCATACGTCATGTTTCTCATGGGCGTTGCCGTCAACTATTTTGTAGTGTTTCCTCTCACCGTCCGTTTTCTCGGCACTTATCAGGTAAGCACGGCGGTGATGAACATGCTGACCATAAGCTCGTATATGGACACTCTTCTGGGCATGAGCCTTGTCATGGGTGCCGTGTTCGAGATACCGATAATAAGCTGGCTGCTGGCCCGCTTCGGACTTCTGAAAGCTCACTGGATGTCTCACTACCGCCGCCACGCCATAATAGTGATACTCATCCTTGCGGCCGTGATAACGCCTACATCCGATATGTTCACAATGCTTATCGTCTCGCTGCCTATATGGCTGCTCTATGAGGCAAGCATAATGATTGTGAAAGTAACCGAAAAGAAATAACCTTTATCCGAAAAAACATCTATAAATCATGCTAAGAAAAATAAGAATCTTTCTGGCGGTCGTAACATTCACATTGATTACGCTGCTTTTTCTCGACCTTACAGGCTCGCTTCACGCCTGGCTTGGATGGCTTGCCAAGATACAGTTTTGGCCTGCCGTGCTGGCAATGAACGTGGCCGTGGTGGCAGGTCTTCTGATACTTACGCTGATATTCGGACGCATCTATTGCTCCGTTATCTGTCCGTTAGGCATACTGCAAGACCTCATCTCGGCACTGCACAGCAGAACCAAGCGCAACCGTTTCAGTTTTTCGCCCGAGCACAGATGGCTGCGCTACGGCGTGCTGATAGTCTTTCTGGCGTCATGCGTTGCCGGAATTAACGTCATCGTGTCGCTCCTTGCGCCCTATAGTTCTTACGGACGCATGGTCAACAGCATTGTCCGCCCTATATGGACGGCAGGCAACAATGTGCTGGCGTCTATAGCCGAACGCATTGACAGCTATGCCTTCTACAGCGTTGACGTGTGGATGCGCAGTCTGCCCACGCTCATAATTGCCGCCGTAACGTTCGTGATAATTGCCGTACTGGCATGGCGTGGAGGCAGAACTTACTGCAACACGATATGCCCCGTAGGCACAATTCTTAGTTTCTTTGCGCGTTTTGCATGGTTCAAGATCAGCATTGACGGCGACAAATGCGTAAGCTGCCGACTATGCGAGAAGAACTGTAAGGCATCGGCCATTGACATAAAGACAGGACTAATAGACTATAGTCGCTGCGTGGTATGCGGCAACTGTATTGACAAGTGCCACAAGAGTGCGATAAGATATGTTCACCCTAATAAAGCGACGGCACATAAAACCGAAACCGGTCACGACACTTCACACGAAGACAAGAGCATAGACAACAGCCGCAGGTCGTTCCTGCTCGGCGTAGCCATAGCAACAACTGCCGCCGCGCTGGCTCAGGAAAAGAAGAAGGTGGACGGCGGACTGGCCGTGATAGAAGACAAGGTTCAGCCCAAGCGCTCTACTCCGATAACTCCTCCCGGCTCTATATCTGCCCGCCACATGGCACAGCACTGCACAGCATGTCAGCTCTGTGTGTCGGCATGTCCTAATGATGTGCTGCGCCCGTCGTCTGACTTGTCTAAACTTATGCAGCCAACAATGTCATACGAACGCGGCTACTGCCGTCCCGAATGTACACGATGCAGCGATGTGTGCCCCACAGGAGCCATCAAGCCGATAACACGCGAGGAAAAGTCGTCAACACAGATAGGCCACGCCGTGTGGATAAAAAAGAACTGTGTGAGCGTTACCGACGGCGTAAGTTGCGGCAACTGTTCCCGCCATTGCCCCGTTGGAGCAATAACAATGATTCCGCTGCACCCGGGAACCGACTCTAAAATAACCATTCCTGCCGTAAACGAGGCGAGATGTATAGGATGCGGAGCATGCGAGAATCTGTGTCCGGCACGTCCGTTCAGTGCGATATATGTTGAAGGACATGAAGTTCACCGCACGGTATAGCCTCAACATATGTAATTGGTTAATTATCCAGAACCTTAAAAACAATTACCGTTATGAGTAAAGACATAAACAGAAGAAGTTTTCTGAAACTGCTCGGAGGCGGAGCCGTTGCCACATCAGCACTGCTCACAGCCTGCAAGGGCAACACCAACAATACCACCTCGGCCAAGGAGCCGCCCAAAGGCAAGATGACTTATCGCACCAACCCAAAGACCGGCGAAAAGGTGTCGCTCCTCGGATACGGCATGATGCGACTGCCGGTGATTGAGGATAAAGACAATAACAAGGAGGGCGGAGACGTTACGCCGATAGACCAGGACATGGTGAACCGCCAGATAGATTATGCTTTGGAGCACGGCGTCAACTATTTTGACACGTCACCTGCCTACTGCCAGGGACAGTCGGAACGCGCAACAGGCATAGCACTGAAGCGCCATCCGCGCAACAAATATTTCATTGCCACAAAGCTCTCCAACTTTAATCCCGAGACATGGACACGCAAGGCTTCGATGGAGATGTTTGAAAACTCGCTGAAGGAACTTCAGACCGACTATGTTGACTATCTGCTGCTGCACGCCATAGGACAGGGCAAAGACTCGCTGGCTACGTTCAACGGCCGCTATATGGACAACGGCATACTCGACTGGCTTGTAGAACAGCGCGAGAAGGGACGCATACGTAACCTCGGATTCTCATATCACGGCGACGTAAAGATATTCGACTTGATGCTCAAATGGCACGACGAGGGCAAATATCACTGGGACTTTGTGCAGATTGAGCTTAACTATCTCGACTGGAACTATGCCAACGAGATTAATCCCGTGAACACTGATGCCGTTTATCTGTACGGCGAACTCAAAAAGCGCAACATACCTGCCATAATAATGGAACCGCTGTTAGGCGGCCGTTTGGCAAACGTGCCCGACCCCATCGTGGCAAAAATGAAACAGCGCGAACCAGAGAACAGCGTGGCAAGCTGGGCTTTCCGCTTTGCCGGCACACCCGACGGAGTGCTGACAGTGCTGAGCGGAATGACATACATGGAACATCTGAAAGACAATCTCTGCACATTCTCGCCGCTGAAACCGCTGAATAAAGAGGAAGAGGCGTTCCTGATGGAGATTGCTAACGACATATACAACCTGAAGACCATTCCGTGTAACGAGTGTAACTATTGTATGCCGTGCCCTTACGGCATCAACATCCCGGCTGTATTTTCTCACTACAACCGCTGCATCAAGGAGGGCAACCTACCCAACAAGGGCGCTCAGGATCCCGACTACCGACGTGCGCGCCGTGCATTCCTTATAGGCTACGACCGCAGCGTGCCGCGTCTGCGACAGGCATCTCACTGCATAGGCTGTGGCCAGTGTGTGGAGCATTGTCCGCAGGGCATCAAGATTCCAGAAGAGATGCAACGCATAGACAAATTTGTGGAGGAACTGAAACAGAATGGATAAGCTTATAAGCATGCTCGGTCATGACGGATGCCGCGGAGTTATGCGCTCGGATAACGGCGAGACTCTTGTGTTCCGCAACAGAGGAGTGATTGACCTGTTCAATGCCGTGACCAGTCATCCCGACCTTGCTCAAGGCGCAATCGTGGCCGATAAAGTTATCGGACTGGGCGCAGCATTCCTGCTCGTAAAGGGTGGCGTGACTGAAGTTTATGCCGAAGTGATAAGCCGTCCGGCCGCAAACGAACTTCAGAGCGCGGGCATAAGCCTTAGCTACGGCAAGATAGTAGACCACATTATCAACCGCGAAGGCACGGGAATATGCCCCGTTGAACGTCTTACAGCCGATGCCAAATCACCCGACGAGGCATGGAAGCTGATTAAAGGATTCATAAGCCGCAATTCGTAATTCACAATTCATAATTCGTAATTCGTAATTCATAATTTGTAATTCATGGAAGCAACAATATCACAGATACAACAGCTCAGCTACCGCGAGGGTAAGACTTATGCCCTTTCGGCAGCATTCATTGCAGGCAACATACTGCTGCCGCAACTGTGCCACATGATTCCGCAGGGCGGACTTGTGTGGCTGCCCATTTATTTTTTCACACTCATCGCGGCTTACCGCTACGGCATAACTGCCGGACTGCTTACGGCAATAGCGTCGCCGATAGTCAACAACCTGCTGTTCGGCATGCCGCCGGCACCAATGCTGCCGATAATATTAATCAAGTCAGCACTGCTTGCCCTTGCCGCAGCTGCCGTTGCGTCGCGCTGCAAGAAGATTAACATCGTAGCCCTTGCCGCCGTAATAGTGATATATCAGGGCATAGGCACAATAGCCGAGTGGGCCATCAGCGGCTCAATGGCAGCAGCACTTCAGGATCTGCGCTTAGGATGGCCCGGTCTGCTGGTTCAGCTCCTCGGCGGCTTCGCCCTGCTGAAACTTCTGGCACGCAAGACTCTTTAATCAAATATATAGCAACAGCCAAAAGACAGACTGAACAAAAAATATTTTTAATTAAAACTCATCACTCGTCACATTTAGGCGTAAGTATCTGATACAAAGCTATTTAATATGTGACGAGTTACTTTTAAACTCATCACAATAACATTGCAACATACAAAAAATTTATGTTCAGAACATACAATCAACGCTGAAAATCATGGTTAAGACAATGGTGTGATGAGTTGGACTTTCAATTCATCACACCGTAACTTTTTGATTTACAATACGTTACCATTAAATGTGATGAGTGATGAGTTTTAAAAGAAAATTATTTTGGTATATAACCTTTATTCATATACCAACACAAAATAAACCTTCTAATTATCTTTAACCCGCTATAATGAATTGCAAAAGGACGCAAATCACAATGCGAAACGTGGCCTTTCACAATGCAAAACAGCACCTTTTACATTACAATAGCACACATTTCAGAGAACAATATATCCAAAATTAATAAACAAAAACACGGCAGGAAAATGTCCTGCCGTGCTGCAATCTGAAATTAATGCTGGCCGACTCACGTCGCTCAACATTTCTACCTGCAATCTACTTAAATAGAATTTTCAAGATCTTACCATCCGAATATTTCACAATATTCATTTTTCCTCTAACGGGTGAATTGAGCTTCTTACCTGAAATATCATAAATCTCAACATTACCGTTTTGTATATCATCTCTTGTTATTCCGCTGATTCCGGTAGCCTCTTCAAACTCTTTCTGAGCCTTTGCAGCTTCATCAAGAAGCTTAGCTATGGCATCTTTTACAGCCTGAGAGTCGATTGTGCTTTCTTCTGTAAGTTTAACAGCATCATAATCACTTTCTACCTTCTCCGAAATTTCATCAATTTCGTTCTGAATAGCCTTAATATCATCAACAAACTGATCAGCTACATCCTTACATTCTGTGTTGACAGTCTCTTCTGCTGCATCAAGTTCAGCCTGGAGAGCCTCAAGTTCTTCAGTCAGACGATTGTAAGCGGCCTCATTGGCATCAATTACAGCCTGTGCTGTCTGAGCATCTGAAATAAGTTTCTCTATTGCAGCTTTAACAGATTCAGAGTCGATTGTACTCTCAGCTGTAAGTTCGCCAGCTTCATAAGCGGTCTTTACGCTGTCTGATATTGTTGTGATGCGGGTCTGGATGCTGTCGATTACCTCAGTAAACTGACCGGCTACATCCTTACATTCTGTATTTATTGTCTCTTTTGCTGCGTCAAGTTCTGCTTGCAGTGAAGATATCTGAGCAGTCAAGCGCTTATTTGCCTCCTCGTTAATAGCTTCTTTATTGCCCTGAGCAGTCAAAGCATTTTCAACAAGAGTCTTTATTGATGTAGCTATTTCATCGGCTCCGGCCTGGATGTCAGCAAAGCCTTCGGCCAAAGTTTCATTAGCATAAGAGTCGTCAACAACTTTCTGTAAACTGTCAATCTTTGCAACTATTGCAGCCTCTGCAGCAAGAATGTCTTCGTTGTCCTTAACATTAGCAGCATTCGTGGCAATATTCTCAACAGCCTCATTATAAAGGGTACGCAATGAATCAACCAAAGCCTTGGCCGGTGTGTAATGTGCGAGATAAGAGTTTGTAACTGCCAACGTTGTATCAGCTACACCGAAAGCCTTACCTCCTTCATCAGACACAATTACATCACTTATCACTACATCCGACTTGAGAGGAAGAGTTTCGTCAGCCTTAACATAGAAAGCAAGTACCTCGCCTGTTGATCCGGCAAAATTCTCAGTCGTAAAACCGGCAACGACAATCTTCAATTTGCCGTCAGCAGTTATATTAGAGCTTATGGTTGCATTCTGAGGAAGACGGCTTCCATAGTCAAACTTTGGTTTACCGTTGTCTTTATTTTCGAACGAAAGTCCCTGTGGCAAAGTAACCAAAGCCTGCAAGCCTCTCACGTTGATAAAGTTGTCGAGCACAAGGCTCACCTTCTTAGACGTTCCGTCCGGCTTTATGGCCAGAGTGTCAGCCGCGGTGTAAAGTCTGCCCACATAAGGATAAACCTTTGCGGTGTAGTCGGCCATCGGAAACCTCTTGTTCTTGTCAAATCCGTCTGGATCGGTTTCTTGCTCATGGTTGCTGCCAAGGATATTTGTGATTTTAAGGTCACCTGCCCCTGCTGCGCCGAAATTGCTTTGGGCTCTAACCTTGAAATACGCAATGGCACCACTGTTGCCTACAATTGCTAATGTGTCTGACGGCACAATGAGCAGGCGAAGCGTGCGGTCGGAAAGAGAATTCATAAACAGAGAATGGTTGTCACGGTCGAGACGCACTTCGTCGCGCGTCAGACTGTTGTCAACATAGTCAATTCCCTCAGGCAGAGTGATATCCATCTGCAAGGCTGTAATATAGTCACTGTTTTCAAGACAAACAGCCACCGTCTTTTCCTCACCCGGCTTTATGATAATGTCATCTACCGTAACCTTGTTGTCGGCCTGCGCATAAGCAAAAGTGCCGACGGCCATGAGACATGCCATAAACAGTCTCGCCACAAGGCGGTTGTGTAAGATATTTGTTTTAATCATACTTAATTATTAAACTAAATGATTTTCTTGAAAATTATTTTTCTGAAACAGAAGGCGTGACAGCCTACGTGACGCCACGCCTTCATCGTCCACAAGAATATAATTCTATCTAACTTTCAGGGTCTCGGTTATTTGCGAAGCACTTTCTTGGTTGAACCGTCTGAGCCGCGCAGGATGTTAACACCCTTCTTCAGAGTCTTCATCATCTGACCGCCAACAGAGTAGATCTTATCCTTCAGACTCTTGTTTGCGTCAAGTCCGTCTATGCCGGTTGTACCATTGCCTGTACCGTCAATGCTGTAAGCAATGCCTCGTGCATCAGAAGCAAATACGTTATCAATGCTGATGTTGCCGTCAACCTTGCCTGCAAGTTCGAGCCATACAACAGCCTCGCCGTTGGTGCCGAGCACGCTGTTCTGCATTGAGCTTACAACCACACGCTGTGTACCGTCGGCCAACGTGTTCTGATAGAGATTGTGCTCGCTGCTGCCTGATGTAGCGCTGAGCAGTGTTACACCTGCCGGGAGCTTGATGTCCATCTGGGCGCCAACATATGCTGCAGAGCCATTAATCTTAACAGCCACACGTGTTACGTCGCCATTGCTTTCTGTAGCCAGTTCGATGTTTCCTGCACCACCCTGCTGAGCTGCATAGCGGGCTGCTGCTCTAAGACCGGTATTGCTGTTGCCAATGATGATATTCGTAACCCCTGTGATATCACCAATATTTACGTTACCATCCTCATTTACATCAGCTGCAAGATATTTCATAGAGCCTTCTTCTATAGTTTCAATCTCAAGAACATGGTTCAAAATCTCTGTATAGTCGTCTACCATTACCGAACCGTCACGGTTAACATCGCCAAGGATATAAGCATAACCTTCGGCATCTGCCTTCAGGCTGTTAAGCTGCTCTGCCAACTCGCCATAACGTTCCCATACGGCAGGAACGGCCTCTGTCATATAGTCGATGGACACACCCTGAAGTTCTGTTTCTGCATCGAACAACGGATTGCCGTCAAGGTCATAATTAACAAAACCTGTATATGCTTCTGAATTATAATTATAAAGCCATGCAATTAAATTAGAGAGACGATTACGTTCCGTAGTAAGCTCATTTCTAGTTTCCTCTGTATATTTGCTATTAGCTATAATATTCGAAATCTTATCATAAAGAGCCGACAAGCCAGATTCATTAACACTATTACTAATACGCTGCTCAAGTTCATAATATGTTGCATATTTATCTAAATCTGCAATATATAATTCAACTACGGACTTGTTTACATTCTCACTACTTTCTGTCAGAGAGAACGTTCCATTAGCTTCCTCAAGTGTCTGACGGTCATAATTAATATAGCTTCTAACACCTTCAATATAATATTGATATTGTTTTATATCGAAGAATTCATACTTGCTAATCTTCTCAACAACGGCATTGAGACTCGCCTCCAGACTATCAAGCTCTGCTTTAAGCTCTACATACTTGGCATCGTTAATTGTGTATGGTGTTTGAGCATCAGCAATGTCCTGTGTGAGCTTAGCCAGTTCTGTCTCAACAGCTGCTATGCCGGTAGAGAGTTTGCCTTCATAGAACAATATTGAGCCGGCCTCAGCATATTCAGCTATTTCGGCACGAATATCGTCGATAGAAGTCTTAACGGCAGCGAGAGCCTCAGTGTAATCAGCTTTTACATTTGTATGGCATCCGTTAAGAACCTTATATTCGGCATTATACTTGCTCTCTACCTCGGCTAAAGCAGAGTTAAGAGTTTCTATAGTTGTTGTTTCAAGATTTGCATTGTAATATGCAGCAAGCTCGGAACGCATTGTGGCAATCCTTGTCTCAAACTCAAGATATTCACGCTGCTTGTCTTTCGCGTCGAGAGCGGAGAAGTTTGGATCAGCCTCCATGTCTATAAGATTAACTGAGAGTTCTTTTATAGCATCGATATAGCTGTCAACCTTTTCAATCTCGGCAGCGTCTCCTCTTTGTTGAGCAGCATTAGCAGCCTTGTTCTGTTCACCCTTTAAAGCCTCTATTTCAGCAGTAAGTCTTTCTGACTCTTTCGTATTCGCCTTAGTGTAAACGTTTTTAATGTTATTAATAACGCTTAATGAGTCTGAAGCATATCCATCTTCTTTATAAGACGCACAAGTTCCGGCAGACAAATTATTTTCAATAGCAGTTCTTAATTCGTCGATACGGCTCATGGCATCGGTTAATCCGCAATCATCTGTTATAACATATCCGTCAACAAACTTAGCGGCTTCGGCATGAGCCTTCTCTAAATCAGCCACGCCTTGCATCATCTCGCCATAAGCACCTTGCTCTGCATTAAAGTTATCATTCTTTGCCTTTGCAGAATTGCATATGCTCTCGGCTGTCGACTTATACACACCAAGCCATGCCTTAATTGTTGTCATATGCTCAAACAAATTGCCAATATTTGCTTCAGCACGTTCTTTTGCAAAGCCATAGTATATTACAGCTTGTTCCTCATAAGCCTTTATGTCATTTTCAACTCCTTCATACTTATATCCTGCAAGAGTTTCTTTGTCAGCAGCTATCTGCTTTTCAGCAGCAGCAATAATAGTGTTATACTCACGCTGTGCGGCATCTTCCTGACCTGCGCTTATAACCTCATCAGTAACGGTATCCAAAGCATTAAGATGCTTATCTGCTGAAAGCGCAAAGTATTTTTCGTCAGAAGCATTCTTTGCATCAGCAATAATCTTCTTAACATCAGTGAATGAGCCTTCAATAACTTTCTGATCATATCCATTAAGACTTGCTATCGCAGCATTAAGTTTACCCTCTGCGTCTGCCAATTTAACGTTCAAGAGTTCTCGTGCCTTGCCGCTAACCTCATTATCAAGGGTGCTCAATGCAGTGGCTATTACGCCGATATAGTCAGTTTCAACTTTCTTCTTATAGCTTTCATTTGCGTCGAACAAATCAGGCTCTGCCGTTTCAAGATACTTATTGTATTCTGTTGAGACTGTTTTTTCAAAATCACGCAAATCTGTAAGCAAACCTGACATCGCTTCATTCGCAGATTTAATATAGTCTGCTGCAACTTTAGCAAGATCGCTGTTTGTAAGAGCGCTGAAATCTGCTATAAGGATAATTGCATTATTGTAATCTGCGCGTGCCTTTGCAACAGCTTCTGTAAATGCGAGATAACGTTCTGCGTTGTCCTTTGCAACAGCACCATAATATCCGCCAAGTTGCTCCTGATTGATTTTATCAATCTCAGCACTTATATTCTTCAGGCTTTCAATGATTTCATCATTCTTATCTACAGATTTGCCTGTTGCATAACTTTCGTCAATCAGATTAGTTACACCATTAAGAAGTGTCTGCTGCTCTGTAAGACGGTTAAGATAACCTTGAACCTCACTTGTCTGGTCGCTTGTAGAAATTCTGTAGTAAACCTTTGACCAGCTGTCACTTACCGTAGTATGCTTTGCTGTCTGGTTATCGTAGTTTTCTTTATTTGCCTTAGCATCAGAAGCCACCTTGGTTATATTAGTCTCATACAGTTTAAGTGTAGCTTTCTTGCTATTATAGAAGTTTTCGCAGTCACGCTTTCCTTCTTCTGAATAAGCATTATCCGCACCATCCTGTAATTTATCAAGATCACCGGTATAAGTTACATCCAACAGATCATCATAATAAGTCTGTGCGGCACCCAAATCTCCAAGTTCGCCAACTTTCGCTTTTTCTGTTGTAATCAAACCTTTAAGACGAGTGATTTCTTTGGACATTTCGGTATAAGCCTTATAGTTGGCCGTAGAAGCCTGAGCTGCTTCGCGGGCAGCCTCAACATCAGCAGATATCGCATTCAGCTTGCTCTCAAGGCCCTCAACCTTATTGCCCTCTTCATCTTCACTGTCTGCCCATGCAGCAACAAGTGTTTCTGAAGTGTAAGCATCATTAACGGCCTGACGCAGTTCACCAATCTTGCCATTAAGATCATTTACCATATCAGTAAACTCGTCTGCTCTTAAAGCATCCTCGTTCAACTCTTCTACGCCTTTGATTGTGCTGCGGTTTCCAAGAAGCTGTGTCTCTATGCCGTTAATAACTTTGTCGGCTGCAGTCTTAGCGTCTTTATTGGCCTGAACCTTTGCTTTTACTCCGTCAGCCTCGTTTATCAACTCACCAATCTTGGTGTTTATTTTGCTTACTTCTGTTGTCACGCTTGTGAGCACTGCCATTGCAGCAGCCTTATCCGACTCAGTTTTTGCACTTTCAATCTTGCTTTCCTGCTCTCTAAGCTCTGCTTCAATAGCAGCTTTCTTATTATTGATATCACCGTGTGAAAGTCCGAGTTCATCCTGGCTCCAACTATAAGCATTAATAATATCATAAGCTCCCTTAACAAGACCTGTTGCCTGTGCAAGAAGTTTCTCTAATGCAATGTCTACAACATCCTCATCATACGTGGTTTTATCCTTATCATAAGAACCGACCAATTTAGCTACATCAGCTACAATCGTTACATCGTTTGTCTTGTTTTTAGCAGCTATAAGTGCATCGCTATGCTCTTTACCTGCAAGTTCGAGGGCTTCATCTTTAGCACCTGTTATATTTTTTACAGTAGCCTTGAAGCCGTCGATCTTATCACCATAAGTTACTTTCTTCTGGTCTGTAGATTCTGCATATACATATACCGAACGGTTGGTAACCTTCTCTTCAAGTTCAGCGATAGCCTCATTATATTCTGCAACTTTAGTAACAATAGTCTCGTATGCTGCAAGGGCAGCCTCAGCAGCTTGCTGATATGCATCAACAGTCGCAGATATTGCGTTGATTGCAGCTGTGTTTTCGGTCTGATATTCAACGCACGTTCCATATTTCAGAGCTTCATCAGCACCTTTTGTTAAGTCTGCAATGCTCTTCTGGATAGCAGTTTCTTCTGCTGCATATTTTCCGCTTACTACATACTTTTTGTCTGTTGATACCAACGCATTTACGACTTTCTTTGCATCGTCGAATTCTTTCTGCTTATCTTTCAGAAGATCTGTAACTGCACCCCAAGCGTTATAGTTGTCAACAGCACCTTGCGAACCGCTTGTAAGTTCATCGATAGCTGTACTTATCTTGCTTACTGTTTCAGAGTAATTCTTGCTGTCGATTGTATTGTCCTTATTGTCAGCCTCTATTGTGCCGCTAAATGCATCAATAGATGCCTGTATCTCGTTGATTGTTTCAGTAAAATCAGCATTGTCGCCTACACCCGGAGTATTCTTCAAAGCGTCAATACGGTCTTGCAGGCCTTTCAATTTTGCCTGAGCGTTTGTATAGGCTTCTTTAAGGGCATTTGCCTTATCTACATAATATGTCTTCAGATCGGTGATTGAAGCTGTATATTCATCAAGTTTGGCAAGATTATCATCTTTTGCTGCAGCAGCACCGACATGATTCTCGTCTGTTCCGTTAGCCTTCTCAACGGCCATAATGTTCACATAAATAGCGTTAAGCTTTGTCTGTGCCTCTGTACGCAGTGCCTCATAGACATCTGGATGTGTTTCATCGCCTTGCAGACTGTTGTAGATTTCCTGCTGCGATGTTGTATAAAGAGTCTTGATTGTTGCAATAGCCTCGCTCACCTCTACATAAGCAGCATGGTCAGCCTTAGCAGATTCTATTGCATCAGAATATTCCTTCAAGAGATCTGTAACATCACCAACAAACTCTGCATTTTTTTCAGCAGAGAATTCTTTGCCGGCAGTACCTTTTGCATATGCGGCATCGGCTTCAGTTTTATATGTTTCAATCTTTTCGCTGATAGTGCCGTAAGCACCTTTTGTCATTGCATCAACATATGCTTTCGCTTTAGCATCAGTTATAGCGTCAACTGCGGCTTTGGCTGTAGCAAGAGCAGCCTTCTGTGCTTCATAAACCTTCTCAGCCTCAGCATAAGCAGAAGAGTTGTTTGCCTGAGCGTCAACATCCTTGCTGAATTCTGCTATTTCGTTGTAAATTGCAGATTCTTCAAGAGTCTCGGCATAAAGGCCATACTCTATATATTTAGCATAAGAGTCTTCTTTGTCGTCAGCAATGGCAGCCACCTTAGTTGCCAGTGAGCTGGCTTTCTGCAGAAGAGCCTTGCCGGCCTCATCTTCTGTATAAATCTTAGAAGTAGCCTCACTAAGCATTGATGTGAGCACGCTCTTGGCATTTGCAAAGTTATAGACCAGTGTCAGTTTAAATCCGCCTACTTTATACTGGCTTCCATCCTTGCTCTCAATACTGATGGTTACGTCTTTAACAGCATCAATCTTGAACTGGCCATTAGCAGCAAGTTCTTTGCCGTCAATCAAAATCTTAGCATTCTCATTAGTTTCAGCTGTAAGCGTATATGTTCCGGGATACAGCTTTCCGATATTCTGCGTGACTGTTGCACCAGACGGCGAAACAATCAGTCCGCTCTCAATTTCCAAGTCAGACGCACCCTCCCAGTCGGTTGCAGCATCTGTCTTAATCTGATCTACATCCGCATTAGCCCATGCCGGCATTGTTGAAGCCGAGGTTACAGCGAGAAGAGAAACCAGTACATTTTTTCTCATAATTCAGCGTTTTTAAAATTAAAGTTTATTTTTATAATTTATGTTTCAGTATCACCATGTGCACCTTATTTATATATATGCACGTATACATTTGCAGACAAAATTAAACACATTTTATGCAGACACATTAATATTGCGATGCGTTATTCGTGAACCACGTCATTCTTTTCGTGAAATAAACAAGATATTTTCGATTTAAATCAGACAATACCATTTTGAGAAAAACGAACATTGAGGATTGCATACTTCAACAACTATACGCAAAAGTTAACATAACACAGGAATAACAAGACCGCAAAAATCATAAAATAATTATAGTGATCCCACATTTTATATTCTCCGTTAACATACAAAACAATGAAAAAACGAGCTGAAATCATCAGCCTTATTGTAAAATAAATATATGCAGCAGAATTACAGACCTTGGATATACTTACATCCCGTAAAATATTCATTGATTTTTGAAAAAGCAAAAATCAAAATGAAAACGCTCATACATATTAAAGAACGACATAAAAAATATTCCTATATGACTCAACAAACCTTTTGGACAAATTATATATTATTTGTCCAAATATGACATCACAACACAGCCGCATACATTTAATATAAAATGTACGCATTACATTGCGAACGTAAAAAATTCTATGTCAGAGTTTCATTTTATATAAATACTCATCATCTCATCATATTAGTTCTTATCGCATTCTAATTTTCTAAAATGCATTATTATTTGTCGGCCTGAGAAACAGCCTCATCAAGCAATCCCATCAGTGTGCGCAACACCGGCTTCGGCAAATGTATCGAATGGTTAACGCCACGACTGTCTGACACAAACAACACCTGTTTCATTGCATTGACATGAAAAATACATCCGATGTTTACAATGTAAGTTCTTCCTAATCTTACAAACCTTTTACAAAACAACTGCTTTTCATGTATTGCATCTTCTACTTTTGAAAGACCGAAAGGTATCATAAAATGAGTACCCGTGGTATAATAAATATGAGTGTAATGATCATCAGCCTTAAAATACATGGTCTGATTAAGGTCAACAACATACAACTCGCCATAAACACTAAAACGTAATTTCGCTTGCATAAATTTACTACATACCGTATGCGCGGCATATCGCTGTGCATGTTTTCCACAAAGCACAAAATTAAATTATCAAATTCTCAACTATTAGTCAATTGCAAGTTATGAAAAGCGTGGAAAACCTGCCAGCCAGCCGTCCCACACACTGAGGCTCTCGCATTGCCCATATCAGCAGAACAGATGACGTGCAGTTCCACGCTAATATGAACAAGACATCCCTATATACCTCTGACAAGGCCTAGACCAAGATACAAAGGCAATATAGGAATGTTCTTTTGCACACATCCCGCGTTCATCTGCCTCGCCATGTCTCGACTGATACTTTGAATTTGCGAGATTCCAGTGTGTCAAGAACTGTGCGTTAAAGCAAACGCCTTTCTAATACATGCACATCCTAATCTAACAAAGGCCATACTGCAATAACCCTTATAGAAAGAATGCACTGCAAATATAGAAAAAACATTTCATCCGCACAACTTTAAATATATTAAAATTGATTTTTGTATAATTATTTTCACATAATATACATTTATCGACCAAAGAACGCATAGTAATCATTACAAAACATAAATCAATATTCGCACCACCAAAGTACATACCCCATAAGAATGGTATTCTTAATATACTCAACACATTACAAAATGATAATAAAAAGGCTTATGATTTTAAAAGGTCAAAAAAAATCATAAGTAAAATACATATTTTAGGTTAACATTCTGCCAAAATATCGATAAGCGCAACACTGACTGTAAGCAAAACATGATATATTGGTTTCAAATCATTAACCTATCGTTTATGCATCGTAACTCGGCCACTTTTGCATCAAAAGTGGCCGAGTTTTTTATCGCAAACAAGCGAGTTATCACAGTAAAATCATAAGGTTCAAAAACTCAGCCGGAATGATACGCTGAAATGTGGATTATGACAACATCTCCACAAGTCGCTTTTCACGGCATCAACAACATCATCGGCATAAGGCTGTTACACCAAAGTAATAGCTTGTAATCATGGCCTATACAGCAGCCGTTAAGCATGAGTATTATAAGGAAACGGCAAAATCATTATTTTGTATGTGAAGATTATAAAAAAATTTAATTTGCTTTGTGCTGTAAGGCTGTTGATTTATATTTGCACAAAATTATTAACGCTGCCGTAAGGTCTGACGCAACGACACGGCTAATTTAACACTGTTACACAGCATACCCAAAAAACAATGAAACGCCAAGGCAACATACTGATATGCATGCTGCTGTCACTCATGGTGGTGGCGGGCGGAGCCGGATTCGTGATAGTGAAATGCTGCTGTAAGGGCAATATGACAAAGACCGAATGCCGCAGCAAATGCTGCACACAACACGGCAAACATCACATCGCAGCCAAACCTTGCGCAGAGACTATTGTAATGAAACTGTGGCCGTCGGCCACGGGACTTCAAAAGCAGGCATACGTGCCCGACGCTCCGGCAATGATGCTGCCGCCGTATCAGTCAGTGATGTATGGCCACATACCCGTAACGGCATACTTTATCAGCAGGTATGCAGCAAGGTTGCTTCACGCACCTCCACGGCTGTATCTGGCCATGATAAGAGTGTTGATAATCTGATTTTATCCTGTTTTTATTATCATATTTCCCCCTGCGTCAAGCGCAAAAACATACACGCCTGACAAGGCAATATATGGCTAAAGTCAAAACTGCCATACAAAGGCGTAATGAGGGGACAAAGGCAGAACCCTACTGAGGCACTGACAGCCGTCAGTCAGGAAATAACAGAACAATAAAAAGGGATAAAATCAATAACTACAGATGAACATAAGACTTACTGCTGCGGGAGCCGCACTGGCTGCCTGCACTACAATATGCGCCAACAACGGCACGGCCGGGTTGGCGACTGACAGCATAAGCCATAACGACAGCATACACCGTGAAAGCTCACTGAGCGAGGTGGCTGTGGTGGCGCGCCGCTCAGGAACCACACGAATGGGCGGAGCCGTAAACGGATTCAACGTGAACCGCGAGGAGCTGTTCCGCGCGGCATGCTGCAACCTTGGTGAGAGTTTTACAACAAATCCGTCGGTAGACGTCAGCTATAACGACGCCACTACGGGCGCACGACAGATAAAACTGCTTGGACTTGCCGGCACTTACGTGCAGATGATGACCGAGAATATGCCCAACTTCCGCGGAGCGGCAGCACCCTATGCGCTCGGCTACGTGCCCGGCCCGTGGATGAAAGGCATACAGGTGTCTAAAGGTGCAGCCTCGGTGAAGAACGGATACGAAGCCATAACAGGACAGATAAACGTCGACTACAAGAAGCCTGAGGACGAGGAAGGCATTGAGATAAATCTCTTCGGCGACACAAAAAGCCGCATAGAGGCCAACGCCGATGCCAATCTGCACATAAACAGGCAACTTAGCACGGAGGTGCTTATGCACTATGAGAACAGCATAAAGAACCACGACGACAACGGCGACGGATTCTACGACAAGCCGAAAGTTGAGCAGTATAACCTGCAGAACAGATGGCTCTGGGCCGGAGACAAATATATATTCCACGGCGGCATAAGTGCAATGAAGGAACAGCGCACCGGCGGACAGACAGGCCACACGGGCACTAACGGCACCGAACTGTTCAGAATAGGGCTCGACACAGAGCGATATGAGGCTTACATGAAACACGCCTTCATTATTGACCGCCACAAGGGCACCAACATTGCCCTCATGGCATCAGGCTCGATGCACCTGCTCGACGCGGGATACGGACACAAGACGTATGACGTGAACGAGAAGAACGTGTATGCGTCACTGGTGTTTGAGACCAACTTCACAAAGATGCACAACCTGTCGGCTGGCCTGAGCCTCAACCACGACTACCTTGGACAGCACGTGCGCATGGTTAACGACAAGACGGCATCGCCTGAAACAATGAACGAGAAGGAGACCGTTGCCGGTATGTATGCCCAATATACATTCAACCTAGACCACCGTCTGACAGCCATGGCTGGCATAAGGGCCGACCACAGTTCAGTGTACGGCACATTCGTAACGCCGCGCCTGCACCTTAAATACATGCCAAACGACATTCTGACGCTGCGTCTGTCGGCAGGAAAGGGCTACCGCACGGCGCATGCACTGGCAGAAAACAACTATCTGCTGGCGAGCGGACGCCGGCTCGTAATAGACGACCTAAAACAGGAGGAGGCATGGAACTATGGGGCGAGCGCCGCACTAAACATACCGCTGCTGGGCGAGACGCTGAAGATAAACGCCGAATATTACTACACCAACTTCACGTCGCAGGCTGTAACCGACTACGACACTGACCCGGGAGTGATACACATAGGTAACCTTAACGGCAAGTCGTATTCGCACACGCTGCAGATAGACGCCACTTACCCAATATTTAAGGGCATGACACTCACGGCTGCCTACCGTCTGAACGACGTGAAGACCACATACGGCGGCCGACTGCTCGAAAAACCGCTGACAAGCAGATATAAGGGACTTATCACGGCATCATACAAAACACCGCTCGGCCTGTGGCAGTTTGACGCAACGCTGCAGCTTAACGGCGGAGGCCGAATGCCCGAACCTTACGAGCTGCCCGACGGCACAATGTCGTGGAACAGGCGTTTCGGCTCATACGAACAGCTAAGCGCACAGATAACCCGCTGGTTCCGTCACTGGTCGGTATACATTGGAGGCGAGAATCTGACAAACTTCACTCAGAAGACATCTATCTACGGCGCCGACAATCCTTGGGGCACCGGTTTTGAGCCTACGCTCGTATGGGGTCCTGTACACGGCCGCATGCTGTATGCCGGAGTGAGGATAAACATCGGAAGGATGTAATCTTACCCGCAAAATTGTCATAAATAAAAACAAAGCATTAGCACTCGGCCTGATGCATGCAAGATAATGACCGAGAATTGAATTTAAACCAAATAAAAAAATAAAGTTATGAAACGAAGTTTTTTATTATTAACATTGGCGCTGTGCGCTATCACAAGTTTTGCAAAAGACATTAAGACCATTGTTGTAACCACAAATCCACAGATGCATTGTGAATCTTGCGAGAACAAGATAAAGAATAACATGCGCTTTGAGAAGGGCATAAAGGGCATCGAGACAAACATTAGCCGACAGGAAGTTACACTTACTTATGATGCCGATAAGACAACGCCCGAAAAGCTGATGAAGGGATTTGAGAAATTCGGATATACTGCTACAGAGAAGACCGGATGTGACAAGCAGGAGTCCGGATGCTATAAGAAGCAGGCAAATTGCGACAAGAAACAGAATTGCAGTAAAAATGCTAAGGCAGGTTGCGACAAGAAACAAGGAAAATGCGAAAATAAGCCGAATTGCTGCGAAAACGGACAGAACAATTGCGACAAAAAGCAGAACAAATGTAAGCAAGACTGCAAGAAATGCAGCAATACTGAATGTAGCGCAAAGAAATAAGACGCTGACAGACTGAAACAAACACAACACCAATTGGGGATGCAACTGCCGGATTAGACATAGGCAGACGCATCCCCCGTTTATTTTATATTTGCCTGATTGACCGTATAAGTTATACAGCGGTTTTCAACAAAAAAGCGCGACACAGCAGTATGTTCTGATTTTTATCCGTAACTTTGCATTTCGGAATATAGATAAAAATCTTACTTAAGGAAAGTAATAATGAAGAAACTTCACCCCATAATGTTCGCAGGAACCGGCAGCGACGTCGGCAAGAGCGTGGTGGCAGCCGGATTCTGCCGTATATTCAAACAAGACGGATACAGTCCGGCACCGTTTAAGGCGCAGAACATGGCTCTCAACTCTTACGCCACACCCGACGGACTGGAGATAGGCCGGGCGCAGGCTGTGCAGGCCGAGGCGGCAGGACTTAGTCCGCACACGGACATGAACCCGCTGCTGCTGAAGCCTCAGACTGACAAGACGTGTCAGGTGGTGCTCAACGGGCGGCCAATAGGCAACCGCGACGCATACAGCTACTTCAACCCGAAGGGACGCGACGTGCTGAGAAAAGAAGTGAACACCGCATTCGACAGACTCAACAGCCGCTATAATCCTGTTGTAATGGAAGGTGCCGGCAGCATATCAGAAATTAACCTGCGCGAAACCGACCTTGTGAACATGCCGATGGCGATGTATGCCGGCGCCGACATAATACTCGTTGCCGACATTGACCGCGGAGGAGTGTTCGCAAGCGTCTACGGCTCGGTGATGCTTCAACGTCCCGAAGAGCGCAAGCGCATAAAAGGCATACTTATCAACAAGTTCAGGGGTGACCTGCGACTGTTTCAGCCGGGCGTGAAGATGATTGAAGATTTGTGCGGAGTGCCCGTAATAGGAGTGCTGCCCTACTTCAAGGACATATTCGTTGAAGAGGAAGACAACATGCAGCTGGCAACAAAGGCACGCCATGCCGCCGGCAACGGCAAGGTGAGCGTGGCAGTAGTGTTGATGCGGCATATAAGCAACTTCACCGACTTCAACAAGATTGAACGCGACAGTCGCGTAAATCTATATTATGCCGACAGTGCCGAAGACATAAGCAAGGCTGACATAATAATAATTCCGGGCAGCAAAAGCACAATAGCCGACCTTGACTATCTGCGCAAAAGCGGCATGGCACAGGCAATAATAAAGGCTGCCGAAAACGGAAAGACCGTTGTGGGCATCTGCGGCGGCTATCAGATGATGGGCACGATGATAAGCGACCCCGAAGGCATTGAGGGCAGCATAAGCTGTATGCCCGGACTGGGACTGCTGCCGATGCACACCATAATGAACAAGGAGAAGACAACGACACAGGTGAGATTCGGCCTCAACGGCGACAACAGCTGCGACATGGAAGGCTACGAGATACACAACGGACGCACCGAAGCCGACAACGGCAGCGACATAAAGCCGTTGTGCATAAAAGAGGACGGAACGCAAGACGGATGCATGGCCGGAGAAAAATGTATGGGAACATATATCCACGGGATATTGGACAACAGCAGATTTATAGATTTTCTGCTGCATCCTTACACTCAAACGGAACACTCGAAGAGCGAGACGGACAACTGGAAACGGTTTAAGGATGAACAGTACGACAAACTGGCTGAACTTATACGCTGCAATGTTGACATGAAACTGGTTTACGAAATTCTGCAAAACGATAACGATGATTAACGGACACGGCGACGACTTATATAAATATAATAATGTAGAGGTGAAGTCGAACTTCAGCTCAAACATCTACTCGCATGCTGACCTCAACGGACTTAAAAAGCATCTGACATGCAGCATGGACGTGATAAGCAGCTATCCAGAACCTGAGCCTTACTCGCTCGAAAAAGCTTTGGCTGAAGAATGTGGCACAAATAACGACGAGATAATGGTAACCAACGGAGCAACCGAGGCCATATATCTCGCGGCAATGATGACAAACGCAAGACATGAGAACGGCAACAACATTAATCTGATAAGCATGCCGACATTCAGCGAATATGCCGATGCCTGCAGGATGTTTGGCGGAAAGGTGATGAGCGACGAAAGCGGATATGATGGCAAAGCCACCCACTGGATGTGCAACCCGAACAACCCGACAGGCTCGGTGGTATGCGGCGACGAACTGCTCCGCATTACTGAAAGCCACAAGGATGAGATATACGTGATAGACCAAAGTTATGAACACTACACCACGATGAAACTTATTTCTGACCGCGAGGCTGCCGATGCGGGCAACATCATTCTGCTACACTCAATGACAAAGCAGTTCTGCATACCCGGCCTGCGTCTCGGATACGCAACAGCCTCAGCCAGACTGATTAGCCGCCTAAAGGCTCTGCGCCATCCATGGAGCGTAAACGCACTGGCTATAGAAGCAGGACTTTACCTCATAAGGAATAAAGAAAAGGCTATATCTGATGTCGGCAAACTGCTTAAAGAGGCACAAAGGCTGAGAAACGAACTGAACAAGATTGACGGAGTGAGCGTAAGACCGACAATGACAAACTTTATGCTCGCAAGTATAAAAGAGCGAAAGGCTGCAGACCTGAAAGAGTTTTTGGTTCAGAATTACGGCATACTGATACGCGACGCATCCAACTTTGAGGGACTGGACGACTCGTATTTCAGAGTTGCGGCACAGACACGAGCCGAAAACGACATGCTCACTGAAGCCATAAAAGACTTTATGAGTAATGACAGATAGATTAAATAACGAAAGAAACGCAACAGAACAAGTAAGGAAATGACATCAGTAATATCAATAATAGCCGGATGGATTGCCGACCGGTTGCTGGGCGACCCTGAACGTCTGCCCCACCCCGTAGTGCTGTTCGGCAAAGTGATTGCAGCCGGAGAGCACCGGCTCAACAAGGGCAATCACCGAAAAATAAAAGGTGCGGTAATGTCATTGTCGCTCACAATCGTAACATTCGCCATTACGGCGGCAATTCTATTGGCTGCCGAAAGGCTGTCTTACATAGCCGTAATAGTCATTCAGGCCATTCTGATATTCTATTGTCTTGCCGGACAGACACTCATAAAAGAGGTGAAAGGCGTATTCAAGGCACTCGACACATCGCTCGACTGCGGTCGCAGGCAGGTGTCGCGAATAGTGGGACGCGACACATCTCAGCTGACTGACAATGAGGTAAGAAAAGCCGCCCTGGAAACTCTTGCAGAGAATCTGAGCGACGGAGTCATCGCCCCGGTGTTCTGGCTCATCATACTCGGAGTTCCGGGAATGGTGACATATAAGATGGTAAACACGCTTGACTCTATGATTGGCTACCGCACCGAACGGTATAAAGACTTCGGAATGATGGCGGCACGCACTGACGACGTGGCAAACTTTATTCCAGCCCGGCTCACTGCCTTGCTCATGGTGCTTGTAGCAGGAAGACCTTCGCTGCTAAAATTTGTTGCTGCCAACGGACGAAAGCATGCCAGTCCGAACAGCGGATACCCTGAAGCAGCCCTGGCCGGAATATTAAACTGTCGTTTCGGCGGAGGACACACCTACTTCAACGAATACTTCTACAAGCCATACATAGGCGACAATGAACGGCAACTGACAACAGAAGACATGAAAAAGGCAGTGAAGACAAGCCGTAGAGCCGAACTGGTTATGTTGTTGATAACACTTGCGGCAGAAACAGCACTTGCAACAATAATACAAGTGTGAACAGAAATGGATTTGCAGTTGACAAAATACTCTAAAAACATCAATATGCACATAAAAACAAGTGTTTGACAAATAAAATTAATCAAAAACCCAGAAATATCCTTGGTTTTTACGCAAAAAGGATGTACCTTTGCAAAAGTTTTTGCGAAAAGGCTGAAAGTGATGTTAAAACATACATTTTATGCCACAACAAAAATATAAAAAGTCTGCGCCTGTGGCGGAATTGGTAGACGCGCTAGACTTAGGATCTAGTGGCTGGTGTCGTGTAGGTTCGAGTCCTATCAGGCGCACAGATAACATAAAGAGGTGAAAAGTCGATAATGACTATTCACCTCTTTTTTCATAGAAATAAATGTATTTTTCTATAAAATGCTAATAAACTGGGGATAAACACATCACATTTAGACATAAAAAACGGGAAAAAACATATACACAAATATTAGCCAATTAAGCACATACAGAGCAAAACAAACACACTTTGAAACAAAAAAGCTAAATTAACTTACACATTGCGCTTGCAGAATAAAAAAGAATTCGTATATTTGCAACATAGAGTTTTAAAATTCATTAGTATTAACCTAAAACAGAATCGACTATGAAAAAGATCTTATTAGTAGCTCTGTTTGCAATAGTTGCAATAGGCGCAAGTGCACAAAAGAACTTCACAATATGGTGGGGTGGTAACGTTTCAGACGTAGACGGCGATTTTAAAGTAAAATCAGAATTTAAAGCTTTAAATATCGGTTTATCTTATACAGCTCCAATTGACGACACGTTCGATTGGTCGGTAGGTGCTGCTTATGTTACTAAAGGATGCAAGGACTGGGATCCGGGATTCATACAGATTGAAGGAAATGGTGCTTGGAACTTTGTAAAAAACAGCGACGCCAAGGTTGGCATCTTTACTGGTCCTTATTTAAGTTTCCTCGTAGTTAAAGATGACATGGAAAGCGCCAATACCTTCGATATAGGATGGCAAGGCGGCTTGGCTGCAGCATATAAATTTTTATCATTTAAGGTAGGCTATGAATATGGTTTCTGCAATCTTGTTGAGGACATAGACGGAAAAGCAGGAGACTTCTTCTTCAGAATAGGATTTAATTTCTAATTGCAATATAAACAAAAACGTCCGGTCAATGAACCGGACGTTTTTTATTTATCAGTATTTGTTGTAAACTATATAATCTCTGCATTATTAAGACACTTCAGCCGAACATTTACTAAACATGATTATCCCCAAAAGCTACCCAAACGCATCTGAACAAAACTATATCGCACTGAAACGCTTGATGAGCTTGCGGCGATAAAAGCGGCCAACCTTGACATAGTCGATATTTTCAAAAGGCGGATAAAAGCGGCAAATGTTGTCGCACACCTCCAAAAGATAGTTTATATTAATGATGTATTTCTGGCTAACCTGTATGAAACTGCTGTCTATTCCGAGCAGCACATCCTTGTTGACATTGCGTTTCAAACGCAAAGGCTTATCACATCCGGCAGCTACAGCCACCCAAACACGCGTGTCGTGGTCGTAAGAGAACACGCAGATATCGCGTATCTGAATCAGGCGGAAGTCAACTGTATTTGTATAAAACAACAGTTTTCCTTCGTTATTCTTAACAATCTCATCCTTTGCCACATCCGCTTTACCATTCTCGCGCTCCTCGTAAAAACGGCTTATAACGGTGTCAAGTTCCTTGTCGTCAACAGGTTTCAACAGAAAATCAAAAGCCTTATTACGGAAGGCAGGCAGCATATAGTCGCTGTAGGCTGTATATATTACCACATAACACGGCCATTCAGCCTGGTCGTTAAATTGAGAAAGAAATTCAATTCCTGTCATGTCAGGAAGTTCCACGTCAAGAAACAGCAGTTCAGGTTTATGTCTCATTATCATCTCGAGACCTTCCTCTCCCGTTCCGGCTGTTGCAACGACATTAACATCCGGATACTTCTGGAGTTTCTCTATCAGATTGTCTATTGCAGTTTGAGTATCATCTATGATTATTGCGTTCATAATTAGATTAATATTTGCTATGATAAGAATCTTTAAGTCCAAGCGGCAAACTCAACGATACTTCACATCCGGCCACTTTACCATCGCCACCTGTAATGTTTCTTATGCCAAGTCTTATTTTCCGCTTGTTGTCACGGTTTATAACATTTATTGAGCTACGTATCACCTTCAATCCAGTACCGGTAGAATTGGGGTCACTGTGCCTGATGTCAAAGCCGGCTCCATTGTCAGTAACGGTAATATTACACCGTGACTTGTCAACAGTTACACACACCTTCAGTGACTTGTGACCAGCACGTCTTTTCAGTCCATGCTTAATTGCATTTTCAACAAGTATCTGTATAAACATTGACGGCACCATGATATTCTGAAGCACATCTTCTGCCGGTGCTTCAATGCTAAACTCGAAATCATCTCCAATGCACGAGCGCTCAACACTTATATAATAGTCAACAAAACCAAGTTCTTCTTTAAGCGACACATAATATTTGCCCGACATTTTAAGGTTTGCCCTTATCAGTTTGGTCAGTGCCATAAGTTCGCCTGCATCCTGTTTGTCTGTTTTAGATATGCTGTTGTTCAGTACATTAAATATAAAATGAGGTGAAATGCGGCTTCTGGCATTTGCCAGTTTCAGCTGCATGAGCTGCATTTGTGTCTGAAGCCTGCGCTTGCGCATATATGTGAACAGATAAAGGAAAAGCAATACGAGCATTACTGCCACCAATACAACACCATAGAAGCTCCACCGCACCTTGCGTATATCGGCATCTTTCTCTTGCAAGGTAATTTTATGATGCAGCTGCAAGGTATCCTGTGTGTAACGCATCATTATCTCCGAAGTTCTCATATTTATGGTATTGTGCTTAAGCGAGTCATTACGGATAACACTTCCAAGCAGATTTTCGTATGCTTTCTTATAGTTGCCTGTCTTTACGTAATATTCGCGCAGATACCGCTGACGTATGTTTACGAGGTTAAAGTCAATCAAAGTGTTCATCTTTTCATTGTCCAGAACCTGTCTCACCTCTTCCACATGCCCCTTTCTGAGAGCGAGTCCTATGCGTATAGTGTGGCAATAGTACATGGCTGTAGCATCATCTATGCGGCTAAAAAAGTCTTCCGCCTCATCGAGATATATGTATGCCTCTGCCGTATTGCCAAGATTAAGATATACGTCGGCCATATTAACCTTACACAAATACATCTCATAGCTTTCGTCCATGCCATTTTCCTCGAGCAGCTTTTTCAGCCTAAGGAATGTGGCCAAAGCCGCTTTATAGTCTTTGGCATAATAATAATAGTTGCCATAGTTGTTCAAAAAGTAGAACTGCATGTTGAGCGGCATCAAACCCAAATTACGGTCGGTAATCTTATAGCAATGTAGAGCCTCATCAAAGTCTCCAAGATTAAGATAAATACGGCCAAGCCCCATATACAGACTTACATTCATATATTGCGGCAATCGCAGTGAGTCAGAAAGAAACAGGGCACGCCTATACCACATAGCAGCATGAGGCATATCGTTTACGGCTACATAGGCATCGCCAAGATTGGCGCATACATCGGGCAGTCTGTATTCCATATCACTGCCGAAAAGATAAGAGTAAGCCTTCTGGTATATTGTAATTGTTTCATGCGGATTGTAATGAAACTTATGGTAATACGAGCCCTTGGTGTTGTTAAGAAATCCAAGCATACCTCTCACGCGCGGTGTCATCTGTTGCCTTTTAAGATAACTAAGCGGACCATTCCAGTCGAGTTTCAGTGTATCGGGCACATCGAGCGAAACGCTGTAACGAAGATAACGTAGATAATAGTCGTAATATTCAAGACTGTCATGAGACTGTTTCATACCCAACTGCATTGTCTTCAACACATTATCCGACTTTACAAACATCGAGTCGTCAAGCCGCTTAAGAGCATCCTGATGTTCGGGCGTGCGCTCATCACCGTATTTTTTGCCGCCGGAACATGACGAAAAGCAAAAGCACAACAAGACTATAGCTGCAGCAATGGCCGCACATCTGCAAATGACAAAGCAAATATGATAATATAGCCTCATAACGTTAATCACATACGTTTGTTGAAAATACTCTTAAACTTTAATTTTATCTATAAACGAAACTAATCCGACACAAAGTTAACAAAAAATTATTTAATAGTAATGTTTCTTTAATTAAAAAAAAGATTATAATAGCCTTTAAAACTTGGTTTTACATCAAATAGTTTAAAGAAAACGGCAATATGTAAACCAGCTGTTTACACTTAAATGGTAAACAACAAAAAACGATGCCCGGAAACGGCATTCACATGCAGATTCCGGGCACTGTCATCAATTGCTGCAATGCAGCGTTAAAATTATTTTACGTTACCTACTTTGATCAGATATTCGGCAATCTGAACTGCATTGAGCGCAGCTCCCTTGCGTATCTGGTCGCCACTGAGCCAGAATGTCAGTCCGTTCTCGTCGGCAAGGTCTTTTCTTACACGGCCTACATATACGTCATCCTTACCGGCTGTATCAAGCGGCATAGGATAAACCAGATTAGCCGGATCGTCCTCGAGCGTTACGCCCGGAGCAGCTGCTATAGCCTTCTGAGCCTCCTCTACGCTGATAGGACGCTCTGTCTCAATCCATACCGACTCAGAATGAGCGCGGAGTGAAGATACGCGCACGCACATTGCAGAACATTTAACATCGCTGTGCATAATCTTGCGTGTCTCGTTAAACATCTTCATCTCTTCCTTGGTGTATCCGTTTGGCTGGAACACGTCGATCTGCGGAATCACGTTATAAGCCAACTGATGCGGGAATTTCTCCACTGTTACAGGCTTACCGTCGATAATCTCCTTATACTGCTGCTGCAGTTCTTCCATAGCAGCTGCACCGGCACCGCTTGCGCTCTGATAGCTTGCAATGTGAATGCGGCGTATGTGGCTGAGCTGCTCAAGCGGTTTCAGCACTACAACCATCATAATCGTTGTGCAGTTAGGATTGGCAATGATGCCGCGAGGACGGTTGAGAGCATCCTCGGCATTGCACTCAGGCACAACCAATGGCACATCGTCGTCCATACGGAACGCACTTGAGTTGTCGATCATCACTGCTCCATACTTTGTTATATCGGCAGCAAACTCTTTTGACGTACCTGCACCTGCAGAAGTGAAAGCTATGTCAACACCCTTGAAATCGTCGTTGTGCTGAAGAAGTTTCACCTCATACTCTTTTCCCTTAAAAACATATTTACGTCCAGCCGAACGCTCCGAACCGAACAGCACGAGGTCGTCTATCGGAAAATTTCTTTCTGCGAGAACGCGAAGGAACTCTTGTCCAACGGCGCCGCTCGCGCCAACAATTGCTACTTTCATTTATTGCTTATTTTTATTATTAAATATATTATTATGCTAATTATTCAATGCAAAAGTACAACTTTTAGCCAAATCGCTGCTAAAATATGATTTTTTTTTGCACTTTTGCATATAGATTTGCAACATAACGAATAATTATGCCGGATATATCTCAATTTTTCCCCATAACAGCCCCGACTCTGATATTCTTCGTCGTGCTGTGTATCATACTTTTCGCCCCGATTATCATGGGTAAGCTGCGCATTCCTCATATCGTAGGAATGGTGCTGGCAGGAGTATTGGTGGGACCTCACGGATTCAACATTCTGGCTAAAGACAGTTCCTTCGACCTGTTCGGACATGTGGGCCTGTATTACATAATGTTCCTTGCCGGACTTGAGATGAACATGAGCAACTTCAGGAAGAACAGATTCCGCACGTTCACACACGGCATAATGGCGTTCATAATACCTATGGCCATGGGGTTCGTGTTCAACACGACCATACTTAAATACAGTTTTCTCACATCTGTACTGCTCGCCAGTATGTACGCGTCACACACGCTCATAGCCTACCCCACCGTGTTGCGCTACGGACTGTCCAACCAGCGCAGCGTAACAATAGCCGTGGGAGCGACGGCCATAACAGACACGCTGACGCTGCTCGTGCTTGCCATTGTGGGCGGAATGTTCAAAGGAGAAATAAGCAGCAGTTTCTGGATACTGCTGTTTCTAAAGATCGCTGTAGTGTTCTTCATCATAATATTCTTTTTTCCGCGCATAGCCCAATACTTCTTTCAGCGCTACGAAGACAACGTAACTCAGTTTATCTTCGTGCTGGCCATGACGTTCCTCGGCTCTGCAATGATGGAGATGATAGGCATGGAAGGACTTCTCGGCGCATTCCTTACCGGTCTTGTGCTAAACAGATACGTGCCCAACATATCACCGCTGATGAATCATCTTGAGTTTGTGGGCAATGCCATCTTTATCCCCTACTTCCTTATAGGCGTGGGCATGCTCGTCAACGTTAACTCTCTGTTCAGCGGACTTGGCACACTCCAAGTGGCAGGCGTAATGATTGTGGTTGCACTGGTGAGCAAATGGATAGCATCGCTCTTCACACAAAAGATATTCGGCATGAGGGCCATTGAGCGCGAGCTTATTTATGGACTGAGCAACGCACAGGCAGGCGCTACACTTGCCGCCGTGCTTGTGGGATATAACCTGATAATGCCAAACGGACAAAGACTGCTCAACGACGACGTGCTCAACGGCACGATCATACTTATTCTCGTTACGTGTGTGTTCAGCTCGTTCACCACAGAGCGCGCAGCTAAGAAGATTGCGCTCGAGACAAAGAGCAACATGCCTAAAGAAAACGACGGTGACGACGAGAAGATAATGATTCCGATGAAATACTCGGAAACGGCCGAAAACCTGATAAAGCTGGCAGCGCTGATGCGCAACCGCAAGCTAAACCGCGGAGTGGTGGCACTCAACGTGGTCTATGACGACGACAACCGGCTGCAATACCAGGAACGAGGACGGCAACTGCTGGAACACATAACCAAAGTGGCCAACGGCTCAGGACTTATGGTGCAGACACAAGTCAGGATAGCCACTAACATAACCAACGGCATAAAGCACGCCTTCATGGAGTTTAACGCCTCTGAGCTTATCATGGGCATGCACATCCGCAAAGAGGTGTCGAAAAAATTCTGGGGAGAGTTCATACAGAGCATATTCTGCGGACTAAACCGACAAATAACAATAGTGCAATGTCTCAAACCGCTCAACACTCTAAGACGCATACAGGTGGCTGTGCCGTCGCGTGCCGAATATGAACCCGGATTCTACCGCTGGCTTGAACGTCTGTCGCGCATGGCAGAGAATCTTGAATGCCGCATACAGTTCCACGCAAAGCACGAAACGCTGTCGCTCATTAACGAATATATACAGAACCGCCATCCCGGAGTAAGAGCCGAATACACATACATGGCTCACTGGAACGAGTTGCCGGGACTGGCCGACAATGTGAACGAAGACCACATGTTTGTAGTTATCACGGCGCGCAAGGGTACAATTTCATACAAGAACGCACTGGAACGTCTGCCCGAAGAGATAACCAAATATTTTGCCGGCAAGAGTCTAATGATAATATTCCCCGACCAGTATGGCGAGCCGCTCGGAGCAATGACTTATGCCGAGCCTCAGCACCACGAACAGCCAAGCGCATACGAGGTGCTGCTGAAATGGCTGAGAAACAAATTCAACATATAAAGAATAACCTGAATAAAAAAATTTCTCGATAAAAACGGACAAATACAGAAATGATAGATATAAAAGGAATAACCAAGAGCTTCGGCTCACTGCAGGTGCTCAAAGGCATCAACCTGCACATAGACAAGGGCGAAGTGGTGAGCATTGTCGGACCGAGCGGTGCCGGCAAGACCACGCTGCTGCAAATTATCGGAACGCTCGACAAGCCTGACAGCGGACAGATAATTATCGACGGTACAGACGTGAGCAGCCTCAGCCGTAAAAAATTGTCTGAATTCAGAAATCAGCATATAGGCTTTGTGTTTCAGTTTCATCAGCTCCTGCCCGAGTTCACAGCACTCGAGAACATAATGATACCGGCTTTCATAGCCGGAAAATCGCGCAGCGAAGCAAAGAAAAAGGCAGAAGAGCTGCTCGACTTCATGGGACTTTCCGACCGTGCCGGACACAAGCCGAGCGAGCTTTCGGGAGGTGAGAAACAGAGGGTGGCCGTGGCGCGCGCCCTGATAAACAATCCGGCAGTGATTCTTGCCGACGAGCCTTCAGGAAGTCTCGACTCAAAGAACAAGGAAGAGCTGCACCAGCTGTTCTTCAATCTGCGCGACAAGTTCGGACAGACATTTGTCATAGTTACTCACGACGAACATCTGGCAAGAATAACCGACCGCACGATAGCCATGCGCGACGGTATGCTCGAAACTGCCGACATCAACAGCAATGAAGCCGGAGAGACGACCGAAAGCGAAGAGCCAAAGGCCGAGACTGCCGTAATCAACGCCGAAGAGAAAGCTGAATAACCGGCTAAGGCAATCACTGAGGTCATTTACATTTTATAATAACAAGAATAATCATCAATAAAAGAATATGGACTTCATAAAACTTGGTGACTACAACCTCATGAAGGTTGTCAAGAAAGTAGACTTCGGAATGTATCTCGACGGAGGCGACGAAGGCGAAGTGCTGCTGCCGCAGCGCTATGTTCCCGAAGGATGCAAGGTGGGCGACGAACTTAACGTGTTTATCTATCTCGACAACGAAGAAAGGCTCGTGGCAACCACGCTTAAGCCACTGGCCAAAGTGGGCGACTTTGCCTATCTTGAAGTGGCATGGGTAAACGAGTATGGAGCATTCCTCAACTGGGGACTGATGAAAGACCTGTTCTGCCCGTTCCGCGAGCAGAAGATGAAGATGGAAACAGGCAAGGGCTACATCGTTCATGTTCATCTTGACAGCGAGAGCTACCGCATTGTGGCATCGGCAAAGATAGAACGCTATTTCAGCATGGAGCCGCCTACATATAAGCAAGGAGATGAAGTTGACTTGCTCGTATGGCAGAAGACCGACCTCGGATTTAAAGTCATCATAGACAACAAATATCCCGGGCTTGTGTATAAGGATCAGATATTCAAGACCATACACACAGGCGACAGGATGAATGGATATATTGGTGCGGTAAGGCCCGACGGCAAGATTGACGTGATGTTGCAGCCTACAGGACGCAAGATGACTACCGAATTCAGCGAAGTGCTGCTGCAATATATGAAGGAGCACAACGGCGTGTGCCGTCTGACCGACAAAAGTCCTGCTGAAGACATCTACGCCACGTTCCAGGTAAGCAAGAAAAACTACAAGAAAGCCATTGGCGACTTGTATAAGCGCCGGCTTATAATATTGTGCGACGACTGCATAAAGCTCACCGGCAACAGATAACCGGCACTAAGAGAAGCCTGGGACACCAAAAGGCAGTCATGTGTATCTAAAACAGACATTAAGTCTTAATACTGAATAAACAATGAGGAAATTCAAAAAACTCGTGGCGATAGAGCCGATAAAATTGACTTCTGAAGCTAAAGAGAAACTTAAACTTTACGCTGATGAAGTTGTCATGCACAGCGATATGCCTGACACTGACAGTGAGATAACAGCGCGCATAGGCGATGCCGATGCCGTGCTGGTCAGTTTCACAACAACTCTCACGGCCGATATTCTTGCAAAATGCAGCAATCTGAAATATGTAGGAATGTGTTGCTCGCTGTATTCGCCCGAAAGTGCCAATGTTGACATAAGATATGCAGAAGGACACGGCATAACCGTTACAGGCATTCGCGACTACGGCGACGAAGGCGTCATTGAATATGTAATAAGCGAACTTGTAAGATGCCTGCACGGTTTCGGTCAGCCGGCATGGCTGGGAGCGCCGAGCGAGATAACCGGACTGAAGGCAGGAATCATAGGTCTGGGCAAATCGGGAGGCATGATTGCCGACGCAATGAAATTCTTCGGTGCCCATATAGGCTACTTCGCACGCAGCCAAAAGCCGGAGGCAGAGGCTAAGGGCTACAAATTCATGCCGCTTGACCAACTTGTTGAATGGAGCGACGTTGTTTTCTGCTGCCTCAACCGCAACACAGTGCTGCTTCATGAAAAAGAGTTTAAACTGATGGGCAACCACAAAATTCTGTTCAACACCGGCCTGTCGCCGGCTTGGGACGAACCTGCAATGGCCCGATGGCTAAACAACGACAACATCTGCTTCTGCGACACCACCGGGGCAGTCGGCAGCACAAGTATGCAAAACCATCCGCACATGCACTGCATGGGCGTATCGTCAGGACTGACAAAGCAATCGTACGAAAGACTCAGCAACAAAGTCCTGACTAACATAGAGAACTATCTGAAAGATTAAGAAGCTGCTGAACAACAGCCGCTTTACCGGCAATACATAAGTAAAAAATGTGTTGCCGCGGTAACAAAGCAGAGTATAAGCCAACACAAAATAAAAGCTTATGCCCTGCTTTTGTGTGTTCTGCAATAATTATTATTAACAAATATAAATGCAACGACAATGAAAAGAAAAAAAAGAAGGATAACAGGAATGAAAATACCTGCAATCAAGAAAGTGGAGAAAAACTGTGCAAAGCTCAGAATTTCTCCACCTCTAAACTTAGTAGTATGTAAACATTTAAATTTCTTATGTTTTAATTTTCAACAGTAAAATGACAACAATCAGAATTAAACTTTCTCCACAGTTGATACAACTTGGAGAAAAAGAACTTCTCATTGAAATCGACGAGAACGTTCTGGCCAACAGGGAGTTAAAGCCCCAAAGCGAAAAATCTTTGTTCGTTTACATGGAAAAGATTATCAAAGAACTCGAGGGCAACAAACAGAGCAGCACTGCCGACAACTACCGTAGCACGCTGAAAAGTTTTAAAAGATTCAGAAAAGGCAAAAACATCGTGCTGAGTAAAATCAATGAAAAAGTGATGCAGCAGTACGAGTCATACCTCAAAAACGAAGGCATAAAAATGAACACTGTATCTTTTTACATGAGAGTGATGCGGGCGGTATATAACAGGGCTGTAAACGATGGACTGGTAACAGAAAAACAGCCGTTTAAAAATGTCTACACCGGAATAGACAAAACTGAGAAAAGAGCAATAACGCTACAGACGATAAAGGCGATAAAGGAATTATATATGCCTTCAAGAGCCTTACACTTTGCACGTGACATGTTTCTGTTCAGCTTTTATACGCGTGGAATGTCGTTCGTAGACATGGCATATCTCAAAAAGACAGACCTTGACAACGGCATACTGACATACAAGAGACGAAAGACGAAACAGCAACTTTCGATAAAATGGGAAAAGTGCATGCAGGATATCGTCAACAAATGGCCTTCGTACAACGAATATCTGCTGCCTATAATAACCACTGCCGGCAAAGACGAAAGGACGCAATATAAAAGCTACCAGAAGAATGTCAACCAGCAACTGCGCAAAATATCCAAAATGCTGAAAATGCGCAAAGGCATAACGATGTACGTAGCACGGCACTCATGGGCGAGCATAGCCAAAAACATGAATATACCATTGGGGGTGATTAGCGACAGCATGGGGCATACATCACTAAAAACTACACAAATTTATCTAAATGCCATAGACATGGACATTATCAATAAGGCAAATCTAAAGATTATAAATAAAATTGAAAAAAGAAAGGAGGAGACCAAACGATTTTCACAAACCAAAAAATAATGTCTCCTCCACCTGCAATCGACTAATTGGATATAAATTACTAACAGCCTCAGCAGATTTACTTCACAGCAAATACAACCTTAATAATTTACAACTAATACTCAGGCTGTATCTCTAATAATTAATTTTTTATGTTTAATCTCAACAACTATAAATGATTGTTTAATTTATGCGATTAATAAAGAAGAACCAACAGTAGAATGATTTTATCTAATACTGAGAATATCTAATATTACAAAGAGAATCAATATTCCAGCGTCTTGTTCACGCTGTCATCAGGTACTGTAAGCACTTCTTTTGACGAATCTATCTCATTCTCAAGATATCTTGCAGGACGTGGTAAAACGGTTACTATCAATGCACGAAGCGAATCACCGTGACCTTTTACGTAATTTACCAATACGGAATCACCCTCAAGCATAACGCCCATGTTGAAACGAGCTTCGTCAAGCTTAAATATAAGCGTTTCTTCGGGTGTACGCACCTTCATGTTCAACAAGGTGTCACCGTCATGTTCTATTGCGACAACCATGCCGCGCACATTTTTTATTTTCTCTTTACATCCGGTAAACAGAGATACTGTGCAGAACATCATTACGCAAAATATTGCTAAAGATTTCTTCATTTTGTAACTTCATTTTTAAGAATGGTGGAGGATGCGTCTGAACACATCCCCCGCCGTTAAATATCAAACTCTATTCATCCTCCGCGGCTTATGATATTTCAGAGGAATCAAGCTCATTTATCTCTTACGGACAGTGAAACCAAGCTTATATGTATTTGTATGACCAAATGCATCCTTTGCCTTGATTATCAATGTTGAAGCTACGTCAGCTATAGGATTAGTCGTACCAGATTTAGATGTAAACACAAATCCAGCCAGATCGCTATAAGTCACTGTGTAATAATCCTCATTCTGAGTATTATTGCTTATCAGTTTAACTGATTCAACTCCGCCAACAAATATATCTGTACGCCATGCCTTTCCGAACAAGCCATTGTCGTATGTATTTGCTGCCACGATATAATCAGTCAGATCTTTACTAGTTTCAATTACGTCTTTACCCGGCTCTGTGCTGCCATATTCTATGAAATTGACGTCTTTACCTGATTGAGTCTTTTTCCAAGAATAACTCATAACACCTTTATCGCCATCATTGTAAAGAGCAGAAGCAAATACTGTGTTGAATTCAGAAAGTACAACAGGATATTCAGGAACCTGAGTTAAAACTTTATCCTTAACGACAAGACTTATATTTTCGTAAACATACTCTACAGTTGTATTATGAGATGTCTTGTTGTCAACATAAGAAGACGCAACCTCAAGTCTATAAGTGTTTGTATTATCCAATACATAATCCACATCCTTGTTGTTTTCTTTCTTTGCATTAGCAAAGGTCCATCTGAAGTGTGAATCAGTCAAGCCATTAACAACATTTGTAAGTGTCTTATAACCATTAGAAGAAGCGACATCCCATGCACCGGCAGGATCAACGTAGCATGTGTATAGTTTTTCACTTTCAATCCACTGATTTTCCTTGAATGTGATATTCTTGTCACTTGCTGTAGGCATTTTCTTGGTTACATTTACATTCAGTACATTTACTTCACGAAGTCCTTCCATAGCCTTAATCTCAAAAGAGAATGTACCATTGTCAAGGAAACTGTTTGCCTTGTTCAAGTTAATCTTAATATACTTAGCATCCTTCCAGTTTGTTGCAACTGTCTGGCCTTCTGCATCTTTGTATAAAGTCCAGCTGATGTAGGCATCTGCTATGGTTTTCTCATTCTTAGGATCAAAAACAGATGTGTTATAACCAGAACTGCATTTATCTGTACAATCCTTAAACTCTGTAGGCAACTTAACTATTGTTGAAATGTTCGTCGAAGCATTAGCCACAACATCTGCATTCACCGTCTGAGGAACAGCAGCATCACCAAGAGCAACATAGAATGCACGGCCGTCAGGATCTGCAAGTGTACCATCATAGTTTACTGCAAACACACGGAAACCAATAACATCACCATTAGCCTGTGAAGACTTAACCCTGATTGTGAGTTTATCTGTAGCTTTAACCATTTCGCCCAAGCCGTCATAAGAATAAGAGCTCCATGCATTCCATTCAGAAGGGTCATTAGCATTTGCAAAATCCTTATCAAGAACAGCATAATAATACTCAATGTTAGGATCGTTGTTATCCTTTTTATACACATCAAATGTCTTTATTACAATATCCTCATTTACTTCTGCCGGAAGAACATTCTTTGACACTCGGCTATCACTGCTCTTTGCAGCCACTGTATTGTTGTCCGTTGCAGCTGTTGCCGGTTTTTCTTTCCATATCTTTTCAGAATCATCTGTACCGTCGTAACGGTTATTAAGATCTGCAACATCATGACCATTAACCGTATAATTCAATTCATCTGACGGTTCGAAGTCCTTAGCTCCGAGACAGAAGTCAAAAGCAGTTGCAACATAACGGTCTGAATTCAATGTATCAGTGTTGTTAATGGCAAGTGCAAATCTAACATATCCGTCATCAGTCTTTACTGCTTTCTTAAATGCATCGATGTCAACATCCTTAACATATTCAAACTTAACTTTCCAGATACCCGTATTAATAGGCTCAGATGAACGAGTGGTTAAAAGATCTGTATATCTTTCAACATCTACTGCCTTGATAAATTTGTCCATTCTTTCGCCTTTAGAGTTAATTACAGTAATCTGCAAGTTTTTGTCATCAAGATTAAGTTCTGCATTAACTGGGTTAACGCGAAGATATAAACCAGAATTACCATTAATGTCTGTACCTTCAACATAATCTACCAATGGTTTTGCTTCCATCCATGCTTCGTTGTCACCAAATTTAGAATTCTCCGCAACCTGACCATGAACCATGTTCAGAATAGACATGCCATTCTGAGAATATGTTATATTTCCATACATACCATAGTAATCAACGCTTGTAATCATTGCAAAGAGATTGTCGAAATAAGCCTGATAATTCTCAACAGACTTCTTGTAAGCGTCAAACTCTTCTTTAGTAACAGCATCAGCAATGTCCTGTTTCAACTGCTCAAGACCTTGTGTAAGAGTTTCGAGCTGGCTTACGCGTGTCTCAAGCGAAGTAGCCTTTTCAAGAGCTGACTTGGCATCGGCAAGAGCCTTCTCTATGTCAGCGCTGCCTGCACCCTGCTGTGCGTTCTCGAGAGCTTCTGTTGCTTTAGCAAGTGCAGCTTCAGCATCTTTTTTAGCCTGTTCAGCGGCAGTCTGAGCCTGCTCTGCAGCAGTCTTGGCCTGTTCAGCTTCAGCCTGTGCGGCAGCAGCGTCGCCAGAAGCACTTGCAGCAGCGGCAGCAGCCTCTGCTGCCTTCTCATTAGCCGTATTTGCGGCAACCTCAGCAGCGGCAGCCTTTGTTCCGGCGTCTGCGGCAGCTGTGTTAGCGGCATCAATCAGGCTTTTCAAACTAGAGATGTCCTGACCGTTAGCCTGTGCTGCGCTGAGAGCCTCCTCTGCCTTTTTCTGAGCTGCGGCAAGCTGCTCGCTCAGTGTTGTCTGGTTAGCATTGATACTGCTTTCCAGTGCTTCGATTTTGCTCAACAGATCAGCCTGACTCAAGTTAAGGCCATCAATGTCATCGTCGTAATCCTTACAGGATACGAACATGCTCATGGAAGCCATTACGAAAACTCCCATAAGCAGAGCACTAAAGATTTTCTTTTTCATTTGACCAATTAATTAAATTAAAAAAAATTACACTATATAAACTTATGTTCATTCTCCCAAATCCAATCTCTTAGCAAGAGATACGAAAGTACAAACAATGTAACAGCCTTTGTTTATAGCCATTACACAACCTTATCAATATTATTTTCTTTTTTTCAAAAAACTTTCTATTTCATTTGCATATTAAAAGGAATATACGTATATTTGCACCAAAATTCATCTCTCTCTTGCTAAGAGATATTAATTTGTAAATTCAGCAATTCATAAATCTTTATATTTTTCATGGCTTTTGGGTATAAAAGTTATACCTTATTATAATATAAAGAGAAACAACTGTTTTTATTTACAAAATCTTAAAGATTTTCTGTATCTACGACAGACATTTTATAAACATAAAAGGCTAAGAGATGGAAATAAGAAAATTGTAAAAACGCCTATATAGTGTAAACCTTATTTTTACACATTTTGCCCGGCATATAAACATACCAACACTTTAGTTTTAACAAAAATATAACTAAAAAATGGTAGAATGAAATTTTTATGCCACACTATGTGTATACACAAAAACAATATAGGATTACACGCAAAAAGCGTACAATTAGCATGTAAAAGATGCCCTTTTACAACGTAAAATGCGGCAAATCACAACATGAAAGATATGCTTTTGCAAACGGATATAAAAACAAGAACTTTTCATAAAAACTCATCACTCGTCACATTGCGACATAACCGGCTGACTGATAAATAGTTAAAGTGTGACAAATAGTTTTTTCCAACTCGTCACATATCATTTCGGCTTGCCTTTTTATCCTTTTCTAAAATTGGTTGACTTATTATATCATATGATGAAAGATAGTATGTGCAAAAAAATAATTATTCTCAACTTTCAGACCATTACATACCTGCATGTGACAAGTTCGAAAAACTACTCATCACACCGCAAACAGCCTTATATCAACACGTTAAATACAGATGTGATGAGTGACGAGTTTTCTACAAAAAAATATTTTATTTTCAAATTTAAGCCTATACCAGAAAGTTTCTTCATGGAGTAAACTGACCCAGACATAAATTGCAGCTACGTTAATCTTATATCATAAGCTGTTTATCTAAAAGCACATATTTCTACAAAAGTAAAAACAACGGGCGTATAATCAGTCGGGCAATATTACATCACGATAAGAAAGACACGACATCAATATTCAATCTTGTCGTCTTTCTGCGCCCACATTTCAAAAGCCTTTATAGCCTCGTTGCGCATCATCTCCTCCGAAGTGAGCTTACGGTCCTCACGAGGCAGGGCAAGCTCGTCGTATATAAAAGAGTCATCAAAGCCGATATTCTTGGCATCTGTCTTGTTGTTGGCAAAATATACTTTCTTTAATCTTGCCCAATATATGGCACCCAGACACATAGGGCACGGCTCGCACGATGTGAATATCTCACAGTCGCTAAGGTCAAATGTGCCCAATGCTGCCGCAGCAGCCCTGATGGCGCTCACTTCGGCATGGGCCGTAGGATCGTTGTTGGCCGTAACACGATTGACTCCCGTGGCCACAATTTCACCATTGCGGGCTATAACTGCACCGAAAGGGCCTCCGCCGTTGTTGACATTATCAATAGAAAGCTCTATGGCTTTACGCATAAGTTCGTCTTTAGTCATAACAATTTAAATTAAAATGATATTTATAATTATACATACACGAATATTCAGCCGGCATTATTATTTTTTGAGATATAATGCCGCATCATATCGGAGCGAACGACAAATATACGACTAATAACTTATTTAAATGCAACTGGCAAGTGAAATAATCTTTATTTTAACAATTTATGGAAAAACGGTCACAGTTTAGCCATAAGAAATTAAGCCCAACAAGCAATAAAAAAAATGAACCGACAAATATTGCATTGCCGGTCCATCCATATTTATATTATAAAGAACAATTAGAATTCTGCATTCTTCGGAGTACGCGGGAAAGGTATCACGTCGCGTATGTTCTGCATGCCTGTAACGAAGAGGATAAGACGCTCGAAACCGAGTCCGAAACCTCCGTGAGGACATGATCCGTATTTACGTGTGTCAAGATACCACCACATATCCTTCATAGGTATGTTGCGCTCGTTTATCTCGGCCATCAGTTTGTCGTAGCTTTCCTCACGCACGCTTCCGCCGATAATCTCGCCAATCTGCGGGAAAAGCACGTCAGTGCCCTGAACGGTCTTGCCGTCTTCGTTGATTTTCATATAGAATGCCTTTATGGCCTTAGGATATCCGGTCATTATGACAGGCTTCTTGAAGTGCTGCTCAACGAGATAGCGCTCGTGTTCGCTGGCCAGGTCGATACCCCAGCTTACAGGGAACTCAAACTTGTGACCGTTCTTAACGGCTTCCTCAAGAATCTTTATTCCTTCGGTGTACTCAAGACGTACAAATGAGCCGCTTACAACCGACTTCAGACGCTCAATGAGAGTCTTGTCGATCATCTTGTTGAGGAACTCAAGGTCGTCCTGGCAGTTGTCCAAAGCCCACTGAACACAATATTTGATGAAGTCTTCCTCAAGGTCCATGAGTCCTTCAAGGTCGAGGAAAGCAACTTCAGGCTCAATCATCCAGAACTCTGCAAGGTGGCGCGGAGTGTTAGAATTTTCAGCACGGAATGTTGGTCCGAAAGTATAAATGGCTCCGAGAGCAGTTGCTCCCAGCTCGCCTTCAAGCTGTCCGCTAACGGTAAGTGAAGTCTGCTTGCCGAAGAAATCATCGTCGTAGATAATCTTTCCGTCCTTGTCCTTCTTCAGGTCATAGAGGTTCTTGGTGGTTACCTGGAACATCTGTCCGGCACCCTCACAGTCGCTGGCTGTGATAAGAGGTGTGTGGAAATAGAAGAATCCGTGCTCGTGGAAATATTTGTGAATGGCAATAGCCATGTTGTGGCGTATGCGCATAACGGCTCCGAATGTATTGGTGCGAAGGCGAAGATGAGCATACTGACGCATGTACTCAAAGCTCTGACCTTTTTTCTGCATAGGATAATCACTGCCGCAAAGACCATAAATCTCCAGCTCACGGCACTGCAATTCAACAGTCTGTCCTGCTCCCTGGCTCTCAACCAGCTCGCCATTTACATTGATGCACGAACCTGTGGTTATCTGTTTCAGCATGTTTTCATCAAACTTTGCCGGATCGACAACTATCTGCACGTTCTTTATTGTTGAACCGTCGTTCAGAGCAATAAAGTCAACCGACTTGCTGCTACGGTGGGTACGCACCCATCCTTTCACGTTTACAACAGCGCCGAAATCTGTGCGCTGAAGCACGTCTACGACTTTTGTTCTCTTGATATTCTCCATTGTTATTATTAATTTTGACAGAAATCCGGTGTCGGCCGCTCCTGCACCCGCATAAGATATGTCCTGACGGACATATACGGCCAGCACCAATATTTCTTTCGTCTAAAAAGCTTCAGCCTTTAATTCAAATTGTTGTTATATTATTCAAAAGCGCCCATGCGCAGCATATCTACCTCTTTCTCGGTAAGGAAACGCCAGTCGCCACGACGCAAATTCTTCTTTGTCAATCCTGCGAACTGAACACGGTCGAGCTTAACCACCCTGTAGCCGAGGCTCTCGAAGATACGGCGCACGATACGGTTCTTTCCGCTGTGAATCTCTATGCCCACCTGACTCTTGTCTGTTGCGCTGGCATATTCTATTGCATCAGCATGCACCTCACCGTCCTCAAGAGTTATGCCTGTAGCAATCTGCTGCATGTCGTGGGCAGTAACCTTCTTGTCGAGGAACACATGATAAATCTTTTTCTTAAGGAATTTAGGATGTGTGAGCTTGCTGGCCAAATCGCCGTCGTTAGTAAGCAGAAGAACACCTGTTGTGTTTCTATCAAGACGTCCTACAGGATAAATGCGCTCCGGGCAAGCATTCTTTACAAGATCCATCACTGTCTTGCGCTGCTGCGGGTCGTCGCTTGTGGTTACGCAGTCTTTCGGCTTGTTAAGAAGAACGTAAACCTTCTTTTCCATTGAAACCTTCTGGTCATGGAATCTGATGTCATCAGTACGCAGAACCTTTGTTCCGAGTTCTGTAACAACTTTACCGTTTACGCTAACCACACCTGCCTGTATAAATTCGTCTGCCTCACGGCGGCTGCATATACCGGCATTGGCAAGAAACTTGTTAAGTCTTACCGGCACTGTCGGGTCTATGTTGTTCTCCTTATACTCAATACGCTTCTTCATGCTGTATTTAGCATTCGGATCATAGTCGGGAGTACGCTGACGGTAGCCTCCGCGCTGCTGGTATGATGACTGGCGCTGCGGTCCATAACCTCCGCGCTGATAATTGTTGCCGCGCTGATATGAGTTCTGACGTGGCTGATAGCCGCCATCACCGCCGTTATTGTAACGTGGACGATAACCTGACGACTGACGAGGCTGATAGCCGTTGTCCATACCAGAATTATAATTCTGACGATAGGGTGAGCCCTGACGCTGGCCATACTGATTCTGACGAGGCTGATAGTTGCCGTCTGAATCGTTGTTGTAACGAGAGCGATAGCCGCCCTGACGCTGCTGCGACTGATAGCCGCCCTGGCGAGACTGATAGCCACCCTGCTGTCCGCCATTATAGCGCGGACGATAAGAGCGCTGCTGTCCTCCGTCAGACTGGAGTGCTGCGCCGAATCCTTCAGGACGGAATCCTGCAGAATCGTTATTGTAATTTCTACTTGACGAATATGCACGCTGTACTCTGATGCGCGGACGCATCGGTCTGTCTCCATTACGGTAGTTTGTGTTTTCAGCCGGTTTGTAGCCATCACGGCTTACATCATTCTGTCCGGTAAACATACCTTCTTTCTTGTTTTCTAATTCTTCTGCCATATTATTTTCAATTAAAGCCTCACGGCGGTTAATAATTAAATTATTAAAAGTTACAAGATTTATCTTTTTACTACATCAACTAAGACATTCAAAAACAGGCAGGCATCTCTGCGGCCGGTACTCAATACTGAAGCCGCAGACTAAACCCTATAAATTAAATTCCTGTATAATTGTGCGGTGTGATGGCCATCAGTTCGGCCTTTATCTCATCGCTCACATTGAGTTCACTTATAAATTGATGAATTGTTTCTTCTGTCATTTTCTGGTTTGTACGCGTAAGAGCCTTCAGGGCCTCATACGGATGCGGATAGGCCTCACGGCGCAGTATAGTCTGAATGGCTTCAGCAACAACAGCCCATGTGTTGTCGAGATCTGCACTGATTTTCTTTTCGTTAAGAATCAGCTTGCGCAGTCCTTTAAGTGTACTCTGTATTGCGATTACAGTATGTCCCAACGGAACACCTATATTACGTAACACGGTAGAATCAGTCAGGTCGCGCTGCAGACGGCTAACGGGCAGTTTCTGTGCGAGGAACTGCAGTACGGCGTTAGCTATGCCGAGATTGCCTTCACTATTTTCAAAGTCAATAGGATTAACTTTGTGAGGCATTGCACTTGAACCAACTTCGCCGGCCTTAATCTTCTGCTTGAAGTATTCCATAGAGATATACATCCAGAAATCACGGTCAAGATCGATGATTATAGTGTTAATTCGTCTTACAGCATCGAGCACAGCTCCAAGACAGTCATAATTACTGATCTGTGTTGTCCACTGCTCGCGAACGAGTCCGAGTTTTTCGCTTACGAACTTATTGCCGAAAGCTTTCCAGTCATATTCCGGATATGCTACGTGATGAGCGTTAAAATTACCTGTGGCACCACCAAACTTGGCAGTAATCTCACATTTACACAGAGACTCGAGCTGAGTTTGCAGACGATATGCGAACACCATAACTTCTTTGCCCAGACGTGTAGGTGACGCAGGCTGTCCGTGAGTCTTTGCCAACATCGGAACGTCTTTCCATTCCTCGGCATAGTCGGTAAGCTGCTTTATAAGCTCTTCAAACTGAGGAATAACGACATCAGCCAATGCTTCTTTGAGCGAAAGCGGCACTGATGTATTATTTATATCCTGTGATGTAAGTCCGAAATGGATAAACTCCTTGAACGATTCAAGTCCGCCAATAGCATCAAACTGTTCCTTTATGTAATATTCCACGGCCTTAACGTCGTGATTCGTGATGCCTTCAATTTCTTTGACACGAGCCGCACCGGCTTCATCAAACTTGCGATAAATATCGCGCAGACGCTCGAACAGCGAGTGGTCAAAATCTTTGAGCTGAGGAAGCGGAAGTTCACACAGCGCAATGAAATACTCAATCTCAACACGTATACGATAACGTATGAGAGCATACTCTGAAAAATAATCAGCAAGCCGTTCGGTTTTGCCTCTGTATCGGCCATCTATCGGAGAAATGGCTGTAAGTAAATCAAGATTCATAACTAATACGTATTAACGGTTGCAAAATTAATAATTAAAATCGATTTAATGCACTTATGCTATATAAAAGTTTGTTCTAAATTGCTTTTTTATTAATCAGAAGCCTGTATTAATGATATTATGGAAAGTTAGTATTATATATGACATAAAAAAAATCCGACAATGAAAAGCATTATCGGATTTTCGTGGGCGTTGACGGATTCGAACCGCCGACCCTCTGCTTGTAAGGCAGATGCTCT